>LNFM01005914.1_pt1 | contig 25914 bp, 22 predicted proteins | sample 596031 | NCBI WGS metagenome assembly LNFM01 (sample SAMN04254537, study PRJNA301005) | activated carbon metagenome | isolation source: dual media filters at the Ann Arbor, Michigan drinking water treatment plant | place: USA: Ann Arbor | reverse complement strand
GCCGATGCGTTCGCCCGGCGGCGCGATCAGCGACACGTTCTTGTAGAGGACGTTGATGCCGCGCGCGAGGGCGAGGTCGAGGAGTCGGAGCATGATGCTTAGGGGATGAGACTGAGCTGCAGTTGCAGCCACACGAGGTCGATGCAAAGGAAGATCACGGCGGCGGGCCGCGCGGCGGTCGACACCGGGCGGGGTCGACGCTGCGTAGCGGAACAACCAGGGAATGACTCAGGGAACGAGTCAACCGCCACGGATCATGACAGCTCTTCCTGGCGGGTGAGGAACACCATGTCATCGCCTGCGCTGGTGCTGAGCCACGTCATCGGCACCGACTTGAACTGCTTTTCCACCGTGGCACGTTCGCCGCCCACTTCGACGATCAGCATGCCGCCGCGCTTCAGGTGTGTCCGCGCTTCGCGCAGGAGGCGCTTGATGACGTCCATGCCATCGGCGCCGCCGGCCAGCGCCAGTTTGGGCTCGTGCGTGTACTCGCGCGGCAGCCGCGCCATCGACGCGTCGGTGACATACGGCGGGTTGCACAAAATGAGGTCGTAGCGCCGGCCCTGCAGCGGCGCAAAGAGATCACCCTCGTGCAGCGTGATGCGATCGTCGAGGCGGTACTCGGCGACGTTCTTCTTCGCGATCTGCAGTGCCTCCTTGGAAACGTCCACGGCATCGACCTTGGCGCGCGGGAAGGCGTCCGCGGCCATCACCGCCAGGCAGCCGGAGCCGGTGCACAGATCGAGGATGTCGGTGACCTTGCCCGGCTCGGACACCCACGGCTGCAGTTCGTCCTTGAGCAGCTCGGCGATGAACGAGCGCGGAATGATTGCGCGCTCGTCGATATGGAACCGGTAGTCCTGCAGCCACGCCTCCTTGAGGATGTAGGCCACCGGCAGGCGCTTTTTCACGCGCAGGTCGATCTGCTGCAGCAGCGTGTTGATCTCGCCCAACGTCAGGTAGGCGTCGAGGAAGACGTCCAGTCGCTCGATCGGCAGGTTGAGCGAGCGCATCACCAGGAACACCGCTTCGTCGAAGGCATCAGCCTGGCCGTGGCCGAAGAAGACGTTGCTCTCGTTGAAACGCGTCACGGCAAAGCGCAGGGCGTCACGCAATGTGCGCAGGTTGGCTTGGGCATCGATCGACATCGTTGGTCTCTTATGTTTCTTGGCGCAACAACTGCTCGAGGGTTCGGCGGTAGATGTTCTTCAGCGGTTCGAGATCGGCGACGGCGATGCATTCGTCGATCTTGTGGATGGTGGCGTTTGGTGGACCAAACTCCACCACCTGAGGGCACACGGTGGCAATGAAGCGGCCATCCGAGGTGCCGCCGGTGGTCGACAATTCGGGGGCGAAGCCGGTCTCGGCGCGGATCGCCTCGCTCAATGCATCGACCAGCGTCCCACGCGGCGTCAGGAACGACTGCGCGCCCACCGTCCAGCGGACATTGAACAGCAGCCCATGGCGGCGCAGGATGTCCTCAATCCGCTGCTGCAGCCCGGCAGCGGTGGACACCGGCGCGAAGCGCAGGTTGAAGTCGACCGTGCAGGTGCCTGGGATCACATTCATTGCGCCGGTACCGGCCTGGATGTTGGATACCTGGAACGTGGTGGGCGGAAAGAATTCGTTGCCGTTGTCCCACACCGTGGCCGCCAACTCGGCGAGCGCCGGTGCCATCAAGTGCACCGGGTTCTTGGCCAACTGCGGATAGGCGACATGGCCCTGCACGCCCTGCACAACCAACCGGCCCGACAGCGAACCGCGGCGGCCGTTCTTGATCGTGTCGCCGATCCGATCCACCGAAGTCGGCTCACCGACGATGGCGACGTCGATCGACTCCCCACGTGCGGCCAACTGCTCGATGACGAGCACGGTGCCGTCGGTCGCCGGTCCTTCTTCATCCGAGGTCAATAGCAGGGCGATCGACCCTGCGTGATCGGGCTGCGCCCGGACAAACTCTTCTGCGGCGACCACAAATGCGGCGACCGAGGACTTCATGTCGGAGGCGCCGCGTCCGTACAGAAGACCGTCACGGATCGTCGGCTCGAAAGGATCGCTCGACCACTGGTCGAGAGGGCCGGTCGGCACGACGTCGGTATGTCCGGCGAAAACCACGGTCGGACGCGCGTTGCCGCGGCGCAGCCACAGGTTGGTGGTGCCATTGCGTTCGATCGTCTCGGCCGCGAAACCGCTCGCCGCGAGGCGCTGCGCCACGAGCGCCTGGCAGCCAGCGTCTTCGGGCGTGACGGAGCGACGGCGAATCAGTTGCTGGGCAAGTTCAAGCGTGGCGGTCATCGGACGATGAAATGAGAGCGGGCGCGCCAGAAGTTCTGGCGCGCCCGCATTATCCAGAAACCACCCGCCCCGCGGGGCGGCGCGGCAACAGTTGTTCTAAATGTTCAGCGTGAACTCGGAGAACGAGGCGCTGCTGGGCACCGACTCCTTGCGCGGCGAGGCGTCGCGCGAGGCGGGCTTGCCGGCGTTGTTGATCAACCAGAGCAGGTTGTTCTTCGAGTCCGCCGCCTGCAAGGCGTCTTCGCGTGTGATGACATCCCGCTGCAGCAGCGTGTACAGGCTCTGCTCGAACGACTGGCTGTCCGGTGCGAGGCTGTGCTCGAGCGACTCCTTGATCGCCTGGACGTCGCCGCGCTCCACCAGATCGCGCGTGTGGCCGTCGTTGCGCAGGATCTCGACGGCAGGCACCCGCCCGCCTTTCTTGGACCGCACCAGGCGCTGCGAAACGACCGCCTTCAGCGAGGCCGCCATGTCCTGGAACAGGGCATCGCGCGCTTCGGTCGGATAAAAGCTGATGACGCGGTTCAGCGCGTGTGCGCTGTTGGTGGCATGCATGGTGGCCACCACCAGGTGGCCGGACATCGAGTAGCCAAGCGCGGCCGCCATCGTCGCGCGGTCACGGATCTCGCCGATGAACAGCACGTCGGGCGCCTGCCGCATCGCGTTGCGCAGAGCCGCTTCCAGCGAGCGTGCGTCCTGACCGATCTCGCGCTGGTTGATGATCGACTTCTTGTTGCGGAACAGGAACTCGATTGGGTCTTCGAAGGTGAGAATGTGACCCGTGGTCAACTCGTTGCGGTGATCGATCATGGAGGCGATGGTCGTCGACTTGCCCGAACCTGCGGCCCCGACCACCAGGATGAGCCCGCGCTTTTCCATCACCAGGGTCTTCAAGATGTCGGGCAGCAGCAGTTGCTCCAGTCGCGGCACTTCATGCGGGATGTAGCGAATCACCGCCGACACCGAACCGCGCTGCATGAAGGCACTCAGGCGAAAACTGCCGATCCCCTGTACCGGCAAACCGATATTGAGCTCGCAGGTTTCTTCCAATGCGCGGAACTGTGCGTCGGTCACGCGATCGGCGAGCAGGCTTACTACCGCCTGCGGTTGCATGCGCTCCTGATTGATCGGCACGCACACCCCGTTGATCTTGATGGTGACGGGCGAACCGACGGACAGAAACAGGTCGGAGGCATCCTTTTCGGCCATCAGGTGGAAAAGGCGGTCGAGACTCATGGGCTAACTCCCTCAGTTGGCCGAAAGCATACGCAGGGGCGTGCCGCGCCGCGAGTCCCGTGAACGGCTGAAAAGGCCGACTTGTCGGGCGATTGGGCTGCCTACACGAGACCGCAGCCGGAGACGGTCGCCGACGGTCCGTCGATCGGATGAGCCTGCGGCGTCAGTCGCCCCGCAGCAACTCGTTGATGGCGGTCTTTGACCGTGTGCGGGCATCGACTTGCTTGACGATCACCGCGCAGTACAGATGGCAGTTGTTCGACGGCAGGGAGCCCGCCACAACCACCGAGCCGGCCGGCACCCGGCCGTAGCTGATCTCACCCGTCTGGCGGTTGAAGATCTTGGTGCTTTGGCCAATGAAGACACCCATGCCGAGCACCGAGTTTTCCTCGACGATCACGCCCTCGACGACCTCCGAGCGCGCGCCGATGAAGCAGTTGTCCTCGATGATCGTGGGGTTGGCCTGCAGCGGCTCCAGCACGCCGCCGATGCCCACGCCGCCGGACAGATGCACGTTCTTGCCGATCTGCGCGCACGACCCCACGGTGGCCCACGTGTCGACCATCGAGCCCTCGTCGACATAGGCGCCGATGTTGACGTACGAGGGCATCAGCACGACATTCTTGGCGAGATAGGCGCCGCGGCGTGCGACCGCCGGCGGCACCACGCGCACGCCAGCGGATTCAAACTGCCCGGTGTCCCAGCCGGCGAACTTGGTCGCGACCTTGTCGTAGAACTGGAAGGGCGCCGCCTGTCCGCTGAAGCCCATCGGCATGTTCCCGCGCAGCCGGAACGACAGCAGGACGGCCTTCTTCACCCATTGATTGACCTGCCAGTGTCCGTCGACCTTGTGCGCCACGCGCAGCGCGCCGCGGTCCAGGCTATCGATGACCTCTTCGACAGCGGCGGCGACCGCATCACGTGTGGTGGCGGGCAGGGCGGCGCGTTGTTCCCACGCCTCGTCGATGGTCTGTTGCAGTCGCGACATGTCGATCCTCAGGAAAGCGCGGCGATCCGGCGCGCCGCTTCGTCGGCTTCGGCAACCGAGGCCACCAGGGCAATGCGCACGAAGCCTTTGCCCGGACTGTGTCCGTCCACCGTGCGTGAAAGATAACTGCCGGGCAGCACGGTGACGTTCTGCTCGGCGAAAAGACGGCGCGCAAAAGCTTCGTCGTCGCCGTCAGGCACACGCGCCCACAGGTAGAAGCCGGCGTCCGGCACCGAGGTCTGCAGGGTTCGCTGCACTTGCGGCGTGGCCTGCGCAAACTTCGTCGCATACAGGCGCCGGTTGTCAATCACGTGCGCCTCGTCGTTCCAGGCGGCAATACTGGCAGCCTGCACCGCCGGGCTCATCGAGTTGCCGTGATAGGTGCGATACAGCAGGAACTGCTTGAGGATCGCAGCGTCGCCGGCAACGAAGCCCGAGCGCAGCCCCGGCGCATTGGAACGCTTGGACAGGCTGCCGAACACCACCAGGCGCAAAAAGTCGTGGCGGCCCAGCAGCGCTGCGGCCTGCAGTCCGCCGAGCGGCGCCTGGCCTTCGGTGAAGTAGATCTCTGAGTAGCACTCGTCCGAGGCGACGACAAAGCCATGACGATCGCTCAGCGCAAACAGCCGCTGCCACTCGTCCAGAGTCATCACGTGGCCGGCGGGATTGCCCGGCGTACACACGTAGACGAGTTGCACCTTGGCCCACGTCGCCTCGTTCACGGAATCAAAATCCATCGTGAACCCGTTCTCGGGCGTGGTCGGCAGGAACAGCGGTCTTGATAGAAGGGATTCGGCGAGATCACGATCGCGTCGCGCGTGCGATCCACGACCGCCTGGGCAAACGAAAACAGCGCCTCGCGCGAGCCGTTGACCGGCAGCACCCGCGTTGCCGGATCGATCGCTGCCGGGGCAAAGCGACGCGTCAGCCAGGTCGCGATGGATTCTCGCAACTGATCGGTGCCGATCGTGGTCGGGTACTGCGCCAGCCCGCCGAGGGCGCCTGTCAGCGCATCGAAGATCAACGTGGGTGTGGCGTGCTTCGGTTCGCCGATGGACAGGTTGATGTGCGCCAGCTGCGTGGGTGGCGTGCAGTCAGCCAGCAGCTTGCGCAGCCGCTCGAACGGGTACGGCTGCAGCCGGGTGAGGTCAGGATTCAAGGCGCTCGCCTAGCCGCGCATCGTGGCGTTGGTATCGAAGCGGCCCAGTTCGATGTAGGGCGCAGCCTTCCAGCCGCGCTTGCGATGCTCGGCCACGACTGTCGTGAAGATCCCACCGCGCACGTACCACTTGGCCGTCAGGCGAAGGTAACGTGGCGCTATCGCCTTGACCAGGTCGTCGAGGATCTCATTGGTCACGGCCTCGTGAAACGCGCCTTGATTGCGAAAAGACCACATGTACAGCTTCAAGCTCTTCAACTCGACATTGCGCTTGTCAGGTACGTAGTCCAGGACCAGCGTGGCGAAGTCAGGCTGCCCGGTGAGCGGACACAGGCAGGTGAACTCGGGGACCTCAATGTGCACGAGGTAGTCTCGGCCGGGTGCTGGATTGGCGAATGTGTCGAGTTTCTTGTTGGGGCGTGTGGTCATGGCGATCGTGGCGTGCCGTCACTGCGCTAGGCCACAGGCAACGGAGTCAGGGCGGGGAATCGAGTTGGTTATGATTCTACCGATCGACAGCTGCAACCCGACGCGTCGTTCCTGACGCGGCACCTCCCCCGGAATCCACAACGTGCGTCTGCGGCAAATCAAGCTCGCCGGCTTCAAGTCATTCGCCGATCCGATCCACATCGATGTGCCGGGCGCGCTGGTGGGCGTGGTAGGTCCCAACGGCTGCGGAAAGTCCAATGTGATCGACGCGGTGCGCTGGGTGCTGGGCGAGAGCAAGGCGTCCGAGCTGCGCGGCGAGTCGATGCAGGACGTGATCTTCAACGGCTCGGGCAACCGCAAGCCGGCCGGTCGCGCCAGTGTCGAACTGGTGTTCGACAATGCCGATGGCCGCATTTTGGGCGAATGGGGCCGCTTCGCCGAGATCAGCGTCAAGCGCGTGCTCACGCGCGACGGCGCCAGCAGCTACTACATCAACAACCAGACCGTGCGCCGGCGCGACGTGCAGGACATGTTTCTGGGCACCGGTTTGGGGCCGCGTGCCTACGCGATCATCGGCCAGGGGATGATCTCTCGCATCATCGAGGCTCGGCCGGAAGAACTGCGAATCTTCCTCGAAGAGGCCGCGGGTGTCTCCAAGTACAAGGAGCGCCGGCGCGAGACCGAGAACCGCCTGTCCGACACGCGGGACAACCTGACCCGTGTCGAAGACATCCTGCGCGAGCTCGATGCGCAGATCGGCAAGCTCGAACAGCAGGCTGACGTGGCGCAGCGATATCGCGATCTGCAGGCGCGCCATGACGAGCAGCAGCAGTTGCTGTGGCTGACCCGCAAGCTGGATGCGCAAGCCGAGCAGGCCCGGGTCGTCAAGGATATCGAGCAGCGCGGCGTCGCCCTTGAAGCGCATATCGCCAGTCTGCGCGCCGCCGAGCGCGCGCTGGAGGAACTGCGCACTGCCCATTACGCCTCGGGCGACGCGGTCCACGCGGCGCAGGGCGAGGTATTCAAGATCAACGCCGAGATCGGCAAGCTTGAGTCCGAGATCCGCATGATCGTCGACGGTCGAGCGCGCCTCGTGTCGCAAATGGATTTGCTGTCGACCAACCGTTTGCGCCGCTCCACCGAGGCCGAGGATCTGCGCCGCCGCGCCGCCGAATTCCAGCGCCAATTTGACGCCGGCGGCGAGCGCCTGGAGATCGCCCGCTCCCAAGCCGAAGAGCACGAGGCCGGACTACCCGCCTTCGAGGAGGCGTACCAGCAGGCCCGCGAGGCCTTGACGCGTGCGCGTGCCGAAGCGGCGATGGCAGAGCAATCGATCGAAGCGGCCGGTGCCGAACAGCGCACCATCGATCGCCAATTGTCGACGTTGCAGCAGCGCCGCGACCGCCTCGCCGAGGAGCGCCGTCAGCTCGGTCATCCCGACGAAGCGCGCCTTGCCCAGTTGACCGCCGAGGTCGAGCGTTTGCAGGCCGAGCTCGACGGCGCGACGGCGCGCATGCAGGACGCCGATGATCGCTTGCCGCAGTTGCAGCAAGATCGGCAGGCGCTGCTGGACGCGCGCACGCGAGACGCCGACGCCTTGGGGCGCCTGGAAGCGCGTTCGATCGCCTTGCGCGATCTGCAGGCCAAGGTCGAGGCGGACGAAAAGCTCGATCCATGGTTGCGTGCGCAGGGGCTGGAGTCACTGCCGCGACTGTTCAAGAGGCTCCAGGTCGAGCCGGGCTGGGAGGTTGCGTTCGAATCGGTGCTGCGCGAGCGCATCGAGGGGCTCGAAGTCGGACGCCTCGATTCTCTCGCCGGCCTGGCAGGCAATGCACCGCCGGCTCGCGTGTCGTTCTATGCCACCTCTGGTGCCGTGGTGGGCGAACTGCCTTCCCTCGCAGGTTTCGCGCGACTGGCCGAGCGCGTGCGCGGGCATGATGCGGCGCTGGCGGCGGTGCTGAACGACTGGCTCGCCGACGTCTATGTGGCCGACGACATCGCCCAGGCGCTCGCCGCACGCAGTCGGTTGCCGCCAGGTGCTCAACTGGTGGTCAAGGGCGGCCACCTGGTGTCGCGCCACGCAGTGCGTTTTTACGCCGCCGACGACCGCAAGTCCGGCCTGCTGGCGCGGCGCCAGGAGATCGAGAACATCGAGCGCGAAGTGCGCGCTCAAAAGTTGCTGGTCGAGCAGGCCTCGGCGGCATTGGTGCGCGCCGATGCGGCCCTGCGGCAGGTGCAGGAGGCGCAGCAGCAGGAGCGCCAGGCGGTGGAGCGTGCGCGCAACCAGCTGCACGGCGTGCAGATCGAAGCGGTGCGGCTGTCCGAGATGATCGAGCGCGTCAAGCACCGCGCCGGGCAGATCGAAGGCGAACTGGGCGAGGTGACGACGCACGAGGAAGAGCTGCGCGCGCAGCGCGGCGAGGCCGACAGCCGCTTCGAACAGCTCGACCAGGAACTGGGCACCCGGCAGGAGGCGGTGGAGACCGAACGCATGGCTTATGAAGCGGCCGACGCTCGCCTGCGCGAGATGCGCGAGGCGCGCCAAAGGCTGCAGTCGGAGGCAAGCCGCATTCAGATCGAGATGAACTCGGCGCGCGACCGTGCCGCCGATCTGCACCAGGCGGCCGGCGTGGCGGCGGGCGATGCAGAAAAGTTTGCCGCCGACATCGAGCAGGCACAGCTCGAAGTGGCCAAGCTCGACGACAGCGCCGTGCGCGGCGGCTTGGACCAGTGGCTGGCGCAGCGCGGCGAGGCTGAAGCGCTGCTGGCACAGGCGCGTAGTCGGCAGGACGAGATGGCGCAGCAGCTGCGCGCCACCGATGAACAGCGCCTGACGTTGGAGCGCGAAGTCCAGCCCAGGCGCGAGAAGCTCACCGAGCTGCAGCTCAAGGAGCAGGCCGCTCGCATGAACGCGGAGCAGTTCGACGCGCAACTCGTTGAAGCCAAGGCCGACGAGGCGGCGCTGCTGACGCGCCTGCAGGCGCAGCCGGTGCGCAGCGCTGCGTTGCAGACGGAGATCGTCCGGCTGGCTGCCGAGATCGAGGCACTGGGCGCAGTCAACCTGGCCGCGCTGGATGAGCTCACCACTTCGCGCGAGCGCAAGAGCTATCTCGACGCGCAGTCGACCGACCTGAATTCAGCCATTGGCACGCTGGAAGACGCCATCCGCAAGATCGACCGCGAGACCCGCGATCTGCTGGCCAACACCTTCGAACAGGTGAATACGCAGTTCGGGCTGCTGTTCCCGACGCTGTTCGGCGGCGGCGAGGCGCGTCTGATGATGACCGGCGAGGAGATCCTCGATGCCGGCGTGCAGGTGATGGCGCAGCCGCCGGGCAAGCGCAACAGCACGATCCACCTGATGTCCGGTGGCGAGAAGGCGTTGACCGCAACTGCGTTGGTGTTCGCGCTGTTCAAGCTCAACCCGGCGCCGTTTTGCCTGCTCGACGAGGTCGATGCGCCACTGGACGACGCCAACACCGACCGTTTCTGCAACCTGGTCAAGTCGATGACCGGCACCGCGGGCGAGCCGGGTACGCAGTTCCTGTTCATCACGCACAACAAGATCGCGATGGAAATGGCCGAGCAGCTGGTCGGCGTCACGATGCAGGAGCAGGGCGTCTCGCGCATCGTCGCCGTCGACATCGATGCCGCGCAGCGGCTCACCGCCGAGGCGGCCTGACTTGTATCCAGGCACGCGCGCATGAGCGACCTGCATATCGCGCTGCTGATCCTGGCCGGGGTGCTGCTGGCGCTGCTGTTCGGCTACAACAAGTGGCACGAACGGCGCATGCTGCGGCGGCTGGATGCGTCACTGCGCGAAGGGGTGGGCGATCCGCTGATGCAGCCGGCGGTGGCGGGCGACGCGGTGCGGCCGGCAGCCGCGAGCATCGCCGCCCAGGCGCCAGCGCCCGCCGATCCCGCGGGGCCGGCGGCATCCGTGGTGCAGGTAACCGATCTGCCGCTCAGTGCCCTGTATGGCGGCCGCGTGGAGCCGCGCTTCTCGCCGCAGCCTGATGACCTGCATCCGGTCGAGCACGCAGTCACCGATGGCGCGCTCGCGGCGGCAGACATGGGCGCCCCGAGCGACACGCCGCGCTGGGTCGAGGATCCGCTGCTCGATTGGGTGCTCGAGCTGCGCTGCTCCCATGCCGTCGATGGCGTGTCGGTGTTCGATGCTGCCGCGCCGCTGGCGCGCCTGGAAAGCGGGCTGCCCATGTTCCTGGTGGCCTGGGACGCGCGCAGCCAGCAGTGGGTGGAGCCGGATCGTTTCGGCTTCTATTCGGAGCTGTTGGTCGCCACCCAGCTGGCGCACCGCCGGCATAAGCTCGACGAGATCGGGGCGTCTCGTTTCATCGCCGTTGTCCAGCAGCTGGCGATGGCGCTGGATGCCGACTTCGACGCGCCGGATGTCAAGCGCGTGGTGGACATGGCGCAGGATCTCGATCAGCTGTGCGGTCGCTTCGACGTGCAGATCGGCATGACGCTGGTGACCACCGCTGCACCGTGGGATGCGCAGCGCGCGGCGCGTGCCGCCCAGGCCGCTGGATTGTCTGCGACCGGCGTGTCTCGTTGGGAGCGCCTGACGGCCGATGGTGCGCCGGTGTTCTCGCTGCGTGCCGATTCGTATCCGGCCAGTCGGCTTTCGCTCGAACTCGATGTGCCACTGGCTCCGGTGGCGGCCGATCCTCTGCGCGCGTTGTTCAAGGCGTCGGACGTGCTGGCGATGGAACTGGGTGCGCGGGTGATCGACGACAACGGTCGCCCGGTCAACGCTGCATCGCTGGCCGGCATCGCCGAGCAGCTCGATGGCCTGTATGCCGAGATGACGGCGGCCGGCATCGAGCCGGGCAGCGCGCGCGCCCGGCGCCTGTACGCATGACGGTGGGCGGGTCGACGACGCAGCACGCGCAGCGCGCGCGCGAACTGCGCGAAGAGATCGCCCGCCATGATCACGCGTACTACGTGCTCGATGCACCTAGCGTGCCCGACGCCGAGTACGACCGGCTGTTCCGCCAGCTGCAGGAGATCGAGGCAGCGCATCCTGATCTGGTCACACCGGACTCGCCGACACAACGCGTCGCTGGTGCCGCCAGCAGCGCCTTTGCCCAAGTGCGGCACGCGGTACCGATGCTGTCAATCCGGACCGAGACCGATGTCACCGACGCGGGCGCGATCGCGTTCGATGCGCGAGTTCGACGTGAGCTGGGACTGGACGCCGCGGCGCCTGCGGTCGACTATGCCGTCGAGCTGAAATTCGACGGCCTGGCGATCAGCCTGCGCTATGAGCACGGCCTGCTGGTACGCGCCGCCACACGGGGCGATGGCACGCTGGGCGAGGACGTAACGGCGAACGTGCGCACCATCAAGGCGATTCCGCTGCGATTGCACGCCGGCGCGCCGCCATTGCTGGAAGTGCGCGGCGAAGTGCTGCTGTTTCATCGCGACTTCGCTCGATTGAACGAGCGCCAGTCGGCCGTCGGCGAGCGGCTGTTCGTCAACCCGCGCAATGCCGCGGCAGGCAGCCTGCGTCAGCTCGATCCGCGCGTGACCGCAAGTCGGCCGCTGCGCTTTTTCGCCTACGGCCTGGGCGAGGTGCAGGGCTGGACCGCGCCGCCAACCCATGCGCGCACGCTCGATGCGCTTGCGGCACTGGGCGTGCCGGTCAACGTCGATCGGCGTGTGGTGGCAGGCGCCGAGGGGCTGGTGCAGTTTCATCATGAGACCGGCGAGCGCCGCGCCATCCTGCCGTTCGACATCGACGGCGTGGTCTACAAGGTCGATCGCATCGACCTGCAGCAGCGGCTGGGTTTCGTCACCCGCGAGCCGCGCTGGGCGGTGGCGCACAAGTACCCTGCGCAGGAGCAGGTCACGCAGCTCATCGGTATCGAGATCCAGGTCGGTCGCACCGGCGCTCTTACGCCGGTGGCGCGCCTGGCGCCCGTGTTCGTCGGCGGCACCACGGTATCCAACGCCACGTTGCACAACGAGGACGAGATCCGGCGCAAGGACGTGCGCATCGGCGACACGGTCATCGTGCGCCGTGCGGGGGACGTGATACCGGAGATCGTCGGTCGCGTGCTTGAGCGTCGGCCGGCGCAGGCGCCCGAGTTCATCATGCCGTCCGCCTGTCCGTCCTGCGGTTCGGCAGTGTTCCGAGAGGAGGGCGAAAAGATCGCGCGCTGCAGCGGCGGCTTGTTCTGTCCGGCGCAGCGCAAGCAGGCACTGCTGCACTTTGCCAGCAGGCGCGCGCTCGACATCGAAGGCCTGGGAGAGCGCATCGTTGATCAGTTGGTCGACGCCCAGCTCGTGCACTCCCCGGCGGACCTGTTTCGCCTCGGCGTGGGTGCTCTCGCAGCGCTGGAGAGGATGGCCGACCGATCGGCTGCCAACCTGGTGGCTGCGTTGGAGCAGGCGCGGCACACGACGCTGGAGCGCTTCATCTTCGCTCTCGGCATTCGCCATGTCGGCGAATCGACCGCGCGAGACCTGGCACGGCACTTCGGCTCGCTCGATGCCTTGCTGGCGGCGGATCAGACGCGCCTGCTCGAGGTCGAGGACGTGGGTCCCGTGGTGGCGGCGTCGATCGCGCGATTCTTCGCACAGCCCCACAATCGAGAAGTGATCGAGCAACTGCGCGCAACCGGCGTCACCTGGCCCGAGTCCGAGCCGGCCCCACGTGCTGTCGGCGCCGTCGGCCCGCTGGCAGGGCGCACGGTCGTCCTGACCGGCACGCTGCCTACGCTGACGCGGGATCAGGCGGGCGACCTCGTCGTCGCCGCCGGTGGCAAAGTCAGCAGCGCGGTATCCAAGAAGACCGACTACGTGGTTGCCGGCGACGAAGCGGGCAGCAAACTGGACAAGGCGCGTGCGCTTGGTGTCGCCGTGCTGGATGAAGACGCGTTCCGGCGCCTGTTGGCCGGCGAAGCAAACCTGATGAAAGACTCCTGATGTACGCAATCATCGGCGGCAGCGGCCTGGCGAAGCTGTCCGCGTTATCCAACGTCCGCCGGCAGGTGATGCGCACGCCGTTCGGCGAGCCTTCAGGCGCGATCACCATCGGCACCTTCGCCGGCCGCGAGGTGGTGTTCCTGGCACGGCATGGCTACGGTCATACGATCGCGCCACACGAGATCAACTACCGCGCCAATATCTGGTCGCTCAAGGAACTGGGCGTACACGGCGTCATCGCGGTGGCCACCGTGGGCGGCGTGCGCGCAGAGTACGGTCCCGGCACGCTGGTGGTGCCGGATCAGATCATCGACTACACGCATAGCCGCAAAAGCACGTTCTTCAGCGGCACGGAGGCGGCGGTCGTGCATGTCGACTTCACCCGACCGTACTCGGCGCGCCTGCGTGCGCTGCTGCTGTCGGCGGCGGCGAGTTGTCGTGAGCCGGTGTTCGACGGCGGTGTCTATGCCTGCACGCAGGGCCCGCGCCTGGAGACGGCGGCGGAGATCGAGCGCATCGCGCGCGACGGTGGCGATTTGGTCGGCATGACAGGCATGCCCGAGGCGGCGCTGGCGCGCGAGGTGGACTTGGAATATGCGGCGCTATGCGTGACCGTCAATCACGCGGCGGGCCGCGGCAGCAGTGCTCAGCGAATCGAGCTCAAGGAACTCGACGAGGTGATGCAGACGACCGTCAAGCGCGCCGTATGTGTACTGGAGAACGCGGTATCCAGCGCGCCCAGTGAACGACCGACGCCATGATTCACGAGATCCTGCGCATGGGCGATCCGCGCTTGCTGCGCGTGTCGGAGCCAGTCGCGTCGTTTGGTGCCGACTTGCAGTTGCTGATCGCCGACATGTTCGAGACCATGCACGCCGCCGGCGGCGCAGGACTGGCCGCACCACAGATCGGGGTGCCGCTGCGGCTGGTGGTGTTCGGTTTCGACAAGGTGCAGCGCTACCCGGATGCCCCGCCGGTGCCGCCGACCGTGCTGATCAATCCGGTGCTGACGCCGTTGTCGGCCGATATGGAAGAGGGCTGGGAAGGCTGCCTGTCGGTGCCTGGGCTGCGGGGTGTGGTGCCGCGTCATGCCAGGCTCCGCTACACCGGCGTCGATCAGCAGCAGCAGCCGATAGACCGCAGCGTCGATGGCTTTCATGCACGGGTCGTGCAGCACGAGGTCGATCACCTCGACGGCATCTTGTATCCGATGCGGGTGCGGGACTTCACCCGTTTCGGCTTCACCGACGTGCTGTTTCCAGAACTGGTCGGACAGGCGGACGACTGATGGCCACCGTGGTTGCGGTCTGCGCGAGCCCGCCGCACGGGTTCTCAAAGCAGCGCCGGCCGCAGGTGCAACTCATCGCGGGGCAGGGCGTGGCGGGCGATGCTCACGCCGGTGCGACCGTGCAGCACCGTTCGCGGGTCGCACGCGACCCGACCCAGCCCAACCTGCGTCAGGTGCACCTGCTGCACGTCGAGATGCTGGACGTGCTGGCACGCCTCGGGCATCACATTGTGCCGGGCGACATCGGGGAGAACATTCTGACCAGTGGCGTTGACCTGCTGGCGCTGCCGCAGGGCACGATCCTGCGGTTCGCCAGCGGCGGCGCCGTGCGCATCACTGGACTGCGCAATCCATGCGGTCAGCTAGACGCTTTCCGACCAGGACTGCGCGCCGCCTTGCTCGGTCGCACCGAGGCGGGAACGCTGGTGCGCAAGGCAGGGGTGATGGCGGTGGTTCACGCCGAAGGCGAGGTGCGCGAGGGCGACCCCATCACCGTGCACTGGCCACCGCCTCCGCACGCCGACCTGCTGCCGGTGTGAGGCGAAATGGTTGATCAGTGCGCCAGCGCGGCGAGCAAGTCCGTCTCCAGCTGCAGTTGCTCACGCAGGGAATTCAGGGCGCTGCCATCGATCAGAAACACGTCTTCGACGCGCTCGCCCAGCGTATTGATCTTGGCGGTCTGCACGTTGATCTGATGCTGCGCAAGCACCCGCGTGATCGAATAGAGCAGGCCGACGCGGTCGGTTGCGGTGATCGACAACAGGTACGCCTGACCCCGTTCGTCCGGCTGCAGATGCACGTCGGGCGAGACCGGAAAGTGACGCGAGTGCCGTGACAGCCGCCCCTTGACCGGTTCCGGCAGCGCCGCCTCGGAACTGATTCGCTCCGTCAGTTCGTGCTCGATACGCGCCAGGACCTCGCGGTAGTGACCGGCACGGCCATGATCGGTGACCAGAAACGTGTCGAGCGCATAGCCGTGGCGTGTGGTGTGAATGCGGGCGTCCAGAATGCTCAAATTGCGACTGTCGAAGAAGCCGCAGACGCGCGCGAACAGGTCCTTCTGATCGCGCACGTAGACGAGTACCTCGATCCCTTCGCCCGCTGCGGACAGTCTTACGCGCACCACGGGCTTAGGTGTGTTCACGTGAGCGAGCAGCGTGCGCGTGTGCCAGGCGATGTCCTTGGCCGTATGGCGCATGAAGTAGACGACATCGAGCTGCTGCCAGAGCGCCTCGTGCGCCGTCGGCGTGAGGCCATAAAGGTGCAGCACGCGCAGCGCCTCGCGCTTTCGGTTCTCCAATTCCGCGTTTGGATGGATGGCTTCGCCGCCGAGCATCCTTCGGGTCTGTCGGAAAAGATCCTCTAGCAGGCGGGCTTTCCAGTTGTTCCACACCTTTGGGCTGGTGCCTCGAACGTCGGCCACGGTGAGCAGGTAGAGCGCGATCAGGCGACGCTCGTTGCCCGGGATGCGCGCGAAGCGCTCAACTACTTCGGGATCAGCGATGTCCTGCTTCTGCGCCACTTGCGACATGGTCAGGTGGTGCTCGACCAGGAAGCACACCAGCGACGTGTCCTCGCGCGACAGGCCATGGCGTCGGCAGAAGCGATAGGCGTCGCGCTTGCCGAGCACGCTGTGGTCACCGCCACGGCCCTTGGCTATGTCATGGAACAGGGCGGCGACATACAGCAGCCAGGGCTTGTCGAAGTCGGCGATCAGCTGGCTGCACAGCGGATATTCGTGAGCGAACTGCGACAAGGCGAAGCGACGCAGATTGCGCACGACCATCATGATGTGCTGATCCACGGTGTACACGTGGAACAGGTCATGCTGCATCTGGCCCACGATGCGTCGGAACACCGGCAAATAGCGCCCGAGGATCGCCCACTGATTCATTCGACGCAGCTCGTGGGTGACGCCGAGCGGCTGCTGCAGGATCGCGAGGAACGTCTGCCGGTTCAGCGGATCCGAACGGAACTTCGCGTCGATGCGGTCGCGCGAGTGCCACAACGCGCGCAGCAGGCGTGCCGACATGCCTTTGAGCTCGCGATGCTGGGCCAGCAGCAGGAAGCTGCGCAAGATCGCGTTCGGTTGACGCTCGAGCGCCTGATCATCGTCGATATCGAGAAACTCGTCGCGAGCGACGAACACGTCGTCGATGCGCGTGGCCGGCACGTCTTCGCGAGGGAACACCTGTCGCTCGATGTTCTGCAAGACGATGGTGTTGAGCTGCGTGACGAGTTTGGCGGCGCGGTAATAGCGCTGCATCAGCACTTCGCTGGCGCGGCGGGCGCCGGTCGCCTGAATTCCCGCGCTTGTCGCTACCGCGTTCTGCACGTCGAACACAAGTCGGTCTTCGCGCCGCCCGGCCACGATGTGCAGGCGAGCGCGAATCTCCTTGAGCACGCGCTCGCTGCGCCGGAGCATCGCGTGCTCCTCCGGCGTGATCAGCTGTCGGCGCAGCAGTTCAGCCCAGGAGGCGCCCAGGCCGGCGGCACCCGCAAGCCATAGCAGCGCCTGCAAGTCGCGCAGGCCGCCGGGACTCTCCTTGCAGTTTGGCTCCAGGCTGTAGGGCGTGTCCTGGAACTTGGTGTGGCGCTGCTGCTGTTCCAGAAGCTTGGCGCGGAAGAAGGTCTGAGCGTCGACACTCGTTGCCACCGCCCGCACGAAAAGCTCGTACGGGGCGCGCGGCCCCGCCAAATGACGTGCTTCGAGCAGTGCGGTCAGAACGGTGACATCACGCCGGGCCTCGTCCTCGCACTCGCCTACGGTACGGACACTGTGGCCAAGATGCAGGCCAAGATCCCATAGATGCCCGACCAGGCGCTCGATACTTTCGCGCTGCGTGTCGTCAGGCGCGTCGGTAGTGAGAATGAGCACGTCGACGTCGGAGTGCGGAAACAATTCGGCGCGCCCATAGCCACCTACAGCGATCAAGGTGGCATGGCGCGTGACGCCGGTCTCCCGACCAACCCGTTCGAGCAGCCGGTCGACACTGCGGGACAAGCCACGCAGCAGGGGCACGACCTTGCCGGTGTGCAGGAACTGCGAGATGAGCATCTCGCGCTGCGCGCGCAACTCGTCTCGGAGCGAAAAGCCGACGTCGTTCATGACGCTGGCCGGCGCTGATTCAGGCGGGCGCGAGGAAGGCGCCCGACCTCGCACCCGAGACGATGGCCGGCGGCGCCGGCATCCCGGGTGACGTGGTCAGGACCTCGTAGCCGTCGGCCGTCACCAGGACCGTGTGCTCCCACTGGGCCGATAGGGAGTGGTCCTTGGTCACGATGGTCCAGCCGTCGGACAGTTCCTTGATCTCACGTCGGCCGGCGTTGATCATCGGCTCCACCGTGAAGGTCATGCCAGCGTCAAGCTGGTCCAGCGTGCCGGCCCGACCGTAGTGGAGTACTTGCGGCTCCTCGTGGAACTTGCGGCCGATGCCGTGCCCGCAGAACTCCCGCACCACGCTGAAACCGTGCTTTTCTGCGTGGCTTTGGATGGCCTGACCGATATCGCCGAGGAACGCGCCTGGGCGAACCTGCGCGATGCCCAGCCACATGCACTCATAGGTCACGTCGCACAGGCGCCGCGCCGCGATGGACGGCTCGCCGACGAAGAACATCCGACTGGTGTCGCCGTGATAGCCGTCCTTGATCACGGTGACGTCAATGTTCACGACATCCCCGTTCTTCAACACCTTGTCGCCCGGAATGCCGTGGCAGACCTGATGGTTGACGGAGGTGCAGATCGACTTTGGATAGGGTCGGTAGCCGGGTGGCGCGTAGTTCAGCGGTGCCGGGGTGGTGCCCTGCGTGGCGACCATGTAGTCGTGGCACAGACGGTCAAGCTCGGCGGTGGTGACCCCAGGTTTGACGTGCGGCGCGATGAAATCGAGCACTTCCGCCGCCAGTCGACCAGCGACGCGCATGCGCTCGATGTCTTCGGCAGACTTGATCACAATGGCCATGGGCAAGGGGGAACCGGTGCGGGCAGGAGCGCAAAACCGTATAATAGCCGGCTGCTTTCGCTGCATTCCTCGCCCCGCGGTGAGGAATTGAACCTGGAAAGGGCTGTCAGTCGCCTGAACCCGGCCCGCAACGTGAGTAAATCGCGCGCACCGTCACCCGAGGTGTCGATCACCGCTGAACCGGTGGGCGGCGTCGACGGATGCGCTAGTCCAAACCTCGTCAGGAGCAAGTCGATGTCAGTCACCATGCGTGAAATGCTGGAAGCAGGTGTCCATTTTGGTCACCAGACCCGCTTCTGGAACCCGAAAATGGCTCAGTACATTTTCGGCCACCGCAACAAGATCCATATCGTCAACCTCGAGCGTTCGCTCGAGAACTTCCAGGAAGCCACCAAGTTCGTCCGTCAACTCGCTGCGAACCGCGGCACGGTGCTGTTTGTCGGCACCAAGCGCCAGGCGCGTGACACCATCGTCGAGGAGGCGACGCGCGCGGGCATGCCCTTCGTGGACCAGCGCTGGCTTGGCGGCATGCTCACCAACTTCAAGACCGTGAAGGTGTCGCTCAAGCGGCTTAAGGAGATGGAGCAGCACATCGCGGAAGGCGGTCTCGAGCGCATGTCCAAGAAAGAAGGGCTGACCTATCAGCGAGAGCACGACAAGCTCACGAAGTCGATCGGCGGGATCAAGGACATGAATGCGCTTCCCGATGCGATCTTCGTGATCGACGTGGGCTATCACAAGATTTCTGTGCAGGAAGCCAAGAAGCTCGGCATTCCGGTGGTCGCGGTGGTTGATACCAATCATTCGCCCGAAGGCATCTCGCACGTTATTCCCGGTAATGACGACTCCAGTCGGGCGGTGCGGCTGTACGCCCGCGGTATCGCCGATGCCGTGCTCGAGGGCAAGGCTCAGGCCATGGCCGGCGTCGTTGCGGTGGCTCAGGGCGGCGAGGAGTTCGTCGAGGTCCAGCAGGGAGCGGTGTAAGCGCTGCGCCCGGGCTTGAGCGGTCGGATGGCGTTTGCTTCGTAGGCCTGCCTTCCGACCCACCTCGATGTTCAAGGGGCGCAAGCCCCTTTTTTGCAGATTTCGTTTCAGGAGTAGTCATGGCGGAAATCACCGCAAGCATGGTGAAGGAACTGCGCGAGAAGACCGACGCGCCGATGATGGAGTGCAAGAAGGCGCTCGGCGAGGCCGGCGGCGATATGGCGAAGGCGGAGGAGATCCTTCGCGTGAAACTTGGCAACAAGGCCAGCAAGGCGGCGGCGCGGATCGCAGCTGAAGGCATCGTCGGCATCAGCTTGAACGCGGATGCGACGCTGGGCACGCTCGTCGAGGTCAATTGCGAGACGGACTTCGTCGCCAAGAACGACGACTTCCTGGCCTTCACGAGCAACCTGGCCAAGCTTGTTGCAGAAAAGAACCCGGCCGATGTGACGACCTTGTCAGCGCTGCCGCTGAACGGTGGGACCGTTGAAACCGTGCGCGCCGCACTGGTCGGCAAGATCGGCGAGAACATGTCGATCCGGCGCTTCGAGCGCATGCAGGCTCAGGGCAAGATCGCCACGTATGTTCATGGCGGCAGCAAGATCGGCGTCATGGTCGACATGTCGGGTGGCGACGAGCCACTGGCGCGTGACGTGGCGATGCACATCGCGGCGAGCAAGCCGAAGTCGATCGATTCAAGCGGGGTAGCGGCTGACCTGATCGACACCGAGCGCCGCATTGCGATCGAGAAGGCGCGCGAGGCCGGCAAGCCGGACAACATGCTGGACAAAATCGCCGAAGGCAGCGTGCAGAAGTTTCTCAAGGAGGTCACGCTGCTGGGCCAGGTGTTTGTCAAGGCGCCCGACGGCAAGCAGACGATTGAGCAACTGCTCAAGAGCAAGGGTGCGACGGTCAATCGATTCGTTCTTTATGTGGTGGGTGAGGGCATCGAGAAGAAGAGCAACGATTTCGCTGCCGAAGTTGCGGCGCAAGCCGCCGCGGCCCGCGCCTGACCGCCTGTTGACCTGCCGCTGATGACTACTGCCTACAAGCGAGTCCTGCTCAAGCTGTCCGGCGAGGCCCTGATGGGCGACGACGCCTTCGGAATCAATCGCGACACCATCGAACGCATGGTGGCCGATATCAAGGGCGTGGTCGATCTGGGAGTCGAACTGGCGGTAGTCATCGGTGGCGGCAATATCTTTCGCGGTGTCGCACTGGGTGCGGCGGGCATGGACCGGGCCACCGGTGACTACATGGGCATGATGGCGACCGTGATGAATGCCATGGCGCTGCAGGATGCGATGCGCCGTGCCGGCGTCGAGGCGCGCGTGCAGTCCGCGCTGAACATCGAGCAGGTGGTCGAGCCGTACATCCGGCCCAAGGCGATCCGCTATCTGGAGGAGGGCCGGGTCGTCATCTTTGCCGCGGGCACGGGCAACCCGTTTTTCACCACCGATACTGCGGCCGCGCTGCGCGGCGCCGAGATGGGTGCGCAGATCGTCCTGAAGGCGACCAAGGTCGATGGTGTCTACAGCGCCGATCCCAAGAAGGACCCGAAGGCGACCCGCTATGCGAGCATCAGCTTCGACGAGGCGCTATCGCGGCGACTGCAGATCATGGACGCGACGGCTTTCGCGTTGTGCCGCGACCAGAAACTGCCGATCAAGGTCTTCGACATCATGAAGCCTGGGGCGCTTAAGCGTGTGGTGCAGGGGGAAGACGAAGGCACGCTGGTACACGTGTAACGCTGCATTCGGGGCGGCGTGGATGCCTCAGTTCAGTCAGACGTCGACGGCTCTGCCGGAGACAGCATCGGAGAACGGGTCGAAAGTGCCCGCAAGGAGAACAGGATGACGATTGCCGAGATCCGCAAGACGACCGAGCAAAAGATGATGAAGTCGATTGAGGCCCTGAAGCATGACCTTGCGAAGATTCGCACCGGCCGCGCCCATACCGGCCTGCTTGATCACATCCAGGTCGACTACTACGGAGCGATGGTGCCCCTGTCCCAGGTGGGCAATGTCGGGCTGAGTGACGCGCGAACCATCACGGTGCAGCCCTACGAGAAAAAGCTCGTAACCGTCATCGAGAAGGCGATCCGCGATTCCGATCTTGGATTGAATCCGGCATCCTCGGGTGACGTGATTCGTGTCCCGATGCCGGCCCTGACCGAAGAGCGCCGCAAAGACTTGACCAAGGTTGTCAAGCACGAGGGAGAGAACGCCAAGGTGGCGGTTCGCAATCTTCGGCGGGACGCTATTGCGCACCTGAAGGAGATGCTGAAGAAGAAAGAGGTGTCCGAGGATGACGAGCGGCGTGCGCAGGACGAAATCCAGAAGCTCACTGATCGCTTCATCATCGACATCGACAAACTGATTGCCGACAAGGAAAAGGAAATCCTGACGGTCTGAGGCATCAAGAGCATGTCGTTGCGATGGACGGGAGCAAGCCGATGACCCGGAACGCGGCGGACCGCCCCGCTGCGGTTCCCCGCCATGTCGCCATCATCATGGATGGCAACGGCCGCTGGGCCAATGCGCGCCACCTGCCTCGCGTGGCGGGTCACAACCGTGGTGTCGATGCGGTGCGACGGGTGATGGAGGCGTCGGTGCGCCGCGGTGTCGAGTACCTGACGCTGTTCGCGTTCAGCTCCGAGAATTGGCGCCGGCCGGCCGACGAAGTGTCCACGCTGATGCGCCTGTTCATGACGGCGCTGCAGAAGGAAGTTTCCAGATTGCACGAAAACGGCGTGCGCCTGCGCGTTGCCGGCGATCTCGCCACGCTGGAACCCGAGTTGCAGCGCCTGATCACACAGGCCGAATCGCTGACTGCGAGCAACGCCCGGCTGAACCTGACCGTCTGCGCGAGCTACGGCGGCCGCTGGGACATGATCAGTGCGATGCGCTCGCTGCTGGCAGCCGATCCGTCGCTGGCGAATCGCCCGGAAGAAATCAGTGAGGCGAGCCTGGCGCAGCATCTGGCGCTCGCCTTTGCGCCCGAACCCGATCTGTTGATCCGTACCGGTGGCGAGCGGCGCATCAGCAACTTCATGCTCTGGCAGCTTGCCTATGCCGAGCTGTATTTCACCGACCAGTTGTGGCCGGACTTCGACGCCGTGTCGCTCGATGCTGCACTCGCCTGGTACGCGCAGCGCGAGCGGCGCTTCGGCCGCACGAGCCAGCAGGTCGGCGCGGCGCCGGTGACTGCGCCGGTGGCGTCCGCATGAGGCCGGCGTGCTGAGGCTGCGCGTGATCACGGCCTTGACGCTTCTGGGGCTGCTGATCGCGGCGTTGTGGCTAGGGCGGACGTCCTTTGTTGCGGCCGCAGGCTTGCTCTTCGCAGGCGCAGTGTTCGAGTGGTTGCGTTTGGCGGGACTGCGCCCGGCGGTTTGTATCCTGCTCGCCGTCGTTGTCGTAGGGGTGCTCCTGATGCTGGAGTACACCGGCCGTACGCCGACGGGCGCGGTACTGACGCTGGTGTGTGCCGGTGCGTCAGCGGTGTGGCTCACGCTTCTGGCGGTCCTTGTCCGCGCCAGCCAGCATGAAGTCAGGCTCGGTCGCAATCTGATTGTAATCCTTGGCTTGATCTTGTTGCCGGCCGCATGGTTTGCGCTGATGTATCTTCACCACACGGGCATCACGATGCTGTTCTCAGCGCTAGCGATCGTCTGGGTGGCCGATGTTGCGGCGTACTTTGCAGGCCGCAGGTTTGGCAAACGCAAGCTCGCTCCTCGCATTAGTCCTGGCAAGACCTGGGCGGGTGTGGGAGGCGCCATGTTGGGTGTGCTGGCGCTTAGCAGCGTCATTCATGTCGCTTGGCCGCGCGGGCCCCTGTTCTCGAATTCGCTGTTCGACCACTCGGTGATGCTGGCGGTCGTCGTGCTCGCGGTCCTCGTGGCCACATCGATCCTCGGTGACCTGTTTGAAAGCCTGCTCAAGCGTCAGGCGGGCCGCAAAGACAGCAGCCAGCTGCTACCGGGCCACGGCGGAGTGCTCGATCGAATCGATGCGTTGCTGCCGGTACTGCCGGCGGCTGTCCTGATCCAACGATGGATTCAATGAAACCCGGCATCACGATCCTCGGCGCGACCGGCTCGATCGGCGCGAGCAGCCTGGATGTCATCGCTCGTCATCCGGACCGATTCCGGGTCTTTGCGCTGACCGCACAAACGAAAGTCGATGCGTTGGTCGACCTGTGCGCACGCTTTACGCCGGACGTGGCGGTCATCGGGGACGTCGCGCTCGAGCCGCATCTGCGTGCGGCGCTACGCACTCGCGGTTTGGCGACGCAAGCCCGCAGCGGCGCGCAGGCGCTGGCGGAGGTTGCCGCCGACGAGCGGGCGCAGATGGTCATCGCAGCCATTGTTGGCGCCGCCGGTCTGCTACCCACATTGAGTGCGGCACGCGCCGGCAAACGCTTGCTGCTCGCCAACAAGGAGGCCATCGTGTGCGCGGGCAGCCTGCTGATGGAGGCCGTGCGCATCGGCGGCGCGCAATTGCTGCCTGTCGACAGCGAGCACAACGCGATCCACCAGTGCCTGGTTGGCGCGGCCGATCGAGCGCGCGACGTGCGCCGCCTGATCCTCACCGCGTCGGGCGGACCGTTTCGTGATCGCGTCGACCTCGACGCGATCACACCGGACGAGGCTTGCGCCCACCCGAATTGGGTCATGGGCCGCAAGATTTCGGTCGACTCGGCCACCCTGATGAACAAGGGCCTCGAGGTGATCGAAGCAAGTTGGCTGTTCGCGTTCTCGCCGGAACGCATCGAAGTGGTGATCCATCCGCAAAGCGTGGTCCACTCGATGGTCGAGTTTGGCGACGGCTCGGTCCTGGCTCAGATGGGTACGCCCGACATGCGCACGCCGATCGCCTACTGCCTCGGCTTTCCGGAGCGCGTGGAGAGCGGATCGAGCACGCTGGACTTCTTGAAACTCGCTGCGTTGACGTTCGAGGCGCCCGATCTGCGTCGTTTTCCCTGCCTGCAACTCGCCTACCGGGCGCTGGCGGAAGGACCGTCAGCCTCGATTGCAGTGAACGCTGCCAACGAAGTGGCGGTCGAAGCGTTTCTGTCACTTCGCCTGCCGTTTGCGCGGATCGCTGCCGTGATCGAAGAAACGCTGGACCTGACACCCACATTGCGACCCGCTGACGTCGATGAGGTCCTCGCGCTCGATGCACAGGCGCGGCAGCGCGCTTCGGCGGTGATCGGCCGCCTCATCCGTCCCGTGTCCGCCGCCCACGTGGCGACCTGACTGACCCTTTCGCTGGACCTGCCGACATGAGCTTTGTCACCACTGTTATCGCCTTCCTGGTGACCCTGGGCATCCTGATCGTGATTCACGAGTACGGGCACTACTGGGTCGCGCGCAAGTGTGGCGTCAAGGTGCTCCGCTTTTCGATCGGCTTCGGGCGCCCGCTGGCGCGCTGGGTGCGCGGCGCCGATCGGACCGAGTGGGTGGTCGCCGCGATACCGCTGGGCGGCTACGTGCGCATGCTCGATGAGCGCGACACCGATTCGGGGCCGGTCTCGGCGGTCGATCTGCCGCGGGCCTTCAACCGACAACCGGTGTCCAAGCGGATTGCGATCGTGCTCGCCGGACCGGTAGCCAACCTGCTGCTTGCCATCGGCGTCTACTGGGGCTTGAACGTGGCGGGGGTGATGGAGCCGAAGGCCGTGCTGGGTGCCCCGGCAGCGAGTAGCCCGGCGGCACGCGCCGGCTTGCAGGCGGGCGATCTGGTGATGGCGGTGAACGACGAGGAGGTCCGTTCGTGGAGCGATGTCAACTGGCTCGTTCTGCAACGAGCGGTCGACCGTAGCAACGTCGAACTGACCGTCAAGAGGGCTGACGGCTCCACGCGCGAGGCGACGCTCGATCTGACCGGCCTGTCGATCACCGATCTCGAAGGCAATCCACTGCCCCGCATCGGCCTGACGCTGTGGGGTGGTCCGCCACGCATCGGCCGCATCAGCGAAGGCAGTGCGGCCGAGCGCGCGGGATTGCGTACCGGTGACCGTGTCCTGGAGATCGGCCGAACGCCGATGGTGTCGGCCCGCAACATGATCGAGCGCATCCGCGCCGCCGCCGAGCAACCGCTCGATCTGCTGGTCGAACGCGACGGACAGATCATCACCCTCATCGCAACGCCCAGTCGCGTTCGCGACGAATCGCCGGGTGGCAATGGCCAGGAGATTGGTCGGCTGGGCGCCGAACTCGGTGACCGGCCCGACCTCGTGCGCGTGCACTACGGTCCGATCGAAAGCGTGGGCCTGGCGGTTGAACGGACCTGGGACATGACGGTTTTCTCGCTGCGCATGCTGGGCAAGATGATCACCGGCGAAGCTTCGTGGAAGAACCTTTCCGGACCGGTGACGATCGCCGATTACGCCGGCAAGACAGCGACCATCGGCATCGCCGCCTACCTGAGCTTTCTCGCTCTGGTGTCGATCAGTCTGGGCGTGCTCAACCTGCTGCCCATTCCCATGCTCGATGGAGGGCACTTGGTTTACTATCTCGTCGAAATTATCAAAGGCAGCCCTCCCGCCGACTGGATTGTCGAGTGGGGTCAGCGCGCAGGCATTGGCGTCTTGGTCTTGCTCACGGCGCTGGCGCTCTACA
>LNFM01004417.1_pt1 | contig 25914 bp, 18 predicted proteins | sample 596031 | NCBI WGS metagenome assembly LNFM01 (sample SAMN04254537, study PRJNA301005) | activated carbon metagenome | isolation source: dual media filters at the Ann Arbor, Michigan drinking water treatment plant | place: USA: Ann Arbor | reverse complement strand
CGAAACGACACGGCAAGGATTTTTACCAGAACATGTGGTCTGTGATCACCGCTACCGGAACCTGGAGCGGCGAGATCTGGAACCGTCGCAAGAATGGTGAGGTCTATCCCGCGTGGCTGACGATCAGCGGGGTCCGCGACGAAACTGGCAAAGCCACGCATTACGTAGCTAACTTGGTCGACATCACGGAGCGTAAGGCGGCAGAGGAAGAAATTCAGTCGCTGGCATTTTTTGATCCGCTGACGAAGCTCCCCAACCGTCGCATGCTGATAGATCGCCTGCAACACGCACAAACACTTTCTTTGCGCACCGGTGAGCTCGGCGCCCTGCTGTTCGTTGACCTTGACAATTTCAAGACCCTGAACGACACCCGGGGCCACATGCGAGGCGATGCGCTGCTGGAACAAGTGGCGCAGCGTCTGGTCACCGCCGTGCGCGAATATGACACCGTGGCGCGCCTGGGTGGCGACGAATTTTTGATCATGGCGGAGTCACTCAAAGGAGATCCCGACGAGGCTGCGCGACAGGCTGGGACCATTGCCGAAAAGCTGATGGTAGCGTTGAGCCGCTCCTATGATCTGGGCGATTTCGTCTACCACTGCACCCCGAGCATCGGCATCACCCTGTTTGGATTAGAAGCAGAAAGTGTCGAGGAACCACTCAAACGTGCCGACCTGGCCATGTACCAGGCCAAAGCCGCCGGCCGCAACAGCCTGCGCTTCTTCGACGTCGCGACCCAGACCATGCTCAACCGCCGGGCCGAACTGGAAACCGCCCTGCGCGAAGCCATCGCACAGCAGCAGTTCTCGCTCTACTACCAGGCTCAGGTGGCCAATGGAGGCAAGATCATCGGCGCAGAGGTGCTGCTGCGCTGGCCGCGGGCGACCGGAGCCATGGTGTCGCCAGCGGATTTCATCCCGCTGGCCGAAGAGACCGGGCTGATTGTGCCGCTAGGCCACTGGGTCATCGATATGGCCTGCGGGCAATTGGCACAGTGGGCCACACATGAGGAGCGCAGCCGCCTGACCCTGTCCGTCAACGTCAGCCCCCGGCAGTTTCATCAGGACGGCTTTGTGCAGGATGTCACCGGCGCCTTGAAGCGTCATGGCGTCAACCCTAAACGCCTCAAGCTGGAGCTGACCGAGAGCATCCTGGTCAACAATGTCCAGGCCGTCGCCAGCAAGATGGCGGCCCTCCAGGCGCTAGGCGTCGGTTTCTCGCTGGATGACTTCGGGACCGGCTATTCCTCACTGGCGTATCTGAAACGTCTTCCGCTGGACCAGCTCAAGATCGACCAGGGTTTTGTGCGGGACATTCTGGCCGATGCGAATGACGCTGCCATCGCCCGCATGATCATCGCACTGGGCGAAAGCATGGGTCTGATGGTCATCGCCGAAGGGGTGGAGACCGACGCGCAGCGAGAGCGCCTGGCCAGCGAAGGCTGCCATGCCTACCAGGGCTATCTGTTCTGTCGCCCCATGCCGATCGGGCAGTTCGAGGACTACCTGGAACAGATCTACAGACTGTCGGCCCCTGCCGCATCCTGAGCGCAGCCTTGGCAATGTAAGAAATCGGCCATGGCGCCGACTCATGGCGAGCAGGCTGGTCGACAAGCATCGATCAGCCCGACCTGAACAGAGGTTTTCACAAACTTACGCAACGGCTCAATAACCAAGCCATGATCGCCGACGAACACTTGGCCGCCATCCGCCCCGACATGCTGCGCTTTGCGCGCCTGCAGCTGCGTGACGCGGCCGCAGCCGAAGACGCGGTGCAGGAAGCCCTGCTGGCCGCGCTGGCCAATGCACAGCAGTTCGCCGGCCGGGCCCAGGCCAAGACCTGGGTCTTCGGCATCCTGCGCCACAAGATCGTGGACATCATCCGCCAGCAGAGCCGCAGCACCAATGTCTCGTCCTTCTCCGACGGCGAGCAGAGTCTGGACGACACCTTCGAGTCCCTGTTCCGCGAGAACGCCTACTGGACACCGGGCGCGCGCCCGCGCGACTGGGGCAGCCCCGAGGCGGCGCTGCGCCAGCAGCACTTCTGGGATGTCTTCGAGGTCTGCCTGAACCACCTGCCCGAGAACACCGCACGCGTCTTCATGATGCGCGAGTTCCTCGATTTCGAAACGCCCGAGGTCTGCCAGGAGCTTGGCATCACCGTCACCAACTGCAACGTGATCCTGCACCGCGCGCGCAACGCCCTGCGCCTGTGCCTGCAACGCGGCTGGTTTGCCGAAGGGGAAAAAACATGCTGAATTGCAAACAGGCCACGCACCTCATGTCCGAAGCCCAGGACCGCAAGCTCCCGCTCGGCGGACGCCTGCCGCTGCGTCTGCACCTGCTCATGTGCGTGGGTTGCCGCAACTACGGCAAACAGCTGGATTTCCTGCGGGCGGTCACCCAGGAACTGAAAGCCGGCAGCGAACCGGCCCCAAAGGACTGAGGCGACTCAGCTTTAGACAAAGCTGAATTTTTCCGTTCGCGTTGAGCTTGTCGAAACGCAGCCCTTGCAAATCAACAACTTGCACGAGGCCTTCGACAAGCTCAGGCCGAACGGGGTACTTGTTCAGCACATTCTTAACGCCACTGATCCCGCAGCGCCCACGCAAAGGCGGCGAGAAGAACCACGGCCACGACGCCGAAGTACAGGGCCCAGGGTTTCTTCTTCTCGGCGTAGGGATCAGTCAGCGCGCGCTCGGCATTGGGCGGCAGGTGCGCCAGCTGCGTGAGCGAGGTGCCGAAGGGGATGTTGACCTTGGCGCGTGCGTTGATGGCCCAGCCGTTGGCGTCCAGGATGGGCCCCAGGTTGCGGCTGCGCAATTTGAACCAGGCCAGGATGACCGCGGGGCCGGAGACCACCAGCATCAGGCCGGCCAGCGCAATGGGCACCTGCCACCACTTGAGCGCGAGCAGGCCCACCAGCACCGAGGCCAGGGCCGTGCCGATGGCGCCCACGGCCAGGCCGATGGCGGCAAAGATACCGGCGAACTTGCCCACGTCGAAAGGCGGCGGGGGCGTGGCCGGTGCGGCAGGGGCCGCCGCCACCTTCTTGCCGCCGTCCACCACGGCGGTGGTCAGCTTGTCGTCCGAGGCCTTGGCCTTGCTGGCGGCGATCTTCTGCAGCTGCTCGCCGACAAAACGCGCCAGGCGCTTGTAGGGCGACCAGAAGGCCTGGCGCAGGCTGATCGGGTGGTCGATGATCTTGGTGATGGTGGCGTCCCAGTCGCGGCCCAGGCGGTCGTAGAACACGCCGTTGCGGCTCACCATGAGCTGGTCCGAGTCGCCTGCGGTGAAGGCCGCGGCAATGCTGAGCTTCTCGGCGCCGCGGGTGCAGTCGCAATAGACCAGGCACATGCGCGAGAGCGTGGCCAGCGTGCCGTGGCGAGCGGCGTCGTTGACAGCCACGCAGAGTTCGGCCGAGCGGCCGTCCAGGTAGAGCGTGCCGACCTGGAAGGTGGCCTTGCCCTGGCGCGTGTAGAAATCGCGGAAGGCGACGAAGTTGTTGGCCAGCGACAGCAGGTCACGCACGTAATGCGCCAGCCGCTCCAGCTGGCGCACGGCATCGGCCTCGACGGCGGCATCGGGCTTGGCGGCCAGCCAGTCAGCGTAGGGCGCGAGCTGGTCTTTCAGCGCCGTCCAGTCGGCCTCGGTCAAGAGCGCACGCTCGCCCAGCAGGGGCAACACAGCAGCCTGCTGCAGGGTGGCCATGCGTGCCGCCCAGGCTGGGTTGAGCCCGCTGCCCAGCGGCAGCGCCGCACCGGCCTGCACATGGGCCAGCGGCAGCGCGGCCACGCCCTCGTCCTCGCGCTTGAGGGTCGCGCTGCCCAGCGCGAGCAAGGTGGCATCGGCGGCGTTGAGGGCCGCACCGGCCCGTGCATCGAAAGCCGCCAGGCGGCAGCGCACGAACCAGTCTTCCACCTTCTCGGCCACGGCGACCAGGGCTTCGTGGGCCGCGGCGGTGGCGTCACCCAGCGGGCGGGCGGCCTGCCCGGCGGCTTCCCAGGCGGCCAGCGCACGTTGCGCGTGGCGGGTCTGCGCGGCATTGGCAGCGGCCACCGTCACCAGGCCGTCCGTGCTGCCGATGTCGGCCAGCAGCTCGCGCGCGGCGCTGGCAATGGCGGCGCCCTCTTCGTCCTCGTCGCGGATGGCGGCCAGCGGCACCCCCGGCAGTTTCTGCGCGAGCACGTTCGTGTCCTTCAGGCGCCCGGCCGCCCACTGCACCGCTGCGATCAGCTCGGGGGCGCGCACCTGGCCATCACCATCACCGTCGACAAAGGACAGGGTGCGGGCGTCGAACTCGATGCCCTTGACCGGGCAGGACAGGGCCACCCAGAGCTTCTGGTCGAGCTGGCCGATGTTGAGCAGTTCGGCCGCGGTGTCGAGTCGGACCTGGTCGAAACCGCCGGCGCGGAAAAAGCGCCAGTGAGGCAGGGCGTTGCTCATGATGACCTTGCTCCTAGGATGAATCAGCAATCTTAACCACAGGCCACGGGCCTCGACGGCCCGGGCAGGTGTCTGCGGGCGGCCTCAGGCCGGCCCTGCGGCGGCCGGCGCGCGCGGGTCCACCACCACCAGCACGTCGGCCTGCGATTCGGCCAGCACACGCTGGGTCACGCTGCCCAGCAGCAGCTCTTCGGTCACGTGCGTGCCGTGCTTGCCCATGACGATCAGGTCGCACTGGTGGCGCTCCTCGTGCTGCATGAGCTCGCGCACCGCGTCGCCGTGCAGCACCAGGCCTGTGTAGTCGCTCGGCGCCAGGCCGGCCTGCTCCGCCAGCGCATGCAGCTGCTGCACGGCACGTTCGCGCGCCTCGAGCCGGAACTGCTGCACCGTCAGTTCGTCCACCCCGGCGAAATGCAGCTTGCCTTCGAACGGCACCTCGAACACGTGCAGCAGCAACAGCTCGGCCCCTGGGGCCACCTGCCGCGCCAGCCGGATCGAGGCCAGCGAGGCCGGCGAGAAATCCATGGCCACCAGCACGCGCTGGTAAGCGCCGCGCGGCTCCTGCTTGACCACGAGCACCGGGCAGCGGCTCTTGCGCAGCAGCCGCGAGGCCGTGGAGCCCAGCAGCATGCGCTGCAGGAAACCGCTGCCGTGCGCGCCCACCAGCACCAGGTCGACCCCCTCGGCCTCGGCGCGGGCCGTCACGGCCGTACCGGCCAGGCCCTCGTCCACCAGCGTGTGGGCGGTCACGCCGCGGTTGCGCGCCGGGTCCTGCACCAGCGCATCGAGGCGGGCATGGGCCTCCTCGACCAGCCGCGCCGAGACGGCCGGCGACTTGTCGCCCAGCAGGCCGCGCAGCAGCGCCATCGCCTCCAGGCCGAGCGCGTGCAGCACGGTGTAGCTTGCGCCGCTGGCTGCGGCCAGCAGGAAGCCGCGCTTGACGGCCGGCAGCGAGGCCTCCGAAAGGTCGGTGGCGGCAAGCATGTGTTTGAGTCCGTTCATGGCCCTTTGCTCCTTTCCTGCGGGTGGCGTGTCTCCCGCAGCATCTGTTCAGCGCGCTGCACATCCTGGGCCGGACCCTGCAGCACCACCACATCACCCGCCTGCAATCGCGTCCGTGACTGCGGGACTGACCGAGAACCCGAACGCACCAGCGCAATCATGGCGACTCCACTCAAGTCTAGTTGATCAGACGCGCGCCCTACAGCCGCGCTATCGGCGGCAATCTCCACCGAGAGCTGCAGCAGCGCTCCTGCCGGGCTTTCCGGGTACAGCTCCTTCAGCAGACGATATCGCTCGTGGCGCTCCTGCTCCATGCGGCTCATCACGCGCGCGGGCGGCACCTCCAGCCACAGCAGGGCCTGCGAAGCAATCATCAGCGCCGCCTCCTGGGTCTCGGGCACGACCTCCCGGGCCCCGGCCGCCAGCAGCTGCGCCACATGCGCCTCGTCACGGGTACGAACCATGACCGGCAGCGTGGGGCGTGCGACTCTCACATGGGCCAGCACCTTCAAGGCCGCCTCCAGTTCATTGTGGCTGATGACAAGCAGACGGGCACGATCCAGCCCCAGGCCTTCGAGCACCGCCGCATCGGTGCAGTCGCCGTAGTACACCGGTTCGCCCGCAGCATGGGCGGCGCGCACCCGCACCGGGTCGTGATCGAGCGCGACATGGGCGATCTTCTCCTCCCTCAGGAAACGGGCGACACCCTGCCCGATCCGGCCATAACCGCAAATGATCACGTGCCCACGCAGTTGTTCCGCCTGCGGCGGGGCCGGCGGCACCGGTGGCAAATCCTCCTCGCGCGCCCGCGTCAACAGGCGGGCGATCGCCAGGTTGTGACGGATCAGGAACGGCCCCGCGATCATGGAGAACAGCACCGCCATCAACACCACCTGCCCGACCCCCTCATCGACCACGCCAGCCACCAGGGCCGTGGCCAGCAGAGCAAATCCGAACTCACCACCCACGGCCAGCAGCAGCCCGGTCCGCCAGGCACCGAGCCGGTCGATGCCGGTCCGGCGCACCATCAGCGCCACCAGCACGGTCTTGCTGACCAGCAGCAGCGCCGCCCCCAGCAACGCCCAGGGCCAGACACGGGGCAAGGCCGAGAGGTCGAACAGGAAGCCGACACCAACAAAGAACAGGCCCAGCAGGACATCGCGAAACGGACGGATAGCCGCCTCAATCTGGTGTCGGAATTCGGTCTCGCCCAGCATCATGCCGGCCAGAAACGCGCCAAAGGCCAGCGACAGTCCCAGGCCATGGGTGGTCCAGGCAGCCAGCAGTGCCACCAGCAGCACCGTCAGGCTGAAAACCTCGGGGGAACGGTTTTGCGCGACGACGTGGAACAGCGGACGCAGCAGGCGACGCCCGACCAGGAATACGAGCGCAAACGCCAGCACCGCCTTGGCCAGCGCCCAGCCCAGCGATGTGCCGAGCGCCAGGGCGCCCACGCTCATGCCCAACACGGGAATCACGACCACGAAAGGCACGGCCGTGACATCCTGGAACACCGACATGGCCAAGCCCAGCCGGCCATGCCGGCTGTTGTCCTCGCCCTGCTCCACCAGTTGCTTGCCGATGATGGTGGTGGAGGACTGCGCAAACACCGCCCCCATCACGAATGCCATGGCGGGCGGCAGGCCCACCAGCCACCCCACGAGCGCGACCACGGCCGTGGTAAACACCACCTGGCCCGAGCCCAGCCCCAGCAACTGATGGCGCAAGGCATAGATTTGCGGCAGCGAGAAGTTCAGGCCGATGGTGAACAGCAGGAAGACGATGCCAAATTCGGCGAGCACCCCGATCTGTGGCAAGGCCAGCACCGGGCCGACGGTGTGCGGCCCCAGGACCACGCCGACGAGCAGGTAGCCCAGACTGGACGGAAGACGCAGCCGCTGGAACATCACCACCACGGCCACGGCCAGGCCAAGCAGCACCAGCACCTGGGTCAGCCCATCCATCACATCGGACTCCAGGCGCCGCCAGTTCTGATGGCTGACAGCCGGATACGCATGACAGGCATTTGCGACACCTCCAGCCCGGCCTTATCGGTCGCCAGTTCCGGCCGGATGACTCTGCAGCTGCCGCAGGATGTGCTCGCTCATGCCGCGCGCGAGCTCGTGCTCGCCCAGGAAGACTGTGCCCAGGCTTTCCTTGCGCAGCAGCTCGGCCTCTTCCTCGTTGTGGGTGCGCAGCACCACCTGCAGCGCGGGGTTCAGCGTGCGGGCGATCTCCACCATCTTGCGCACGTTCATCGTATCGGGGATGGCGATGACCAGCATGGCCGCCTGCGCCACGTGGGCCTGGATCAGCACCTCGGAGGTCTGCGCGTCACCGCTGACGGCGGGGATGCCCTCGCGGCGCAGCGCGTCCACGCGCTCGCGGTTCTGCTCGGCCACCACGAAGGGGATGTTCTGCGCGCGCAGCGCCTCGCCGATGCGTTTGCCCACCCGGCCGTAGCCCACCAGCACCACCTGCCTGCTCAGCAGCTTGGGGTCGGTGCTCATGGGCAGCTCGGCCAGCGGGTCGTCGCGCTGCTCCAGCCGGCGCGCGAGGTCGGAGCGCGCCAGAATCCAGCGCCGTGCCGGCTCGACAGCGGCGAACAGCGCCGCGTTGGCCGCGATGGAGATCAGGGCACCGGCCAGCACCAGACTCTGGCCCTCGACCGGCATCAGCCCCAGGGCCACGCCCATGCCGGCCAGGATGAAGGAGAACTCGCCGATCTGCGCCAGGCTGGCACCCACCGTGAGCGCCGTGTTGAGCGGGTAGCGGAACAGCAGCACCAGGCCGATGGCAGCCAGCGTCTTGCCGACCATGATGATGGCCACCACCGCCAGCAGCTTGACGGGCTGCTGCCAGATCACCGTCGGATCGAACAGCATGCCGACCGAGACGAAGAACAGCACGGCAAAGGCGTCGCGCAGCGGCAGCGACTCATCGGCCGCGCGGTGGCTGAACTCGGATTCGCGCATCATCATGCCGGCGAAGAAGGCGCCCAGCGCGAAGGACACGTCGAAGAGCGTCGCTGCGCCGAAGGCCACGCCCACGGCCACCGCCACCGCCACCACGCTCAGTGTGAACAGCTCGCGCGATCCCGTGCGTGCCACCCACCACAGGGCCTTGGGCAGCACGCGACGCCCCACCACCAGCATGAGCACGACAAAGGCCGTGACCTTGGCCAGCGTCAGGCCCACGGTCTCCCAGATCTCGCTGGGCGAAGTCGTGGCCGCTGCACCGCCGTCCGCGGCCGCCAGCACCCCGGCCAGCGCCGGCAGCAGCACCAGCACCATGACCATCACCAGGTCTTCCACCACCAGCCAGCCCACGGCGATCTGGCCGTTGATGGACTTGAGCAGGCCCTTGGTCTCCAGCGCGCGCAGCAGCACCACGGTGCTGGCCACCGACAGGCACAGGCCGAAGACCAGCGCGCCGCCCAGGCTCCAGCCCCAGAACTTCGCCACCCCCAGGCCCAGCGCCGTGGCCACGACGATCTGCACGATGGCGCCGGGCACGGCGATGCGCCGCACCGCCATCAGGTCCTGCAGCGAAAAATGCAAACCCACGCCGAACATCAGCAGCATGACACCGATCTCGGCCAGCTGCCCGGCCAGGCCCACGTCGGCCACGAAACCCGGCGTGAAGGGGCCGATCATGATGCCGGCCAGCAGATAACCCACCAGCGGCGGCATGCGCAGGTTGCTGGCGATCAGGCCGAACACCATGGCCAGGCCGAAGCCGGCGGCGATGGTGGCGATCAGGCTGACGTCATGGGGCATGGGCAGGCTTGAGGATTCGGCATCGTGGGCGGGGAACCGTGCGGCGGCAGCCCAGCCGGCGGCTGCTCTGCCCGCTCGCACGACGAGGAGGGACGAAAAAATTCTAACCGCGGACTGCACCGACGGCCGCATGCACCGTGCAAACACATGCCAGGCACCACGGGCCGGTCTTCAGGGTCCGTCATCCGCCGGCTGCGGCAGCTTGAGGCCCACCCCCGTCACCCGGCCCTCCTGCATGGTGCGCACGCTCAACTCGGCATGGTCCAGCGGCACGCGGTCGCCCACGACCAGGGGGCGTTTGACGTGCCGCACCAGCCAGGTCTCGACCTCCAGCTCGGCGTCCGGCGGCGCCTGCAGACCGTAGAAAGCACACAGGTCGCTCACCCGGGCCCGGGCATCGAGCGCGAAGTCGCCAAAGACCGCGCGCACCGCCGGCGTGTCGTCGCTGTCGGGCAGCAGCACCCCCATGCGGCGGGCGAACCAGGCGATGGTGCTGCCCTGCAGCAGCAGTGAGGCCAGCACCACCACGAAGGCGACGTTGAAGATGGTGCGGGCCTCGGGCAGGCCGGCGATGAAGGGGAAGATGGCCAGCACGATGGGCACCGCACCGCGCAACCCCACCCAGGCGATGTAGGTGATTTCGCGCCACGTGAAGCGCAACGGCGCCAGGCAAAGCCACACCGCCAGCGGCCGCGCCACGAACATCAGCACGGCCGCCACGCCCAGCGCGGGCCAGCCATTGGCCACGATCTCCGAGGGCGTGACCAGCAGCCCCAGCAGCACGAACATGAGCGCCTGCGACAGCCAGGCATAGCCGTCGAGAGCCGACAACGCCGCCTCCACCGTGGCCGTGACGCGCCGGTTGAGCACGATGCCGAACAGATAGACCGCGAGAAAGCCCGAGCCGCCGACCCAGGTCACGAAGGAAAACGTGAGCAGCCCGGCCATGGCCAGCAGCAGCGCGATCACCGCACCCGATTCCTGCAGATCCGGCAGGCGCTGGAAGAGCAGCGCACAGGCCCAGCCCAGGCCGATGCCCAGCACCGCACCCCAGGCGAACTGCTGCGCCAGCGACCACGCCATGTCGGGCATGGACAGCTCGGCCGTGCCTCCTGTAGCCGCGACAGCAGCCACGCCGATCAGGGTCAGCGTCAGATAGACGGCCATCGGGTCGTTCATGCCCGATTCGATCTCCAGCGTTGTCGCCACGCGCTCGCTCAGGCGCACGCCCGAGGTCTTGAGCAGCGAGAACACGGCCGCTGCATCGGTGGAGCCGACGACCGCCCCCAGCAGCAGCGCGCTGGTCCAGCTCAGGTCCAGCAGCCAGACCGCCCCCACGGCGGTGAAGGCGGCCGTGAGAAAGACACCCAGCGAGGCCAGCACCAGCGCCGGCCGCAGGCCAGTGCGGAAAGTGGGGTAATCGGTACGCAGGCCGCCGTCGAGCAGGATGATGACCAGCGCGATGTTGCCCACCCAGAAGCCCAGCCGGTAGTCGTTGAATTCCAGCCCGCCGGGGCCATCCACGCCCGCCAGGATGCCGCTGACCAGGAACACCAGCAGGAAGGAGAAACCCACCCGGGTCGAGAACACGCCCGCCAGCACGCTGACGAAGATCAGCGCCGAGGCCGCCAGCAGCGGCAGGCTGAGGAAGTCCAGATTCAGCAGGGGCATGCGGTCGATCCTATCAGCGCCCCCTGCAGGCCCGCGCCCGGCGTCCGCATCGTCCCCACGCTGGCTTAGACTTTGACCACCGACCCTCCCTTCCTGTACAAGCTGTCCATGACCGAAATCTTCAACGAATTCGCCCTGCTGCTGCTGATCTCCGCCGGCGCCGGCGCCGTGGCGCTGTGGCTGCGCCAGCCGCCGCTGATCGCCTACATCGTGGTCGGCATCGTGGCCGGCCCGGCCGTGCTGGGCCTGAGCAGCGCGCACGAGCAGATCGTGCTGCTGGCGCAGGTGGGCGTGGCCGTGCTGCTGTTCGTCGTCGGCCTCAAGCTGGACCTGCAGCACATCCGGCACATCGGCCCGGTGGCGCTGGCCACCGGCCTGGGGCAGCTGGCCTTCACCATCGTCTTCGGTTTCTTCCTGCTCATCGTGATGGACAAGAGCGTGATGGAGGCGCTCTACGTGGCGGTGGCGCTCACGTTCTCCAGCACCATCATCATCGTCAAGCTGCTGACCGACAAGCGCGAGATCGACTCGCTGCATGGCCGCATCGCCGTGGGCTTTCTGATCGTGCAGGACCTGGCCGTGGTGCTGGCCATGATGACCATGAGCGCGCTGCGCGGCGGCGGCGAGGCCGGACTGGCCGACGTGGCGCTGTCGCTGCTGTGGCGCCTGGCGCTGGTCGCGGTGGCCATGACCGTGCTGATGCGCTACGTGCTGCCGCGCGTGGTGGACCTGATGGCACGCTCGCAGGAACTGCTGCTGATCTTCGCCATCGCCTGGGGCACCGGCTTGGCTGCGCTGGGCGAGTGGGCGGGTTTCTCCAAGGAGGCCGGTGCCTTCCTGGCCGGTTTCTCGCTGGCCTCCACGCGCTACCGCGATGCCATCAACGCACGCCTGACCGGCATCCGCGACTTCCTGCTGCTGTTCTTCTTCATCGACCTGGGCGCACGCTTCGACTTCTCCACCCTGGGCAGCGAGCTGGGCGCCGCCGCGGTGCTGTCGCTGTTCGTGCTGATCGGCAACCCGCTGATCGTGATGGCCATCATGGGCTACATGGGCTACCGCAAGCGCACCGGCTTCCTGGCCGGCCTCACGGTGGCGCAGATCAGCGAGTTCTCCATCATCTTCGTGGCCATGGGCATCACGCTGGGCCACGTGGGCCCCAACGCCCTGGGCCTGACCACGCTGGTGGGCCTGGTCACCATCGCGCTGTCCACCTACATGATCCTGTACTCGCACCCGCTGTACGAGCGGCTCGCGCCTTGGCTGGGGTGGTTCGAGCGCCGCCACGCCCACCGCGAGCAGGACGTGGCGCAGGACGATGCGGGCCATCAGCCGGTGGAGGTGGTCGTCGTCGGCCTGGGCCTGTACGGCCAGCGCCTGGCACTGGGCCTGCGCGCGGCCGGCGTGGGCGTGCTGGGGGTGGACTTCGACCCCGAGATCACGCGCAGCCTGCACCGTCGCGGCCTGCCGGTGCGCTTCGGCGACGCCATGGAGGCCGACTTCATCGAAAGCCTGCCGCTGGCCGGCAGCGCCTGGGTGGTCAGCACCCTGCCCGACCCCGCCTCCAACCGCGGCCTGCTGCAGGCGCTGCGGCAGCAGCACTATGCCGGCCAGGTGGCGGTGGTCTGCCGGCGCGAAGCCGAGGGGCCCGAGCTCAAGGCCATGGGTGCCGACATCGTGCTCGACCCCACGCGCGACGCCATTGCCCAGGCCGTGCGCTCGATCACTACGCTCGTGCACCCGGCGCCGCCGGCCTGAGCGCAGCGCCGCGCTTCAGATCCGCCAGATCAACAGCGAGGCCATGTAAAGCCCATAGATACCGACGAACAGCCCGCCCTCGCGGCGCGAGACGCTGTCGCCCGTGCGGAACACCGGCAGCATGAGGATGGCCACGGCCGCGGCCAGCGGCAGGTCGATCAGGAAGATGTCGCGTGCGACCTCGATGCCGCCGGGCGCCACCACGCTCGTCAGCCCCAGGATGAACAGGATGTTGTAGATGCAGCTGCCCACCAGGTTGCCGATGGCCACGTCGCGCTCGTCCTTGATCGTCGCCACCAGCGTGGTGGCCAGTTCGGGCGCCGAAGTGCCGACAGCCACGATGGTCAGGCCGATGATGGCATCCGAGACGCCGAAGGTGCGCGCCAGGCGCACCGCGCCCGAAACCAGCAGCTCGGCGCCCAGCAGCGTGATGGCAATGCCCACGGCCAGCAGCGCCAGGTACCAGAGGCCGCGGGCCCAGCGGCTGTGCAGCGCGTCGTCCCTGGCGGGCGCGATGGTCTCGCCGCCGAACTCCTCGGCGAACTCGCGCCGCATGGCCAGGCTCTCACGCCGGCTCAGCAGCACCAGCGAGAGCGTGTAGCTCAGCCCGGCGATCAGCAGCAACATGCCGTCGGCGCCGCTGAGCACGCCGTCCCAGGCCATGACGATGAGCATGAGCGCCGCACCGATCATCACCGGCACGTCGACTTTGAAGCTCAGCAGGTTCAGCGGCAACGGACGCACCAGGGCACTCAGGCCCAGGATGACCAGGATGTTGAAGACGTTGGTGCCCGCGATGTTGCCCACCACCAGCCCGCTCTGGCCCTCCAGTGCGGCCGTCACGCCCACCGCCAGCTCGGGCATGGTGGTGCCCACGGTCACCACCGTCAGGCCGATGATCACCGGCGGCACACCCAGCAGCGTGGCCAGGCGCGAGGCGCCGCGCAGCAAAAGCTCGGCCCCGAGCACGATGATCACCAGGCCGCCGAGGAACAGGAGTGCCGGATGCAGGGACATGGGCCGATTGTGGGCGAGGTCGCCACCGATTGCTTGACCTGCGTCAAAAAAATGCCCCGTTGCAAGTCCCTACGTCGCGCGCGCTTCCCATAATGTCCACTCCCTCCATCGCATGCACAGGAGATACGGCGTGTCCTCACCCAGCCCAACGGCCCATCCCCAGCCCTCCCGCACCGCCACGCCACACTGGCACGCGCTCGATGCCGCCCAGGTGCTCGCACAATGCAGCGTCGATCCCGCGCAGGGCCTGGACGCCGCCACCGTGCAGCAGCGCCGCGACGAACACGGCGCCAATGCCCTGCCCGAGCCGCCACCCAAGCCCCTGTGGCGCACCTTCGCGCGCCAGTTCAAGAGCCCGCTCATCTACATCCTCTTCGTCGCCGCCGTGCTGGCGGTGGCCCTGGGTCACCATGGCGATGCCGCCGTCATCCTGGCCGTGGTGGTGATCAACGCGCTCATCGGCAGCTACCAGGAAGGCCGGGCCGAGCGCTCCATGGCCGCGCTGCGCCGACTGTCGGCGCTGCACGTGCGCGTGCTGCGCGGCGGTCGTGAGGAGGTGGTGGAAGCCCTGGAACTGGTGCCGGGTGACATTGTGCTGCTGGCCGCAGGCGACGCCATCGCCGCCGACGCGCGCCTGGTCGAGGAGGCACAGCTGCAAGTGGCCGAGGCCGCGCTCACCGGCGAGTCGGTGCCGGTCAGCAAGTCCGTCGCACCGGTGTCCGAGGCCCTGGGTCTGGCCGACCGGCACTGCATGGTCTATTCCGGCACCTACGCTACCGCCGGGCGCGCGCGCGCCGTGGTGGTGGCCACGGGCGTGCACACCGAGGTCGGCCGCATCGCCGGCCTGACCGAAGGCGCCGAGGAACCGAAGACACCGCTGGAGCAGCGCCTCGAAGGCTTCGGCCGTGCGCTGGTGGCGGCGGCGCTGGGCCTGTTCGTGCTGGTCGTGCTGCTGGGCCTGTGGCGCGAGCTGCCGCTCTCGCAGGTGCTGATGGTGGCCATCAGCCAGATGGTGTCCATGGTGCCCGAGGGCCTGCCCGTGGCCATGACCATCGCGCTGGCCGTGGGCATGCAGCGCATGGCCGAGCGCGGCGCCATCATTCGCCGCCTCAGCGCTGTGGAGACACTGGGCTCGACCACGGTGATCTGCAGCGACAAGACCGGCACGCTCACGCGCAACGAGATGACGGCCGTAGCGCTATGGCTGCCCGGCGGGCGGTGCGTCGCCGTGGAAGGCATCGGCTATGCACCGACCGGTGCGCTGCTGGAGAACGGCCGCGCCGTCGATGTGCACGAAGCGGCCCTGGCCCGCCTGCTGCATGCCGCCGCCCTGTGCAACGACGCGGGCCTGGCCGCCCCGGACGACGAGCGCGGCAACTGGAGCGTGCTGGGCGACCCCACCGAAGGCGCGCTGCTGGTGCTGGCGGCCAAGGCAGGGCTGGAGCTGGACGCCCTGCGCGCACACGCGCCGCGCGAGGCCGAGATCCCCTTCGACTCCGACACCAAGCTCATGGCCACGCGCCATCGCTATGCCGATGCGCCACGGCGCGTGCTCATCAAAGGCGCACCCGAGGCCGTGCTGCACCTGCTGCCCGCCGCCGACGCGGCGCTGGCCCAGGCCGCACGCGCCGCCGCCGAGACCATGGCCACGCAGGCGCTGCGCGTGCTGGCCTTCGCCGAGGTGGACGACGACCCCCTCGACCCGTCCGCCGGCTTCGACGCCCTGCACGCAAGGGTGCGCCTGCTGGGCCTGATCGGCCAGATCGACCCGCCGCGCGAGGAAGTGAAGGTGGCGGTGGCCGAATGCCGCGCCGCGGGCATCCGGCCCATCATGGTCACGGGCGACCACAAGCTCACCGGCCTGGCGATCGCGCGCGAGCTGGGCATCGCGCGCGAGGGCGATCGCGCCGTGGACGGCGCCGAGCTGGAGCGCATGAACGAGGCCGAGCTGCGCGAGGAGTTGCCCGGCATCGCGGTGTTCGCGCGCGTGCAGCCGGCGCAGAAGCTGCGCATCGTCGAGGCGCTGCAGTCCCAGGGCCATACCGTGGCCATGACGGGCGACGGCGTGAACGACGCACCGGCGCTGGCGCGTGCCGATGTGGGCGTGGCCATGGGCATCACGGGCACCGAGGTCGCCAAGAGCGCGGCCAAGATCGTCATCACGGACGACAACTTCACCACCATCGTCGGCGCTGTGGAGCAGGGCCGCGTGGTGTACGGCAACCTCAAGAAGGTCATCCTCTACCTGTTTGCCACCTCCATGGCCGCCCTGCTGGTGCTGCTGCTGGCGCTGCTGGCGGGCCTGCCGCTGCCGCTGGCGGCCGTGCAGATTCTGTGGATCAACATCGTCACCGAGGGCACCGTCACCGTCAACCTCGTGATGGACCCGCCCGACGGCCACGAGATGCAGCGCCAGCCCATCCCGCGCGACGACCCGCTGCTAGGCCCCCTGCTGCTCAAGCGCGTCGCACTGATGACGCCCCTCATCGCCGCCATCACCTTCGGCTGGTTCGCGTGGCGCCTGGACGAAGGTGTGGCACTGCCCGTGGCCGGCACCGAGACCTTCACCCTGCTGGCCATGTGCGCCTGGTTCAATGTGCTCAACTGCCAGTCGTCCACGGCCAGTGCACTGGGTCCGCGCCTGCTGCACAACCGCTGGCTGCTGGGCGGCCTCACGCTGTCGGTGCTGCTGCAGGCGGCCGTGCTCTACGCCCCGACCATGAACGCGCTTTTCCATACGGTGCCTCTGCCCCCGGCCTCGCTGTTGCCCCTGGTGGCCTTGGCCAGCCTGGTGCTGTGGGCCGAGGAGTTGCGCAAGCTCGTCGTCCGTGCCCGCATGCGCCGCGTCACCCAGGAGCGGAGATGACAGACCAACACCAGCCCGACCAGTGGCGCTCCACGGCCGGTTTCCTGCTGGCCTCGCTGGGCTCGGCCATCGGCCTGGGCAACGTGTGGCGCTTCTCCTATGTCGCCGGCGAGAACGGTGGCGGCGCCTTCCTGCTGGTCTATCTGTGCATGGTCCTGCTGATCGGCATTCCCCTGCTGCTGGCGGAGTTCTCCATCGGGCGCGGCGCGCAACGCGAATCGGCCTCGGCCTTCCATGTGCTGGCGCCAGGCTCGCCCTGGCGGCACCTGGGTTTGCTGGGTGTCGTCGTCGCCTGCCTGATCCTGGCCTACTACGCGGTGATCGCGGGTTGGGTGTTCAAGTACGCTGCCCTCTATCTCACCGGGTCCACACAGCTGCTGTCCGGGCCGGGGCATGCGGCGGCGTTTGCCGGGCACGTGGCCTCCGGCGCCGAAGCGCTGGCCTGGCAGGCGGCGGGCCTGGCCCTCACCATGGTCATCGTCGCCAGGGGCGTGCAACGTGGCATCGAGCGCATCAGCCTGGCCCTCATGCCGACGATGGCGGTGCTGCTGCTCTTCCTGGCCCTGCACAGCGCCAGCCTGTCGGGCTTCCAGCGCGGGCTGGACTTTCTCTTCACCCCGGACTGGTCGGTCCTGCACGATCCGCGTGTCTATCTGGCCGCCACCGGGCAGGCCTTCTTCTCCATCGGGCTGGCCATGGGCGTGATGGTGACCTATGGCAGCTATCTGCAGCAGCCCCAGCACCTGCCGCGCTCGGCGACGACAGTCGCGCTGGGCGACACGCTGTTCGCGGTGATCGCCGGCCTGGTGATCTTCCCGGCCGTCTTCAGCTACGGGCTCGATCCGGCCTATGGCACCGGCCTGGCCTTCGTCGCGCTGCCCAGCGTCTTCGAGCAGATGCAGGGCGGCCGTCTCCTTGGCGCGGCCTTCTTCACGCTGCTCTCGATCGCCGCCCTGACCTCCATGGTCTCCCTGCTGGAGGTGCCGGTCGCCTATGGCATGCAAAGGCTGGGCCTGTCGCGCCTACGGGCCACACTGGCCATCGGCTTCGCCCTTCTGGCGCTCGGCGTCCCGGCCTCCCTGGGCTTCGGCCTGTGGAGTGGTATCACGCCGCTGGGCGAACGCTCCATACTCGACAGCATGGATTTCGTGGCCGCCGATCTGCTGTTGCCCGTCAACGGCCTGCTGCTTGCGCTCTTCCTGGGCTGGGTCTGGCCGCGCGCAGAGTCCCTGCGCGCCAGCCACATCCGCAGCCCGTGGTTCGGACGGTTCTGGCATTTCAGCCTGCGCTACCTGGCTCCCGCTCTGGTGGCCGTGGTGCTGATCGCCGGGCTCGTCCGGGGCTGAAACGCGAGGCGCGGCGCTCACTGGGTCGGCGCTTCGTCCAGCAGCGGGCTGCGCAACACGGCCTTGACCGCCTGTTGCGCAGCGCGACGCAGAGCACTGCAACGGCGCAAGGCCTCTTCCATCTCCCCCAGGCGCATGGCGCCGGCCGCACCGGCGGCCAGCAGCGCGGACTTGAGCGCGTCGTAGGCAGCCTCCATGGTGGCTGCGGCCGGCCCCACCTGCACTCGCGCGTCCTCGGCTTGGCATTGCGCCAGCAGGACCGCCCCCTCGCGCTGGAAAGCACGCCACGCGGCAGCCACGGCCGCATCACCCGGCGGCAAGGGCAGGGCCGCGGCCAGCAAGGCCTGTTCCCCCGTGGTCTCGTGGTAGCGCTGGACGCGCAGCACGGCGGCCAGTTGCACGCTGACCGGCTGCGTCATGGCGCTGCGGTTCATCTGCTCGACAAAGGCCTGGATCGTCGCATCCAGGCGGGTGAGCACTGCGTGATCGGAACGCAGGTCCTGCGCGGTGGCGCCGGCCAGCGCAGCCTGCGCCATGCGCATGGCCACTTGCCCCATGCGCGCCACCTCGCGCTCCAGCGCGGCCAGGGCCAGCGCGGGCACCTGCAACACGTTGTCATCCAGGTAGCGGGGCCGGGCCTCGTCCTCCTCGCGGGCACGAAAGCGCGCCTGCAGCCAGCGGGACAGGCCATCGGCCAGCGGCCACATCAACGCCACGCCCAGCAGGTTGAACACGGTGTGAAAGAGCGCGAGCTGGGCCGCAGGATCGGACGACAGGCCCAGCCCTTCGCGCCCCAACGCCAGCGCACCGACCAGCCAGGGCAACAGCAGCAGCGCGACCACGCCGGTCAGGGCGTTGAAGATCACGTGCGCGCTCGCCGCGCGCCGGGCATTCGGCGTGGCGCCGATGACGGCCAGCAGGGCGGTGGCCGTCGTGCCGATGTTGGCGCCGATCACCACCGCGGCCGCTGCCTCCAGCGTGAGCAGGCCACCTTGCGCAGCCGTGAGAGCGATGGCAATGGAAGCGCTGGAGGACTGCATCAGCACCGTGATCAGCACGCCTGCCAGCACCTGCGCGACCACGACCAGGGCGCCCTCGCCCTGCGGCAGCGCGAGCTGCGCGGCCAGCCCGGCAAAAGCCTCCTGCAGCAGGCCGATGCCCAGGAACAGGAGCCCGAAACCGGCCAGCGTGGCGCCCGCTGCCCCGCGTCGTGTCTCCGGTCCGCTGAGGCGCAGGAAGACGCCGAGGCCGATCAGCGGCAGGGCCAGGGCCTCGATCTTGAACTTCAGCCCGATCAGGGCCACGATCCATCCCGTCATGGTGGTGCCCACATTGGCGCCGAAGAGCACCCACAGCGCAGGCGTCAGGCCCAGCAGGCCGGCATTGACGAAGCCAATGGCCGCCACCGTCACCGCACTGGAGGACTGGACCACGGCCGTCACCAGCACGCCCGAGCCCAGGGCATGCCAGCGTGTGCGCGTGGCGCCGGCAAGGATGCGCTCCAGGCCCGGGCCGGCCAGCTGACGCAGACCGTCGGTCATCATGGTCATGCCCAGCAGGAACAGGCCCAGGCCGCCGAGCAGGCCACCCACCAGACCCGCACTCATGTCCAACCCCAGGCGGCCAAGGCGCCGATCACCAGCACGGCCATGACGTTGAGCCAGGCACCACAGCGCATCATCGTGGCCTGGCTCACCTCGCCGCTGGCGTAGACGATGGCATTGGGCGGCGTGGCCACCGGCAACATGAAGGCGCAGGAGGCCGCCACGGCGATGGCCGCGGCCACCGGCACCGGTGGCAGCCCGAGCGGCACGGCCACGGTGAGGAAGACCGGCAGCAGCAAGGCGGCACTGGCAGTGTTGCTGACGAGTTCGGTCAGCAGCACGACGAAGGCCAGCACACCCAGCACCAGCAGCACAAGCGGCGCCTGCTGCACCTGCGCCAGCAGGGCCTCGGCCAGAAAGCGGCTGGCGCCACTGCTGCCCATGACCTCGCTCAGGGCCAGGCCGCCGCCGAAGAGCAGCAGCACGCCCCAGTGCACCTCGCGCTCGAGCTCGCGCCAGCCGATCACGCCCGTGGCGCACACCGCCACCAGGGCGGCCAGCGCAACCACGGTGTCCATGTCCTGGGTGATACCCAGCCAACGGCCCAGCGGGGCGCCGGCGATCCAGCCCGCCACGGTCAGGGCAAAGATGGCGGCGACGAGACGGCGCTCACGCGTCCAGACCAGCGGTTCGTCAGGCACGCCGACCTGCCCGCTCAGGTGCGGGCGCAGCAGCAGGGCCAGCACCAGCAACATCACGGGCCACATCAGGACCACCAGCGGCAGGCCCAGGCGCAGCCACTCGCTGAAGCTGATGCCGGCCTGGGCCGCGGCAATGGCATTGGGCGGGCTGCCGACGAGCGTGCCCATGCCGCCGATGCTGGCGCTGTAGGCCAGGGCCAGCAGCACGAAGGATTTTTCGCGCACGCCGGCGTGCACACCCTCCTCGCGCAGCAGGCCCAGCGCCAGCGGCAGCATCATGGCCACCGCGGCGGTGTTGCTGATCCACATGGACAGCAGGGCCGTCAGGGCGCACAGCAGCAGCACGGCGCGCCGCACCTGCCCGCGCGCCAGGCGCAGCACCGCGCGGGCCAGGGCCCGGTCCAGCCCCTGGTGCACCAGGGCCGCGGCCAGCGCGAAGCCGCCGAGGAAGAGAAAGATGATGGGATGCGCGAAGGAGGCCAGGGCCTGGCGCGGCGTGAGCAGGCCCAGCAGGACCGCCAGCAACGGCACGGCCAAGGCCGTGACGGCCAGCGGCAAGGCCTGCGTGAGCCACAGCCCGGCGATCAGGACGAAGAGCAGCAGGCCCGCGCGCAGTTCCTGCGGACCCGGCACGGCCCAGGCCACGGCCAGGGCCAGGCCGAGGATCAGGGGCAGGCGCAGCCGGTTCAGCATGGGCACACTCCCGGCTCCATCAGCTCAGCGGCGGCGGCAGGTCGTCGCCGGCCAGGCGGCGACGGAACAGCGCCGCGCGCGCCAGCACGATGGTGGTGACCGGCGCGGTGATGGACAGGGTGATGATGATGAGCCAGACGTGCAGCGAGAGCTCGCCCGCGCGCGCCGAGAAATGCACGATGGAGGCCAGCGTCACGATCCAGGCTGCCAAAGTGGAGGCCAGCGCGGGTGCGTGCATGCGCGCAAAGAAGTCTGGCAGGCGCCACAGGCCCAGGGCCGCGGCCAGCACCACCGCGCCGCTGGCCAGCAGCAGCAGCGCCACCACGATCTCGCTGAGGGGCGCCGTCATTCGATCACCTCGCCGCGCAGCAGAAACTTGGCCATGGCCAGCGAGCCGACGAAGCCGAACAGCACCATGAGGAAGGCGCCTTCGAAGTACATGCTGCTGTCGTAACGGATGGCCAGCACCAGCATGACCAGCATGCCCACGATGTAGAGGAAGTCCAGGGCGAGCACGCGGTCCTGGGCGCTCGGGCCGCGCAGCATGCGCACGAGGCCGATGCCCATGGCCACGGCGTAGAGGCCCAGCGTGACGGTGATGGCCAGACTCAGCAGTGGGCTCATTCCAGAATCTCCTTGAGCGGGTGTTCGTAATCCGCCTTGTAGTGGGCGATGAAGGCGGCCTCGTCGGCCAGGTCGAAGACGTGCAGCAGCAGGCGGCTGCGGTCGGGCGCGAGTTCGCACCAGACCGTGCCCGGGATCACGGCCGTGATCATGGCCAGCGCGGCCAGGGCATGGTCGTTGCGCAAGTCCAGCGGTACGACGACGAAGGCGCCACGCGGCGGCAGGGCCCGTGCGCGCAGTACGCCTCGCGCCACCTCCACCCCCGAGCGCAGCACATCACGGCCCACGCGCAGGATCAGGCGCGCCAACAACAGGGGCTTGCGCACCGGTGGACCGGACGGGCGCAGGGCGCGCGCCATCAGCGGCAGCACGAAAGCCAGCAACAGGCCCAGCAGCACCGTGCCGGCCCCCAGGCTGCGGCTGAGCATGAGCCAGAGCGCGAACAGGCCGGCTGAAAGCAGCGGCGCAGGGAACCAGCGTTTCATGGCTGTCCTCCCGTCGCGGGCGAAGGCCGTGGTCGCACGGAGAACACGGCGTCGATGTAGGCCGCCGGGGTGTGCAGGGTGTAGGCGGTCTGCCGCATGTACTCCAGCGTCGCTTCGCCGCGCAGCACCAGGGTCAGGCCCACGGCCAGCAGCAGGCCGATGGGCAGGGTCTCGATCACGCGCAGGCGCGGCGCGGGCCGGGCCTGGGTGGTCCAGAAATGGCGCATGCCGATGCGCAGCAGCGCCGTGGCGGCCATCAGGCCTGACAACAGCAACAGCGCGAACAGCGTCCACGCGGCCGGGCGCTGCAGTTCCAGCAAGGCGGCGAGCATGGCCAGCTTGGCCACGAAGCCGGAGAAAGGCGGCAGGCCACTGATCACCAGGCCGCAGACCGCGAAGGTGGCGCCGAGGAAGGCCAGGGCGGCGGGGATGGCGCGACCAATCAGCACCTCTTCCTCGTCGTCCAGGTTGGTGCCCGGCGGCGGCTCGTCGTTGATGAAGGCAGGCAGCGCGTCGTGCCCAGGGTCGATGGCATCGGGGCCGAGCTCGACCAGACGCGACCGCTCCAGCAACTCCACCAGCAGGAAGAGCGCCGCCGCCGCGAGCGTGGAGCTGGCCAGGTAGAACAGCGCGCCGCCGGCCAGCACCGGGGCACCAAAGCCGAAGGCCGCGATCAGCGTGCCCGAGGAGGTGATCACGCTGTAGGCCGCGAAGCGCCCCAGCTGCTGCGAGGCCAGCATGCCCACGGCACCGAAAGCCAGCGTGAGCACACCGCCCCAGACCAGGGCGCCGCTGCCAAAGAGCGCTGAACTGCCGGCGTCGGCCGGAAAGCACAGCGTCCACAGGCGCAGCACGGCATAGACGCCGACCTTGGTGAGGATGGCGAAGAGCGCGGCCACGGGTGCGCTGGCCGCACCGTAGGCGCCGGGCAACCAGAAGTTCAGCGGCCACAGCGCGGCCTTGGCCAGGAAGGCGATGGCCAGGATGGCCGCCCCCGCGTGCAGCAGGCCGCGGTCCGCCGCGGGCACCAGGGGCAGCTTGGCCGCAATGTCGGCCATGTTGAGCGTGCCCGTGACACCGTAGAGCACGGCCACACCGATCAGGAAGAGCAGCGATGCGACGAGGTTGACCGCGATGTAGTGCAGGCCCGCGCGTACGCGCTGCGTGCCGCCACCATGCAGCAGCAGGCCATAGCTGGCCGCCAGCAGCACCTCGAAGAAGACGAAGAGGTTGAACAGGTCGGCCGTGAGGAAGGCACCGTACAGGCCCATGAGCTGCAGCTGGAACAGCACATGGAAATAGACCCCGGCCTGGTGCCAGCGCGCCAGCGCATAGAGCAGCGAGGCCAGGCCCACAAAGGCCGTGAGCACCAGCATCAGGGCCGAGAGCCGGTCCAGCACCAGCACGATGCCGAAGGGCACGGACCAGTTGCCGGGCAGGTAGATGCCGAAGGCCGCGGGCGTGCCCTGGGCCTGCAGCTGCCACAGCAGGTACAGGGCCAGCCCCAGGCCGGCCACCGTGGACAGCAGGTTGAAGACCGCCTTGATCTGGCGCCGGCCTTCGCCCAGCAGCAGCATGAGCACGGCCGTGGCCAGCGGCAGCAGCACGGGCGCGACGATCAGGTGCGAGAGCGTGCCCGTCATGGCTTTTCCTCCTGGCCGTCCACATGGTCACCGCCGGACAGGCCGCGCAGGGCGAGCAGCACGACGAGGAAGAGCGCCGTTGTGGCGAAGCCGATCACGATGGCGGTCAGCACCAGGGACTGCGGCAGCGGGTCGGTGTAGTTTTCCAGCGTGGGAGCCAGGGCGGCGCGCACGATGGGCTCCTTGTCAATCGCCAGGCTGCCCACACTGAAGATGAAGAGGTTGATGGCATAGGCCAGCAGCGACAGGCCGATCAGCACCTGGAAGGTCCGCGGGCGCAGCACCAGCCAGACGCCCGAGCCAGCCATGACGCCGATGGCGAGCGAGATCACGACTTCCATGCGTCCCCCTTCGAACCACGAAGCCCGCTTTCAACCCAGGGCTCCCGTGGAGCTGGCTCCGCCAGTCCACTGGGAGCGGCCCCCTGGAGGGGGGAGGCGCGCAGCGCCTCGGGGGGTGCTTCCATCTGCCGGTGCGCGCGCAGCGACTGGTGGGCGATGGCGATCAGCAGCAGCAGCGTTGCGCCCACGACCACGGAAAACACTCCCAGGTCGAACAGCGCCGCCGTGGGCAGGTGGATCTCGCCCAGCAGCGGCAGCGTGACGTGGGCCGTGTGGGTGGTGAGGAAGGGGTAGCCGAGCACGAGCGAGCCCAGACCGGTCAGCAGCGCCACGCCCAGGCCGGCGGCGATCCAGCGCGGCAGCAGCAGGCGCAGCTGGTCCTCGACCCAGCGCGTGCCGGCCACCATGTACTGGGCGATGAAGGCAATGGCCACCACCAGGCCGGCCACGAAGCCGCCACCGGGCTCGTTGTGCCCGCGCATGAAAAGGTAGAAGGCAAACAGCCAGGCGATGGGCAGCAGCAGGCGCACCAGCACGGCCGGCACACCCATGTAGTCCGGCACGCCGTCACCGTGCGTGGACTGCGAGAGGTCCGCGCCGATGTGCCCCACACGCTGCTGCTCGGGCACCTCGATGGCTTCCTGCGGCGGGCGGAAGCGCCGCAGCAGCGCATAGACCGTCAGGCCCACGATGCCCAGCACCGTGATCTCGCCCAGGGTGTCGAAAGCGCGGAAGTCCACCAGCATGACGTTGACCACATTGGTGCCACCGCCACCGGGCAGCGCCTGCTCGATGAAGAAGGGCGAGATGGACAGCGGCGCCTGGCGCGTGAGCAGGGCATAGGACAGGGCCGAGAGGCCCACGCCGATCAGCACGGCCAGCACCAGGTCGCGCCGGCGGCGCCAGAATACGCGCTGCTCGATGCGCGGGTCGTCCATCACCACGCGCTTGGGCATCCAGCGCAGGCCCAGCAGGAAGAGCACCATGGTCACCACCTCCACCGCCAGCTGAGTGAGCGCCAGATCGGGCGCGGAGAACCAGGCAAAGGTGATGCACAGGGCCAGCCCCACCACGCTGAGCATGGTCAGCGCGGCCAGGCGGTGAAACTTGGCCTGCCAGGCCGCGCCCAGGGCGCAGATGCCACCGATGAGCCAGAGCAGCACGAACTCGGGCGTGACGGGTACGCGGGCGCGGTCGCCCCAGGCCAGCGGCACGATCAAGGCCGAGGCCACGCCGGCCACCAGGCTCACGGCCAGCATCGCCGCGAGCTGCGGCTGCAGACGCTGCGAGCCGGTCCAGCGACGCAACGCGGCCGCGGCCGCACTCACGAAGGCGAGCTTGGCCTCGAACAGGCGCTGGCCGTCCACGCCCAGCAGCGGCGCGTGGCTTGAGCGGCGCGCCTTGAAGGTCCGCGCAAACAGCAGGTAGACCGCCAGGCCGCCGGCCGTGGCCACGAGGCTCATGACCAGCGGCGTGTTGAAGCCATGCCAGACCGCCAGGCTGTATTCGGGCAGGGTGCCGCCCACCACGGGCTGCGCGGCCGTGGCCAGCAGCGGCCCGACGGACCAGGCTGGCAGCGTGCCCACCACCACGCAGGCCAGCACCAGCAGCTCCACCGGCACGCGCATCCAGTGCACGGGCTCGTGCGGCTGGCGCGGACAGTCCGGGGTTGTGCCGAAGAACACGTCGTGCCCGAAGCGCAGGGAGTAAACCACGGCAAACACGCCGGCCACCGTGGCCGCCAGCGGCAAGCCGTATTCGAGCCAGGGCTGGCCGCTGACGAAGACCGTCTCGGAGAAGAACATCTCTTTCGAAAGAAAGCCGTTGAGCAGCGGTACGCCGGCCATGGCCGCGCAGGCGACGATGGCCAGCGTGCCGGTGATGGGCATGGCGCGGTAGAGGCCGTCGAGGCGGCGCATGTCGCGCGTGCCGGTCTCGTGGTCGATGATGCCCACCGACATGAAGAGCGAGGCCTTGAAGGTCGCGTGGTTCATCATGT
>LNFM01009113.1_pt1 | contig 25926 bp, 19 predicted proteins | sample 596031 | NCBI WGS metagenome assembly LNFM01 (sample SAMN04254537, study PRJNA301005) | activated carbon metagenome | isolation source: dual media filters at the Ann Arbor, Michigan drinking water treatment plant | place: USA: Ann Arbor | reverse complement strand
TGTATAACAAACTTCGACCTAAAAAATTCCGACTGCCTCAGCGAGACATAATTACAAATATCTGATTCTGGCGTTTTGACACAGCCTCGGCCGATTGCTGAAGTCAGAAGAACTCAACTGAACGGCCGCTTTGTCCCCTTGAATTCAACCGGTCGATGCAACACACTAGAATCTGCGTAAGCAGAAGGAGTGTTGCAAATGAAACAACGTCCGAGAATTTATTACACAGATACACAAAAGGCTTTAATGTGGGATCGCTGGCAAAAGAGGGAGTCTCTACAGCAGATTGCCCAGTTATTTGATCGAAACCACTCCTCTATACAACGTATTTTTTCTGAGACTGGCGGTATACGACCGCATCAACGGTCGAGATCCAAATTAGCGCTGACTTTAGCGGACCGCGAAGAGATCTCGCGTGGTCTGGCGACCGGTCAGTCGATTCGCTCTATCGCTAAGCCTCTCGGGCGCCACCCTTCTACTATTAGCCGAGAGATTAAGCGCAATGGTGGTTCTAAATATTACCGCTCTAGCCAGGCTGACCAAGCCACTTGGGACAGAGCCAATCGCCCTAAGTCTTGTAAATTGGCGGAGAATAAAGCCTTGGCGAACCTTGTGGCAAGCAAGCTTCAATTGCTGTGGTCGCCACAGCAGATTGCTGGTTGGCTAAAACACACTTATCTAGATAACGAGAACTACCAGGTGTCACACGAGACTATTTATCGTAGCCTTTTTATCCAAGCCCGCGGCGCTTTGAAAAAGGAGCTGGTGCAGCATTTACGGCGTACGCGAATGATGCGCCGTTCACGTCATCACACTCAGAAGAATGATATTCACGGTAGGATTTTAGATACAGTATCAATTAGGGAGCGGCCAGCCGAGATAGAGGATCGTGCGGTACCAGGCCACTGGGAAGGTGATCTGTTGTTTGGTGATACGCATAGCCAGATTGCCACGCTCGTTGAACGCCAGACGCGCTATGTGATGCTGGTAAAGGTTGCTCGCAAAGATACTGAGACTGTCGTCAATGCACTCATCAAGCACGCACAGAAGTTACCACAGCAACTTTATCAATCATTAACTTGGGACCGGGGTAAAGAAATGGCAGCCCACAAGCGCTTTACCTTAGCAACTGATGTTAAGGTTTACTTCTGCGATCCACGGCACCCATGGCAACGTGGTTCCAATGAAAATACGAATGGTCTATTAAGACAATACTTTCCTAAGGGAATGAGTTTAGCCAATTACTCACAAGCAAAGCTCAATGCAGTAGCGAGAAAGTTAAATGAACGCCCAAGAAAAACACTAAACTACCAAACACCGGCAGAAAGATTTGCCCAATCTGTTGCATCGACCGGTTGAATTCAAGCCCGCTTAAGCGACATGCAGTTAATAATTTGTTCGTTTTGTTATTCCAATACCTATTTAGTACTAATCTGAATTGTGCAAAGGATTGCAATCAACTGATTAAGAAAACAAAAATCACTGATTAAATTTATGAGATTTAGCGCTTGTGAAATATTGATTTATACTGGGCTTTAACATCAATCGTAAATTTAATATCCACATACGCCAAACTTGGAAAACAATAAAAAAATTTATCAGCAGCGGTTCGAGCGTAATGTCACGTTGGGATTTTCAATGATTGATGCTGCAATTGCTGTAGCAGAAGACTATCTTGACAATAAGCCAGTGCGAAATGGAAAGCCTTCAATCAATACTGCTTATCGTAATGCAGATTTTTGGGCGTCCCTTTTTCTTTGGAATCTGTCTACCGAGTGCTTCGAATCACAACCGCTGGTGTTGGCATTGGCGCGTTATTTGTCACAACAACAGACCGCTAATCTTGAATTGCTTCAGCACATTGCGAACGTCGCGCCCGAGGCTGTCCGCAGAGCGGTACGTTATTCTGGAATAGTGCTGCGCCAAGACTCTGATCGTTGGAAGGAGATTGAGCGTGTTGCAGTTACAGATTCAGCCGAGTTTGGTGAAATTGTTCAAATATGTCATACGTTTCACCATGCGCATCGTCTAAGGCTAGATGAGGTTGAACAGCATAGCAGGTTGTTAGCAGATATCTCACCGCTAGAGCTCCTTATATATGCTAGCTTGTATGGCTTCGAACACTTGATACCTAAAGTTTTCAATCCTACTATTCAAGAAGAAGGAAGCGAGAACGATACGCAGAATCTATGGGATGCTATCAATGACATCCTGATATGGAAGCTTCGCAACTGTGATCAAAGTGATTTCCAGCTAACTGAAGAAGTCATTGGCAGATCGCTACGTGAGCATCTGTCTCCATTTTTATTTCCATCGCCCGAGCTTCCCATAATCAGAGATGATCTTTATTCTGCATTTAATAATTTAATCGACGCCCAACTGGAGTTGAATAGTTTTCTGGAGCGTTCAGTTGATGCGCTTTGCTATGACGACAATATACGATTTGAATATTCAGGAACTGAACTCGTCATTACCGAGCTTAACGAAGCCGGACGTAGCGCATGGAAAAACAATGGTGAGAAGTTGGCACGTCTACACAATTACTGGTTCAATCGCGCGATGGATGAGTTTGTGGTTTCGGGAATGGCAACTAAGCAAATTGGCAGCCCTGAAAACCATCATGACAATCAAATAGCCTTTATCAAGACTATTCGTACTAAGCTGCAATTAACCGAGGTCTATGGGCTAAATGAATCAGTTTTAGCAGATACGGGGTTACAAGTAGACGTGTTTCAGGCTTTGTTATCACTAGAGTTGATGACGGCTTTCTATATCAAAGAGTATGTTCATCCGTATAGAGTGCATTTGATTGAAACTAGAAATTGGCGGGCGGCATTGGCAACTCTGGCCATGAGTGGCATGATGCAACGCATTCCACAAAATCGTTTACCAATAACATTTTCAGAGCGAGCCGCCAAAATTGAGAGTATTCGCCCATGGACAGTGAGTGAGAATTTTCCGCAAGGACTACCCAAAATGGCTGAAGCCATACTAGATTTTTGGACGAATGATTTATCAGGGCTGTCTAAGCAAATACGTAGTGGTCAATCTGGACGTATTCCAGAACTTCATGAGCGGCCAATGTTAAAAATGGGGCGGTACTTTTTTCAACTGCCATGGGTTGTGGCAATACAGAATAACGCTAATGCTGCGATTAATAATCTTCGGAGAATTGGAGCCCGTAGGGTAGAGGCTCGAGATGAAACGGATCGCATCGAACAACGGCTTGGGAAATATCTTGAGGACAGAGGGTTTAATGTGCGATTAAATTATCATCCAGAAAAATCTGAAGAAGATAATCCTGGAGAAATTGATGTTATCTGCGCACTGGATGGTCATATATTGGTTCTTGAAATTAAATCAACCTATATGCGCCGGTCGTTGAAGGAGGCTTGGCTGCACAAAACAACGACGTTACGTAAAGCTGGGTTGCAGTTATGCCGCAAGCTAAAAGCTGTGGAGTCTGCACTGGTCTTCGATGAAGATCTTGCAAGCTCACTCGGTTTTAAGTCTACAGATGAAGTGCAATCAATCCGCGGTTGGATCGTTGACACTTGTATTGAACATGATCATGAGAGATTCAATGGGTTTTTGAAAGTGTCTCTAGAAGAGGTGCTTATCGCATTGCGTGATGACCGACATTTGTTGAATACCCATCCTAGAATGGCTAGCAACCAAGAATCTAATATTGATAATACCGACTTACGCGGAATGAATTCTGGTTTAACACTTTATCCAAATGGATTCTCAGGTAAAAGGTTTATTGAAGCCATTGAAAATCAGTCTGTTTGGGTGAATGAACCATATCTATAGATTTGGCTTGGGGCGGAAAAAATTAGCGAAACGTATAAATAGTAAATTTTATTGGATTGAAAAATACAAACTGATCTCAGTTAGTTTGCTTCTCAATTAAATTTATCATTATTGTCTGGGTTAGTTAAAGCAATTATAAGTGGCTCTTTTGCAACAATAATTACAGGTGATTCCTTTGACTGGAATACTCAGTCAAACATACAACTGCTTTTCAAAAACACCTACATCAAACATTATCTTCATATTGATTTAGCGTCCCTCCAAACAATGAGGAGCGCATATATGTAATAAATATAATGATCAATAAAATCCAGTTATTGCTGTTTCTGGCATACCCCGTATTTTCCTGTCTGAACACAATGCCGCAGCGCTGCAGGAAATTCTCCCCTTCCAGACTATCGGAATACGCATCCAGCTGATAACCTTTGTAGAGTTGCCCTTTTTCCGTATTCGAACCTATCACTATCGGGCTGAAGTTGTAGTTTTCTGCCCGAGAAAGCAGTTTATGATCAGCGTTTTTGGGAGCCAGCACATCAAATGACTGTTGATGCACATTAAACGCTTCGATAAATGCTTGCATGATACCGAACTGGAATTCTGTACGCATCAGAACATGTCCTCGTGCCCCGAACATGGGCAGCAACCGTTCGATTTCAAAATCGATGTCACGACACTCCAACCTCAACGAACCATCCACATTCAAGCTCTTGATATACTCAAACAATCTTTTCCAGACCGCTGGACTGATTTTCTGGAAAATTCCCAGACTGTCCTTCTCGGAATTTACGCGGTCGCTCTTCGCGGAGACAGCCGTTAAAAGATTGCCGGCAAAATGCACCGTTTCCAAAGGAATCCCCAAGGTCAATGCGGACTGCTCAATCTTCTTGCCATTGGCCAACAGCCTGAACAATTGCATCAGATCAACCAGGCTGACTTGTTCCTTGACTCGATCTCCCTGGATCTTTTCGGTAAGCCGGCAATCAAGCACGCCAGCCCTGACAACGAACTGATCGACATCCAGAACGCCCTCTACCGCTAATCGCTTGTCATACCGGATCGGGCTAATGAATTGCGCAGCGCAATCACCAATGAAATGAATATAGTTTTTCAGTTGCGTTGAGCGCGTTGCATGTCCCAGAAAGCGTGCGGATGCCCATGCCTCACGCCTAGTATGCGTTGTAGTGCCCAGCAAGGTATGGGCAGCTGTCGCGTCTATCAATTCAAACTCTTTGTTTTTATATTGCGCATTAAATACAAACAGTGCATGGGCAATTTTATTGGCAGCGCTATGTCTGGCATGATGCAGGTTGACATTCCGATTACCGGTAACCTGCTTTAAAACAGCAATCACCGTACGCTTCAGCTTGCCTTGAACCTGCTCCGATAGCGGATCTCCTTCATGATGAAACAGCGGTGTGTTTCGGCTTAATCCCGGTATAGAGTTGAGATGATTCAGCCCCCAGTCGATGATTGATTTTTCAACTGCGGACAATTCAAATAGCAGCGGCACCTGGCGTCGGCTGGCCAAGGTCTTGAGTTTACGGAATCGATTATCAGAAACCGAAACTACCATCATTCCATTTTCCAAAAGCATATCCGAACCCAGTAAGCCCAAGGCTTCTCTGCCACGCAGACCAAAGCGGTAAGCAAGCAGCAACAGCAATCCGCTGTATTGATCATACATATTGTATTGTGTTGATGATTGGGTCAGAAGTGATAACGCATTCTGATAATCTTCCTCAAAAATGAAGCCCGGAGATACCAATTCTCCCAGCTCAGGAATTTCGATCTCGGACCAGTCAGGCTCCTCAACCCCCTGTCCTCGCGCCCAGCGATGGAATCCCAGCAGCCTGCCGCCAACATAGGCTCGGTCATTTTCCCTGGAAAGATTGAGAATGTTGTTATAGAAGACAGTAATATCCTCCTCATCCATTTCAACCAGGTTTGTCGCATAGGCCAGTACCTCGAATTTTGCCGAGAGCGCGGAAAAATAGCGCTCTACGGTTGAAATCGCGTAGTAGCTCGAACTGGCTGGTTTCGTGTACAACAGGGATTTCACCCATACAACAAGCAGGAGGCATGATTGTGAAACTGATGCAGAATATTGATTCAGCAAAACGTTTATTTCTTTATGAATGCCCTCACGCGTCCTGGTCTTTTCCGCTGGATTATTCTTTTCTGTTGCCAGCGCTTCGCGGACTTTTCTGAATATCTGTTTGGCTGACTGTCGCAGCGCTTTCTCACTGCCTAAATCAGCAGGCATTTCCGTAACCGGCAGATAATCAGTCACCTCCACCATTTCCGTGTCGGGAAAATCAGATACAAGACGCTCATAATCGAGGCGATAGCTGCCGCCCAACTGGAACCTGATGAATTCGGGCCAGCCCCATGCATAGGAACTGACTCTGCCGGAAAGATATCCGGCAAGCACTCCAGGCAATTCCAGGACATTGGCCTGGTTAAGGATTTCCGAAAGCCGCCGGATCAATTGCTGGATATTGTCAATTTGGTTCATGCGACCATTGTTCTCGGCAACTAGGCGTGTGATGCCTTCAAAGTTTGCGGATACCGGCCTGTCCAGATACTTCTCGCCAAAAGCCTGCGCTTTGGCGTTCTGCATCCAGTACGCGCACAAGGGTGTGATTGGAAATCGTTTGACGCAGATGAAAAAGGATTCAATTTTTTCCGAACTAGAGAACTCTGCGTAATGCTGGCCCTGCAGTCGCACTATCCTGTAGTTTGTGCCGGCAACTGATTTATTCAGCAAGTCGCGGTCTGAAACGCGGTTTTCGAGGCCAAATATCAGCGCACTGAGCAAGGCTGCGTCAGTCTTGCTGAAACGTGATATCGGAACGGTAGCCAGCATGCTGGATAACGCATTATGAAGTTTTGCGTATTTGCTCCTGGCATGAATGCCTTGTGCTGAAAACGGTGTAGTCGATTCAGCAAAAACATATTGCTTTCTGAGCTTTACGCGCTTACCTGACTTCGCAGAAAACCGGCTGACAAACTTGATCAGATAACTGTATCTGAGAAAACCATCACTACGCGGCATGCCGTTAGCATTAAATAGCATCGCTTTGGACAGCGCCTCCATTTCTTTCTCATTGAGTGAGTCAATATCCGCATCGCCCAGCGTCTTTTCTATCTCCCATCTTGCAGCCTGGATCGCATTCATAATTCGTGCCCGGCGCTCTCTGGCTCGGCTCACCGATCCGAAGGCACGCTGTTCCAATAGCTTGGTTACAGCGATACCGTCCTTCAACTTCAGATAAGGCTGATGTGAGGGAACGGCAAACCCCAGTTGATTGAACAGTTTATTAAGTACAGGACGCAGCATTTTGCTGTCTGCCTGAAATGTTCTGGTGGAAAAATCGCCGTAGGATTCAAGCCCTGACTCAACATGCCCGAGAAATCCATCCACAACTTCCTGGTGCACACCGCCTGCAGGCAGCAGTTTTGCCAGTCTGTGTCTAAACAGATTTGCCGGCAATGGCCATTCAAATAGATTCAGTTTGCCAACTCCAGTGGCGGTGACAGGTTCCCAGTCCATGGTTTGATTATCTTTAACGATCAGAAAAAACAACAATGGAATTTTTTCTGTATGTTTCTGTTCGGAAAGCCGGTAAATCTCTGATGCCCATGGTGACTGCTCGATGCCGACTGCCTTTGCTATAACTCGCAGATGAAGCATATAATCTTTAGTTATGTAATTAACGATCCCGTCGGGAAGCGCCAGCAAGCGGCCTTTATTTCCTCGACTGCTGGATTTGTCGTCAACATAGAGATAACCGCTCTCCAGATCAAACTGGCTTATAGACTCGATCAGATCATTGATTGGCCTAGCGCCCGTAGCGGCAAGGATCATCGTATAGATATAGCCGGTCAGATGATTGTGATAGTCAATCAAATCACCTGCTTGCCTGATTGCTTCCAGCGCCAGACCTGCATCAGAAATCGATTTTCTTAATAATGACTCAATCGGATACAGGCGACTGCCTGCCACAATTTTATTTTGCTCATCCAACTGGCTGTTAGACAGATATTGATGAAACACTTCTGGATGCTCATGCTGCAGCCAGGCTGAGTAAGCGCTGGCTGGCGGCAATCCAGAGCGAGGATGACTTGCAATAATCCGAGCAAGTTTATCGTTCTCAGTTTGGGTGAATATTTTTTGTGGCAGGAAGTTACCCAGCATCCCCGGAGTTAGCCTGGGATGCTGTTCTCTGAATGTTTCCAGAAATAGTCGTTCTGGCCATAACCACTCACTTTCATTCCATAACTGCCTGAGATATTTGGCTTGAGGTGATTGTATTAGCCTATCCTTAAATATGCTTCCAACTCTCTCGGGTAGGGTAATTTCTTGTGTATCTGTAATTGGAATAATCCATGCATGGTCTTCTTGCGTCTTAGGTAGCCATGAATTTTTTCTGCATGGTTGATTACGAACCAGCTTTTGCTCATTTACATTAAGAGTCCAGTCATCGCCTATTGCAGCGATTTGCAAAGTTAATGCCCGTCTGAACGATCGGCCTGTATTTAGAGCAACCCATACCAGTGCTGCCAGCAATTGTTCGACTTCCTTTTCCGAGTGCAGCAGCCTTTCATTACTGGTTAAAAGTGATGCTATTTCAATTGGATTTGGCTTGTTCCACGACCAGGGCAGAAACTGCAGTTCTTCGACAGTACTTAATAATATCGAATTCCCTCTTAAGGTTTTAAGTTCCTGCGGTTGTTCAGGATCTACATCAACTTCAACTACGATATCCGCATCAACCTCTTCGGGGATTTCAATCAGATTTATCTCTTCATATGAATCTGTTTCCGAATCTGTTTCAGCGTCAGATGAATTTTGAATACCTGTGGCTCCAGGTAATAAATTAACTACTTCATAGATTGGTTGTATTAATTCGAAATCTTCTGGATGAAAGTTGTTATTACAAATCTTGATTAAAGTTTTCAGAAAGTCTACATCATAAGATTTGTAACCGGATTTCAAGAGCAATTGTTTAGCCTTTTGCTCTATTGCCCTTGAGAACGGATGGTATCCATTGGCATCAACCATCAGTTGATTAATTACTTTTAATTTTTCTGGATGTTTATCGGCTGCAGTTCTCAAATATCTGACCAGATTTCGAAGAAAGATATCTTGTAAATTCCGATTTGAAGCTGCGCGCATTGCTTTAACTACCAACCAAAGTCTCAAGCGCTCGAACCATTGAATCTCATCTAGCTCTCCTAACGGGAGCCGCTCTATGAGTAAACTCAATAAATATAAAGAATTAAGTTTTGAAAATAACTGACGTTTAGCAGCTTTTTGATCCGAAAGAATGTTTGAATCTGAAATTATGGACGGATCAGATTGAAAACAAACTATTAGCCTATACAGGTGATATGCATACGAGTCTGACTTACTCCACCTTGATAAAGTCTCAATACAATTATTTGATTCAAGTCGATGAATGATTGTGGGCAAAAAATGGAAATCATCATGTATAACAGAACTGTCAATTAATAATTTAAGGCTGTCCTCAACATCGTTTTGAATTGCCCAATTAATTACCCCATTCCATTCTGCAGGCAACCTTTGGGTCAAAATTTTGACTGCACTCATCGCTAAGAATATCCCTCATAGATAGAAATCATCAGCAACCAATGGTTTTAATTGTTGCCATTTGAGGAAATTATAGTGCTAATTAAGGCTAAAAAATATATAAATTTCAGTGTTTTAAAACGAATTACACCAATTTCTAGCGTATGTTACGCGCTCAATAACGCAACATTCATAATCACCAATAAAGACGCCTCATTCGAAAGAGTGGGGCGTTTTTCTTTAAGTGTCATGTCACACTTAATCAAAATTAAGTCACTGCAAGTCACAAATTTAATCAGCTTCAAATGCTAGCAAAACAGGTAGATTATCGCAAAACAAATCACAAACTGTTACGTAAGTGTGACTTATTAAATCAATAAATTAAATTACTTAATTAATACATATACTTAAAATTTTTAAACATTAGATTATAAGTCTAGGAGGGAGGGGGGCGAGAGTTCAAGTCCCTCTCCCGCCCGTTATCTCTACCACATACAATTACCAGCTACGCCTTGAGGCTAGGCATGCAGGCCGAGTAAAAGATATTTTTAAACAAAGTTTTTAAGTTAATCTAGCTAAGTTAAATTTAGTTAACTTAAATCTAAACAACTTAATCTTAAAAAGGAATCCAGCATGACAATAGAACTTATCTGCTTAGCGTGGGCGGTTGTTTTAGGCTTGGCACATATTTTAGTGGCTGGTCATGTGCGCACTAAAGAATTTGGAACAAAATGGAATACGAGCGCACGTGATGGTGTAACCCCTGCATTAAGTGCTTTTGCAGATAGGTTATTTAGGGCTCAAGCTAATTTTTTTGAAACGTTTCCATTGTTTGCGGCGGCGGTATTAATTGTGGCGGTTACGCAATCGTTTAGCGTTTACAGCTATTGGGGATCACTATTGTATTTAATTGCTAGGGTGGTGTACTTTCCGCTGTATGCGTTTGGTGTGCCAGTTTTTAGAACGATTGTTTGGCTAATTTCTATGCTTGGTTTGTTATTAGTTTTGGCACCCATACTTTTTTAGTACCAAGTTTAAATATTGATTCAAGAAACAAAAAAGCCCGCATTTGGCGGGCTTTTTTGTTTAATCATAAAGCTTATTTGTATTACTTATTTATTCATTACGTACATTGTTACTTCAAAGCCAAAACGCACTCACAATGATTCGCTTCATGTATTGCATTATGCGCCCCCGCTTAAAAACTACTCTATGTGCTTGGCTTAAATAAACCTAATGATTTTACTTAATAAATATTTTAATTCGTAGGTTTATTGCTTACTTGACCATCTTTGTAGTGCAATTCCGATTTTAGTTTTCCATTTTTATCCCACATATACTCCGCACCCTCTTTTTTTCCGTCCACAAAGTTTGATTGGGCACGCTGCTGACCATTTTCATACCATTGTTTAAAGCTGCCATGCTCACGGCCAGCTTTGTAATGCGCCTCTAGCTTCATTTGGCCGTTTTCATACCACTGGTTCCAAATACCGTCTTCTTTGTCGTCTACATAATTGGTTTGTATTTTAATGCGGCCGCTTTCGTACCAGAAAATTTCTAGGCCTTGTTTTTTGCCATTTTGAATATTCACTTCGTATTTTGGGCCGCCGTTAATAAATTGTTCGGTGTATTTTCCTGTGAAGGTTTTTTCAAAAAAAGTTTGGGCGTTTGCGTTAAAATTCACGCAGACTAAACATATTGCTAATAGTGTGATTTTAAATTTTGTCATATTTGCTTGGTCAGTTCACGGTATCTAATAGATATTTAAATAAGCGGAATGTTCATTAATTACTAGCAATAAAAAAGCCCAGCGATTTCTCACTGGGCTTTTTAAACTAGTTATTTGTTCAACTTATTTATTCATTACGTACATTGTTACTTCAAAGCCAAAACGCATTTCTCACAATGATTCGCTTCATGTATTGCATTATGCGCCCCCGCTTAAAAACTACTCTATGTGCTTGGCTTAAATAAACCTAATGATTTTACTTAAATAGACTAGGCTTTTAACTTTTGCGGCTAGCGCTACGCAAAACCAGTTAAAATAATTGAAAGATATTTAACCATTTTTAATAAAGGCATTTAATGAGTGTTTATCAGGTATTAATTACAGGTGCAAACCGCGGTTTAGGCTTAGAGCTTACCAAGCAATATGCAGCAGAAGGCTGGAATGTGCTGGCTTGTTGCCGTAATCCAGAAAGCGCAAATGAATTAAATTCACTAGCCGTTAAGCACAATAATTTACAAATATTGGCCTTAGATGTGAGTGATTTTAATCAGATTGATGCGCTTGCGTTGCAGTTAAAAAATCAGCCAATTGATGTGTTGATTAACAATGCAGGCATTTATCCACAAAGCGAATTTGGCGATACTAATTATGACGATTGGGCGCAGGCATTTAAAATTAATGCCATGGCACCGCTTAAAATGGCAGAAGCGTTTGTGCAGCATGTTGCCAAAAGTCAGCTTAAAAAAATTGCCACACTTTCTAGCAAAATGGGCAGCATCGACGACAATAGTGGCGGTGAGAGCTATATTTATCGCAGCAGTAAAACAGCGGTAAACATGGTGATGAAAAGTTTATCGATTGACTTAAAGCCTTATGGCATTAGCTTTGTAACACTTCACCCTGGTTGGGTGCAAACTGATATGGGCGGGCCAAACGGCTTAATTAATGCGCAAACCAGCGTAACTGGCTTGCGTAATGTAATTGAAAAGTTAAGCTTAGAAAATACAGGGCAATTTATTGCGTTTGATGGAAAATGTATTGCTTGGTAATCTTACTTTGCTTTAAAGGGTGCGCGCTCTTCCAGTTCACTGGTATACGCGGCTACACCCTCACCCTCCCTGGTTAAAAATTGTTGAATAGCGGCTTCAAAATCGGGGTGCGCAATTTTATGGTACGAGCAGGTTGGTCGCGGTTCAAATCCGCGCGCTAGCTTGTGCTCGCCCTGCGCACCGCCTTCAAAATAAGTAATATTTTCTGAAATACAAAATTGCTGCGCTTGGTAATAACACAACTCAAAATGTAGGCCAGAAACAAACTCTACAGCGCCCCAATAGCGGCCATACAGCGTATGTTGATTATAAATATTGAGCGTGCTGGCCACTGGCTTTCCATCTATTTCTGCCACAATCAGCAAAATATTCTGTGGCATATTTTTGCCAATTAAGTGAAAAAATTGCTGTGTTAAATAAGGTGTAGAGTGATGCTCACGGTAGGTATTGCTGTAGCACTTATAGAAAAAATCCCAATCGTCAGCAGTTGCCTCAGTGCCCTTTATTTGCCTGCATATCACACCCGCTTTTTCTATTTTCTTGCGCTCTTGATGAATTTTTTTACGCTTATCGTGGCTTAAAGTCGCTAAAAAATCTTCAAAATTTTGATAGTTTTTATTTTGCCATCTAAATTGAACGCCAGTGCGTTTAAGCCAACCAGCGAAGGCTAATTGCGCCGCGCTTAATTCATCCGGAAACAAAACATGTGCACTGGATAATTGGTGTTGATGCAACATATTTTCTAATGCTTCAACCATTATCAGCTGTATTTCTGAACTATTATCTAATGGCTGATGAGTAAGCAAACGGCTACTGGTGATAGGGGAAAACGGAATAGCAGACAGCAGTTTTGGATAATAATTAAATCCACTACGTTGATAAGCATCTGCCCAAGCCCAATCAAACACATACTCGCCATAAGAATGATTTTTTAGATACAAGGGCATTGCGCCCACCAAACGATTATTTTGCTTGACGATAAGCGGATGTGGCATCCAGCCTGTGCCTTGTCCAACCGAACCAGAATTTTCCAGCGCACTTAAAAAAGCATGGCTAATTAAAGGCGTACCATCTGTTAATGCATCCCATTCAGTAGGCACAACTTCATTAATACTGGTAACGATTTCAACTGTAAAAGCGCGCGTATTCTTGCTTGTATCTTGCGGAGATGTCATAGCAATACTTTTAACCTATTTAAAAAGGTTTATCAATCGTATTAGCTAAGAGTATTACTTGGGGGATTGGTTTAAACTAAAACTGAGTGCACAGTTGGCAAGCTCTCTTGCAAATTAAGCTGCTTGCAACTAGATAGGACGTTTACGAATATTTGAGGCTTCTTTATTCGATCTAGATTTACCTTTGCTTTTAATCTCTGCTTCTATATCTAAAATTTTCTGTGCTTCCATTTTAGCTTCTGCAGCTTTTTGGCGCTCGATTGATTTAGCTTGGGCTAACTCTAACTCTTCAAGCGTAATAACGTTATTCTCATCAACATCTACAAAGTTAAAATGCCGTGCAATTTGTGGCAAACATAAGGTAGCCTCTTCACGGTCAATAGAATCATCGTTATCTTTATTGCAATCGTTAAACCTGATTTGAACGCTTTCTTTCATCGCTTTGCGCTTTTGTTCAATCTGCGCATGTTCTGGATCGGTAGATTTTGCATAATCAGACAAAGCTTTACGCAAACGAGCCCTGTCATCTGGGCTAAAGTTGTACTCAAGTGTTTTTTCTAAGCCGCTCTCATCAATTTGGTCTAGCAAAGTTTTGTCGTCTGCTATAACAGGCGTAGCAATCAAGTTGCCAAACAGTGCTAGCAAAGATAGCGTAGGAGTTAAGTAGTGTACGTTTAAAACCATTGTTTAATAAACACTCGTTCTTTCTAATGTTCTTATTTTGTTAGAAAAGTTTGCGAACTTAATGTTACGAACCGATAAAGTTTTGCAATCATGAATCAGCTTTGTTAATGCAATGTTTCACAAATCTGAATAATTGTAACTATTTGTAACATAACCATTTTGTGTATTTATGACGTGTTTAATCACCGAAAAGTTTTCACAATTCTAGATTTATTCACCCTTAAAACATATACTACAGCGTGAAGTGACTTTATGTGACTTATTCAATCATACTGAAAGTGTAGACAATGGCTGAAAACAACAAAAAGATTTTGATGGTAGACGACGATATGCGTATGCGCGAGTTGCTGCAACGCTATTTAACTGAGCAAGGTTTTAACATTAAATCTGTATCGGATTCAAAAGAGATGGATGCCACATTGGCAAACGAGCCGTTTGATTTATTGGTACTAGATTTAATGTTACCCGGTGAAGATGGCTTAGCCATATGCCGACGTTTGCGCGCCAACAAATTTAATACTCCCATCATTATGCTAACTGCACGTGGTGACGAAGTGGATAGAATTATTGGGCTAGAAATGGGTGCTGATGACTATTTGCCTAAACCATTTAACCCGCGTGAGCTACTAGCTCGCATCAACGCAGTACTGCGTCGTCATGAGCATAATCCAGGTGCTGAAAATTCAGGTAAATTAGAAACATTCACCTTTGGTGAGTTTGTGTTTGATCCATCTAGCCGAAGCTTAAGCCGCAACGGCATGCCAATTACCATAACAAGCGGTGAGTTTGCTTTGCTAAAAGTATTCACAGAACACCCACGCCAGCCATTATCGCGCGATAGGTTAATGCAATTAGCGCGCGGACGCGAACTAGATGTATTTGACCGCAGTATTGACGTGCAGGTATCACGCTTACGCCGCATTGTAGAGCCAGACCCTGCGCATCCGCGCTATCTGCAAACCATGTGGGGCTTTGGCTATGTGTTTATACCAGATGGTGAGACGTCGCACTAAATCGTGCCGTTCTAGTCCTATTAATTCATTTAACAGCTAAATCACTGCATTGAGATTTTTACCACGCCGACTGCTTTCGCGCTTGATGTTGCTTATCGCCATTTTACTGGCGGTCAGTATTTATGCGTCGCTTAAGATTTTTGATTACTTTGATCGCGAACCACGCGCTACTACAGCAGCTTTGCAAGCTGTCACCATTGTTAATTACACGCGTGCATCACTGATAGCCTCACACGAAAACCGCCGTTTGGCATTGTTATCTGAGTTATCTGGCCGCGAAGGTGTGCGTGTGTATGCGGCAGATTTTTTAGAAGATATTGAGCCTCTGCCTAACGACCCTTTTATTAATTTAATTGCTGAAAAAATTCGCGAACGCTTGGGTGTTGAAACCATTATCACGGTGAATCACTACGGCATACCAGGCTTGTGGATTAGCTTTAATGTGGAGCTAGACGATTTTTGGGTGGTGATTCCTAAGATACAGGTAGATAGGCCTTTTCCTTGGCATTGGCTGGGCTGGGGGGCGGTAGTTGGTTTGTTGTCATTATTCGGCGCCTATATTATTGCTGCACGCATTAACCGCCCCTTAAATTTATTAGTACATGCGGCTGACCGCTTGCGTAACGGCGAACCAGCACCGCGCTTGCCAGAAGATAGCGTAGATGAGTTGCGCGAAGTAAGCCGTACTTTTAATGAAATGGCGGAATCATTAGTGCGGCTGGATAATGAGCGAACTTTGTTGCTGGCAGGTGTATCGCATGACATCCGCACGCCGCTTGCAAGATTAAGACTAGCAGTAGAAATGCTACCCGATGATGGCTGTAACAGCATGAAAGGCGGCATGATTGAAGATATTGCGGATATGGACAATATCATTCACCAATTTTTAGATTTTGTACGCGGCGTAGAAGGTGAACCCACCAAAATGATGGATATTAACGCATTATTGCAGGCGTTATCAGAGCGTCAAGCCCGCGCGGGTCGCAATCTTAAATTAAACCTAACCTCAACATACTTTATTCCATTGCGCCCACTAGCCATGCAGCGTTTATTAGATAACTTGGTTGGTAACGCTTATGCCTATTCAAAAGGCGAGGTAGAAGTGACCAGTAAAATTACCGCTGAAAAAATTGTGATTAGTGTACTGGATAACGGCCCTGGCATTCCGCCAGAGCATGCAGAACGTTTGCTACGCCCTTTTGAGCGCATGGACAGTGCACGCACAAAAAATGAAGGTGGTAGCGGATTAGGCTTGGCTATATGTAACCGCATTGCCAAACTACACCGTGGTAGTTTAGAACTTGTGAATCGCCCGCAAGGTGGTTTAGAAGCTAGATTAACGCTACCGATACAAAACTAAGTAAATATACTAGCCCAATATATATTAGCCCAACACGCCAGATACTTGATTACGCCCGCTGTTTTTGGCTTTGTACAAATGTTTATCTGCGTTAACCACCATTTCATCTAGATTTTTACCCAGCGTGTTTGTTACACCAATGCTGCAGGTGTAACGCAACAAATGATCTTTCACTTGCATGGTTTGGTTAGCAACTGCCAACCTAAAGGCGTTGATGCAATCAAAATTATTGGCATGCAAAGCCGATTGGCTAACCACTGCAAACTCTTCGCCGCCAATTCGCGCAACTAAATCATCGGCAAAATGTTCTTTAAGCAAGCCTGAAAAATTTTTAATGACTTCATCACCAACATCATGGCCGTATCTATCATTAATTTTTTTAAAAAAATCAATGTCCATCATCATCACAGTGAATGGAGATTCTTCGCTGGCAGCGCTATTTGGCAATGCTTGTTTCAAACGCGCGCTTAGCCTTTTGTTACCTTGCTCAAAAAAATATCGGCGATTGTATAAGCTACTTAAAAAATCAGTATTGGATAATTTTTTGGCAAAATTAACCGCATCTAGCATGTCTAAATTTTGCGTAATGCGGCAAAGCAACATTTCATAATTGAATGGTTTGGCAATAAAATCGTTTGCGCCCGCTTTTAAAAATTTTACAGCCATGCGCGGGTCGGCAGAGCCCGAAATGCCTACAATAATGAGTTCATCTTTGTTGTAAAGCTCACGGGCTTGTGCCGTAAAAGTGTAGCCATCCATATTCGGCATTTGGTTATCAACCAAAACCAATTTAATATCTGGATCTTCTTTTAAGTGAGCAAGCGCTTCTAAGCCGTTATTTGCTTGTTTAACTTGAAATTTTTGCAAAGATAATTCGCGGGCAACGATAAAACGCGATACTTTGGAATCGTCTACAACTAGCACTTTAATTTTGCAGTTTTTGTGCAAGCGAGAAATTAAATCGCAAATATAGCTACGATCAAAAGTATTATCTTTTACCACATAATCAATGACATGGCGCTTAATTAACTGATCGCGCATTTCGTCTTCGTACTGATTCACGATTGCAATAACGGGCAAGCCAAACTCACCCAATAAATCCACCTTCTCAAAAGCAGATGAATCTAAATTAAGTACAGTAGTAACGCTAATAAAAAAACGGCTTGAGTCTTTATCAAGTAGTTTTTTTGCTGTCTCAGTATTGCGCACAATTGTCACGCCAACAGACAGATTGTCTTCAATAATCTGCTTAAGTGACAGCGCGTAGTTAGCGTCTGACTCTAACAGTAATACATTAAATTTAGTATTGTGGTGATGCGGTCTTGATGTTGTTCTTAGTTGACTCTGCTGCATATGTATATTTTTTTCAGCCTAGTAAAATCTAATTAAAGATAGATGTTCTATAAGACATTAAACCAATTCAATTTTTCGCGCAACTGTACAACTTCGCCTATTATCGTCAAACAAGGCGGCTTCATTTCAGCTAAAGCCACTTTTTCGGCTAAATCTGCCAGTGTTGCAGTGACCACTTTTTGACGTGGCGTAGTACCTTGTTGCACAACTGCCACTGGCATTGTCGCGGGCACACCATGCTCAATCAGCTTTTCGCATATTTGCTTTAAACCCACCAAACCCATATAAATCACCACGGTTTGGCGCGGGCGCGACATTGCTACCCAATCTAAATCCAACGAAAGCTCTGTTGTGCCTTGTTTGGCTTTGAGATGGCCAGTAATAAACAAGCAAGCTTGCGCATAATCTCTATGCGTTAAAGGAATGCCAGCATAGCTAGAAACACCATTAGCAGCAGTAATACCTGGCACTACTTGAAATGGTACACCGTGCTGCATTAGGGTTTCAATTTCCTCACCGCCGCGCCCAAATATAAAAGGGTCGCCACCTTTTAAGCGCAATACTCGCTTGCCTTGCAAGGCTAACTTAGCCAATAGCTCATTAATTTCTTCTTGCGGCATAGTGTGCTGATCGCGCGATTTACCCACGTAAATCAATTCAGCATCGCGGCGCACCAGCTCCATTACTTCTGAGCTCACCAATTTATCGTATACGCAAACATCGCATTGCTGCATCAATCGCAAAGCTCTGAAAGTGAGCAAATCTGGATCGCCTGGCCCGCCACCCACTAAAAATACCTCACCTTGGTTTTTGGTCGCATCGGCGTCATGAATTAAATCGGCCAATTGCTCACGCGCTGCCTGCTCTTGGCCTGACAATACTCGCTCTACAAAACTGCCTTGCAATACGCCTTCCCAAAAAATTCGCCGCGCTTGGGTTGTTGCAAATTTTTCTTTTACTTTATCGCGAAATTCACCAGCAATATCGGCAATGCGGCCGTAAGTAGCAGGCAACATGGTTTCAATTTTGGCGCGTATATAACGTGCCAGCACAGGTGCGTTGCCTTCAGATGAAATGGCAATCACTACTGGGCTGCGGTCAATAATACTGCCCATCGTAAACGTGCATAAATCGGGTGCATCTACCACATTAACTGGGATATTTTGCGCTTTTGCCGCGACGGATACGGCAATATTGACGGTTTCATCGTCTGTTGCTGCAATTACCATACAAGCGCCTGCCAGCTGACTAGGCTCAAAATGGCTGGCCACATGTTTAATGCTGCCTGCCTCGGCCATTGCCAATAGCTCATGACAAATATCGGGCGAATACAGCGTAATTGCCGCGCTGGCTTTTAACAGCATGGTCACTTTGCGTGTAGCAACATCGCCACCGCCAATCACCACGCAATGGCGATTTTTAATATTAAAAAAAATGGGGAGTGCTTGCATGAATAGATAACCTAAAGATTTAGGCTATTTTAACCGAACTCATGTCACAAATAGGCAATAAAAAACCTCAACACTTAAAAAGCATTGAGGTTTTGGTCAGCTTTAAAGCAATATTACTCTGAGATTTTTTTCAAGTTTTCTAAACCAGATTTAAAAATACCACCAATTGCTTCTTTTGCGGCTGCATCATCTTGGCCTTTTGCACCTGGATTAGCTGGGTCTTTACGCTTAAACATCGCACGCCATGTCACTAGGCTTTTGCCTTCGCCTGCCGTTTCCACTTTCAGCGTTGCGCCGTATTCACGTACTGGCAACACGCTTTCGGTGATTTCATATTTCATGGTCATGCCTGCCGCGTCAATTAAAGTGAGCACTTCATTTACATTGCCGCCATTGTCTTTAATTGTTAACACACGCGTTGCACCAACTTCAGCTGCTTTGCCACTGGTGATTTCTGTTTTGGCAATCGCTGGGTGCCAGCTCATATCGGCAAAACTACCGATTTTTGCCCATACTTTGTCAGCAGGTGCGTTAATTTCAATAGTTTCTTTTAGGCGAATGGTTTCATCAATAGCCGCGGTTGAGTTGGTGGCCATTAAAAATGTTGAAACAAATACGGCAGTCATTAATTTTTTCATGTAAATCCTTAAAAGTGAACAAAAGCTTTTTGTATAGTCTTTTTATTTAGTTAAGTTAAATAGTCAAATAAGACGGCAGAAATATACCTGATTTTAGGCGCGGATTAAACAGCCAGTTTGCGTTAAAATAGCACTTATGTCCTCAGCCACTAATTTGCCTAAAAAAGTCTTCATCAAAACCTTTGGTTGCCAGATGAACGAATACGATTCATCGCGCATGGCCGATATGCTAGGCGCCGATAGTGGCATGGTAGAAACGCAAACCGTAGAAGATGCCGATGTGATTTTGCTGAACACATGCAGCGTGCGCGAAAAAGCCGAAGACAAAGTATTTAGCCATCTGGGCCGATTTATTCCGCTGAAAGCGAAAAATCCCAATTTAGTGATTGGCGTAGGTGGCTGTGTGGCTTCGCAAGAAGGCGATAACATCATCAAGCGTGCGCCTTATGTGGATGTGGTTTTCGGCCCGCAAACCTTGCACCGCCTGCCTGAGATGATTAAAAACTCGCAATCCAGCGGCAAATCGCAAGTGGATATTACGTTCCCTGAGATTGAAAAATTTGACCATTTGCCACCACCTCGTGTAGAAGGCGTAACGGCGTTTCTCAGCATTATGGAAGGCTGCAGTAAATATTGCAGCTTTTGTGTGGTGCCTTATACACGCGGCGAAGAAGTATCGCGCCCGTTTGACGCGATTTTGTTAGAAGCGGTGCAATTGGCAGAGCAAGGCGTTAAAGAAATCACACTGCTTGGTCAGAATGTGAATGCTTATCGCGCACAATACGAAGGTGTTGAGGCTGATTTAGCGATGCTAATTGAAACCATTGCTGAAATCCCGCAAATTGAGCGCATCCGCTTTACCACTAGCCACCCGAATGAAATGAATCAGCGGCTGATTGATTGCTTTGCCAATGTGCCGAAATTAGCAATTCAATTACACTTGCCAGTACAAGCAGGTTCTGACCGCATATTAATGGCAATGAAACGCAATTATACGGCGCTGCAATATAAATCGATTATCCGTAAATTAAAAGCGGCTAGTCCCAGCCTTACATTTACTTCTGACTTTATTATCGGTTTCCCAGGTGAAACCGAAGCCGATTTTGAAGCGACTACAAAATTGATGCAAGACGTTGGTTTTGATTACAGCTTTAGTTTTTTATATAGCCCACGCCCAGGCACACCTGCCGCATTTATCAAAGACGATACGCCACATGAGATTAAATTGGTGCGTTTAAGTAAGTTGCAAGCGCTAAATGAAGCGCAAGGCGATGCCATCAGCCGCAATATGTTGGGTAGCATTCAACGCGTATTGATTGATGGTGCCTCTCACAAATACCCAGATTTGCTGGCAGGCAAAACGGATAATAATCGTGTAGTGGATATTGCTGGCAGCAATGATTTAATTAATACTTTTGTGAACGTTAAAATCACTGATGTATCCAACCCAAAACGATTACAAGGCCAGATAGCAGAAAAGACGATTTAATCAATGGAAATCACGCTACAACCTGAAGACAATGTGCGCCTTGCAAACTTATGTGGCGCGTTAGATGAAAATATCAAGCAGATTGAAACCGCACTTGAGGTGAATATTAATCGCCGCGGCGGTACGTTTAATATCAGCGGAAAATTGGACAACACAAGAATGGCCGCGCAGATGATTGAAAACTTCTATGTGCGCGCAAAAAAACCGCTTGAGCTGGAAGACGTGCAATTAGGATTAGTCGAAATTGATAAATTAAAGCCAGAAGATGTATCTAGCACCGCCATGCCCGTTTTAATGACGCGCCGTGGCGATTTACATGGTCGCACACCGCGCCAAGTGTCTTATTTACAGCAAATTCAAGATCACGATATCACCTTTGGCATTGGCCCTGCCGGCACTGGCAAAACCTATTTAGCCGTCGCTAGCGCAGTGGATGCAATGACGCGTGACCGAGTAAAAAGAATTGTTTTAGTGCGCCCAGCCGTCGAAGCGGGCGAAAAGCTAGGCTTTTTGCCAGGCGATTTAAATCAAAAAGTAGACCCATATTTACGCCCTTTGTATGACGCGCTATATGATTTAGCTGGCTACGATACCGTGAATAAAATGTTTGAACGCGGCGCAATCGAAGTCGCTCCATTGGCGTATATGCGCGGCAGAACGCTAAACCAAAGCTTTATTATTCTGGATGAAGCGCAAAATACTACGCCTGAACAAATGAAAATGTTTTTAACGCGCATTGGATTTGGCACTAAAGCCGTAGTGACTGGTGATGTAACGCAAATCGACCTGCAACGCCACCAGAAAAGCGGTTTGGTTGAAGCGCAAAAAATCTTAAAAGACGTTAAAGGCATTGCCATGACGCACTTTCTTTCTGCTGACGTTGTGCGCCATCCGCTGGTGCAAAAAATCATTAATGCTTACGAAGAATATGAGCTTAAAAATACTCAATAGTACTTCTACAAGCCAATTCTGCATCCTTCACTCACTTTTACTAGCCTATTTTTATCTTTTCAATAATTGTTTTATGTCTTATATAAGACATAAGTGTTATATTGTTATTTAGCACCCTAACAAAATGAATGTGCTTAATGTAGCCCAAACAGCGTTGTGCACAAAATGCACATAATCACTAACCTTTAAAACCGATAGAGGACTTCATGGCATTAGTATCACTACGTCAATTATTAGATCACGCGGCTGAGTTTCATTACGGCATCCCTGCTTTCAATGTGAACAATATGGAGCAGGTGCATGCGATTATGCAGGCAGCAGACAAAACCAATAGCCCCGTTATTTTGCAGGCATCCGCAGGGGCTAGGCAGTATGCAGGCGAAGCTTTTCTGCGACATTTGGTGTTAGCCGCGATTGAATCTTACCCACATATTCCCGTCGTCATGCATCAGGATCACGGCCATACACCTGCTATCTGCATTCAAGCCATGCGCTCAGGTTTTTCTAGCGTAATGATGGATGGTTCGCTTATGGAAGATGCTAAAACGCCATCTAATTATCAATACAATGTAGATGTCACCAAAAAAGTAGTGGAATTTGCGCATGCCATTGGCGTTTCGGTTGAGGCTGAATTGGGTGTGCTGGGGTCATTAGAAACAGGATTGGCGGGCGAAGAAGACGGTTCTGGCGCTGAGGGCGTATTAGATCAATCACAATTATTAACCGACCCCGAAGAAGCTGCGGATTTTGTAAACAAAACAGGTGTTGATGCATTAGCAATTGCCATTGGCACATCGCACGGCGCGTATAAATTCACTAAGCCACCAACAGGAAAAACGCTATCTATTCAACGCATTAAAGAAATTCACGCGCGTATTCCTAATACGCATTTAGTGATGCATGGCTCTTCATCTGTACCTCAAGAGTGGCTAAAAATCATCAATGCCTATGGCGGTGATATGGGCGAAACCTATGGCGTGCCAGTAGAAGAAATTGTAGAAGGCATTAAATACGGCGTGCGCAAAGTCAATATCGATACCGATTTACGCATGGCATCTAGCGGCGCGATTCGCCAGTTTTTTGATCAGCATAAAAAAGAATTCGACCCTAGAAAATTTTTAACCGCAGCAACCGTTGCCATGAAAGATATTTGTATTGCACGTTACGAAGCATTTGGTTCGGCGGGGCATGCCAGCAAAATCAAACCAGTGTCTTGCGATGAAATGGCGGAGCGCTATAAAAAAGGCCAATTAAATGCCGTTGTGAAAAGCGGGAATACAAAATGAATGCGCAATCAATGCATCGCCGCAAGCTTGTGATTGCCAATTGGAAAATGCATGGCGATATATCCAGCAATCAACATTTACTTGAAACTGTTATTGATGGCTTAAGCGATTATCAGCAAGCCGATTATGTAATTTGCCCGCCTAATCCGTATCTTTTTCAGGCGCGCGAATTATTAAGCAATACCCATATTGCGTGGGGTGGGCAAAATGTAAACCAGCACGATAAAGGCGCATTTACAGGCGCAGTAGCTGCACATATGCTTACCGATTTAGGTTGTAGCTATGTGTTACTTGGGCACTCTGAACGGCGTGTGCTATTTAATGAAACCAACCTGACTGCCGCGGCCAGATTTGATGCCTCAGTTAAAGCGGGATTAACACCTGTTTTGTGTGTGGGTGAAACATTGGCAGAACATGAAGCGGGCTTGACCGAAGTGATTGTCGCCAGCCAGATGGATGCGGTGATGGCAACTTTAAATGACAAAAGCTTTGCCGCAGCCATGCAAGTCAATATGGTATTTGCGTATGAGCCAGTTTGGGCGGTTGGCACAGGCAAAACCGCCACGCCAGAGCAAGCGCAAGATGTGCATGCCTTTATTCGCAACCGTATTGCCATGCGCAATTCTGATGCTGCTAAGCATGTACGGATTATTTACGGCGGTAGTATTAAAGCCAATAATGCCAAAAAATTATTTGCAATGCCCGATGTAGACGGTGGTTTGGTAGGTGGCGCATCACTGGCGGCAGAGGAATTTATTGCGATTTGCAAAGCGGCTAATTAATGTAGTGAATCTCTAAACCGTCATTCCTACGAAAGTAAGAATTACGGAATATTCAGCTTAGCGTTTTTTCTTTTTTGTAGAATGATTACTGGCGATTCTATCAATCTCGTTTTTGCTACCTAACATAATCGGCACACGCTGATGAATTCCAGTCGGATTCACTTCCAATACGCGCTGCACACCTGTAGTAGAGCCGCCACCAGCCTGCTCTACAATAAAACTCATCGGGTTTGCTTCGTACATCAAACGTAGTTTGCCCATTTTGGCTTTAGCATCACTGGAGTACATAAATACGCCACCGCGCACCAAAATACGGTGCACTTCCGCCACCATGGATGCCACCCAGCGCATATTAAAATCTTTATCGCGCTCACCCTCTGTGCCTTGTAAGCACTCATCAATGTAGCGCTGGACCGGCTCTTGCCAGAAACGATAATTGGACATATTGATGGCGAATTCAGTCGTGTCTTGCGGGATTTGCATATTTGGATGCGTTAACACAAACTGATTGGCTTTTTTATCTAGCGTAAACCCGTTGACACCATTGCCAGTGGTGAATACCAACATGGTCGATGTGCCATATAAAGCATAACCAGCGCAGATTTGCTCTGTTCCTGCTTGTAGAAAATCGGCTAATTCAGGCTGGCTATTATTGGCTTTTAATACAGAGAATATAGTGCCGACTGAAATATTGACGTTCACATTGGATGAGCCATCCAGCGGGTCAAAGCACAGCAAATAATTGCCCTTGGTTGCTTTAGCGTTAATTGGGTCAATCACTTCTTCTGACACCATACCTGCAATATATCCACTCGCCTGCACGGCTTCTACAAAAATATCATTAGTCATAACATCCAAGGTTTTTTGCACTTCACCCTGCACGTTTTCACTTATTAGGCTACCCATATTGCCTGCAATCGCACCTTCGTCAATTGCAATGGCGATTTTTTTTACGGCCTGCTCAATATCGCTTAATACTGCACCCAGCGCATCAGCATGTTCGCCCTGCAAATGTTGGGCTAAAAATTCACTTATTGTCATATTTTGTATCATGGTTTAATTATATAATCTAATTAGTTAATCCACATTACAAAACATGCCTAATCTTCACTTAACAACCCAATTCGCATCAGAGCGCACCAATTTACCTAGCAAACAACAATTTGCCAAATGGGCAAAAGCCGCACTCAATGTGGATACTGAAGTGGCGATTAGAATTGTAGATGAACAAGAAGGCCGTGAGCTTAACAGCATGTACCGCGGCAAAGATTACGCCACCAATGTGCTGACTTTTCCACTGACGGAAACGCCGCATTTAATGGGCGACATTATTATTTGCGCACCAGTTGTGGAATCAGAAGCGCAATTTCAACAAAAATCGTTAGAAGCGCACTATGCGCATTTAACCGTGCACGGCATATTGCATTTGCATGGTTATGATCACGAAATTGAGGCGCAAGCCGAGCTAATGGAAAGCTTAGAAATTTCTATTTTGGCTAAATTAGGTTATGCTAACCCCTATCTCGTTATGTAGGACGCCTTAATGGCCAGTGAGTCGGA
>LNFM01004413.1_pt1 | contig 25934 bp, 25 predicted proteins | sample 596031 | NCBI WGS metagenome assembly LNFM01 (sample SAMN04254537, study PRJNA301005) | activated carbon metagenome | isolation source: dual media filters at the Ann Arbor, Michigan drinking water treatment plant | place: USA: Ann Arbor | reverse complement strand
ATTTCACATTTCAAATTTCAAATTTCATGTCCAACCTCTGGTCCGGTCGTTTCGCCAATGCCCCCGATCAGGACGTCTTCGCCTTCGGCGCGTCCTTTGCGTTCGACCGTCGTCTGTTCGAAGACGACGTGGAGGGCAGTCGGGCGTGGTCCGAAGCGTTGCTGCGCGCCGGCGTGCTGTCGGGCGACGAGCAGCAGGCGCTCGATCGCGCGCTCACGGATCTGCGTGAGGCGGCCGCGGCCGACCCGTCCTTCGTCTCGGGCGACGACGAGGACGTGCATTCGTTCGTCGAGCGCCAGCTCGTCGAGCGTGTCGGCGCCACTGGCAAGCGGTTGCATACGGGTCGCTCGCGCAACGAGCAGGTGGCGCTGGATCTCCGCCTCTATCTGCGTCGCCGGATTCGCGTCATCCAGGCGCAGTTGCGCGACCTCGTGGCCGCCCTGTGCGTGCGGGCCGCGGACGCCGGCGAGGCGCCGCTGCCCGCGTACACGCATCTGCGTCGGGCCCAGCCCGTGCTCGAGGCGCACTACTGGCTCGCGCATGCGGCCGCGTTCCGCCGTGCCTGCGAGCGCTTCGACGCGGTGTACGCCGAGGCCGACGCCCTGCCGCTGGGCTCGGGGGCCATCGCCGGCAACTCGTTCCCGATCGACGTCGAGTTCCTCCGCGTCAGGCTCGGCTTCTCGCGGATCGTCGTCAACAGCATGGACACGGTGGCCGATCGCGACTTCGTGTCGAGCTTCCTCCACGCGTGCGCGCTGGTGATGATTCACGTCAGCCGGCTGGCCGAGGATGTCATCATCTACGGGTCCGAGGAGTTCGGCTTCTTCGAGCTCGACGACTCGGTGACCACCGGCAGCAGCCTGATGCCGCAGAAGAAGAACCCCGACCCCATGGAACTCGTACGTGGGAAGACGGGCCGCGTCATCGGCCGCCACACGGGCTGGCTGGTGACGATGAAGGGCCTGCCGAGCGGCTACAACAAGGATCTGCAGGAAGACAAGGAGGCGGTCTTCGACACCGAGGACACGGTGGCGGGCAGCCTCATGTCGTGCGACGCGGTCGTCCGCACGCTGCGCGTCCGTCGCGACGTGACGCAGCGTGCCGCCGGGGGCTTCATGCTCGCGACCGACGTCGCGGACTACCTCGTGCGCAAGGGGCTGCCGTTCCGAGATGCCCATGAACTGGTCGGTGGGATGGTGCGCACCCTGCTCGAGGAGCGGCAGGCGATCGAGTCACTGACCCCTGACCAATGGCGGCGGTTCTCACCGCTGTTCGACGACGATGTGGTGGAGGCCATCACGCCCCTGGCCTCCATTCGGGCGCGGCAGACGCCGCAGAGCACCGCGCCGGTCGCGGTGGCGGCGCGCCTGACGGAGATGCAGCACTGGATCGGTCCGCGAGGATGATGTGCTAGTATCCGGTGACCTCCTTTCCGTTGGGTCTGTCGCGGATTTCCCGACCCGCCTGGGACGTACTTCCGGGAGCTGTTGATGCAAGAGCGCCGGCTTCGGCTGGGTGAAGTGCTGGACGATTACTGTCCACGCGAGAAACGTCTTTCAAATCATGTGATCGTCGCGCTGGTCGGCGACGAGGTCCGCACCACCCGGTGCTCGACCTGCGATTTCGAACACGTCTACAAGGAAGGCAAGGTGCCGGCCCGTCGCAAGAAGGCCGATCCGCAAGCCGTCCTCTACAAGACCGTGCTCGAGAACATCACGGGTCGTGACGCCGAGACGGGCGCCTCGCTGCAGGCCGACGCCGAGGCGGAGACGCCTGCGCCCGCGGTCGTCGCCGTCGTGCCGGCCGCCCCGCGGCTGACGCCGGCGGCTGCCGTCGCGCCACCGGTCGAGGTGCGCCCCGTGGCCGCCGCGCCCGCGCCCGTGCCGGCTCCACCGCCGGTCGACGATGCGCCGGTGCGCGAGGAGCCCATCCATCGCCACACGCTGATCCGTGCCACGCTGCCCAAGATCGAAGGACAGGTGCAGGAGCGCAAGCCGGCCGACTTCACGTCGTACGCGCGGCCGCAGCAAGGTCGACGTGGTGGCGGCGGGCGTCCGCGTCAGCCGCAGGCGGCAGGCAGCACCAGCTGGGGCGGATACTCGCCATACGCCAACGGCCATCCGTCCGGCAAGGGACCGCAGCAGGGTCAGGGTGGTCAGCCTGGCAAGTCGCGCCCCAACAACCGCCGCGGCCGGTAGGCCACAGGAACTCGTCGCATGTCGGATTTTTCGGGACGCACCGGTCTCATCGTCGGTGTCGCCAACAAGCGGTCCATCGCCTGGGCCATCGCGCAGCAGGCCGATGCGGCCGGCGCACGACTCGTGCTCACGTATCAGAACGAGCGCCTGAAGGAGAACGTCGAGGAGCTGGTGCCCCAGCTGACGACGCCTCCCATCCTGCTGCCGTGTGACGTGAGCCGCGACGAAGACATCAGCCACCTCTTCGCCACGCTGGACAGCCAGATCGACGGTCTCGACTTCGTCGTCCATGGCGCGGCATTCGCGCCGCGCGAGGCCCTGTCGGCGCCCTTCATCGAGACGTCGCGCGAGGCCTTCCGCACGGCCCTCGACATCAGCGCCTACTCGCTCGTGGCGATGGCCCGCGGCGCCGCGCCCCTGCTCGCGAAGAAGGGCGGCGGCAGCATCATCACGCTGTCGTACCTCGGCGCCGATCGGGTCTTCCCGAACTACAACGTGATGGGCGTCGCCAAGGCGGCGCTCGAGTCGTCGGTGCGGTACCTCGCCTCGGATCTCGGCGCCCAGAACATCCGCGTCAACACCATCTCGGCCGGTCCGATCAAGACGCTGGCCGCGTCCGGCGTCTCGGGCTTCTCGGGCATCCTGCAGGTCTACCGCGATCGCGCCGCGCTCAAGCGCAACATCGACACCGGCGACGTCGCGGGGGCCGCGATGTTCCTGCTGTCGGACTGGAGCCGCGGCGTCACCGGTGAGGTGATCTACGTCGATGCTGGCTACCGCCCGATGGGCATGTAGCTAGGCCGTCGGTGTCCACTGCTCCGTCCTGACGTGGTCGGCCGGGACGCCGAGCTGCGACAGGTGGTGGGTGAGGTCGTCCACCATCGTCGGTGGCCCGCACAGGAAACACAGGGGCAGGGTGCCGACCGCGAAGCGGCCGAGCAGTGCCCGATCGATGCGGCCACGACGCAGCGTCGTTCCGGGCGAGACCTGTCGCGTGACCGTCACGACCGCCTCGCCGAGGTGGTCGTCCCGCCAGCTCGCCACCTCCGCGGCATACGCCACGTCGTCTTCGTCCTTCACCGAGTAGAGCAGGTGGCGCGGCCCGCGGTGGCCCTGCGCGCGCGCTTCGCGCGCCAGCGACCGCAGGGGCGCCAGCCCGGTGCCGCCGGCGATGAACAGCAGCGGCACGTCCGGCAAGGGATCGGGCAGCAGGAACGCACCGAACGGGCCCTCGAAGTCCAGTCGCGATCCCGCCTCCGCCGCATCGAGATGGCGCCCGAGCCCACCGCCGGGATTGACCCGCAGCAGGAACTCGATCCCGCCGTCGGCCAACGTGTCAGCGGGCGCTGACGCGATCGAGTACGGCCGACGCTCGCGCTGGCCGTGCAGCCCGAGCGCCGCCGCCTGCCCCGCCTGGTAGACGAATGGCACGTCGCCGAGGTCGAGGACCAGGCGGCGCGTGGTCGGCGTGGGGGCGGATATCTCGCGGACGGGAAGCGTGAGGGCGTCGGGCACGGGAATCGCTGGTCGGACGGCCCGGGCGCCCGCGCCGCGCCCGCCGGCGGACACGACTGGAGGTGGCACCCGGATGGCGCGGTCGGGTCAGGCGCCCGACGACTGCTGTCGATAGTATCCGGTCTGATACTGCTCGATGAGGGTCTTCATCCGCACCGCATCCCCCTTCCGATGCCCCGCGCAGCGGATTGGATTCACGCCGCCCGTCGTCTCGATGAACACGTCGGAGAAGAACATGTTCGTGTCGATGCGCACCGAGGCCACGTGGGCCATGTGGATGGAGTGCTCCAGGCGGCCGAACCACTCCGGCGTGTAGTGGACGACGCTGGTGGGGGTGATGAGGACCTGGACGGGCAACAACCGGTTGCCCCGACTCAGGCGGCTGGCCCGGAAGACGTGGCCCTCCGCGAAAGGGCGTCCCTTGCGCCAGACCCAGATGGCGGCGAGCAGGCACACGCCCAGCAGCGCCCCGAGCACGATGCCTGCAATCCCGGCCGTGGTGATCACGGCGGCAGGATACCCCGACTCCGGAGGTACCCTGTGTGTCGGGACTCGCCATGGGGACGCTGTTCTCGGAACTCGGGCCTCTGCGGGCCGCCATCGCCGACGGCCCGCTGATCTACGCCGACGCCAACATCCCGGCGCCCCTCGTGGCCTTCATGCGGACGCGCCTCCGGTGGGACGTCCTGCACGTCATCGATGAGCCCGAGTGGCGTCGCGCGACCGATCTGGCGCACTTTCACCGGGCCCGCGACCTCCATCGCACCCTGATCACGCTCGATCACGATTTCCTCGAGCAGCGCCGCTTTCCCCTCGCCGACAGCCCCGGCGTCCTCGTGCTCGCCGCGCCCGATGCGCGAGGCCTGCGGACGCTGCTGACCGAGGTCGATGCCTGGCTGCGGAGGGGCCGAGCGGTGTCGCCCCTTCGCGGTCGCACACTGCGTGTCGACGCGGGGTGGACCTGCCCCGCCGGCCCTGAGGCATGATGACGGTCCCATGCTGATCTTCGACGGCGCCCACCTCGTCCTCCCCGACCGCGTTCTCGCTCCAGGCCTTCTCGTCATCGACGGCGACCGCATCGTCGAGGTCGGCGTCGGCAGCGCTGACGGGCCCATGGCCGGGCTGTGGATCGTGCCCGGCTTCATCGACGTGCACGTGCACGGGGCCCTCGGGCACGACACGCTGGAGAGCCCGCGGGGCGTGGCGACGATCGCCGCGCACCTGCCGCGCTTCGGGTGCACGTCGTTTCAGCCGACCACGTTCGCCTGCCCGCCGGCGGCCCTCGAGATGCTGGCCGGGGCGATCGAGGCGGCCATGTCGTCGCCATCCCCCGAAGCCGCGCGCGTGCTGCCGGCCCACCTCGAGAGCAACTTCATGGCGCCCGACTACCGGGGCGCGCAACCGCTCACCGAACTGTGCCTGCCGCCCGGAGCGCCCGCCGACATGGCCACGCCAGGGACGGCCACGAGTTTCACCGCGGAGGACATCCTCGGCGTCATCGCCGCCCATCGCAGCGCCTTCGGCACGGTGACGCTGGCGCCGGAACTGCCGTCCGCGCTGGCCCTGATCCGGGACCTCGTGTCCCATGGCCATGGCGTCTCGCTGGGGCACTCGGGCGCCACGCTCGAGGAGGCGCGGGCCGGCATCGAGGCCGGGGCGCGCCGCGCCACGCACCTGTTCAACCGGATGCCGCCGCTGACGCACCGCGCCCCCGGCCTCGTCGGCGCCGTGCTGGACGACGACCGCGTGGCCGTCGAACTCGTGGCCGACGGCTTTCACGTGCACCCGGTGGTCATGCGGGCCGCGATTCGCGCCAAGCGTCCCGAGCGGGTCATGGCCATCACCGACGGTCTGGCCGGCGCGGGCCTGGCAGAAGGGGCCCGCTTCGAACTCGGCGGGCGCGGCGTCACGGTCCGCTCGCAGGCCTGCTTCCTCGATGACGGCACGCTGGCGGGCAGCCGGCTGACGATGGATCGGGTGTTTGCCAACCTCGTGGAGATGGTCGGCGTGACGCCCGCGGAGGCGGCGATGATGACGGCGACCGTCCAGGCGCGGACGCTCGGCCTCGGCGATCGCGGGCGGATCGCGGAAGGCCTGCTGGCCGACCTCGTCGTGCTCGACGCGGAGTGGTGCGTGCGGCAGACCCTGATCGGTGGCGCGGTCGTCTACGCCCACGACGGGCCCGCCTGAACGGACATGACGACTGAACCCCTCCAGCGGCCCGCTCGTCTACTCATCGCAACCATGCGCCTCTCCCGGACCCTGCCCGTCGTGTGCTGCGCCGGCCTCCTGCCAACGCTGGCCGGGTGTGTGGTGCACGTGGATTCGGGTGGGTTCTCGGCACGCAAGGAGTCCCGCTTCACCGTCGAGGGACACCCGATCATCGACCTGACCACCTTCGACGGCGCTATCGAAGTGCAGGCCTGGGACGAGCCGGACGTGCTCGTGCGGGTCGAGTCGAGGGCGTCGTCCCGGGCGCTGCTCGAGGCGATCGACGTCGCGATGACGCAGGACGGCTCCCGGATTGCCGTCACGGTGACCGCCGAGACCCGCGAGGGCTGGCACTTCGACGGGGGAGGGACGGGGCGATCGGCGCGGGTCGTTGCCTCGGTGCCCGTGGACAGCGAGATTCGACTGCGAAGCGGTGACGGCTCCGTGCATGTCGAACGGGTGCGCGGCCGCATCGACGCCCGCACCGACGATGGCCGCATCGTCATGCGTGAGGTGGCCGGCGACATCACGGCCGACAGCGGTGACGGCAGCGTGCAGATGGAAGACGTCGATGGTCGCTGCACCGTGAGCACGCGCGATGGCAGCGTGCTGGTGAGCGGCCGCCTGGTGGGCGACCTCACGGCGCGCAGCGGCGATGGCTCGGTCACGGTCCGCGCCTCGGCCGGCAGCACCGTGACCGGGGCCTGGGAGATCGACACCGCTGATGGCGGGGTCGTGCTGTCCCTCCCCGACGCCCTCGACGCCAGACTCGACGTCCTGACCAGCGATGGCCGCATCACCCTCAACGGCTATCCCGACCTGGCGGTCGAGCGGGAAGGCGACGGGCGCCGTCTGCAGGCCATGCTCGGCGCGGGCGCCGGCACCGTGCGCGTCCGCACGGGTGACGGCAGCATCACCCTGAAGCGCGCCCACGTGCCCGAGCCCCCGGCACCCCCCGCACCTCCATCGCCCCCGACCGCGCCCTGAGCGGCGGGGAGACGCGAGCGCTAGACGGCGCGGCGCGTGGCGTAGATCGTCGGGTCCTGCCCGATCGCCTCGACGAAGGCGTCGTGGCGTTCGCGGCACTTGCTGCACGCGCCGCAGTGGACGCCCCCCTCCGGTTTCATGCACGACATGGTCAGCGCCATCGGCGCGCCGAGGGCATGGCCGCGGCGAATCACGTCGGCCTTGTGCAGGGCCCGGTAGGGCGTCTCGATGGCCATCGGGTGCGCCAGGCCGAGCGTCAGCGCATGCGCCATCGCCGCATAGAACTCGCTGGTCGCATCAGGGAACGGATTGCCGGCCAGTGGACCGAGGGCGATGCGGCTGATCTTCTTCAGCGCGCAGTAGACCGCCGCCTTGCCGAGCAGCACGATGTTGCGGCCCACCAGGTAGACGTCCTCGTCGGGCGTGTCCCACGCGGGCGGCGTGCCCGTAATCGACCAGTGCGTGGGCGCATACACGTCGCGGACGGAGGCGTCGAGCACGTGCAGCGGTTCGACCCGAGACGAGGCGGGCAAGGCCTCGAGCGCCCGTGTCAGCATGGCGCGCTCCTCGCGCTCCCACGCCAGACCCGAGGCGACATAGATGGGGAAGACCGTGGCCGTCGTCGCCAGATCGGCGGCCAGGACCACGCTGTCGAGGCCTCCGGAGCAGAGCACCGCGACGGCCGGGCCGTGTAAGGTGGATCCGTGTTCTACCGACACTTCGTCTTTGACCTCGATGGCACCTTGATCGATTCGCGCCAGGACCTGGCCGACGCCGCCAACGCGATGCTGGCCACCTATGGCGCGGCGCCCTTGCCGGTGCCGGCCGTCGTGGCCATGGTCGGTGAAGGCGCGCGGACGCTGGTGATCCGCGCCCTGGCTCGCGCCGAGGCGACCGCCGACCCCGACGAGGCCCTGGCCCGCTTCCTCGACGCCTATGCGCAGCGCCTCACCGTCACCACCGTGCCGTACGAGGGTGTGCGCGAGACGCTGACGCACCTCCATCGACATGCCCGGATCTCGGTGCTGACCAACAAACCTCAGGCCCCTACCGACGTCATTCTCGCCGCACTCGGCCTGGCGCCGTTCGTCCATGCGGCGGTCGGTGGCGATGGCCCGCACGGGCGCAAGCCGGCGCCCGAGGCGCTGCTGGCGCTGATGGCGCAGAGTGGCGTGCCCGCCGCCGACACCGTCATGGTCGGCGATTCGTGGGTGGACGTGGCCACCGCGACCGCCGCCGGCATCGACGCGTGCCTGGTCGCCTACGGATTCGGCTACCCGGCCGTCGACGACGACCACCGTCGTCGGGCGCGCGTCACGGTGGCGACCGTCGACGAGCTCCAGCGCTTCGTCGCGTAGGCCACGTCGCGCTCACACCACGGCGTCGACGAGCACCTTCGACGCCGCGCGGGCGCCGAGGACGATCCGCCGCTCGTCGGCCCCCAGCACCGCGACGCTGTCAGCCGCCGGATCTCGCGCCACGACGACGACGGCCTGGCCGGGCATCAGCGCGCTCTGCTCGATGAAGCGAAGGAAGCCGGCGTCCTGGTCGGCGACGCGCGCCACCCGCACCGGTTGACCCACCGGGCACTCGAGCAGCGACTCGTAGGTGCGTTCGTGCACGCCGCCGTCCGCATTCGGGATGGGGTCGCCGTGCGGGTCCACCGACGGGAAGCCGAGCATCTCGTCCATCCGCCCGATCAGCCGCTCGGACACGGCATGCTCGAGGTGCTCCGCCTCATCGTGGACCTCGTCCCAGCTCATGCCCATCACCTGCACGAGGAACAGCTCGATCAGGCGGTGCCGACGCAGGACGAGCGCGGCCAGCTTGTCTCCGGCTGGGGTCAGGCGCACGCCGGCATACGGTTCGTACCGGACCAGCCCGGACTCGGCCAGCGCCTTCACCATGGTGGTGGCCGTGCCCGGCACCACGTCGAGTGCGTTTGCCAGCTGCCCCATGGGCACGAGGGTCTCCGTGCCCAGCGCTCGTTGCGCCGAGTAGATGGCCTTGAGGTAGTTCTCGACGGTGCTCGACGGCAGCATGGCGTAGCGGCACTATGGTAATGCCGCGATGCCGAGAATGCCGGGAATGCCGACCGTGCCTCCGAGAGGGGCGCTTGCCGAGGCCCTGACCACGCCGGAAGGCAAGGCGCGCTATGTCCGCGACCTCTTCCACGAGATTGCGCCGCGGTACGACGACATCACGGTGTGGCTGTCGTACGGACGCGACGCCGCCTGGAAGGACGTCCTCGTCCGGATGGCGGCGGTGCAGCCAGGCGAGCGTGCGCTCGACCTCGCCTGTGGCACGGGCGACATCGCGGCCCGGCTTCGCGACGCCGGCGCCAGCGTCCTCGGGCTCGACCTCACACATCGGATGCTGACGCTCGCGGCCGCCAAGCCGCACCTGCGCGGCATGCACTGGGTGTGCGGCGACATGCTCGCCCTGCCGGTGCCGGCCGGGTCGCAGGCCATCGTGACGGCGGGCTACGGTCTGCGCAACGTGCCGGACCTGCCGCAGTCGCTGCGCGAGATCAGGCGCGTGCTCGCCCCGGGCGGGCGGGTCCTGTCGCTCGACTTCACGCTGCCGCGCCCGCCGCTGGTCCGCGCCGCCTACCTCGCCTACCTGCGCGCCGTCGGCGGTCTCGTCGGTCAGTGGCTGCACGGCGACCCCGACACGTACCGGTACATTCCCGCCAGCCTCGAGCGGTACCCCGGTGCCCCGGGCGTGGCCGACTTGATGCGCGCCGAGGGCTTCACGCAGGTGTCCTGGTGGCCGCTGATGGGGGGACTGATGGCGATCAACGTCGGCCACGTGCCGCGGTAGGCCGAGCGCAAGCCTGTTACTCTTGGGGGCCATGCTCGAAACCGCAGAGGTCCGTCGGCAACTGACTCATCGGCTCGCGGACCTGCGCAAGGCGCAGGCGCAGCGCCGCGCGGCCGCCGACGCCGCGCGCGCCGCCTTCGACGGCGTCCTCGAGCGCGAGATTGCCCCCACGGTCCGCCAGTTCGCGCAGGCGCTCAAGGCCGAGGGCTTCGCCTTTTCGGTGCAGACTCCGGCGTCGACGGTCCGGCTGGTGTCAGACCGCTCCAGCGACAACGTCATCGACATCGTGCTCGAACTCGGTGGCCCTCAGCCGACGGTCGTCGTCCACAGCGCCTACACGCGCGGGCGCCGACAGCTCGAGGACGAGCGGACCCTCGCGCAGGGCGAGGGCATTGCCGCGCTCGACGGCGAGCGGGTGCTGGCCGTGCTGCTCGACGTGATCGAGCCCTTCGTCGAGCGCTGAGTCGGAAGGCCCCCAGCCCGGCGGCGCCTGCGGACGTCTCAAGCACAGCGCCCCGTCGGGCGTCTGGAGGAACACCGTGCGCCACTCGCTGCTTTCCGTGCTGTTCCTGACGGGGCTGATCGCCACCCCCGCGGCAGCCCAGACCACCATGGCCCAGCCTTCTGCCCACGACATCGTCATCGCCTCGGGTGAGGGCGTCATCAAGCGGGCGCCCGACCAGGTCTTCGTCACCGTCGCGGCCGAGGCGCGCTCGCGCCAGCCCAACGCGGCGCAGGGCCAGAATGCCCGCGTCGCCACGGCCATTCGGGCCCGTCTCGAGACCTTCGCGCTCGCGGCCGACGCCGTGCGCACGATGAGCATCGAGATGCAGCCCGAGTTCGACTGGGCCGATGGCAAGCAGACGCTCCGCGGGTATCTCGCCACGAACGTCATCGAGATTCGTCTGGACGACGTCACGAAGGTCGGCGAGGTGCTCGATGCCGTGATCGCGGCCGGCGCGACGCGCATCACGGGCGTCCGCTTCACCCTCGAGGATCTCCCGCGCCATCAGCAGGAGGCCCTGACACTCGCCTCGGCGGCGGCGTTGGCGCGCGCGCGCGCCATGGCCGAGGGCGTCAGTCGGGCCGTCGACCGCGTCGTCCGGCTCGAGGAGAGTGGCAGTGTCGAGGGACCGCGGCCGCCGATGCCGATGATGCGGGCCATGGCGGCCCAGGCCGACGTGCCGGTCACACCCGTGACGGCCGGTGACGTCGAAGTGCGTGTCACCGTCACGCTGCACGCGTCCCTGCGGTGACCGAGTGGATCGGACCCGTGCTGGCGGCGCTCGCGGGCGCTGTCGTCACGTGGCTGGTGATGCGCGGGTCGCGGGTGTCGGTGGCCGATGCCCGTGCCCTGCACGCCGACGCGGCCGCCGCCGACGCGCGTGCGGGCGCAGCCACCGAGGCCCTGGCGCAGGCGCAGGGGGACCTCGACGAACTGCGTCGCGAGCTCGCCATCGCCCAGCGCGGCAAGGCGGTGGCCGAGACGCGCGCCGAAGAAGTCGAGGTGCGCAACCGCGAGCACCTGCGCGAGTTCGCTGCGGCCCAGAAGCAGTTGCAGGACGCCTTCAAGGCCCTGGCGGCCGATGCGCTCGACTCGAGTGCCGCCCGCTTTCTCACCCTCGCCGAAGAGCGCTTTCGGACCATGCAGGAGCAGGCGTCCGGCGAGTTGCGGGCGCGCACCGACGCCATCGGCGCGATGGTCACGCCGCTGGCCGAGAAGCTCACCGAATATCAGCGGCAGACGCAGGCGTTCGCCGAATCCAGCCAGCACGGCTTCGGCCAGGTGGGCCAGCAGCTGCGTGACGTGGTCGCGGCGACCGGCACCCTCCAGCAGGAGACGGCCCGGTTGGTCACCGCCCTGCGGACGCCGCATGTGCGCGGGCGCTGGGGCGAGGTCGCGCTGCGCCGGGTGGCCGAACTGGCCGGCATGAGTGCCCACTGCGACTTCCTCGAGCAGAGCACGCACGAGGGCGACGACGGCCGGCTGCGGCCCGACGTGGTCGTCACCCTGCCGGCCGGACGCACCATCATCATCGACGCCAAGGTCGCGCTGACGGCCTATCTCGACGCGCTCGAGGCCAGTTCCGACAGCGAGCGTCGCGCGCACGTGCAGCGCCACGCGCAACAGCTGCGCACGCATGTGCACAAGCTCGCCGAGCGGGGCTATGCCGGGCAGCTGCGCGACAGCGCCGAGTTCGTCGTGCTGTTCATCCCCGGCGACACGTTCCTGGCCGCGGCCGCCGAGGCCGACCCGCTGCTCATCGAGCAGGCCCTGGAGAAACAGATCGTCATCGCCACGCCCTCGACGCTGATTGCGCTCCTGCGCGCCGTGGCCTACGGCTGGCGCCAGGAGAAGCTGGCCGAGAACGCGCAGCGCATCAGCGATCTCGGGCGCGATCTGCACGATCGACTGGCCACGCTGGTCACCCGGCTGGCGGCCACCGGCCATCAGCTGGGCAAGACCGTGCGCGCCTACAACGAAGCGGTGGGCACGCTCGAGACGCGCGTGCTGCCAGCCGTCCGGCGCTTCGACGAACTGGGGGTTCCCAGCCGCAAGACGCGCACCGATCCGTCCCCGGTGGACGTGCAGGTGCGGCAGCCGGCGCTGCTCGAGGTCGACCTCGAGTAGCACGGAGATCCCGCCGCCGCGTGTATGCTGGCACTCGTTCCCTGCGGTCACCCCGTCGTCTGTTCGAGGTCGAGCTCATGCACGTGCTGCTCCTCTCGATGCCCGATGCGTTCGAGCACACGCCCACCATCGGCATGTGCATGCCCAACGGTGCCCTGGCATCGCTCGCGGGCAACATCGATGCGCATCACACGGTCGCCATCGCCGACCTCGTGCTCGTGCCCGACGACGTCGTCGGCACCGTCGAGCGTCTCGTGCGGGAGCAGCCACCCGATGTGATCGGCATCTCCTGCATGACCTTCCAGCGACGGACGGCGTTGCGGCTGCTGCGCCGACTCCGTGCCTGGTGTCCCGAGGCGCGCGTGGTGGCGGGCGGCTACGACCCGAGTCTGGCCACCGAGGCCTGGATGGGAGACGACGGCGTCGACCTCGTCGTGCGCGGTGAAGGGGAACGGACGTTCCGTGAAGTGCTGCGTGCGATCGAGGCGGGCGGAGACTCGGCGTCACTGGCCGAGATCGCCGGGCTCACGTGGCGCGCGGCCGACGGCACCGTGGTGCACAACGCAGACCGGCCACCGTCGCACAGACTCGACGAGACCCTGGCGCCGCCCAACCGCGGTGCACGGGTGCTGGACGGCTACACGTTTCTCGGTGATCCGGTGGATGTCGTCGAGACCTCGCGCGGCTGCACCTTCGACTGCAGCTTCTGCTCGATCATCGAGATGCGGGGCCGCAACTTCTACACCCGCGAGATGGCTCGGGTGATCGCCGACATCACCGACGCCCGCGACCATGGGGCGCGGGTGATCTTCATCGTCGACGACAACGTCACCCTCGACGTCCGCCGCTTCGAGGCGCTGTGCGAGGCGATCATCGAGGCCGGCCTCCAGGACCTGCGCTTCATCGTCCAGGGCATGACGTCGGCGTTCGCCGCCCATGGCGACCGGCTCGCGCCGCTGATGAGGCGCGCCGGGTTCGAGTACGTCTTCCTCGGCATCGAGAACGTGCTCGAGGCCGACCTGACCTTCCTGAAGGCCTCGGCCAAGAACGCGCAGCGCGAAGGTGGACGCCGTGTCGGCAACGCCACCCTGGCGGCCATCGACGTCCTGCACCGCCACGGCATCTTCATCGTCGGCGGGCTCATCGTCGGCAATCCGGATGACACGGCCGACGCCATCGAGACCAACCTGGCCTTCGCGCGACGCTACGTCGACTGGCCCTACATCCAGCATCCGACGCCGTATCCGCGCACGCCGATGAACGAGGACTTCCGTCGCCAGGATCTCATCGTCAACGAGCGGCTGGAGGAGTACGACGGCACGACCGCCGTCGTCCGCAGCGCGCATCTGACGGCCGACGAGATCGAGTTCCTGCGCTGGCGATCCGAGCGCTGGATGAAGGTGCGACACATGCCGGCGGTCCTGCGGCGGCGTCCGGGATTCGTGCTGCGCAATGCCCGGGCGCTGCTGGCCCACACGTTCCGCGGGTCGTCGTGGCGGTCCGTCGTCGGGCTCGAGAGCGCGCGGGAGGTGTTTCGGCGCTACAAGGCCATCCGGGCCCGCGAACGCGACTACGTCACAGTCGGACCCTGAGCTTCGCGGCGAGCGAGACGCCGGGGGCATCGGTCCCCGATCCGTGCCAGCGGTAGTTGCGATCCGTCAGGTTGTCGAGGATGACGGTGGTGTCGAGCCGCGAGGACAGGCGCCAGCCGCCCCGCAGGCTGACGACGACGAACCCCGGCGTCTCGGTGAAGAGGAACGAGGCGTCGGCCCCGTTCAGGACGCGCGCCTGGACCTCGGCGAGCGACTCGCCCGTGGACACGAGGCGACCGGCCTGCACCAGCCCGAGGTCCGTGGCGGTGCCGGCGAAGAAGGCGGCGATGTCCGCCCGTCGTCGTCGTCCGCCGATCCTGGCGTCGGCGAGATCGCCGGGGCTCAGCCGCGTCTGCGCCGCCGCCGCCGTGACGACGGCCTCGGCCCAGAACGGGTGCACGCTTGGCTCCCACTTGAGCCGCATGGCCCCCATCAGCGGCGGCATGCGCCGCAGGTACACGTCGTCGCCGTCGCGTCCGTTGGCGAGCGAGACGTTGGCGCTGCCGATCCAGCGACGGCCCATCCGCACCTGCAGGTCGGCCTCGAGACCGTGGATGCGCCCCCGCTCGACGTTGACGCGCGTCACGATCGGGCGGGGGTCGATGGACACGTAGGCGCGTCCTTCCGCGTCCTGCGAGACGATGGGGTAGCCGGCGACGGCGCTGCCGGTGATGCCCTGGGGAAAGATGGCGGTGCGCCGCGCGATGGCGTCCTGCAACTCGAGATCGAACAGCACGAGCGACCCGGCGACGCGGCGGGTGCGCAGCTTCACGCCCCCTTCGAAGGCGTACATCGACTCGGGGCCGAGCGACGCCACGGCGGTGCCGGTCGAGACGGCCGTGGCGCCGTCGTTGGACCCCACGAGGGCCTCCAGTGCCGCGGCCTCGCGCGGGGCGATCTCGAAGCCCCCGCCCGATACGCCGATGGCGCCGAGGTCGAAGGCGTTGGCGGCCCGGAAGCCGCGGCTGACCGAAGCGGTCACGTTGAGCGCCGGGCCGAGGCTCCACACCGCGCCGGTGTTGAAGGTCACGGCGCTCATGCGGACCCGCTCGGCGTTGACGCCCAGTGCCGCGTCGGCCGGTGCCTCGTACGTGAACGAGCCGCCACGGACGCCGACGCGCAGACCCAGGCGATCGCCCACGAGGGAGGCGCTGTCCTGCACGTACACCGCCGCGGACCGGTAGCCGGCGCCGTCGGGGATCTCGGGTCGCAGCGCCGCGGGGGGGCCCGACTGCCATCGGGTCCGGCTCGTGGCGATCGCCTCGTCGAACACCTCCGCGCCGGTCGTCACCGTGTGGCCGCGCCACGACTGCCAGGTGCCCTGTGCGGCATAGCCGAGCACGCGGGTCCGCGCCGTCTCGGTCTCGAAGAACGTGTCGGGCCGGGCCTGCTCGAGGCGGTCATCCTGCTGCTGGTTGATCGACAGCGTGCCCTGGAGCACCGCCAGGGGCCCCGCCCCCGTGCGCTGATAGCGGAGGTAGCCGAAGCCGAGGCGCTGCGGGTCGAAGGTGCTGCGGAAGAGGCCATCGCCGCCGAGCGTGCGATCGACGCGGCTCACGCCCTGCTGCGACTCCTGCATGGCCAGCGCCGTCAGGGCCGACCCGTCCGCGAACGGCAGGGTGGCCGCGGCAGACCAGCCCGACTGCCGATAGCCGGTGGCGGGCAGGCGGTCGTACAACGTCGACGACGGCAGGCCGAGGTAGCGGGTGAGGGCACTGTGGCTGTCGACGGCGCCGCCCGTACGCAGGTCGTCGGCCGCGCGGGTCGACACGCCGCCTCGCAGGGCGTAGGTCGTGGCGCGGACCTGCCCGAAGGCGCTGGCCCCGCCGCTCAGATCGGCGCTGGCGACCGCCACCTCCATGAGGCCGCTGCCCTGCCTGCCGGCCGACAGCACCGTCGGCCGGTGCGACAGCACGTTGACGGCGCCGCCGATGGCGTCACTGCCGTACTGCACCGACGAGGGCCCGCGCACCACCTCGATGCGCTGCACCGCCGCCGGGTCCACCCAGCCGAGGTACTGCGTGGCGCCGGCCCGGTAGGTGGACGTGTTGAAGCGGACGCCGTCGAGCAGGTAGACCACGCGCTGCGCACTGAAGCCGCGGATGAACACGGACGACTGGGCGGTGGTGGTCTGCTGCACGACGATGCCGGTCTCCTCGCGCAGGGCCTGCGGCAGCAACTGGACCGGCCGCGACTCCAGTTCCTCGGCGGTGACGACGCCGACGGCCTCCGGCACGTCGAACGTGCGTTCCTGCTCGCCGCGGGCCGGGGTGACGGTCACCTCGCTTTCGAGGCCGGCCAGCTCGACGACGAAGCGGACGAGTCCGTCGCGGCGCGTGGTGAGGTCGAGCGTGTGGGTCACGGGCAGGAACAGATCCGCCGAAGCCTGGGCCACGCACCGACCCGCCGGCAGGCCGTCGACGACGAAGCGGCCGGTGGCGTCCGTGCGCACGTCGCGGGTGACGGGGCCGCAGGTGACGCGCACGGTCGCGTCGGCGATCGCGCCGCCGAGCGTGTCCTCGACGAGGCCGTGGATCACCCGGCGCTCGGTGGCCGGCAGCGCGCCGCCAGCGGGCTGGGTCGGCGTCTGGACCGCGTCACCGCCGTCCCGAGCGACGGTCCAGGCCACGCGCGAGGCGTCCGCCGTCGTGGGGGCGGAGAGGGCGGCGACGAGGACGAGCGTGCGAAGGACGTCTGGCATATGACACAAGCGGGCCGGATGCCCGGGGGACGTTCGCTATGATCCTCCAGTTGGCCCCATCCGGATCTCCCGGGGTGCTGGCCGCCCCGTTGAAGGAGTCTTGCCCGTGCCGCATACCGTCCACATCCCTACGCCGCTCCGCCAATACACCGACAAGCTGGACATCGTGCAGGTGGGCGGCGCGACCGTCGGCGATCTGCTGTCGGCGCTCACCACCACGTACCCGGAGCTGAAGAAGCACCTGTACAACGAGCAGGGCAAGCTGCGTCACTTCGTCAACATCTACGTCAACGACGAAGACATCCGGTACCTGCAGAAGGAACAGACGCCGCTGGGCGAGAGCGACACGATCAGCATCATCCCGTCGGTCGCGGGCGGCAGCGGCGCGGCGACGGCGGACCTGCCGGCGCTCGAGCAGGAAGAGATCGCGCGGTACAGCCGGCACCTGATCCTGCCGGAGGTCGGCGTCGAGGGGCAGAAGAAGCTGAAGGCGGCGAGCGTGCTGTGCGTCGGCGCCGGTGGGCTCGGGTCGCCGGTCCTGCTCTATCTGGCCGCCGCCGGCATCGGCCGCATCGGCATCGTCGACTTCGACGTCGTCGACCTCAGCAACCTGCAGCGGCAGGTGGCGCATGGCACGTCGGATGTCGGCCGCCGCAAGCTCGACTCGGCCAAGGATGCCGTGCTGGCCATCAACCCGCACATCCAGGTCGACCTGTACGAGACGGCGCTGTCGTCGCAGAACGCGCTCGACCTGTTCCGGCCCTACGACATCATCATCGATGGCACGGACAACTTCCCGACGCGGTATCTGGTCAACGATGCGTGCGTGCTGCTCGGGAAACCGAATGCCTACGGGAGCATCTTCCGCTTCGAGGGGCAGGCCTCGGTGTTCGCCACCAAGGATGGCCCGTGCTACCGGTGCCTCTATCCCGAGCCGCCGCCGCCGGGGTTGGTGCCGAGCTGCGCCGAGGGCGGCGTGCTGGGCGTGCTGCCGGGCATCATCGGCGTCATCCAGGCGACCGAAGCGATCAAGCTGATTCTCGGGGCGGGCGAGCCGCTGGTCGGCCGGTTCCTGATCTACGACGCGCTGCGGATGAAGTTCCGCGAGCTCAAGCTGCGTCGCGACCCCGAGTGCCCGGTGTGCGGTGACCACCCGACGGTCACGGCCCTGATCGACTACGAGCAGTTCTGCGGTCTGAAGCCGGCGCCGGGTGCGGCGGCCGCGCCGGTGGACGAGCTTCCGGTCACGACGGTCGAGGAGCTCAAGGCCCGGCTCGATCGCGGCGACGACCTCGTCGTCCTCGACGTCCGCGAGCCGCACGAGGTGGACATCGTGCGCATCGAGGGATCGACGGTCATTCCGCTCGGCGAGCTGGCCAGCCGCTTCGAGGAACTCGATGGCACGCGCGACCTGGTCGTCCACTGCAAGATGGGTGGCCGCAGCGCCAAGGCCGTCACGCTCCTGCGCGAGAAGGGCTTCGACAAGGCCGTCAATCTCACCGGCGGCATCCTCGCGTGGGTCGACCGCATCGAGCCCCAGAAGAGCAAGTACTAGGGAGGACGGAGGAAAGAGGAGGGAGGAAAGAGGTAGGTTGGAGGAAGGGAAAGGAAGAAGAAGGGAGAGGGTCGGGCACGGAAGGGTGGGCTGGGCATGGATTTCGCTCTCGAGTTGGGCATGGCGACTCGGGCGCGGCAGGATCTGGCGGGCAGGGCCCAGCGGTTTTCGGTGCGTTTGCTGAGGGTGGTGGCGGATCTGCTGCGCGACGCGACGCTGCCGCGGCGGGTGGTGGAACAGCTGGCGGCAGCAGGAACTGCGATCGGCTTCAATCTGAGCGAAGCACAATCTTCGATCTCGCGCCGCCAGATGGCCCATTGTTACACCGTGGCGCTGCGTGAATGCCGGGAGACGAGCCACGCGCTCGGCATCCTCCGCGAGCTCGGCAAGGGCGACCCCGCCGAGGTGGCGTGGCTGCTCGGCGAAGTGCACGAGTTCACCGCCATGCTGGTCGTCTCGGTTCGCAAACTGCGAGACCCCGCGCCCTGACACCCTGGCCCTTTCCGTCCCCTTCTTTCCTTTCTTTCCCTCTCAGTCCCTTCCTTCTCGGTCCCTCTCAGTCCCTCAGCCCTCCGTCCTACCTCCGTCCTCCCTCCTCTTTTCCTCCGTCCTCGTTCGGCCCTGTACGCCCCACCGTTGTCTTGGGTGTGCGGCGACTCCTCGCGTGCTCGGTCTCGGTGCTCATGGTCAGCCTGGTGTGCGTCACGGTGGCGCGCACCGGTGAGCCCGTCGTGCCGCCGCTGCCGGAGACGTTGCGCGAGACCGGCCTGTACAGCGACTGGAACGCCAAGGTGGTCGCGAGCGGACTCCTGGCCTTTGCGCCGCAGTATCCGTTGTGGACCGATGGCGCAGAGAAGTCGCGCTGGCTGTTCCTCCCCGAGGGTAGCTGGATCGACGCCAGCGATCCCGACGCGTGGGTGTTCCCCGTCGGAACGAAGGTGTGGAAGGAGTTCCGCTTTCACGGCGCCCCCGCCGAGACGCGGCTGATCGAGCGCACCGCCGCCGGCTGGCGGTACGCGAGCTACGTGTGGCGTCCGGACGGATCCGCGACGCTGGTGCACGAGCGCGGCATCCTCAACAGCGTTGCCATCCGCGAGGGCGTACGGCATGCCATCCCGTCGCGCGCCGACTGCACGGCCTGTCACGAGGCTGGTCCGTCGCGGCTGCTCGGCGTGTCGGCCCTGCAGCTCTCGGACGATCGCGATCCGCTCGCGCCGCATGCGGAGCCGGTACCGGCCGGTGGCGTCACGCTGCAGACGCTGGTGGCGCGCGGCCTCGTGCGGCACCTGCCGTCGACGCTGGTGCAGACGCCGCCGCGCATCGCCGTGTCGACCCCGGTGTCGCGCGCCGCGCTCGGCTACCTGCATGGCAATTGCGGCATGTGCCACACGGGCGTTGGCGAGATCGCGTCGATCGGCTTCACGCTGCAGTACACCCTGGCCCAGCCGTCGGCGATGCCCCCGGCCGTCGCCACCGCGCTCGCCGTGCCGAGCCGCTTCACGGCCACCGCCCATCCGCACATCGTCGACCGCATCGCGCCGGGCAATCCCGACGCCAGCATGCTGGTGGCGCGCATGGCCTCGCGTCATCCCGTGCTCCAGATGCCTCCCCTTGGCAGCCGCCTCGTCGACGAGGACGCCGTCGCCCTCCTCCGACGGTGGATTGCCGAGGACACTCCGCAGTTCCCGCAGGCACGCGCATCCGCGCGGTAAGGAGGAGACGTGGCTCGACAACGCAGGTCCTCGTCCGTGGTGTCTCTGTGCGGTCTGGCCCTCGGCGCCATGCTGACCGCGCGCCTCGCGCAACCCCAGGCGGCCGCCCCCGTCGCGCAGTCGCCGTCCCCGGATCGCGTCGCTCATGGCGCGTACCTGGTGACGACCGGCGGGTGCCACGACTGCCACACGCCGTGGACGATGGGCGACAACGGACCGGAGCCGGACATGAGCCGACGCCTCTCGGGACATCCGGCGGGCCTCGTCGTGCGTGATCCGCCCGGACTGCAGCCACCGTGGCTGGGTACCGCGAGTGCCACGTTGACGTCGTGGTCCGGTCCGTGGGGGCGCAGCTTCACGGCGAATCTGACCTCGGATGTGGCCACCGGGATCGGAGGCTGGACCGAAGCGGAGTTCATCGCGACGATGCGGACCGGGCGGCACCGCGGCACCGGCCGCCCGCTGCTGCCGCCCATGCCCTGGGACACGTTTCGTCGCCTCGCCGACGAGGATCTCGCGGCGATGTTCGCGTACCTGAAGACCGTGCCCGCGATCCGCAACGCCGTGCCCGCCCCCGTGCCACCGCCCGGGCCCGCGATGCCGCCACCACCGCCGCCCGCCGCGATCACGACGATGACGGTGGCGCCGAGTCCGGCCGATCCGGTCGCACGCGGACGCTATCTGGTCGAGGGCAAGGGCTGCGGCGACTGCCACACGCCGATGGTGATGGGATCCAACGGCCCCGAATACGATCGGTCCCGATGGCTGGCCGGCTTCGATGCGCGCGGCCCCGTGCCGGCGATGCCACCGATCGACGGTGTGGGCGAGGTCTATCCGATCGAACCGGCGTATGCCGGCGCGTGGGGCATGAGCTTTGCCGCCAATCTCACGCCCGATCCCGAGACGGGCCTGGGCGCCTGGACCGAGCAGCAGTTCATCGACACGCTGCGCCAGGGCCGCCATCAGGGACGCGGGCGCCAGCTGCTGCCGCCGATGCCCTGGCAGGCGTTCGGACAGATGACCGATGCAGACCTGAAGGCCATCTTCGCGTACCTTCGCACCATCCCGGCCGTCAGGAACAAGGTCCCGGACCCTCTTCCGCCATCGGCGCCCGGCGGATCGGGCCGATGAACACGAGACGTGACAGATGAGTCAGATTGAACTTACGGGTGTGACCGCCGCGGGTGGGCGACGACGACTGGCGTGGCGGTCTGCGGTCCTGGCGAGTTGTCTCGTCACGGCGGCGGTCGTGGCAGGGCGCGCGCGGCCCCAGGCGGCGATGCAGGAGCCGACGGCCGCGCTGTCGGCCCAGCGGCTCGCGCGCGGCGAGTACCTGGTCAGGATTGCCGCCTGCAACGACTGCCACACGCCGTGGACGATGGGCGAGGCGGGGCCGGCGCCAGACATGACGCGCATGCTGTCCGGCCACCCGGCGGCGCTGACGATGCCGCCTCCGCCGTCGCTCCTGCTGCCGTGGATCGCGTCGGCCAGTGCCACCAACACCGCGTGGGCGTCGGCGCTCGGCGTGGCGTTCGCGTCCAACCTCACGCCGCACGCCACCGGGCTGGGTGGCTGGACGCCACAGCAGTTCGTCGCCGCCATGCGGACGGGGCGACACCGGGGCATCGGCCGTCAGATCCTGCCGCCGATGCCCGTCGCGGCGCTGCGGCGGATGACCGACGAGGACCTGGTCTCGATCTTCACGTATCTCCGGTCCGTGCCGGCCATCGACAACGCGGTGCCCGAGGCGATCGTCGCCTCAGGCTCCGCTGCGCCTGCACCGCCGTTCGACCCGTCGTCTCTCCGGTCGCCGGCGCAGCCGGGCGCGGACCCGGTGGCACGGGGCCGCTACCTCGTCGAGGTGATCGGTTGCGGCGACTGCCATACGCCGAATCGGCTCGGGGACAAGGGCCTCGAGCCCGACCCGACCCGGGTGCTGGCCGGCTACCCGGCGTCCGAGAAGGTCCCGGCGGCGCGTCCGCCCGAGGGGCCGTGGGTGATGCACCTGACCGCCACGCAGGCGGCGTCGGGACCGTGGGGGATCAGCTTCGCGGCCAACCTCACGCCCGACGAGGCGACGGGGCTGGGCGCCTGGACCGCTGCCCAGTTCATCGACAGCCTCCGGCAGGGGCGGCACCAGGGGCGGGGCCGGACGTTGCTGCCGCCGATGCCCTGGCCGGCCTTCGCGCAGATGACGGATGCCGATCTGACGGCCGTGTTCGCCTACCTGCGCACCTTGCCGAAGGTGCGCAACAAGGTGCCCGATCCGGTCGTCGCCGCGCCAGCCGGGCCATGAACCCCGACCGGTTTCGCCCCGTGCCGGGTTCCCGGTAGACTACGGACATGCTGCGCCTCTCCAAGAAGACCGATTACGCCCTGATGGCCATGAAGCACCTCGCGCTTCATGGGGACCGCGGCGCGTCGAGCGCCCGGGAGATTGCGGAGCAGTACGACATCCCGGCCGAGCTGATGGCCAAGGTGCTGCAGCGCCTCGTGCGCCGCGGCCTCCTGGTCTCGCATCAGGGCACGCGCGGCGGCTACCAGCTGGCGCGTCCGGCGACGCTGATGTCGGTGGCCGACGTGATCCAGGCCGTCGATGGGCCGCTCACGGTCACGGCCTGCTCGACCGACGACCACGCCTGCGATCAGTACACGAAGTGCAACGTGCGCGATCCGCTCTGGCGCATCAAGGACCGCATCCTGACGGCGCTGGCCGCCTGCTCGCTGGCCGAGATCGTCGACGAGAGCAGCGTGCCGAGCATGCCGGTCTCGCTGTCGCGACGGACCGCCGTCCCTGTGCCCGAGTAGGCGCCGTCCCCTGCCCCGTCTCTACGTCGACGCCCACGCCACCACGCCCTGCGACCCACAGGTCGTGACGGCGATGCTGCCGTTCTTCACCGAGCAGTTCGGCAACGCCGCCAGCCTGCAGCACCCCTTCGGCTGGGAGGCGCAGGCAGCCGTCGAGTCGGCACGCCAGCACGTCGCCGCGCTCGTCGGTGCCCGCCTCCGCGACGTGATCTTCACGAGTGGCGCCACCGAGGCCAACAACCTGGCCCTGCGGGGCGTGATCGACGCGCTCGCGGCACAGCCGGGTGGGCGCCCGACGACTGCGCCACATGTCGTCACGGTGGTGACCGAGCACCCGGCGGTGCTCGACCCGTGTGCCGTCCTCGAAGGTCAGGGCGTGCGCGTCACACGCGTGCCGGTGCAGACCGACGGACTGGTGGACCTCGACGTCCTCCGCCGCGCCGTCACCCCGGGCACGACGCTGGTGTCGGTCATGGCTGGCAACAACGAGATCGGCGTCCTCCAGCCGCTCGCTGCGATCGCGACGCTGGCGCACGACGCTGGTGCCTGGATGCACACCGATGCCTCGCAGGCGGCCTCGCTGACGGCCATCGACATGACGGGGATGGGCATCGACCTGCTCTCGTACACGGCGCACAAGCTCTACGGGCCGAAGGGCGTGGGAGCCCTCGTGGTCCGGCGCGCCTCGAAGGTGGCCCTCGCGCCGCTTCACCACGGCGGCGGCCACGAGCGGGGCCTCCGGTCCGGCACCCTCAACGTCCCCGGCATCGTTGGCTTCGGCGAAGCGGCGCGACTGGCCCGTGAGCGGCGGGCGAGCGATGGGCCGCGCCTGGCGGCCCTGCGCGACCGGCTCTGGACGCGCCTGCGGGACGCGCTGCCGGATGTCCATCTGCGAGGGGCGGCCAGTCCGCGGCTGCCGCACAACCTCAACGTGGGATTCGGGGGACTCACCGGTCGTGCGCTGGTGCTGGGCCTCACCGACATCGCCGTGTCGCCCGGGGCCGCGTGCGCGTCCACGTCGGCGGCGCCGTCCCACGTGCTGCTGGCGCTGGGCCTGGACGAGGTGGAGGCCCGCAGCTCCCTACGCTTCGGGCTCCTGCGGACGACCACCGAGCCGGAGGTCGAGGACCTGGCCGATCGGGTCATCGCCCTGGTGTCGACGCTGAGGGCGCGGCGCTAGAATGGAGGAGCCATGTACATCACCCTCGACGCCGGACGGCAGATTCACAAGTTGCTCGAGAAGCAGGGCCTCGCTGGCGGCGGCTTGCGCGTCGGCGTGAAGGCCGGGGGCTGCAGCGGTCTCAGCTACGTCTTCGCGTGGGAAGCGGCGCCCGCCGAGCAGGATCAGGTCTTCGAAGGGCCGGAAGACTCGCGCATCTTCGTCGATCCCAAGAGTTACCGCCTCCTCGAGGGCACGCAGATCGACTACGACACGAGCCTGATGAGCAAGGGCTTCATGGTCGTCAACCCGAAGGCCAAGGCGACCTGCGGCTGCGGCACGTCCTTCTCGCTGAGCTGACCCGCCCCCTGAATCAGCGGTCGTCGTGGCGCCTCAGGCTGGCGCTTCGGCGTTTGGCGTCCGGCGTTCCGCGTGCTCGTGCAGGTCCATGCGCCCGACCTCGCCCGCCCGAGACAGCGCCGCCCGGAGCACGATGGGGCCGATGACGGCGTGCATTGCGTTCATGGCGACGATGAGGGCATAGAGGCGCGGACCCCAGTCCGGGAACTCCTGCGCGATGATGACGCCCAGGCCAAGCGTCACGCCAGCCTGGGAGATCAATCCCATCCAGGCCAGGGACGGGGCCGTGCCCGTGACACCAGCGGTACGCGCGCCCACCGCGGCGGTCACCCAGATCAGGGCGGCCCGCACGGCTGCGGCCAGGACCGCCAGCACGCCGACCTCGGTCAGCGCGCGCATTTCGAGATTGGCCCCCGCAGCGGCGAAGAACAGTACCAGAATCGGGAGCGCACCCCGCTCCACCGCGACGCGGAGCCCGTCGCCCTCAGGCGGAGCGATGTTCTCCACCACGAGCCCCGCCGCCAGTGCGGCCAACAGCGGCTCGAAGTGCCAGCCCGCGCCCGCCTGACTGAGCAGCACGCTGACCCCCAGCAGCACCACCGTCACTTCGCGCCCCACATACCGCAGGTACAACGCCATCAGTGCGCCGACGATCGCCCCGAAGGCGAACGAGCCGAAGATCTCCCAGGCCAAGCCCGACAGCACGCCAGGGCCCCCGCCTGACGTCCCGAGCGCCATCCGCACGCTTTCGATCGACACCGTGAACAGGAGCACCAGCGCCAGATCGGCCAGGACGACGAGGGCAAGCACGAGTTCGCACAACGGCCCCCTCGCCCTGCTCTCGGCGATCACCGCGATGGTCACGGTCGGGGAGAAACTCGCGACGACGGTGGCGGCCAAACTGGCAAGCGCGAGCCGCGCCAGACCAGTCGCGGCCGGGAGGATGGGCAGCCACGGCCACGCGAGGAAGAACAGGAGGGTCAGCGTGACCCACATCAGTCCGAGCATGACGCCGCCCATTGTCAGCATGGCGCGCAACTGGGGCCGAAGGCGGGTGAAGTTGATCTCCAGGCCGGCGATGAAGGCGATCAGGGCGATCGCCACGCCGTTGACCACCTGGAGGTCCCGAGCCATGGCGGGCGTCAGGATCGCGCCGACCGAAGGACCGCAGGCTACGCCGAACAAGAGGTACCCGGAGATCCGCGGCAGACGGAACCGCTCGAACAGTTCGCCGGTCAGCGACGCCGCGATGAGGGCGAAACCGATGGCGAGGGCGGTGCCGGGGCCGCCAGCACGACCGGCCGTCGCGGCCACGCTGGTCACCGCGGCCGTCGTGGCCAGGATGATCACGAGCGCCATGAGGCGCATCATGCCTGGCGCGCCTCGGCCGGACGCAGCACGAGGCCGAGCGCCTCTGACACCAGCGTCGCGACGACGACCGCGGTGAGCACGGCCGTCATGCCCGGCGTGCGCACGACCTGCAGGAGATGCAACGCGAGCGCGATGCCGAGCAGCCCGGGCGCGATGAGCTGCAGGCCCAGTTCACTGGCCGTCACGAGTCCCTGCACCCGCATGGCGAGCCATCCACCGACCAGCTTGCCCGTGAGCCGGAAGAGCACCAGCGGTCCGCTCAACCACACGGCCTGGAGCGAGAACTCGCAGGAGGCCCCGGCCACCAGCA
>LNFM01004412.1_pt1 | contig 25936 bp, 24 predicted proteins | sample 596031 | NCBI WGS metagenome assembly LNFM01 (sample SAMN04254537, study PRJNA301005) | activated carbon metagenome | isolation source: dual media filters at the Ann Arbor, Michigan drinking water treatment plant | place: USA: Ann Arbor | reverse complement strand
CGCTGATGATGTCGCCGAACATGTTCTCGGCCACGATGACGTCGTAGAAGTCGGGCTTCTTCAGCAGGTGCACGGTGATGGCGTCGGCGTAGGCATGGTCGATCTCGACGTCGGGAAAATCGGCCGCCACCTCGTTGCACACGGCCCGGAAGAAGGCGTAGCTGCGCAGGATGTTGGCCTTGTCGCACACCGTCACGCGGCGCTGGCCGTCGCGCCTTGCGCCGGGTCTGCGGCGTGCCAGGTTGAAGGCGAAGCGCGCCACGCGCTCGACGCCCTTGCGCGTCATCACCAGCGTGTCGGTCACGACCTCGCCGCGCAGGTTCACCCCGGCGCCGCGGCTGGCGTACAGGCCTTCGGTGTTCTCGCGCACGATCACGTAGTCGATGCTCCCGGCGCCCCAGCCCGTCAACGGCGAAGTCACGCCCGCGTACAGGCGGATCGGCCGCACGTTGGCGTAGAGGTCGAGCTTGAAGCGCAGCTGCAGGTGCAGGTCGTTGCCGACCTCGGTGCCGTCGGGGTAGGTCACGCCCGGCAGGCCGGCCGCACCGTGCAGGATGGCGTGCGACTCGCGGCAGGCCGCGAAGGTGTCGGCCGGCAGCACGGCGCCGGTCTTCACGTAGTGCGCCGCGCCGCCGTCGGCGGCCAGGAAGCGCAGGCGCTCGCCGCAGGCCTCACCCAGCACGGCAATGGCCGAGGGATTGACTTCCGCGCCGATGCCGTCGCCGTCGATGGTGACGATCTGGTAGGTCTGCATGGGGGCCTCCTGGGGTGGTCGCCGGGTCGGTCCGACCCCGCATTGTCGGCCGCGCCGATGCCGGACCATGACCTCGCAGGTCATTGAAGCCTGGCCCGGCCGACACCAGACTGCGGGCCTGCCCACTCCCGACGCCGCCGAGCGCCCCGCCATGCCCCGCACCCTGCTGCTGCTCACCCTGGCCGCCTTCTCCGTGCTCACCGCGCTGGCCTTGTGGCAGCACGGTCTGCGCGGCATCTTCGAGCCGCTGTTCGCCAGCACCGCCGGCCTGCAGGTCTTCGTCGACCTGGTGATCGCGCTGTCACTGTTCATGGTCTGGATGTGGCACGACGCCCGCCGCAGCGGCCGCAACCCCTGGCCCTGGATCGTGCTGACCCTGCTGAGCGGCTCCTTCGGCCCGCTGCTCTACCTCCTGGCGCGGCCCGCGAACCTTCCCGCACGATGAGGCCCGTCGCGACGGCGCCGCGATAGGTTTATCGTCTCCTGGAATCACCTGGAGACTTCCCATGAGAATCGCATTCTTCGGCACCGGCCTGATGGGCTCGGGTTTCGTGCGCCGCCTGCGCGGCAACGGCCACGAGGTCAACGTCTGGAACCGCAGCGGCGCCAAGGCGCGCGCCCTGCAGGCCCACGGCGCCGTGGCCTTCGACGACCCGGCAAGCGCGCTGGCGGGCGCCGAGCGCATCCACCTGTCGCTGGCCGACGACGCCTCGGTCGATGCCGTGCTGGAGCCGCTGGCCGGACGCATCGCCTCAGGCTGCTGGATCGTCGACCACACCACCACCGCCGTGCGGCCCACCGCCGAGCGCATCGCCCGCTGGGCCGCGCGCGGCATCACCTTCGTGCACGCCCCGGTCTTCATGAGCCCGGCCAACTGCGCCGAAGGCACGGGGCTGATGCTGGTGTCGGGCGACCGGGCGCAGCACGACAAGCTGCTGCCCGCGCTGCAGCAGATGACCGGCAAGGTGGCCTGGATGGGCGAGGCGCCCGAGCGCGCCGCCGCCTTCAAGCTCTTCGGCAACATGACGCTGATCGGCCTGATGGCCGTGCTGGGCGACGTCAACCGCCTGGCGCACGCGGTGGGCATGTCGACCGAGGACGCCTTCTCGCTGTTCGAGGTCTTCAACCCCGGGCAGACGCTGCAGGCGCGCGCTGGCCGCATCGCCGGCGCCGACGTCACGAAGCCTTCGTTCGAGATGGCGATGGCGCGCAAGGACGTGCGGCTGATGATCGAAGAGGCGCAGCGCAGCGGCATCGAACTCTTCGTGATGCCCGGCGTGGCGGCGATGTTCGACACCGCCATCGCGCGCGGCGAGGGTGCGCTGGACGCGGTGGCGGCGGCGCGGGTCGCTCGCTGACCAATCCCGGGCGATTGCGCGGAAACGGGGGCTGAAGACCGCCCTTGACGGTCCACCGAGGCACGGGCACGGGTGCTGAAATCCGGGGCAGGTTCGCCGGCGAAAGCCGTCGTCCGCGGTCCACCCTGACGGAAGTCCCTGCATGTCCACAGCAAGTCCCCCCTGCGCCGGCCGTCGCCGCTGGCTCCGGCCCCTGCTCGTCTCCATGGCCCTGGCCGCGGCAGGGCCCGTGGGGGCGCAGCCCCAGGAGCCGGTCAAGCTGCGCGTGGTCGGCGGCCTGGCAGGCGTGAACCAGCACACGCGCCACGAGGCGCCCTTCTGGACCACGCAGCTCCAGAAGCTCAGTGGCGGCAAGTACACGGCCGAGATCGTGCCCTTCGACCGCGCCGGCATCCGCGGCCAGGAACTGCTGTCGCTGGTGCGGCTGGGCACCATTCCCTTCGGCACCCTGTTGCTGAGCCAGGCGGCACCCAAGGACGCCGAACTGGCGGCACCCGACCTGGCGGGCCTCAATCCTGACGCTGCCAGTCTCAAGCGCACGGTGGCCGCCTTCCGACCCCGCCTGGAAGCCCTGCTGCGCGAACGCCACGGCGCCGAGCTGCTCGCGGTCTACGCCTACCCGGCGCAGGTGCTGTTCTGCCGCAAGCCCCTGGCCGGCCTGGCCGATCTGCGGGGCCGCACGGTGCGCACCTCCAGCCCGACCCAGACCGACTGGGTCGACTCGCTGGGCGGCAAGGCGGTGCAGATCCCGTTCGCCGACATCGTGACCAACGTGCGCGCCGGCAATGTCGACTGCGCGATCACCGGCACGATGTCGGGCAATACGATCGGGCTGCACCAGGTCACGACGCACATCCACACCATGGCGATCAGCTGGGGACTGTCGGTGTTCGTGGCACACGGCGCCACCTGGCGCGACTTGCCGGAAGACCTTCGCACCCTGCTGAAGCGGGAACTGCCGCGGCTGGAGCGCGACATCTGGAACGAGTCGGAGAGCGAGACCGACGAAGGCATCGCCTGCAACGTGGGCGAGGCCTCCTGCCGGGGCGGTGGCCCGGGCAGGATGACGGCGGTGCGTCCCGGACCCGCCGACCAGGCCCTGCGCCGCGAGATCCTGAAGTCGACCGTGCTGCCCCGCTGGCTGCAGCGCTGCGGTGCCAGCTGCGCCGACAGCTGGAACCGCTACCTGGCGCCCACGGTGGGCATCGATGCGAAGCCGATGTAGCCCTGCATGTCGAGACCGGCCCCGCTGCCCCGTCTGATCGCCCTGAGCTGGGCGATCGCAGCACTGCTGGCCCTGGGGGTCATCGCCGCGGCCCTGGTCTTGATCGACGGCAGCCGGCAAACAGCGCTGCGCAGCGCCGACCGCCAGGTCAGCCAGCTCGTTGCCTCGGCGGAGACCGAGATCAACCGCAACCTGATGTCGGTCGACCTGATCCTGGCGGGCCTGCAGCAGGACCTGCAGCCGGCCGTCGGGCGCTGGGGGATCGACGCCGACGCAGCGCACCGCATCCTCGGGGCGCTGCAGGAACGCCAGCTGATGATCGCGGACCTGACCCTGGTCGACGAATCCGGCACGGTGCTGACCTCGGCCCTGGCGGCCACGCGGCGGACCGATGCCGGCGTGCCGGCCGAGCTGCTGGCGCGCGCGCGCAGCCCGGCCGCCCGCGTGCTGCAGGTCAGTGCCCCGCTGATCGGCCGCACCAGCGGCGAGAGAAGCCTGGTGCTGGCGCGTGCCATCGACCTGCCGGGCGCACCCCCCCTGGTGGCCCTGGCAGAAGTGCCCTCGGCGCTGCTCCTGTCGGTGGCATCGGCGCGCGAGCTGACCACCGGCGTGGTGCTGACGCTCGAGCGCAGCGACGGCACCGTGCTGGTCACACAACCCCCGGACGACCACCTGACCGGCCGGCGGATCGATCCGCCGCTGGTGGCCGGCCAGGCCCATGGCGAGGCGATGGCCCTGGCGGGCCGGTTCGACAGCCGCCCGGTCCGCATGGCCTCGCGCCCGACCCTGTATGCGCAGCTGTTGATTGCCGCCACGGTGCCGGAACGCATTGCCCTGGAGTACTGGGCGGTGCAACGCGGTCGGATCGGGCTCGTCGCCGCGATCTTCGTGGCCTTGATCCTGGGCGTGGCCGGCCTGGCGCAGTGGCAGATCACGGTGCTGGCCCGGGCCCGTCAACGGGCGGCGGAGTCGGAGGACCTGCTCAACGAGGCGCTGGCATCGATGGGCGACGCCTTTCTGCTGTGCGACGCCGAGGACAGGGTGGTACGGTGGAACGACCGCTACCTGGAACTCTTCCCTTGGCTCAAGCCGGTGATCGGTGCCGGCGTGCCCTTCCGGGCGCTGGCCGAGGCCGCTGCCCGGCACGAGGCCGTCACCGCCGCCGATCCGCGCAGCGTGCAGGCCTGGGTGGACGCGCGGCTCGAGGCCCGCCGCCAGATCAGCGAGGAATTCGTCCAGCCGCTGCAGGGCGGCACCTTCGTCGGCACCGTCGAGCGCCGCACGCCCGACGGGGGCATGGTCAGCGTCTACCGCGACATGTCGCACAAGGAGGCGCAGCTGTCGCGCGCGATGCGGGCCGCCGAAGCCGCCAGCGAGGCGAAGTCCCAGTTCCTGGCCAACATGAGCCACGAGATCCGCACGCCGCTGAACGCGGTGCTGGGCCTCAACGGCCTGCTGCTGCAGTCCTCGCTGACGGCGCAGCAGCGCCACCACGCCGAGCTCGTCCAGGGTTCCGGCCAGTTGCTGCTCTCGCTGATCAACGACATCCTGGACCTCTCGCGCATCGATGCCGGGCGCATCGACCTCCACCCGGTGAGCCTCGACATGCGCGTGGTGGCCGACGAAGTGGTGACCCTGCTGCAGCCGCGTGCGCAGGCGCAGGGCCTGGCCTTGCACCTGCACGTCGACCCGGACCTGCCCGACCGGCTCGTCACCGACGCGGTGCGCGTGCGGCAGGTCCTGCTCAACCTCATCGGCAACGCCCTGAAGTTCACCGAGCGGGGCAGCGTCGACGTGAGGATCAGCCATCTCGTCACGGGCGACGGGCTGCGTCTGGTGATGGAGGTGGAGGACACCGGCATCGGCATCGCACCCGAGGCCCTGCCGCACCTCTTCGAGCGCTTCACGCAGGTCGATGCCAGCGCCATGCGGCGGCACGGGGGCACCGGGCTGGGTCTGTCGATCACGCGCGAGGTGGTCCGGCGCATGGGCGGCGAAGTGAGCGTGCGCAGCACGCCCGGCCAGGGCAGCTGCTTCACCGCCACCGTGCTGTGCGAACCCGCGGAGCCGGCCCCCGCCGACCCCGGCAGCCCCGCCGGATTCGCGCGGGCGTCGTCGTGGTCGACGCTGCCCGCTGCCGAGGGCCTGAGGGTCCTGGTCGCCGAGGACAACGAGGTCAACCAGGTGGTGATCGAAGGCCTGCTCCAGTTGCTGGGCCACCGGGCCACGACGGTGACCAACGGCAGTCAGGCGGTCGAGCGCGCCGCCGAAGGCGGCTGGGACGTCGTGCTGATGGACATGCAGATGCCGGAACTGGACGGCCTGGAGGCCACGCGCGCGATACGCCGGCTGCCGGCGCCGTACGGCCAGGTGCCCGTCATCGCGATGACGGCCAATGCGCGCGACGAGGACCGCGCAGCCTGCCTGGCGGCAGGCATGAACGACTTCGTCTCCAAACCGGTGAACGTCAAGGCCTTGCGCGCTGCACTGTCCGGCGCCAGCGAGGCGGACGCGCAGGCGGCCTGACTCGCTGCGGCATGGCCGGGGCCTGCGGTGACGCGCTTCCCCGCGTGACGCCGCTTCAATGGCCGTGGCCTCACCACCGGTGGTGGCGGCCCTTGCCCCTGCCGGCACGGGCCGACCGCCGCTTGCCGGGCCGGCGCCGCCAGGCGATCTCAGGGCGCCGCGCTGTCGCGCTCCAGCGCCCGCCGGATTCGCTCGATGGTCTCTTCCACCGGCGCCCGGCTCGACACCTCCAGCCCCAGGTTGCGGGCGATGTCGTTCACGCGCATCGGGTTCAGGGGAAGGCCGCCGGCGTCGACGGCGGCCACGAGGTCGAGCGCGCGCTGCCGGTCGGACACGGGGGGCGCAGGCTTTCGCTTCAGCCATGACATGAACCAGCGCATCCGGCCAGTGTAGGGGGTGCGGGGCCCTGGGCATTGGCAGCCGCGCGCCGCTGGGGCAAGGTGAACCACCCCGAGCCAGACACGCACCCAGGCGTCGTCCACCTTCATGGCCAAGACTCCTTCGGTGACACTGCGCCTGCATCCTCAGCGCGAGAGCCTCACGATCACGCCGCGCAGCGACTTCGCCGCCGAAGCGATGCGCTGGTCCTACATCGCGCGCAACCGCGACCGCTGGCCCGACGGCACGGATCCCGGCGCCGGCGAGGGCGGTCCGCTGCTTCCCTATCTGTCGCTGGCCGACCTGCAGCGCCTGGCCCAGGCACGGCTCGTCGAGGTCGACATGGCATCGGCCTCGCGCCGGTCGACGAGTGACGGGACGGCCAGGCCCGGGATTGGCGCTGGTTGCATTCGTTCATCCTGCCGCGCGATCCGGCCATGGCGCGCATCATCGACTCCGCGCAGCCCATCCTGCGCGCGCTCGCCGACGACCCGGCGGCTGGCTTCGACGGCAATCAAAGCGTGGACCTGTCGGCGCCGGACGATGCCGGGCGCTACGGCAGCGTCGACAAGCAGGTTCAGGCCCTCTGGTACGCACTGCTCGACAGCCACGGCCAGAGCTACATCAACCCGCCGCCCCGCTATGCCTACGACACACAGCGGCTGCGCACGCCGAGCCAGCTGCTGGCCGAACGCCGCGGCACCTGCATCGACGTCGCCCTGCTTCTGGCCGCCTGCCTGGAGTACTTCGACCTTTCCGGTGATCTTCCTGATCACCCGCCACGCCTTTGTCGGCTGCGGCGGGCGGTAGCAGCGCCAACAACCCGGGCTACGTGCTCGATCAGCACGAGGAGGCAGGAAGTGCGCGATCGGGTGTTCCAGCGCGCGCTGGTTCCGCTGGAGGCCACCTGGCTCACGTCCCGCGGCGGCTTCGAGTCAGCCGCAGCGGAAGGTCAGTACAACCTGCGCGACCCGAAGGAGTTCCAGGCCATGATCGATGTGCGCCTTGCGCGCGACCGCGGCGTCACCCCGCTGCCCCTGCTCGGCAACACCGTCCGATGAATACTCCGACGAGACGCTGCGCGAGCTGATGCGGGCGGCCACCGGTCGACTGGCCGCGCTGGACCTCGACATCGGCCAGAGCGTGGCCCCGATGCCGCGCGTGGCCGACGTGCGGCGGCGCCGTCACCGACCTCCTCTTCTTCGGCGATAACGACCTCGTCGTCGACACCGCGTCGATGACGCGCATCGGCCTGCAGGCCACCCTGCAGGACCCGCAGCGCCAGCTCTCGTTCGGCACCAACGACGTGGTGCACCACCTCAACTACTTCAGCCAGCCGCAGACAGCGGCCTTCATTCGCCGCGTCTTCAAGTTCTGAGGCACCGGGCCGCGCCCGGGCCCACGCAGGCGAGAATCGTCCGACTCCATTTCAAGAGACAGACGATGAGCGAGATGAACGGCGCCGAATCCCTGGTCACCACCTTGGCGGCCAGCCGCGTGGGCGTGTGCTTCGCCAACCCCGGTACGTCGGAGATGCACTTCGTGGCCGCGCTCGACCGCATTCCCGGCGTGCGCTGCGTGCTGACCTTGTTCGAAGGCGTGGCCACCGGCGCGGCCGACGGCTACTGGCGCATGGCCGGCACTCCCGCGGCCACGCTGCTGCACCTGGGCCCCGGCCTGGGCAACGGCTGGGCCAACCTGCACAACGCACGCAAGGCGCAGTCGGGCATCGTCAACATCGTCGGCGACCACGCCACCGGCCACGTGGCGTTCGAATCGCCGCTGAAGTCCGACCTGGCGGGCATCGCGCAAGCGGTGTCGCACTGGGTGCGCCATTCGCAACGCGCCGAGGACGTCGGCGCCGACGGCGCCGCGGCCGTGATGGCCGCCTTCGACGGCGCCGTGGGCCGCATCGCCACGCTGGCGCTGCCGGCCGACACCGCCTGGGGTGCGGGCGGACGCGCGCATGCCGCTGCACGGCCGTTGCCGGCCCCCGCAGCCCCGCCCGAGGCCGTGGAGGCCGCGGCACGCACCCTCAGGAGCCTGGGCGAACGCGCGGTGCTGCTGCTGGGCGCTGCCGGTTCGGAGGACGAAGAAGCGCAGCGCCTGGCCGCGGCCATCGGCGCGCGCACCGGCTGCCGCGTGATGGCCGAGTTCTACAACGCCCGCATGCCGGGCGGCCGCGGCCGCCCCTACATCGAGCGCATTCCCTACCCGGTGGACGCCGCCATCGCCAAGCTGGCCGGCACGCAGGCCCTGGTGCTGGCCGGCAGCGTGGACCCCATCGGCTTCTTCGCCTACCCGGGCCGGCCGGCCCAGCTGAAGCCGCCCGGTGCAGCCCTGGTCACGCTGGCGGAGGCGCGCCAGGACGTGCCGGCCGCGCTGCGCGCACTGGCCGAGGTGCTGGACGTGCGCGTGCAGCGCGACCTGGTGCTGCCAGCCGTCGCGATGCCGGCCGCCCCGAGCGGCGCGCTGACGCCGGAGTCGGCCGCCGCCGCCATCGTCGCCACGCTGCCGGAGCACGCCATCATCGTCGACGAAGCGGTGTCCAGCGGCCGCGCCTTCGGCCCGGTGATGGCCCAGGCCGCCCCGCACGACCGCCTGCCCACGATGGGCGGCGCCATCGGCTTCGGCCTGCCCGGGGCGGTGGGTGCCGCCATCGGTGCGCCGGGCCGACCGGTGCTGGCGCTGGAAGGCGACGGCAGCGCCATGTACACGCTGCAGGCGCTGTGGACCATGGCGCGCGAGCAGCTGCCCATCGTGGTCGTCATCTTCGCGAACCGCGCCTACGCCATCCTGCAGGGCGAACTGAAAGGCGTGGGCGCCACCATCAGCGGCCAGAAGGCCACCGACATGCTCTCGCTGGACCGGCCCTCGCTCGACTGGGTGGCCCTGGCCAAGGGCCAGGGCGTGCCGGCCGAGAGCGTGAGCGATGCCAGCTCGCTGACCCAGGCGCTGCGCCGCGGCTTCGACAGCCGGGCGCCCTACCTCATCGAAGCCGTGCTCTGAGAAGTGCGAAGGCCGGCCCGCGGCTTGCTTGCCGCGGGGCACCGCCGTGCGTTGCCGCACCTCTTCCATCACGCCTTTCCTGACTTCATGCCCACCCCCAAGATCGCTCGCCGCATCGTTCGCAAGCCCCCTGGATCCGCCCTCGAAGTCCGCCACAGCACCGTGCACGGCCAGGGTGCATTTGCCGCCCGCAATCTCCGCCGTGGGGCGCGCATCGGCCACTACGCCGGTCAGCGCCTGTCGGCCGACGAGGTGGCTGCGATGGACTGGGATGCCGCCCTGACCTATGTCTTCGGCCTGTCCGATGGCTCGGTGATCGACGGCTCCGACGGCGGCAACGCCACGCGCCACATCAACCACTCCTGCGAGCCCAACTGCGTGGCCTGGGAGATCGAAGGCGACGACGGCCATCTGCGCGTGGAGATCGAAGCCCTGCGCAGCATCGTCGCCGGCAGCGAACTGCTGCTGGACTATCGACTGCAGATCGACGAAGGACGGCCCGAGGACTACCCCTGCCGCTGCGGCGCCGCGGCCTGCCGCGGCAGCCTGATCGCTGCCGCCCCGGAGACCGAAGCGTGACATCGAGCAGGCCCGGCGCCGCGCGCGCAGCAGGCGCCAGCCGCTGCGCCTAGGGCGACCCCCAGTCCTTGAAGGAATGACCCTGTCCGGGTCATTCCGACGCATCGCAAGCGCATACTGCCTTGCGTGTGCCGCGCCGGGCAGCGTCGGTGACCGGTTGTGTCCGGCCCGTTCTTCCCTCCGAAAGGACAATGTCCCTCCTCGTGAAGCCAGACGACGCGGCGTTGCCGCAAGGATCCACGGGGCCTGCGGTGTCGCTGGAGTCGGCGCTGTCCGCCTCGGGGCCCGCCGGGCCGCAGCAACGGTCCCCCTCCAGCCTGACCGGCCGGTGGCCCTACGGGCTGCGCACCGGTTTGCTGCTGATGCTGGCCATCGGTCTGCTGCCGGCCATCGCGGGAACAGCGTGGTACCTGCGCCAGCTGCGTGACATCGCCGTCCAGGATGCGTTCGAACAGGCGATCGTCGTGGCCGGCGGAACCTCCGAGCGGCTGCGCTGGATGCTGCAGGACGCCCAGGGCATGCTGGCCGCGGTGGCCGCCCGCCCCAAGGTGCAGGCGATGGACGGCGACGACTGCGACTCCATCTTCGACGACTTCCGCGACCTCAGCCCCGCCTTCAAGGCCCTGTCGCTGCGCCGCCTGGACGGCAGCTCGGTGTGCTCGGAGCTGGCGCAGCCTCCTTCCCAGCAGAGCGTCGCAGCGGCAGCGTGGTTCCAGGCCGCCCTGCGCCAGCCCGGCTTTCACGCCAGCGACGTGCACCTGGGCGCCGTGCAGAGCACCTGGACCGTGCGACTGACCCATCCGGTGACCGGGCGCGACGGCCGCGTGGCCGGCCTGCTCATCACCCCGGTGAACCTGCAGCAGCTGCAGCAGAGACTGTTCGCCAACGTGCCCGGCAGCACGGTATCGGCCGTGCTCGACGCGTCGAACAAGGTGGTGGTGCGCTCCACGCTGCAGGACGAGCGCGTGGGCAAGGTGGGCGCCGAAGGCGTCGTGCGAGAGATGACCGAACTTCGGCGGCAGCGTGCCGCGGCCGGCACCGCGGCGCCGCTGACGCGCACCTTCGTCGAAGTCGGCATCGAGGGCGATCGCAGGCTGTTCGCCATCCACAGCGTGCCGTTCACACAGTGGGGGGTGGTGACGGCGCTGGACGAACGGGACACGCTGCACGGCTACCACCAGTCGCGTCGGCGAGCGCTGGCCGCCATCGTGGGCGTGCTGCTGCTGGTCGGCTTCGCGGCCTGGCGCGTCAGCCGCGGCATCCTCGTGCCCATCGAAGGCCTGGCGCACGCTGCGCGCGGCGTGGCTGCAGGCGACAACAGCCGGCGCGCGCCCTCGTCGGGCCCGCGCGAGATCCGCGAGGTGGCGCGGGAGTTCAACCGCATGGTGGTGGCCACCGACGAATCGGCGCAGCGCCTGCGCGCCAGCGAGAGCCACTACCGCACGCTGATCCAGAACCTGCCGGTGGCGGTGGTCTCGCACCTGCCCGACACCTCGATCGAAGTCTTCAACCACCGGGCCTGTTCGCTGCTGCGCATGACACACGAGCAGATGCAGGGTCGCAAGGCGGTGGATCGCTCCTGGTACTTCGTCGACACGCGGGGCGAACGCCTGTTGCCGCAGGCCTATCCCGTCAATCGGGTTCTGCAGTCCCAGCGTCCGATGCAGGCTGAAGTGATAGGCATCGTCGGCGCCGGCGATGCCATCGAGCCCGTCCCGCACACCTGGGTGATGGTCACGGCCTACCCGCAGTTCGACGCCCACGGCTCGCTGCTTCGCGTCATCGTGGTCTTCGTCGATGTGACAACGCAGCGCCACAACGAAGAGCTGCGCGTGGCCAAGGAGACGGCCGAGGCGGCCAGCAAGGCCAAGACGGCCTTCCTGTCGCGCGTGAGCCATGAGCTGCGCACACCGCTGAACGCGATCAACGGCTTCTCTGAACTCATGCTCACCGATCCGGCGGCGCCCCCCGCCACGCAGAGCGGCGCGAAGCACATCCTGAACGCCGGGCGCCACCTGCTGACACTGATCAACCAGATTCTCGACCTCACGCGCATCGAGTCGGGACAGTCGCACCCTGCGGTCAAGGCCCTGGCACTGCGCCCCTTGCTGCAGGACTGCCTGGCCATCTGCGCACCGCTGGCCGAGGCACGCGGCGTGAGCCTGCAGTTGACCGAGGCGACCGCGCCCGAGGGCGCCGCCACACCCTGCGACGAGACGGTGCTGGGCGACCAGACGCACCTGCGGCAGATCATGATCAACCTGGTGTCCAACGGCATCAAGTACAACCGTCCCGCCGGACGGGTCACGCTGCGCGTGACGGCTGGCGATGCCCAGCACCCCGGTGTGTGCGTCGAAGTCGCGGATACCGGAACCGGCCTCACGCCGGTGCAGATCGGCCAGCTCTTCGAGCCCTTCAACCGCCTGGGTGCGGAGAACTCGGCCATCGAGGGCCACGGCCTGGGCCTGGCCATCTCGCGCGCCCTGGCGCTGGCCATGGGCGGCGACATCACGGTGGAGAGCGACCCCGGCCTGGGTTCACGCTTCACCGTGCGTCTGCGCGCCGCACCGGCGACTGCGACGCAATCGCCCGCCAGGGCCACGGCCTGAGCCCGTGTCCGACGGGCCCGGCGTGGGGCCCTCGTACCCAGGGCACACGCCTTGCCGACACGGGCCATGCCGTCTGCCCGCCCCTGGCCATGAAGAAGATCCGACTGGACATCAGCCTGAAGCAGTTCCTGCGCGAGTTGCGCAGCGAGATCACGCAGGACGACATCTTCAACGGCGCAGCCGTGTTGGGCTTCTACCTCACGCTGGCCATCTTCCCCGCCATGATCTTCGTGATGGCGGTGATTCCCTATCTGCCCATACCGAACGTCGACGTGGCCATCATGGACGCCATGCGGCAAGCACTGCCGCCCAGCGCCGCCGAGATGTTCTCGGGCGTGGTCGAAGAAGTGACGAAGGAGCAGCGCGGCGGCCTGCTGTCGGTGGGCCTGCTGGGTGCGCTGTGGGCCACCTCCACCGGCATGTACGCGGTGATGCAGCAGCTCAACATCGCCTACGACGTGACGGAGACGCGCGGCTTCGTCAAGGCGCGTGCCGTGGCCATCGGCCTGAGCCTGCTGTTCTCGCTGCTGATGGTGCTGGCCTTCTCGATGATCGTGCTGGGCGGCGTGATGCAGGACTGGCTCCTGGCCCGTTTCGGCCTGGGCACCTGGCTGCTGACCTTGTTCGTGGTGTTTCGCTGGGCCGTCATCGTTGCCGGACTGGGTCTGGCCTTTGCCCTGGTGTACTGGCTGGCACCCAATGTGAAGCAGCAGTTCATCTTCATCACCCCGGGCAGCGTCGTGGGCGTACTGCTGCTGATGGCGGCATCGGCGGGTTTCGCCTGGTACGCGCAGAACTTCGGGGACTACGACGCGACCTACGGCAGCATCGGCGCCGTGATCCTGCTGATGCTGTGGCTCTACATCGCCGGGCTGGCGGTGCTGTTCGGCTCGGAGATCAATGCGCTCGTCGAGCACCACTCGCCCGACGGAAAGCGCAAGGGCGAACACGAGCCGGGACAGACGTCGCGTCCGCCGGGCACCGGGATCAACCCCGGCGCCCGGCACTCCGGGTGAAGGCCCTGCGCCCACCGGCAGGCCGAGAATCGGCAGAATGCCGGGGTGGGCCGGGTCCGCCCAGGCCACGCACCGGAGGGAACCGTGAAGACCTTGGACGAGATGCTCGACAGACGGCTGCTGTCCGGTGAGCAGCACGCAGAGATCAGGCGCTGGATCGCCGCGGCGCGCACCCCGGAAGCCATCCTGCAGATGCCGCCCCCGCTGTGGCGCGCGCTCGCGCTGGCCAGCGTGCTGATGAACGTCGACGCCGATCTGCTGCAACCGCCGCTGCTCGAACATCGCCCCTGAAGCGCCGCGCACTTTGCCAACGGGCCGGGGCGCGATGCAGGCATCATGCGCGCTCCGCCCGCCCGGGCCTGCTGTTTCGACCCTCGACTCTTGCCCATGAAGACGCGCATCAGCCACATCCACGGCCGCCAGATCCTCGACTCGCGCGGCCGGCCCACGGTCGAGGCCGACGTGCTGCTGGAAGACGGCAGCAGCGGCCGCGCCTCGGTGCCTTCGGGCGCGTCGACCGGCAGCGCCGAGGCGCACGAGCTGCGCGACGGCGACCCGGCGCTGTACGCCGGCCTGGGCGTGCTCGGCGCGGTGGGCCACATCCGGGGCGAGATCGCCAGCGCCCTGATCGGCCGCGACGCGATGGACCAGGCCGCCATCGACAGCACGATGCGCGAACTCGACGCCACGCCGCAGCTGTCGCGTCTGGGCGCCAACGCCGTGCTGGCGGTGTCGCTGGCCACCGCACGCGCCAGCGCCGCGGCCTGCGGCCAGCCCTTCTTCGAGCGCATCCGCAGCCTGGCCGGCGGGCCGGCGCTGGCCATGCCGGTGCCCATGGTCAACATCCTCAGCGGCGGCCTGCACGCCTCGCGCGGCATGGACGTGCAGGACTTCCTGGCCATGCCGGCCAAGGCCACGTCCATCGCCGAAGCCGTGCACCTGATGGCCCGCGTGCGCGGCGCCGCCACCGCCGAAGCCGCCGAGCGCGGCCTGCCCACGCTGCTGGCCGACGAAGGCGGGCTCAGCCCGGGCCTGGAGACAGGGCGCGACGCGCTGCACATGATGCTGCGCTCCATCGACCGTGCCGGCCTGCGTCCGGGCGAGGACGTGGTCATCGCCATCGACGTCGCCGCCGCCTCGCTGCAGCAAAAGGACGGCCGCTACCGCCTGGCGCGCGAGGGCCGCCATTGCAGCAGCGACGAGATGATCGACATGCTGGCGGGCTGGGTGCGCGACTTCCCGGTCGTGTCCATCGAGGACGGCCTGGGCGAGGACGACTGGGCCGGCTGGCAACGGCTGACAGCGCGGCTGGGCGGCAAGGTGCAGCTGGTGGGCGACGACCTCTTCACCACGCACCCCGACCGCCTGGCCCGGGGCACGGCCGGCGGCATGGCCAACGGCGTGCTGGTCAAGGCCAACCAGAACGGCACGCTCAGCGGCACGCTGGCGCTCATCGCCCAGGCGCGCGCTGCCGGCTACGCCACCATCGTCTCGGCGCGCTCGGGCGAGACGGAAGACGCCTTTATGTCCGACCTGGCCGTGGGCAGCGGCGCCGGGCAGATCAAGATCGGCTCGCTGCGCACTTCGAGCACGGTGGCCAAGTACAACCAGCTGCTGCGCATCGAAGAGGCCTGCGCTGCGCCCTATGCGGGCCTGGGGGCGCTGACCGGACGGCCGGCGGCATGAACGAACTGGACGGGTTCCTGGCGCAGTGCGGCCTGGCACCCGAAGACCTCGGCAGGCGCTGGACGCCGCTGGCCGGCGGCGTGTCCTCGGACATCTGGCGCGTCGACCTCGACGACGGTCGAAGGCTGTGCGTCAAGCGCGCGCTGCCGAAGCTCAAGGTGGCGGCCGACTGGCAGGCACCGGTGTCCCGCAACGCCTTCGAATGGGCCTGGATCCGCTTCGCCGCCGGGGTGCTGCCGCAGGCCGTGCCGCAGCCGTTGGCGCACGACGAGGCCGCGGGCCTGTTCGCCATGCAGTTCCTGGACCCGGCCGACCATCCGGTGTGGAAGGCGCAGCTGCTCGCCGGCCAGGTCGACGCCACCACCGCCGCCGCCGTCGGCAGCGCGCTGGGCCTGCTGCACACGGCCAGCGCGCAGCGCGAAGACCTGGCGCGAAGCTTCGACTCGGGGCACAACTTCCACGCGCTGCGGCTGGAGCCCTACCTGCTGGCCACCGCCGCCCGGCACCCCACCGTGGCCGACCGGCTCGAAGCCCTGGTCCAGGCCACCGCAGCGCGCCGCGAGGCGCTGGTGCACGGCGACGTGAGCCCAAAGAACATCCTGGTCGGTCCGCGGGGTCCGGTGCTGCTGGACGCCGAGTGCGCCTGGTTCGGCGACCCGGCCTTCGACATCGCCTTCTGCCTCAACCACCTGCTGCTGAAGTGCCTGCCCGTGCCCAGCGCCGCCGCGGCGCTGCAGGAGTCGTTCGACGCCTTCGTCGCGGCCTACTTCAGCGCCGCCCGCTTCCAGCCGCGCGACGCCCTGGAAGCGCGCGCCGCCGTCCTGCTGCCGGCGCTGCTGCTGGCGCGCATCGACGGCAAGTCGCCGGTCGAGTACGTCACGCACGATGCGCAGAAGAACCTCGTGCGCCGCGTCGCCCTGCCGCTCATCGCCGCCCCGGTCGATGAACTGCAGGACGTGGCCGACGCCTGGTATCCGCTGTTCGCAGCCGCCTGAACCGGCGTTCGTCGGGCACGCCGTCGGGGCCAAACCGGCACGGCCCAAAGCATCGATGCCATCTCTCATGCAGATTCATATATAGCATTTGATCTATGACCATCGGTCAGGCAAATTCAGTCCGGTCCGCCAGCACAACACCGGAGACAAGCCGTGATCGAAAGCGCAGTGGGATGGGCAGCCGCACTCGCGGCCGCCATGGTGATCGCCCCCGGCAGTGTTCTTGCCGAGGACTACCCGACACGCACGGTGCGCGTCGTGGTGCCCTTCCCCGCCGGCGGTGGTGCCGACTTCATGGGCCGTGAAGTGGCACGCAAGCTGCAGCAGAAGCTCAAGCAGACATTTGTGGTCGACAACCGTCCCGGCGCCTCGGGCATGCTGGGAACGCAGGCCGTCATGCAGTCCAGGGCCGACGGCTACACGCTGCTGCTGGGCACGACGGGCACCCATTCGACCAACTTCGCCACCATCCCGGGCATCGCCTACCACCCGCTGAACGACTTCGAGGCCGTCTCCATCTTTGCCGACGCCCCGTTCCTGCTGTGCGTGAACCGCGACGTGCCGGCGGCCAATGTCAAGGAACTCGCCGCTCACGCCAAGGCCAACCCGGGCAAGCTTTCGCACGGTTCGTCGGGCAACGGCAGTTCGGCCCACCTCGGCTTCGAGGCGCTGAAGGCGGCTCTGGGCGTCGACATCGTGCACATCCCCTACAAGGGCCTGCCACCGGCCATGCTCGACACCATCGGCGGGCAGATCGCGATGACGATGGACTCCATCCCCAGCGCGTCGCCGCACATCGCCAGCGGCCGCGTGCGCTGCATCGCCACCGGCGGCCGTCAGCGCTCGCCGGTGTTTCCCGCCATCCCCACCATCGCCGAGTCAGGGGTGCCGGGCTTTGCCATCGGCTCCTGGTACGGCCTGTTCGCTCCCAAGGGGACGCCGGCGCCGGTGCTGCAAAGGCTCTCCGGGGCAGTCCAGGAAGCCCTGAAGGACGAGGACATGCGTGCGTCGCTGTCCAAGGTGGGTGCCGACGGCCTGCCGATGACACCGGCCGAATCGCGCAGGTACCTCGAGGACGACATTTCGCGCTGGGTCAAGGTCGCCACCGACCTCAACATCAAGGTCGTGCCATGACGGCCGTGCGGATCAGGTCGGTCGAGGCCATCGCCGTCGCCGTGCCGCTGCACCACGTGATGCGCATGGCCGGGGTGCGCATCTCGCATGCCGAGAACCTGATCGTGCGCATCGAGACCGAATGCGGCCGCGTCGGCTGGGGCGAGGCCGCCTCGGCGCCCACCATGACCGGCGACCTGCAGGCCTCGATGGTCACCGCGGTGCGACAGGTGTTCGCGCCGATGCTGGTGGGCCAGCAGCCGCTGCAGCGCGCGCAGCTGATGCAGCGCATCCAGCACGCCGTGCTGCGCAACAGCGGCGCCAAGTGCGCCGTCGAATGCGCGCTGTACGACCTGTGCGGCCAGCTGCTGGGCGTGCCGGTGTACGAACTGCTGGGTGGCGCGCGACGCGACGAACTGCGCCCCATGCACCTGCTGGGCAACGAACACGTGGAAGACGACGTGCACGAAGCCGAGGGCAAGCTGGCGCAGGGCATCCGCTTCTTCAAGATCAAGATCGGCGTCAAGCCGGTGGAGCAGGAGATCCGCTCGACCCGGCTGCTGCGGCAGGCACTGGGCCCTGACGTGACGCTGTGCGCCGACGGCAACATGGGCCTGGGTGCGCAGCAGATCCAGGCCTATTGCGAAGGCGTGAAGGACCAGGGCCTGCTGTTCCTGGAGCAGCCGCTGCGCAGCGACAACCTGCTGGGCATGGCGCGCCTGGCGCGCAGCCTGTCGATCCCCTTGTGCGGCGACGAGTCGGTCGGCTCGCCGGCCGACGTGATGGCCCTGAGCGCCGCCGGCGCCGTGGCCGGGGTCAACCTGAAGACCATCAAGTTCGGCGGTCTGTCTCCCGTGGTGCACGCCTCGCACCTGTGCGATGAACTGGGCCTGGCCATCAACCTGGCCTGCAAGGTCGGCGAGACCAGCATCGCCGCCGCGGCGGTGACGCATCTCGGCCTGGTCATGAGCAACCTCGACTGGGGCATCAGCCTGACCAATCACTACCTGGCCGACGACCTCGTCAGGCAGCCGGTCGCCCCGGTCGAGGGCGTGATCCGCGTGCCGCGCACCCCGGGCCTGGGCATCGAAGTCGACGAAGCCCGAGTCGACAAGTACCGTGTCTGAGGAGACCCCATCATGAAGATCGTTCCGCTGCCCTGCGCTCTCGGCGCCGAAGTGCTGGACCTCGACCTCACGCGCGAGATCCCCGACGCGCAGTTCAGGACCCTGTACCAGGCCTACCTCGACCACCTGCTGCTGCTGTTCCGGGGCCAGCCCATCGGCGACCCGGACCTCGTGCGCCTGGCCCGCCGCTTCGGCGAACTGATGCTGCCGCCGGCGGCGCACGAGCGCTCGGGGCACCAGGTCAGCGACGCGCCGCCGGAGATCACGGTGGTGTCCAACGTCAAGGTCGACGGCGTGCCGATCGGCGAGCTCGGCGACGGCGAGGTCGTCTGGCACAGCGACTACTCCTTCAAGGAGGTGCCCGGCGGCATGCGCGTGCTGCACGGCGTGAAGATCCCGCCGGCCAGCGCCGGCGGCTCGACGGCCTTCGCCAGCATGTACGCGGCCTGGGACGGCCTGCCGGCCGATCTGCGCGACATCGCGCTGACGCACCACATCAGGCACGACACCGCCTACGACACCAACCGCAAGCTGCGCCTGGGCGCGGTGCCGGTGGACGATCCGCGGCAGGCCCAGGGGCCCAGGCACCCCATCGTGTCGACGCATCCGGAGACGCGGGCCAACTCGCTCTTCCTCGGCCGGCGCTTCAAGCACTATGTCGACGGCCTCGAGCTCGACGAGTCCGACCGTGTGCTCGACGCCCTGTGGGCCAGCGCCACGCAGGACGCCCACTGCTACGTGCACGAGTGGCGCCAGAACGACGTGGTGCTGTGGGACAACCGCTGCACGCTGCATCGCAGAGGACCTTTCGACGCCTCGCACGAGCGCATCCTGCACGCGGCGCAGGTCAAGGGACACCGCCCCTTCCGCGATCCGCAGGCGGCTTCGCTGCCGCCGCATCCGCGTTCGGACACCGTGCAGCGGCAGGCGGCGTGATCGCGCCGGCCGAAGGCGGGGCCGGTGCCCCGTCGCTGCAGCACCTGAAGCTCTGGGGCCGCCGCGCTGCCTTCAACGTGCAGAAGGTGCTGTGGTGCCTGGACGAACTCGGCCTGCCGCACGAGCAGATCGACGCCGGCCAGCATCACGGCCGCAACAAGGACGCGGACTTCCTGCGAATGAACCCCAACGGCCGCATTCCCGTGCTCGAGGCCGACGGCTTCGTGCTCTGGGAGTCGGGCGCGATCATCCGATTCCTCTGCGCACACGCCGGCCGCGGCTCGCTGGGCCCGTCATCGGCCACGGCCTGGGCGCATGCCGACCAGTGGATGGACTGGGTGGCAGCCACACTCTATTACCCGACCTTCCGCAACTACTACCTCTACCAGACACGCACGCCCGAGGCCGAGAAGGACGCCGCCCGCATCGAGGCCATGCGCCAGGAGGTGCGCGTCATCATGGCCGTGGCCGAACAGCGATTGCTGGACCACGAGCATCTTGCGGGCGATGGCTTCTCGATGGCCGACCTGGTGTTCGGCGTGGTGGCCGACAAGTGGGTGCGCATCGAACAGGACCGGCTCGACACGCCACACATTGCGCGCTACCACGCTCGCCTGATGCAAAGGCCGGCCTTCCTGAAAAACGTCTTCAGCCATGCCCTGACGGCGATCTGACCCGGAGAAGAACATGCCTTCCACAACCCTGACCCGGCGCCGCGCCGGCGCCTTGATCGCAGCGCTGACGACCCTGTCGCCCGCGTTGACCAGTGCGCAGCCTGCCTATCCGAGCAAGCCGATCCGCTTCATGGTGCCCTACCCCGCCGGCGGCGCGCTCGACGCCGTGGCGCGTGCGGTTTCCGAACCCCTGCAGCAACGCCTGGGCCAGCCGGTGGTCATCGAGAACCGCGCCGGCGCAGGCGCCCGTCTGGGCACCGAAGTGGCCGTGCGCTCGCCCGGCGACGGCTACATGCTGCTGATCGTCACGCCCGGGCCCATCAGCGTCGCGCCGGCGCTGGTGCCGGGCCTGTCCTACGACCCGCTGAAGGACCTGATTCCCGTGCTGCGGTTGTCGGAGATCATCAACGTCATGGTCGTGCCCGACGCGCTGCCGGTGAAGACGGTGGCCGAGTTCATCGACTGGGCGAAGAAGCAGAACCGGCCGATCTCCTTCGGCTCCTCGGGCGTGGGCTCGGCCGACCACCTCGCCGCCGAGTTCTTCAAGCAGAAGACCGGCCTGAACCTGGTGCACATCCCCTACAAGGGCGGCGGTCCGGCCATGCAGGACCTGGCCACCGGACGCATCGACGTCAGCTTCGCCACCTATGCCGCCGCCGGCGGCGTGCTGCAGACAGGGAAGATCCGCGCCATCGCAGTCACCACGCCGGCCCGCACCTCGCTGCTGCCCGAGCTGCCGACCATCGGCGAGACCGTGCCCGGCTTCGGCGTCAGCAACTGGGCCGGCGTCTTCGTGCCCAAGGGCACGCCGCTGGCCATCCGGGAGCGGCTGTTCAAGGAACTCGTCGAGATCTCCAGGCTGCCGGAGGTGCGAAGCATGCAGAACCGGGTCGGCATCGACACCAGCCTCAGCGGGTCGATGGACGAGTTCATGAACCAGCTGCGCGAGGACACCCGGCAGTGGGACAAGGTCATCAAGGCCGCCAACATCAAGGCGGAATGATGGTGGCGCCCTTCGTGCCGGGCATCGTCGGCCTGGGCCTGATGGGGCAGGCGCTGGCGCAGCGCCTGCTGGCCCGCGGGCACCGCGTGATCGGCCACGACATCGACGACGGCAAGATGCAGTCCCTGGCGCGGGCTGGTGGGGTCGCGGCCGCCAGTCTGCAGGCCCTGCTGGCCGAAGCCAGCCACATCGTGCTGTGTGTGTTCGATGCCGACCAGGCGCTGTCGGTGGCGCGGGCGCTCCCCCGGCTGGCGGGCGCGGGCGACGACGCCGGACGCCGCGTGCTGCTGTGCACGACGACCTGCGACCCGGCACGTCTGGCCGAGATCGGCCGTGCCGTCGAGCAGGGCGGGCATCGCTTCATCGAAATGCCGGTCTCCGGCAGCAGCCAGCAGTTCGCCCGGGGCACGGCGGTGGGCCTGGTGGCCTGCGCCGCCGACCTGCAGGCGGCACAGAAGGACTTCATCGGCGCGGTCTGCGCCGAGCACCACTACCTGGGCGAGACCCTCGGCGACGCCAGCAAGGCCAAGCTGGCCATCAACCTGGTGCTGGGCATCAACCGCGCCGCACTGGCCGAAGGCCTGGCCTTCGCCGGCGCCATCGGCCTGGACGCCGAGCGCTTCTTCGGTGTGCTGCGCCAGTCGGCCGCGATGTCCGCGGTGATGGACATCAAGGGTCCGGCCATGGTGACGCGTCGCTTCGAGCCGCCTCAGAGCCGTGTCGACCAGAGCCGCAAGGACTTCTCGCTCATCGTGCGGCTGGGCGAGCAGTCGGGCCTGGGCCTGCCCTTCGCGCGCCGATACGAACAGATGATGGAAGACAACCTCGCCCACGGCGAAGGCCATCTGGACAACGCGATCGTCATCCGGGCGATCGAACGATTCACCGCTTGATCTTCCTGAAGGAGCCCGTCTTGGATTCATTCATCGGCCAGACGGCCATCGTCACCGGCGGCGCCACCGGCATCGGTGCCGCCGCCGCCACGTCGCTGGCAGCGCAGGGGGTGCATGTGTGCATCCTGGACCTCGACGCCGCAGGGGCGGAGGCGGTCGTGCGCGACATCAAGGGCAGCGGGGGCACGGCCAGCGCGAGCCGCGCCGACCTGACCGACTGGAAGGACTCGCAGGCCGCCGTGGATGCCTTCGCGAAGGGCGCGGGACGACTGGACATCGTGGTGCATTCGGCCGGTGGCTTCCCCGCCTACGTCAGCCTCATCGACTGCCCGGTCGAGGCCTGGGATCCGGTGGTCAACTCCAACCTGCGATCGATGTTCTACCTGCTGAAGGCCGCGGCCCCGCACATGATGCAGCGCCGCTACGGCCGCTTCGTGTCTCTGTCGAGCATGGCCGCGCGCAGCGGCGTGAACCCCAACCCGCCGCACTACACCGCGGCCAAGGGCGGCATGCTGGCGCTCACGCGGCAGGCAGCGCGCGACCTGGGGCCCTACGGCATCACGGTGAACGCGGTGGCGCCGGCCAACGTGCAGACGCCGCGAACGCGCGCCATCCGCACGCCGGAGCGCATCGCCCACATCGAACGCACCACGCCGCTGGGCCGCCTGGCCGAGCCGCAGGAGATCGCCAACGCGGTGGTCTGGCTGGCGTCGCCGCAGGCCAGCTACGTCACCGGAACGACGATGGACGTGAACGGCGGCGCGACGATGATCTGAGCCCGCGCCGGGGGCTCTGCGCGGCAGGGTGGTTGGTTCACACGGCTTTCCACAGCATGCTCAGCCCGACCAGCACCATCACCAGCGGCAGCGCCTTCTCGAACTGCGCCTGGCTGATGCGCGATCGCACGCGCTGCCCCACCACGATGCCCAGCGAGACCGGCAGCAGCGCCACCATCGACGACAGCAGCTGCGGCCCGCGCATCAGGCCCACCTGCGCCAGGAAGACCGCCAGCGCCACGCCGCCGGCGGCGAACAACATGGCCACCGACGCGGTGAAGACGTTCTTCTCCAGTCGCAGCAAGGCCAGGTAGGCCATCACCAGCGGGCCGAACAGACCCGTCGTGCCGCCCAGCAGGCCGCTGAAGAAGGCCACGGTCGGACCGGCCCAGCGGCGCGTGGCCTCGGGCACGTGGAACTCGGGGCGGGCCCAGCGCAGCGCCGGCTGCGTCAGCACCAGCAGTCCCATGATCACGTAGAGCCACCGCTCGCTCAGCAGCACCAGCGCCTGCGTGCCCAGCGCCAGCCCTGCCACCAGCGCCACGGCCATCGGACCGAAGCGCCGCAGCACCAGGCGCAGGTTGCCGCCCTGGACGGCCTGCCAGACGTTGGTCACCATGATGGGCATGGTCAGCAGCACCACGGCCTGCGGCACGCTCATGAACAGCGACAGGATGGGAATGGACAGCAGCGGCAGGCCGATGCCCAGCGCGCCCTTGGACAGACCACCGACGAAGAGCGCCACGCCGCTCCACAGCAGGGCCAGCCAGGGCAGCGACTCGGGCGTCACAGGGGGCGATCGGGCGCCGCGGGTGCGTGGTCCTGAAGAAGGCTGCGCAGGTGTACACGCCGGCCGTCGCTGCGGTCGGACTGCCGCGCCGCCTCGACCAGACCGAGGATGTCGATGCCGTAGCCGGCATCGAAATCGGGCTGCGGCGTGCCGCGGACCAGGCCCGCGAAGAGCTCGAGTTCGTCCTGGAACATGTCGCCGGGCTGCACCGGGATCTCCTGGGCGGCGCCGGGCGACTGGCCATGCCGCTGCAGCGTCAGGCTGGCACCTTCGTGCAGCCGCTCTGCCGTGGCCCAGCGCGTCTGGTCGATGCGGTAGTGCATCAGCGCGCGCGTGCCCACCACGCGCACCTCGAACACCCCCGGCGAGGTCCAGGAGCTGGTGATGCAGCCCAGCGCCCCGTTGCTGAAGCCCAGGCTGACGACCCACTGGTCCTCGACCTCGGCGCCGGCCGGCGACTTGCGCGACGAGATGGCACTGACGGTGTCGACGGCGCCGCCGAGGTGGCGCAGCACGTCGAACTGGTGGATCGCGATCTGGCTCAGCGGTCCGCCCGGGGCCTTGTCCTGGTACCAGCGCCAGTCGGCGGGTGTCAGCGCCAGCGCGCGCTCGTTGGAGAAGCGACCCTCGACCAGGCACAGCTCGCCCAGCTCGCCGGCGTCGATGGCCTGTCGCATCTGCTGCACGCCGCCCAGCAGCTTGGCACAGTGGCCCACGAACACCCGCACGCCGGCCGCGTCGCAGGCGGCGCGCAGCGCGCGCGCCTCACCCAGCTGCCCGGCGATGGGCTTTTCGATGTAGACGTGCTTGCCGGCACGCGCACATTGCAGCGCGTAGGACAGGTGCAGCTCGTTGGGCACGGTGAGGATCACGCCCTCGATGGCCGGGTCGGCGAGCCATTGTTCCAGCGTGTCGGGGCACTCGACGCCGTGCGCGGCCGCGAAGGCCTGGCGCGTGGCCGCCGAACGGCTGTAGCCGTGCGTGATGCAAAGCGACGACGAGCGCGCCGCGGCCTTGGCCAGCACGCCGGCCCACTTGCCCAGTCCGATGATGCCCAACCTGACCACGTCTGCCCTCGCCCGCTGCCGGTCGGGGCCGGCTATTGCCCGCCCGATCCGCTGATGCTGACACCACCGCAGACGAACAGGGTCTGTCCGGTGATGTAGCTGCTCTCGGGTGCGAGGAAGAAGGCCACCGCCAGCGCGATGTCCTGCGGCGTGCCCACGCGCTGCACCGGCACGCTGCGGATGACCTGGGCGCGCTTGTCGCTGCCCGGCGGATGACCGTTGTCGAACAGCTCGCTGGCCACGGGCCCCGGCGCCACGGCATTGACGGTGATGCCGTCGGCCGCCACCTCGAGCGCCAGGCTGCGCGTGAGGCCGATCAGGCCCGCCTTGGAGGAGACATAGGCGATGCGCGAGGTCTTGCCCATCACCGCACGGCTGGACAGGCTCACGATGCGGCCGAAGTGCCGCTCGCGCATGCCCGGCAGCAGCGCCTGCACCAGTGCGATCGGGGCCTTCACGTTGAGCTTCCAGACGGCTTCCAGGTCGTCGTCGGTGACCGCGTCGATGCCCCCGGGGCGGTTGACGCCTGCGTTGTTCACCAGATAGCCCACGGCATGACGTCGTGCCAGCTCGGCACCGGCCTCGGCCGCCGCGCCCGGCGCCATCAGGTCGACCTCCAGGTGGTCGATGCGGCCGGGGCCCACGGGCCCGACGAACTCGGGGCGCCGCCGCTGCAGCGTGACCACGTGGCGGCCCAGCCCGGCCAGGTGCAGGGCCAGCGCCGCACCGATGCCCGCGCTGGCACCCGTGACGACGGCGATCTGATCCTCCGGCCGGACGGCAGTCACAGGTAGTCGACCTTCTTCCAGTCGCCCGGGCTCACCGACACCACGTTCTTGCCGCTGCCGCCTTCGCGCCTGTCGGCGAAGACCCGGCCTTCCTTCATGACGATCTGGATGTTCTTCTTCTCGGTCAGGCAGCGGATGTCCACCGTCGGGTCGCCCTTCACGGCGATCAGGTCGGCCAGCTTGCCGGCTTCGATGCTGCCGATGTCCTTCTCCATCCTGATGGCGCGTGCGCCATTGATGGTGGCCGTCTGCAGCGCTTCCATCGTGCTCATGCCGAGGTCGACGTAGATGCCCAGCTCCTTGGCATTGGTCCCCATCTCCGGGTCGAAGCCCATGTCGGTGCCCATGGCGATCTTGACGCCCGTCTTGTGCATGCGCTGGAAGGTGTTGAAGCAGCTGTCCTGGATGGACTTCATCTTGTTGATGACGAACATCGAGGTGCCCTGCAGGCGGCGCATCTCGATAGCGTGGTCGGTGCGGTGCAGCAGCGTGGGCGTCATCCAGACATTCGACGCCGCGATGCTGTCGGCCGTTTCCTGATCGGAGAACACCATGTGCTCGATGGTGTCGGCCCCCGCCTGCAGCGCCATCTTCTGGCCATTGGGCGTGAAGCAGTGCACCGCGGCGATCTTGT
>LNFM01012817.1_pt1 | contig 25941 bp, 18 predicted proteins | sample 596031 | NCBI WGS metagenome assembly LNFM01 (sample SAMN04254537, study PRJNA301005) | activated carbon metagenome | isolation source: dual media filters at the Ann Arbor, Michigan drinking water treatment plant | place: USA: Ann Arbor | reverse complement strand
TCTTATATTTCATTTCATTTCCCCGGTTAGTGAAAGGTTATTTCAAATAGCCTAATTCTGCCAAATTAATGTACAGGCTGCACTGTATTTTTATACAAAAGGGCATTTATTAGAAGTTTTTTCCAATGAGAAGATAAATTGGAATATTTATCCTTCTTCTCAAGGATAGGTGATTCAAGTTATCTCGTCCATCATAGGATAAATCTGTTGAAGAAAAACTAAGGAATAAGGGGAAAACAGATTGCTATTTATCATTTTAGTTTTGATAAAAACAAGATAGACAGATCGCGAATTGAGAGTATTGTCGATGAATTGCATATATTTTTTGTTTTGTAATCAGAATTCGTGATTCTGCGCCTGACTCCATTGTGTTATGTTGGACGCTGGCTGAACATCTCTAATATTTTGCACATAAATGTAGTTTTCATGTTTATTTCAAAATGGACTACAATCGTACTGCCATCCCGACCAAGACTTAATTTGGCTCGCGTTAACGTAAGCCTTGTAACGAGGTATCCCCGTCGTCCTGGTATATTATCCAATGGAATAATATGCGCTCAGGTGTAATGGTAAAAGAGGTCGGGGTGGCACTAAACCTCGGATAGAAGCCATTGTTCAAGCTACATACTGATTTATCTGTAAACTTTCATAAGTTGTTTATATGTTCAGACATAGATTATATGTCTCGGCACTTACTTGGCTTGCCGTACGTTGAGTTAAAAACTCTGCTCTACCCGCATCCACCCTACAAATCGTTTGTCATTAAAAAAAGAAACGGCACGTCGCGCCACATTAATGAGCCCAGGCGAAAGTTAAAAGACTTACAAGCCATTTTGTTGGCCTATCTTTATGAGCATGCTGCCTCTATGAAGCCCTGTGTTCACGGATTCACTCCGGGTCGTAGTATTGTTACGAATGCAAACACTCATTGCTCACCAAAGACACGATTTTTACTCAATATAGACATTGAAGATTTTTTTCCGTCAATTACGTTTTATCGAGTCCGGGGCATTTTGCAGAGTAAACCGTTTGCATTTTCATACTCGGTTGCTACTGTTCTTGCTCAGCTCTGTACGTTCAATGGAGAGTTGCCACAAGGTGCGCCTACATCTCCTCTGTTGGCAAATCTTGCGTGTCGTTCGTTAGATGGTGAGCTAATGAACTTGGCGAGACGCCACAGAGCTACTTATTCCCGTTATGCCGACGACATCACATTTTCTTTTTCAGTTGTTCGTCCAGAAAGCTTGCCGGCGAATGTCTGTTCATTTGATAGTGGCATCCTTACACTTGGGGAAGAACTTAGAGCTATTTTTGCATCTCATTCTTTTCGTATAAACCCCAACAAAAGCCGATTGAGTTCTCGGCGGCACCGTCTTGAGGTGACAGGTGTCACAATCAATAAATTTCCGAACGTTAAACGTAAGCTCGTTGATACTATTCGTGGAGGGCTTCATGCTTGGAAAGTTTACGGCTACTCACTTGCGCAAGCTGAATGGGAGAGACGGGTTGTTGATGGAATGGGTAAGGATTATGAGCATCGTCCATGGAAAAGGCAAACGCGCATTAGAGTCGTACCAAAATTAAAAAATGTATTGTGGGGTAAGTTACTTTATCTGCGGATGGTTCGGGGAAGTGATGGCGCGTTATATATGCGACTAGCTAAAAGGTACAACACACTATGTAAAGGCGAGTTATCAAAAGGTGCATTTGTATGTTCCAGTCTTCCGGTGGACTCAGTTGTCCGCACCCAGCCGGGTTCAGAAGATGCAGTGTTTGTCATTGAATGGATAGGTGATTATAAGATATCCGGACTCGGTATTACCGAAATGGTTGGAGGCCAAGGAACAGCATTCGCATACAGGGATGTAGGATTGATCACATGCAATCATGTGCTGGAATTTTCAGGAGAATTGGTAGGTGATCACGCGAAAAAAAATGAATCTGTTCATACGGCTATCGATTCAGAATATGTAAACAATGCCAAGCTGACAATTTCTAACCCCATGACAGGAAATTCGTGGAAGGGAAAAGTTGTGTGCCGTGATAAAGATTATGACCTTGCAATAATTCAATTTGATGATGAAAACCCGCCGTCCCACCACTATTTTCAAGGCCGCGGTACATCAATTCAAGTTCCTGAAAAAGGTTTTCTAATTGGATTCCCAAACCACTCTCCGGGAAAGCGAGCAGATTATCTGAAAGAACATGTGCTCAACAGATACCCTCGTTCTGGCTTAGACCGTTTCGATATTACGGGCTCAGGTAGTATTCGGAAGGGTAGTAGTGGCGGCCCATTTGTTGATGAAAATTATCGGGTTGCTGGTGTTGCACAGGAAGGTGCAAAGCATGAAGCGGGAAATGATCAATGTTTGTGCGTAACAGAACTGGACAAGTGGCTATCTGGATTGGAAGAAGTTCCTCCTCTACCTTCAACAGCTTTATCAGCGGGAGTTGTAATGCCATCTGATAAATAATACTAGCAAAGAGAAGCATGGGAACAAGTCGCGAATTGATAATATTTTGTTAACTTGTAAGTTGAAGCTATGACGCGAGTATGTTGTGGCGTTTTATTTATTGAAACAGTATAAGTAAGAAGCCATCGGGATATTTAAAAACGTGATGTCTCAAGAGCTGTTGCAGCTAATGGTTTTACTTATAGAAAAACAAAAGTTTCCCTAATATACATCATTGTATTGATTAAGTTAGGATACTCACATATCACTCCGGTTGAAGTTATTACAATCATGTACACCCAAAAACACTCTTAAGGTGCGCCGTCTTGTAAGACAGTGATAGATTATTCTCAGAAATGAAATTGAGCTACCTTATTGGGATGAAATATGTTTGTGAAGGTTTTTGTGATCGTCTCATTGATTATTTTGGGCTTGATCGGCTGCGCAACCAATGGCTCTTATAACCAGTCAGTATTCCTGCATCAGTCGAAGATAACCCTAAGCGCTACTTTTATGAGCACAAATGTAGACAGGTCTCACGAATCCTAGCAAGTAGCCCGGATAAGTTCACGTCATCCGGGAATCGACTTGATTCAAACTTTGAAAGCTTGATGTGGAGGAAATGGCTGAATGTACGCACGCAGTTTCGGCTCCGATAGCCGGCTCAAAACCCACCCCGTCGGCAGTGACACCCGCACGCTGACCTACGATACCGCCAGCCGCATCACGCAAACGACCGATACCAATCCGGTGACTAACCGCGCTTATGATTATGACGCGCTGGATCAGCGCATCAGCAAAAATGGCCCGTTGAGCTCGAAGTTTTTCTTCTTCTATGATCCGGCGGGGCAACTGATCGGAGAATATCGGGACAATTCCAGCACGGCCACACCGGCGGATGACTGGCTGGTGCGGCAAGAAACCATCTGGTTAGAAGATATTCCGGTAGCGGTGATCAAGAAAGCCACCGCTACCAGCCCGATCCAGGTGTACTTTATCCACGCCGACCACCTCAACACCCCGAGATATTAGACGACAATCAACAACGGGGTCAGGTACCGAATCACAACAACGGGGTCAGGTACCGAATCACGAATTCTGATTACAAAACGAAAAATGTATTCATCGACAACATTCTCAATTCGCGACCTGTCCCCATGCTTCCGAATTCGCGACCTGTCCCCATGCTTTCGCGCACACTGCATCAGGATGCAAGGTTGTTTTTTGCTCTGGCTAATGCGATCCATGATGCCGCCATCGCTACATGGGAGGCTAAACGTTTTTACGATTACGTGCGGCCGGTTACCGCGATTCGTCATTTATTTCGCGGGAAGAAAATAAAGGGTTGGAATGGTAGCAGTGTTACTGCTATTAACGGAGAGGCCTGGCGGCCATATCAGGTTGCGACTTTCCCTACGCCACCCTTTCCTGAGTTCACATCCGGTCACAGTGGCTTTTCTATGGCAGCAGCGGAAGTTCTCAAGCGCTTTACCGGTAGTGACTCATTTGGCGCAAGTTATACTCAGCCTGTACCATTACGCGTTGAACCGAATCTAGCCGCTGCTGTTGGTGTGACGCTGAGGTGGGATACCTTTACCGAAGCGGCATTAGAAGCAGGCGAGTCGCGGCTCTATGGCGGTATTCACTTTTATGAAGGTAATGTCTCTGGTTTAAGCCTCGGTCGTAATGTAGGGGTGCAATCTTATGAAAAGGCCCAAGGTTATTGGTCAGGGCGAATCTAAGGGCCGTAGGGTGCAATAGCGGTCTTCCGCGTATTGCACCGCGGGGAGTTCATGTGACGCAATACGGCTATTGCCTGGATCGTTGGGGTCAGATACAGAATCATGAATTCTGATTACAGAAAATATATGTGATTCATCGACAATATTCTCAATTCGCGACCTGTCTCATGCTTGTGAGTAAGCTTTAGATAGAATAATCGAGCAATCCAAATCTACTTGCTTTCATTACTGTTCTTATTTTTATACTCTAATGCTCGCCATACTGTCCTGACATCAACAAGATCATGTTGAATCAAAAGTGTAATGGCAATCTCTTCAATAGCTGCATAAAGACAAAATAAGGCAGCAATCCTGAAGGGCCAGTCGAGCAATCCGGTAAAAAGTAAAATGTAGCTTACTACGGTTACAGCCACAGCGAGTTTAACACTCCATGTGTGGTAGCTAATAATGCTATGAAATTTGATGAAGCCAACGATCACTGGTAGAGTAAAACTAAGAACAATGATAATAAAATAAAGTTTCTCTCGTAGCATGATGTCTGGCCATAATATCCAGGCACAGATTGCCATTGTTGAATAGATTATGAAATCACCCCAACTATCAAGGTGCGAACCCATCGTAGTTATTTGGTTTAATATCCTGGCAAGAAACCCATCAAGTACGTCGGTAAATACCGCAAATAACAATGCCCCAATAAACCAGTAGGGTTGTTGAGTAAATGCAAAGTAAAACAATACTGGCGCCATCAATATCCGGATTAGGCTAACCATATTAGGTAAATTAAATATTTGATCTTTAATGTGATCCATAATAATAACCTTCGGATAGTTAACTTACCCCCGGCAGAGCCGGAGGCTTATCGCACGAGCCCTTCAAAGGGGCTATCTGTGAGGGCCGCAGGGTGCAATAGCGGCCTTCCGCGTATTACGTATTACCCCACGGGGAGTTCATGTGGCGCAATACAGCTATCGCCTAGATCGTTGGAGTCAGGTACAGAATCACGAATTCTGATTGTAAAACAAAAAATATCTTCATCGACAAAATTCTAAATTCGCGACTTGTTCCTATGTTTTTGCACAGGGAATTAAGCCAGCTGAGATAGCTTCAGTTTCTAGCGAAGAAATTGCTGATTCAAGTGCGCTAATTGTTTCGATGCGGAAGTAGCGTGTTTGGAGACCCTTAATTTCGTATGCCTTTATATCCAGAAGCACTTCATGTGTTTTTCGTGCTGTATTTAATTCCCCATCTGGAATGGCGTCAAGGATTGCAATACAGTTAAATTTGGAATTACCCATAGTACTTTTACGCTAACTGGAATTTAAGTTCTGGGATAGCCACAATATACTCCACTAGAAATCACATCAATCAGTGCAATACGTATGATATCTTCTTAATCTTTATATAAATGGTCAGTACTTGAGTTTTATCATAACAGAGAGTTTTAAATCTACATACTGATGAACAAGCCACGGCTTTTGGATCAGACACGAGAAGATTTGAACAAGTTATTTGCTAAGGAGTTTCTGAATAACTGTCATTTCTAGCATAGCGAGAAATCTATGTAGTTGATTCAGAAGATTCCTCACTACGTTCGGAATGACAAATGTGGTTATGCAGAGATTTCCTAATTGTAGATCTGCCCAATAACTGCGAGAAAATTTATGTCATCCCTGATCGTGATAAAATCCCTTTCCCCGTTTCGGATTAGAAGGTTGTCTGAATTTACTCATTACTGACCGCGCAGGTTTATGATGTGGCGATCGAGAGTCCGTTGGAGCTTGCTGCCAATTTATCCGGGCGCATCCATAATCAGGTGTTACTAAAGCGGGAAGATTTGCAGCAGGTCTTTTCTTTCAAGCTGCGCGGTGCGTATAACAAGATGATCAAGTTATCGCCTGCGGTGCGCAATCGCGGTGTGATTGCGGCCTCTGCTGGGAATCATGCGCAAGGCGTGGCATTAGCTGCCAAGCGGTTGAGCTGTGGCGCTACCATCGTGATGCCGGTGACGACGCCGCAAATCAAGGTAAATGCGGTGATGGCGCTGGGCGCGACAGTTGCCTTGCATGGCGATTCCTATAACGATGCTTACGAGCACGCGATAAAGCTGGCAAAAATAGAGCAAGCCACGTTTGTTCATCCCTATGATGATCCGGACGTGATTGCCGGGCAGGGAACGGTCGGCATGGAAATCTTGCGGCAGCATACCGGGAGTATTCACGCCATTTTTGTGCCGATTGGCGGCGGCGGGCTGATCTCCGGCATAGCGGCTTATGTGAAGCGGTTGTATCCGAAAATCAAAATCATTGGCGTCGAGCCGGTCGATTCGGATGCGATGTATCGTTCGTTGCAAAGCGGCCGCCGGGTTAAATTGGCGCAAGTGGGTTTATTTGCGGACGGTGTGGCGGTTCGGCATGTGGGCAAGGAAACCTTCCGCTTATGCCGCGAACTGGTCGACGAAGTGATTCTGGTCGATACCGACGCCATTTGCGCGGCAGTGAAGGATGTATTTGAAGATACGCGCACGATACTGGAGCCTTCCGGCGCGCTTTCCGTTGCGGGCATCAAAGCGTACGTCGCGCGTGAAAAGATCTTGCATAAAACGCTGGTTGCGATTGCGTCGGGTGCCAATATGAATTTTGACCGGCTGCGTCATATTTCAGAGCGCGCGGAAATCGGTGAGCGGCGTGAGGCTGTGTTGACTGTGACAATTCCGGAAAAACCCGGCAGTTTCAAAAAATTCTGTAATTTATTGGGCGCCAAAAGCATCACTGAATTTAACTATCGTTATGCCGATCCGAAAGTGGCGCATGTTTTTGTTGGCGTATCGGTGCGCAATCAGGAGGAAACCCAGAAACTGATCAGTGAATTAAAACAAAGCGGCCTGGCCACCGAAGACATGAGCAACAACGAAATGGCCAAGCTGCATATCCGCCATTTAGTCGGCGGGCACGCGCATGACGTTAAAAATGAGATTCTTTACCGTTTTGAATTTCCCGACCGTCCCGGCGCGCTGATGAATTTCCTGAATAACCTGAGCCATAACTGGAACATCAGCCTGTTTCACTACCGCAATCATGGCGCCGACTATGGCCGCGTGCTGATCGGAATTCAAGTTCCCCCGGAAGAAAGATCTGACTTCAAAGCATTCCTGAATCAACTGGGTTATCACTATTGGGACGAAACCAAGAATCCCGCCTATAAATTATTTCTTGGATAATCCAACCAGACTTTAGGGATGCCCTTAATGCTAATTGGATGACATTAAGCTTCAACTGAAAATTGCGTTTTCCATGTCAAGAATTTCAACGTTACCGCGCATTACAAGAATCATGCAATTCATCGCGTAGCAGATTGTTCAACAGCCGGTTAGGGAAGAATTGATCGGAATGCTGCTATTAAGGAAGCTCTGATTAAGTTGATTACCGTTCGTCCTGTCGAAGGACTTAATCAGAGCTTCCTTAAATATCCGTTTGAATAGACATTGCGTTTTTTAGAATTACGCAATTCGACTGTACGTTACACCTGCCTGAACCCCCTCGGATTCGCTTGATCTCCATCTGCCGAAATATTAATCGCCATGTCACCGGAACTACGTAACCAGATCCTGAGCGGTTTATTGCTTTAGGGACATAAGATCCACCATTCCTATAGATGGTCTGTGACAATTTGTCGCATTGACGCATTGCTATATTCGCATAACAATGGGGCAAAGCGATTGGATGGATAGTCGTTAATAAGTTACCGTTTTTCTTCACTCTTCGTGGTTTACCGTAAACGGTATTTGCATTTTTTGCTCATTAACGCTCGCAACTTTATTTAGAAAAGAAATCACACATGAAAAATTCACTTAAATATGCACTGATTCTTGCAGGCTTGCACGCAGGATTGGGCTCGGCGCCTGTCATGGCACATATCACTGCCCCTGATTTGGGCACCTATGATGGCGCTGGTTCAATGACCAAATCGGGAATCGGTATCGGCGGTAATTATGGGTGGGCGGATGGAACGGATAATGACTGGGGCGATGCGCATCATCTTAACAGCTTTAGGTTTACCCTGCTATCTGAAGCCGATGTCACGCTCACATTTCAAAGCCAGGCATTTATTGTCGAAAGCACTGATGATGGAGATTTTTGGGCTGTTGACGGCTTCAGACCCGGTTTTTCCATTTTTGAAGGGCTTCCCCACGGCAATGTAAAAACAGGGGGGCTTCTCGATCACGATCAAAGTGTTGGCTCGGTTTTTATTCGCGACAGGGATAGCGGCAATCCTGACCCGGTCAGCAACCCAGGCGGCACGACCGAGGGTTCGTTCAGAGCTGCCAACGATTGGTCTATCACCAACGAATCCTGGGTGTGGAATACCGCCACTAATACCTGGGATCATGATTTTGATGACGGCAGCACTTACCCGGAAACCCATTTTAATTATATAGGTCATGCCTATGACGGCACTCTGGACTACGGTACCGGAGTTATTGCGGGTGGCGATGAGGTGGAGGACGGCATGGTTTCGAAGACATTCCACCTGGCCGCCGGTGACTACACAGGGCTTTACGGCGGTGCCGATTATCTTGCGCAGGATCCAGACAATCCGGACTCTGGAACGCTGTATGGAGTTTCCTTTTCTATTTCAGTCGCTTCGGCAGTTCCGGAACCCGAGACTTATGCCATGCTATTAGCGGGCCTGGGGTTGATCGGTGCGATGGCGCGACGTAGAAAAGGGACAGTGAGTAATTCATCAGGCATTCGTTAGACAGCCGTTTCGGACTACTTTGAATTGATTGAATACTCTACTGACAGAATGGCCTTATATGAATTTTTTACCCTCGGCATTTGATGGAAGCTTAGAGCTTTACTTCCGGGTTATCCGAGAGGGGATGGCTGTGCGCAGCCATTGCGATCTGTTGAGATGGCTGCAGGGAGATGTGCAGCACTATCTGCCACATAAGATCATGCTCGCAGTCTGGATTGGCACTGCTGCAAGACAGGTTGAATACGATGTTGTTTCCGCATTGCCAGGGGTTAGAACCGGATTTTTACATTCGGAAAAATTGTTAACCTTGCAACAGGAACTTTATGGTTTGTGGATTGCGCTGGGCAAAGTGCCCTATAGGCAAAGCCTTGATGCACAAGATTCCCAGTCCGATAATTGCAGGCCGCCATGCACTACTGGTGAAATATTCCGCGGCATGCGATCTTTGCTTGTACACGGAGCCAGTGACGAACGCATGGGTCAGGATTGTCTTTACATCATATTCAATTCGAAGGATAGCTTTGACGACACTACACTGAGCGTTATGGAGAGCCTGCTGCCGTATCTTGATAGCGCTTTGCGCCGGATCACACCCTGGGCTTGTCAGCATCAGGCTTTGCCCTCCATGGAAGATATGCCGCAAAGCAGGGAAAATTACGGATTGAGTATGCGCGAAGCTGAAATAATGGATTGGGTCAGGCTAGGCAAAACAAATCCTGAAATCGCATCCATTCTCGGGATCAGTGCTTGCACGGTAAAAAACCATTTGCAGAGTATTTTCAAGAAACTTGATGTCCTTAATCGGGTGCAGGCCATTGCCAAAGTTGGTCCAGCCCCGGCAATCGCTAAACCAGCACCCTTGCTTTCGCCTTCTGCCGCTCCGCTATGTGCAAATCCAATCAATATTCCACCGGTTTACCGGTCAAGTCTAGAACTCTTGGTTGATCGCTTGAAAGGATAGAAAGTGGCAGATTTCAAAGAGTTCTTCCATGACTGACGATCCCGTTCATTCGGTAAGCCATTAACGCAGTGAATTACTGGATACCGGCGCATAACAGCATTGCGGCTTCTTGGAACGGATAGCCATTGCATATCAATACACCTGGTCTCACACACTCCACTTTTCCCATGTGCGGTTTCTAAGATTATCCAGTCATGGTTCGATGTGTTCTATGGGATTCCAGTGGGTTGTCTTTGCTCTGTACATTCATATTACCCTGCCGGGAACGGTTCATTGTCAATAGTCCTTTCGTACTATTGTGAAGAATGAATGGATTCACGCATGCTATTACGCGGATGGAATTCATTCATTCTCAGCAGATCATTGAAATCTTGCCCTAAAGGGGCGGGTTTTATCTTAAACGTAGGATATAAAAGGATAGAAAACTCATGAAACATTCACTTAAAAATGCACTGGTTCTTGCCGGTTTGGGTGCGGGGTTAGTCTCGGCTCCTGCCATGGCGCACATTTCTACGAAAAATTTCGGTACTTTCGATGGCGCAAGCGATGTAACGGCGTCCATCTCGACCAGTGTTCCCGGCAATTTCGGTTGGATCGATGGCAGCGATGCCGACTGGGCCGATACGCACAGGTTGGCCGTCTACCAGTTCACGCTGACCGGCGATGCCGATGTCCAACTCTCATTTGAGCAAGCGGTCGCCGGTGGCGGACGCAACGGACTCATCCCGGGATTCTCGCTCTATTCGGGTTTACCCCACGACCCGCTTTCTCTAGGCGGTCCGGATCACGACGACTCGGCCGGATCGCTATTTCTTCGTGACGTGGATAGTGGCGGAGCCATTACTGAAGGTTCATTCAGAGCATTGCACGACTGGAGAATCACTGGCGAAGAATCTCTGGCAGTTGTCGCGCCGAGTGTCTTTACCTACATTGGCCACGCCTACGATGGCAGTCAGGACTACGGCACGGGTATCATCCCCGGTGGCGACGGTTTACTTGATAATGTGGTTACACAAAGCTTTCACTTGGCGGCGGGTGATTACTCCATATTCGTAGGCGGAAGTGACTATGCCAGTCAATCCGCAGCGCTGAGGAGCCTGGGCGTCAACGGCACCATCTTAGTCTCGGCGGTTCCAGAACCGGAGACCTATGCCATGTTGCTGATGGGATTGGGGTTGATGGGTGTGATGGCGCGCCGGCGCAAGGTGGCTGAAAAGCTTCACGGATAAGCTGCTACCACTTTTTTCAATTTGCTTATTGCAGAGAGCGGATGAGTTCATCCACTCCAAACTTATAAAGGAAAAGATATGAAATCTAAAACGATCAAGTATTCCAGTATCAAGCTTGCCGGTTTAGCGGCTGCTGGCATCTTGTTTCTGGCTGCCAGCCAGGCCAATGCGACCAGTTATGCCTTCCATGATCTTGGCACCGCAGGCGGGCCCTGGTCAATGGCGCTTGCCATCAATAACGCTGGACAAATCACGGGTGGTAACAGCCGCGGAACCCCTATCAGGGATGACGGAGAAATTCTTACGATCTGGGATGGTGCTACCATGACCACCAGTGATTTAGACAGTCGCGGCTGGAGCATTAATTCTTCAGGCGCCATCGCAGGCGGCTATGCAGACCGCGGTTTCTGGTTTTTTGCCTCGACGTGGAACGCTGCCGGTGTTCGAACTGACCTCGAAGATTTGGCCGGACGCAAAGACGAATTCTGGAGTGTCGGGCAAGGCATTAACGATCTCGGGCAAGTGGTCGGGGCGGCAGTGGCTGCCGATAACAACTCCTACAAACCGCTACTCTGGGACAACAGCACGACACCCACTGTGTTAGATACACTCGGCGGGCAAACAGGCGAAGCCCTGGGAATCAACAACGCCGGACTTGCTGTGGGAAATAGCTTCACAACCGGTGATGCCGCTAGCCATGCGACATTGTGGGATATCAACAGTGGTTCGGTTACCGATCTTGGCACGCTCGGAGGTATTGACAGCAACGCATTGGCAATAAACCAAATCGGGCAAATTGCCGGCTGGAGTTATCTCACGGGTGATCTCGCTCAGCATGCTACATTTTGGGATGGCGCTGCCTTGACCGATCTGGGTACCTTAGGCGGTACAAATAGCTCGGCGCTTGCGCTCAATAATTTAGGACAAGTTGTAGGCTGGAGCGAATTGGCTGATGGTTCCCAGCACGCAATGTTCTGGGATGGCGCTACCCTGATAGACTTAAACAGTTTACTCGATCCCGCACTGGTAAGCGCTGGCTGGGTGCTGAAAGAAGCTGCTGGCATCAACGATCACGGTGCGATTGTGGGAACAGCAGTCAATGATCTTTTGGGTATTACCAATGGACACGCCTTCTTGCTGTCTCCCGTTCCCGAACCGGAAACCTACGCCATGTTGCTGGCAGGCTTGGGGTTGATGGGTGCTATGGCCCGCCGGCGCAAAGTGACTGTAAAGCTTCACGGATAAGCCGCTACCATTTTTTCAATCTCTTCCGGGTTTAATTCCTCGCTGCTTGCGGCGAGGTGATTTTTTTTCTTAACAGGCTGTTGAAAAACGTATTCGAGGCAGCCGATGCAAGGCAAAAATAGGCGAAAAAGCGCAGTTTATGCTTAATAAATGAGCATTTTGAGGCTATTTTTAACACCGCAGCGGCAACGCAGATAGTTTTTCAAAGGCCTGTTAAAGCATCCCGAGTATGTCCGGCTTGTTTCTTCTGCGATCGATCTGATGTAGTGGTTTGTTCTTGAATTTTCTGACATAAAACACAATAAATTCATAAACTCCTAAAAGACCTTGTTTCACAGGTCTTATCCTGTTTTTGACCCCATGCTTCAGCGATTAAGCTATCACCTGACAACAATCGTGTCTGGTGTCGTCTGTCATCAAAAAAACTGAATATCCAGACAAGCCCGTATCAATGCTGGAGAAAACAATGGAAGATAATTTATCTAAATTTGGTTTAACAACCAGAATGGTTGCCATAGGAAAGAAGTTTCCGGTTATTACCTTACCGGCAAAGAAAAGTATTCCTAAGAGTACTTCCATTTTAAACACTAGCTGGATAATGGGCGGCATCGTGATGCTTTTTACTGTGCTGCTGTTGATCACACTGGCTATCAGCGTCAATCAAGCCAGGCATCATACGGTTCAACCGGAATTGGTTGCGCAGTTGGAGATGCAGCATTTACGTTTGTCAAAGGCCGCACAGCAGGCGCACATGGGTAATGCCAATGCATTTGCCGAGTTACAGGACAGCCAATATCTGTTAAATCAATATATTGCATTGCTATCTCAGGGCGGGATCTATGATCATAACAAGATCGTTCCAACTGCAGATCAATCGCTTGCATTAATCCTGAATGTCTATCAGCAAAACTGGCAGATTGAGGCTAAAAAGATTGCTCTGATTTTGAACCATAAAGAATCTTCGATTAAGCTAAACAGCAGCATCAAAACAATCCAGATTACGCAGAGTCAATTGGCCAGACGCATCGAAGAATTAATTGGCCGTATGGTAGAAATCGGTAATCTGCCGCAAGAAATACGGACGATGGAATCCATAAAAATCCATGCGCGCACGGTAGCAAAAAATGTTAGAACGCTTCTTTCCAGTGAATTCTCGATGCCAGAAATCACCGCGCAGCTTGCCCAGGATCACGCACAAATTTCAGCGATTACCCAAATTTTAAGTCAAGGGAATAATGGACTTGGGGCGGCATCAAACAGGGATGAGACTATTCAGGATTTGTTGTCACATGTTTATTCGTTGCTGAGAAGGTTTGACGATCACCTTCGAGTGATTCAACAAGAAATACCGGTAACTTTTACTACCCAGTTGGCTATGGATGAAGTTGCGAACAACAGTGAGGCCATGCTGGATATGACGCGCGCGCTGGAGAGTGAAATTCAAGAACAAAATCGGCATACTGTCTCTTTATTCAACGCGCTGAATTATACATTTGGTGCATGCGCAGTGCTTGCGTTCCTATTTTTTGTCCAGTCAGTACGCCGTAATGCACATTATCAAGATTTGGCAAGCAGAAATGAAGTTGAGAAAGCACAAAAGGCAATCGTGACGCTTTTGGACGATATGAAAAGAATCGCCGATGGCGACCTGACCATCCGCACGGATATCACGAACCATATGACCGGTGCGATTGCGGATGCCATCAATTGCACGATTGAAGAATTGCACACACTGGTGGAACAGGTCAATCAGGCCAGCGCGCTGGTTGTTAAATCGTCTAATCAGGCGCAATATGTTTCGTCGGGATTATTAACAGCGGCACAACAGCAAACGGCAAAAATTGAACAAACCACCCTGGCAGTGATCGGCATGACGGAATCCATCAGTAAGATATCCGATATGGCGACAGAATCCGCCAAAGTCGCCAAACAATCATTATCCACTGCGGAAAAAGGTACCTCGGCGGTGCGTGAATCCATTGCCGGAATGAATGAAATCCGTGCGTATATTCAGGATACCTCCAAGCGGATCAAGCGCCTGGGAGAAAGCTCACAGGAAATCGGTGAAATTGTTGCGCTGATCACCGATATCACCGACCAGACGAATGTTCTGGCTTTAAATGCAGCGCTGCAGGCAACCGCCGCAGGTGAAGCCGGACATGGTTTTACTGTGATTGCGCAAGAAGTGCAGCGTTTGGCTGAGCGCTCAGCAGAAGCCAGCAAACAAATCAGTGAATTGATTGTCACGATTCAAGGCGATACACAAGATGCCATCGCAGCGATGGAAAGAAGTACGCTCGGCGTGGCAAAAGGTGCCAAGCGCTCTGATGCAGCCGGGCGGGCTCTGGAAGAAATAGAAGAAGTTTCAAAGCAGCTGGCTCAACTGGTTACCAATATTTTTGATGTCACGAATACCCAAACACGGGCAGCGCATAAGGTAGTTGCCAATATGGAAGAGATTCTGCACATTACCCGGCAGAATACTGAAGGGACGTTGAAAACCACGGGGTCAATCAAACAAATCACCGGTTTTGCATCTGAGCTGAAAGCATCGGTATCCAATTTCAAGGTGTAATGGGCACCTCTAAAAATTCAAAGTTCAAAACAGCATGAGGCACGAGCAAAAAATGGTTACGCAGCATAGGTATGCTATGTAAGGAAACATTTTTTGAGAGCAACAAAGTGTTGTGACGAAATTTGGATTTTTAGAGATGCCCTAATGTTGATTTCGATTTCAATAGGGAATAGATGGTATTAAAAATGAGCGCACAACCCAAACTTAATATTGCTTCGATTATCGGAATCAAGGATGGAATCTATCAAGTATTCGCTTTGATTGACCAGAATCTGGATGTTTATAGCAAGCATCCTGGCAATGACAAGCTAATCAGAGAATGCCTGAATTACATTCATCAATTGGATGGCTTGCTGGAGATGCTGAATCTGACAAGCATCACCATCGTCACTGAAAAGATGGAGCAATTGGTTGCAGCGCTTATCAGCAAGAAGATTGAACCCAGTCCGCCGATTTTCGATGCGCTGAAACAATCCACCAAGGCATTGCTTTACTACCTGAATGAGTTGATTGAAGGCGCAGAAGAAAATCCGCTACGTCTGTTTCCAGCGTATCGCGGGTTGATGCAAGTGTATGGTTTTGAAAATGCGCCCGAGAGTGATTTGTTTTTCCCCCGATTAACAGTTAGCCCGGCATTAAAAGCGGAATCAGCGCAGATTAATGCCTTAACGGGCAAATCCTTCGCCAAACAATTGGGCGCCGAATATCAGGCTGGTCTGCTCAAGTGGTTGCGTGATCCATCGAATAAAGATGGCTTGCAGCAGATGACTGCGGTGGTCAATCAGCTTGAAGAATTTCCGGGAACTACAGAAGGGCGGACATTCTGGTGGGTGGCTGCCGGTTTTCTCGAGGATTTATTGCAACTGGAAGACAATCAAATCGATCTTTCTGTGCGCCGCCTGTGCGGAAAGATTGAACAAACCATACGCCATCTTGCCGCTGGAACACTGGGTAGTACTGCACCATTAATGCGTGAATTGCTGTACCACATTGCCCACAGCGAATCAGCCAGTCAGCGCATCAGCGATATCAAGAACAGTTATACCTGGCCCGGTCTGACGGCAGACCGGGATACGCTGACTTTTGAACAGTCGGAAACCTTGCGTCCCATCCTGGATAGGCTACGTAGCACGTTGATGGAGGCGAATGACATCTGGCGTGAGTTTTGTGCAGGACATCAGGAAAGCCTGGCCTCGTTGCTTGAATACATTGATTGGCTCAACCATCAAGCGCAGCAAACCGGATGTGCGCCGTTAGTTAAATTAATCGATGCCATTAATAGTACCGTTACTTTTTTGCATGATCAGCCTCAGGATGCCAGTGAAGAGCTGGCGATGGAAATGGCGACTGCTTTGTTACTGGTTGAAAGTATTATCGATGACTTTAACCAATTACCCCCGGATTTATCGCAGCAGATCGATGTGATTGCCGCCCGTCTGCGCGGCATTGCCACAGGTAATGTCAGTGTGCTGCCGCATGCACCGGCGTTTACTGTGTTAGAAAGTAAATCACAGGAAAAAGAATTACTGGCGCAGGTTGCACAGGAAATTCTGACCAATCTGGGTCAAATTGAGACCATTCTGGATAAATTCTTTTTTGAACCCGCCAAAAGTACAGAATTGTCCGTGCTGCCTAGTTTATTCAAGCAAATCTTCGGCGCTTTGGTCATGCTGGATTTGGAGCGTGCGCACACTTTGCTGCATCATTGCCTGAACCTGGTCGAAAAACCAGAACAGATCTTGCTGGTGGATGGATTAAGCAGTCTGGGTTTCTTTATTGAAGCGCTCAGAAGCGGGCAACCCGAGAGTCAGCAGATTGTCGAGGAAGCAATCAAACTTTTTCAGATCGCAGCAATTCCCGCCAATGCACCGTTACCGCCGCAAACGGCCGTTCCAAAAGCTGCCGTCGCGGCAAAACCGGATATAGCAGCCGTTAAAGCGGAAAGTCCCAGTGCCAATGCCGATCCAGAATTGCTCGCTATTTTCCTGGAAGAAGCGGAGGAAGTGCTGGCAAGTATTGCCACTGAATTGCAGAAGTGCCGGATCGATGCAACCAATCGTGAGCCACTCACCGCTTTGCAGCGTGGATTTCATACACTCAAAGGCAGTGGCCGCATGGTCAAGCTGGAGAAGATGAGTGAAGTGGCCTGGCGCTTGGAGCAAGTTCTGAGTCATTGGCTAACTGAAAAAAGATCGGTTTCCGATCCATTACTAAGCTTAATCACGCACACGCATCAGGCCTATAGCGAGTGGTGCAGAAATCTGCGCGAACAGGGCGCAACAGCGGTTGATGCCGGTGAATTGTTGCTTTTAGCCAAAGCGCTATTAACCAGTGAAAAAGCAATCGAAACGCAGATGCCGGACTCAGCAGCAAAGGCTAAAAGCCTTGTTGACCTAGACGCCTCGTTTGAAGCCGAAGCGGAAGAGCCAGCCGTATTCCCGGATTCCTCATCCAGCGGAACAAAAACTAAGCCTGTGCAACCTGTGCCGTTTACCGCCGAAGCAGTTGATCGGATCAATCTTGAGCTGCTTCCGGTGTTTCTTGAAGAAACGCAAGGCATTATTCCGCAAATGGGCGGTAAATTGCGCGCCTGGCGCATGCTGCCGCAAGACGAAGATATTCATCATGCGCTACTGCGATTGTTGCATACCTTGAAAGGCAGTGCCCGCATGACGGGAGCGTTGCAGCTTGGCGAATTGATCCATGCGATGGAAAGTCATGTGGAAGCAGCTTTTCTTACGCGCAATATTTCCGACGCCGCGCTGGACCAGCTCGAAAGTGAATTTGATGCCATCAGCGGTAAGATTGAACAGCTTCAACGTATTGAGGTGCTGCCGCTCCTGGAAAATCAGGCCGCTGCGGATGCAGTTGCAGAGAGGATTGAACCCATAGGGGTTGTGCCCGAAAAAACCGAATTGCTTCAGTCAAAAACCATTTTGCGTATTAACTCCGAGTTGATTGATCGCCTGATTAATGATTCCGGAGAAGCCAGCATTTTGCGCTCCAAAATTGAAGCACAACTCAACAATTTTAAACAATCGCTGCAGGATCTTACTGAAAGTACGCACCGCTTACATGATCAGTTGCGCGAAGTGGAAATTCAGGCGGAAACGCAAATGCAATCGCATCTTGCACAGCGGCATGAAAGCGAGCCTGCGTTTGATCCGCTCGAGTTTGATCGATTTTCCCGCTTCCAGGAACTGACGCGACTGATGGCGGAAAGTGTCGATGACATTATCACCGTGCAAAAAAGCTTGCGGGCAACACAAACGGTCGCCGAAGAAGCGGTCGTGCAGCAATCCGTGATTAACCGCCAGCTCCAGCAATCCTTGCTGCAAATCCGTACGATACCCTTTGGTAATTATGCCGAACGTTATTATCGTATCGCCCGGCAAGTGGCGGAAGATGTGGGTAAAAAAGCCAATCTGGAAATCCAGGGTGCGGAAGTAGAAATTGATCGCAGTGTACTAGAGAAAATTAACCCCCCTCTGGAACATTTGCTGCGTAATGCGATAGCCCACGGCATCGAAGAACCACGGCTAAGACAACAAGCAGGCAAGCCTGAAACAGGACAAATCGCTATCCACCTGCGTCAGGAAGGCAACGAAGTAATCATCACGCTGAGTGACGATGGCCGCGGTTTGAATTTGCCGCGCATTCGTGAGGAAGCGCAACGGCTTGGCTTGATCCAGGAAAATGAAATAATGGATGATGACAAGGCGATGTCGCTGATCTTCATCCAAGGCTTATCAACAACTGACTCCATTACCGGAATTGCCGGTCGCGGAATCGGTCTGGATATCGTCAAAAATGAGATTTCGATGCTCGGTGGCCGCATCAGTGTTCAGTCTGTTCCCAACCAGGGAACTACGTTCACGATTTATTTACCGCTCACACTATCCGTTGCACAAACATTCATGGTGCGCGCCGGGAAACAAATCTATGCGATTCCTGCTTTTATTGTCGAGCATAACCGGGAATTCGATCCCGATACGCTGAAAACAATCTATCAGGATAGACAGATCGAGTTTAATGGAAAAAAATACTTGTTCTCCCATTTGTCGAATTTGCTGGGTCAGACAGATCATATTCCGGAAACCACCAAACATAGCCAAGTGTTATTCCTGCACAGCGGGACACAATATCTTGCCGTGCATGTCGATGAGCTAATCGGCAATACCGAAGTGGTGGTCAAGAACATCGGTTCACAACTTGCACATGCGCCAGGTGTTGAAGGCGCTACGATTACCGGTGATGGCGAAGTTATTTTGATCCTGAATCCGGTGAAACTGATACAACGTACCGATGTTCAGAAAGTGCTCAGTTCACCGCTATCCGAATTAACTGCTTTTGTTAAGAAGAAACCCATCAAGGCGCCCGCCATCATGGTGGTGGATGATTCATTGACGGTGCGCAAAGTAACCTGCCGCCTGTTGGAACGCGAAGGTTGTGATGTGTTGATTGCTAAGAATGGCAAGGAAGCGATTGAAATTCTTCAGGACAGTATACCGGACATCATGCTCGTCGACCTGGAGATGCCTAAAATGAATGGTTTTGAATTGATCGAATGGGTACGCGCGAACCCGGAAACGGCCCATATCCCAATGATCATCATTTCCTCACGAACCGCGGAAAAACACCGGAAAATTGCCCAGGATCTGGGGGTTAATATATTTCTTGGTAAGCCTTATAAAGAGGAGGAATTATTGAGTCATTTGTCCGAATTGATAAGAAAATAAGCGAAGTTGTACAAAAAGATCGGGATGAAGGTCTGTCGGTAAATGAAGCGTAAGTTGGTTGGCCATTTTGCTGATGGCCAACCTGGCGATACATCCTTGCATTTAATTTTGGCCATGCTGCAATTTCTGCTTATAGCTCTGAGGCTATGGAGTTTAAGGATAGATTATGCAGTTACAGATTCCTTCAATTGATGGTTTGTACTGGATAGCGTTGCGGCAAAAGTAGTGTTGATCTTTTTAGGATCAGTCGAGTGGGATATTTGACTATAGAAAGCATTATAGTGCGGATGAGATTGGTAACTGTTGATAACATCTGCGTGTGCCAGTTGGATTCGCCAACAAAGGCGATATTGCCCCGGTTCTGATAATGCCCAACCTGAGAAAACTTGGCGCACACCCGGAATTGTCATTAAAGCTTTACGTGCCTGTTCAGTCAGCGTATCAAATTGCTGTAGATAGCGGCTCTCAATATTACAAATAATGATTTGTTCTACAGACTGCCAAGGGCGGCACTGAATCAAAACTTCCGCTGCGCGGCCCGCTGATCCCCAGAGATGCATATACAATTTGATTTGTTCTTGGAGGCTTTCTTTAACACCGTGCAATGATTCAATATAGCCCTTTTTGTTACTTTTTTGGCTATTGGAACGAATTACTGCGGCAGCGATATCGGAAAGTTCCGTGTAACAGTTAATTTTAGCGACACCATTTAAAATCAGCTTATGGTACTGCTCCTCAACTAATCCACTTCCGCCATGCAGCACCAGTGGAATGCCGAGTTCATCGTTAATGCGTTTCAGACGTTTGAAGTCTAATTTAGTGCTGCGATTGGGCTGGCGGCCATGGATTGTGCCAACGGAAACAGCAAGGAAATCAATTTTGGTGCGTTCAACATACACTTTAGCTTCTTCTGAAGAGGTATAGACGACTTCTCCCAAGTTATTGATTGCATTTTCTCCTTCCACACCGCCCACAAAACCGAGTATTCCTTCAACTGCTGTGCCGCAGGCATGAGCTACTTCTGTAACACGGCTGGTTTGAGTGATATTGACTGGGAATGTTTCTGAAGAAACATCCAGCATGACACTGTTGCAACCAAGATTAATCGCTTGAACGATGGATTCATGCTTCTTTGCATGATCAAAGTGGATAGCAACCGGCACTTTGGCGTGATGTGCAGCTCGTTCGACAGCCGGCATGATCAGGCTAAAATCATGTTGGTGGAAGAGCGGCTCAGAAAGATTGAGAATGACTGGTGAACGACAGAACTCGGCTGTCGTGATAATAGCTTCCAAGAAGTCCAGGCTTACCAGTCCAAAACCACCGATTGCGTAGTTATTTTGATAAGCATGATTCAACATATCGCGCATATCTACAAGTGGCATTTTTATCCTCTGTAATTTAGGGGTGTAAAAAAATTAGCTCAATGCATGATTTTTTCAAGTGCCTGATCCAAATCATCCAGAGCTGATCCCATGATAAGACCTGCATAGCTATGGTATAGCCACAATTCACAAGAAACGGGTAGGTGTAAACCACGTCGTCCACGAATCTGAAACTCGCGCCATGCCAAAATGGGCTGATCGTCTTTATTACTATCTACGCATAGCCACATGGCCTTGTCTAGAATGACTTCTAATCCGCGATGCTGCTGTAATGTCACTCGCAAAGGATAGCCTAGTCGCAGCAGCGCTAGTCGCCCGCGGTTATAACAAGCCGCTTCGATCGTTTTAGGGAAAATTCGCCAAGGGAGAGTCAGCGTTTCCATCGCTATCGATATATTGTAATTTTTATTTTTTGTTTTTTGTTTTGGATTCACTATCCAAGGTACTTTCAAGAAAAACACGACTCGCTAGAATATCTTCCGCCTCTAATGTGATGAGATCCTTTTTGGATAATGATCTGTTTGTTCCGGAAAATAGTCGATTTGCCTGCCGCAGCCGAGCACGATCAAGCGCGTTACGAACTGAGCGTGCATTGGCAAAATGCTCTGACTTCATACGCAGGCGGATATATTTCCCGAACGCCTTTTCCCCGGCTGCACTGAAGCAGTAATTCTGACTTTCTAACATTAACTTAGCGATCGAGACTAGCTCATCTGCACCATAATCCGGAAAGTCGATGTGGTGCGCTATACGCGAGCGCATGCCGGGATTACTATGGAAGAATTTGTCCATGCGATCTTTGTAGCCCGCCAAAATAACAACCAAGTCATCGCGATTATTTTCCATCGTTTGCAGCAAAATTTCTATTGATTCTGCACCATAGTCACGTTCGTTCTCTGGTTTATAAAGATAATAAGCCTCATCAATGAAAAGAACGCCTCCCATCGCTTTCTTTATCACCTCTTTTGTTTTTGGTGCGGTATGTCCAATATATTGACCGACCAAGTCGTCTCGGGTCACTGAAACCAGGTGCCCCTCACGCACATAGCCAAGGCGATGTAAGATTTCTGCCATGCGCAGGGCTACTGTTGTTTTCCCAGTACCGGGATTTCCAGTAAAACACATATGTAAACTGGGTGCTTCCGCAGATAATCCCATTTGTTTGCGAACACGATCGACCAGCAACAATGCAGCCGTCTCGCGAATACGAGTCTTCACAGGAATTAAGCCAATCAACTCATTATCTAGTTTATCCAGTACTTCTTGGATATTAGACTCCCGGAACTCTGCATCCAAATCAATCACGGTATCTTTGGGCGAAGTTAAGTTTTTAGATTGCTTAGGCATGTTTGATTACTCATTGAGGTCTCATGGGATAGATACTGTGGCATACATATCAATTATGTGCATTTAATCTTTAGAGGCTGCTATTGAATACTTAATCGATTAAATTTTTTAATGCCATCACGCTTACACTGCTCACTATTTCTCTCCCTCCTTTACGGAGAGAGAGAAATCTTACGCTAACTGTTAGTAACGCTCAGCTTCCGGTTTGTCGGTTGCATAAGAGTGAATGGTATAACTAATGCTCCGTCCAGCTCCTTCTTGACGCACCAAACCAAAGCCTGGTTCTTTCTTAGGCCGATTGACAATATAAGACATGGTCGGACTTTCCACTCCACGTGTTGAGTTAAATGCAGTTACGCGGATATAGTGGTTTGGGAAAGTCTTACGGCAACTATTGATTTCCAGCAAGATTCCTGCCGGATCTTTCAAATCAAACATAGGATTGCCAAACATTTCCCAGTACGTGTTACGTGGATGCGGGTCATCCGTATATTCGATTCCGATTGCCCAGCCATTCTTCAACGCATACTTGAGCTGAGCTGAAATTTGCTTGTCGGTCAACGGAGGCAGGAAAGAAAATTGCCCCTGTGTCAGCATATTACCCGAATTGGTCATCATAATTGCTTCTCCTAAAATGGTTAAACGTTCGCAGTCGTGGATGGCACAAAGTCAGCGGTATCCGTAGAATCGTAGTTAAAGGTAATATCTTTCCACGTATCCAACGCTTGTTTGAGCGGCGTACACCACTTGGCAGCATCGGCAAGAATTTGCGGACCTTCTTTGACGTAATCACGACCTTCGTTACGCGCCAAAATCATCGCTTCGAGTGCGACACGGTTTGCCACTGCACCTGCCTGAATTCCTTGAGGATGGCCGATCGTACCGCCACCGAACTGCAATATCACATCTTCGCCGAGATAATCAATCAACTGATGCATCTGGCCTGCATGAATACCACCTGAAGCAACTGGCATTACTTTATTGAGAGAAGCCCAGTCTTGGTCAAAGAATAATCCATGTTCCAGATTTTTTTCAGTCCGTGTATCGCGCAAGGTGTCGTAAAAGCCCCTGATCATCAGCGGATCACCTTCAAGCTTCCCAACAACTGTACCTGCATGAATATGATCAACACCCGCCATACGCATCCATTTACAAATCACACGGAAATTCATGCCGTGATTTTTCTGGCGTGAATAGGTCGAATTACCAGCGCGATGCAAATGCAATATCATGTCGTTCCTACGTGCCCACTTTGCCATCGACTGAATTGCGGTGTAGCCGATCACCAGATCGATCATGATAATGACTGAACCCAGAGATTTTGCAAACTCCGCTCTTTCATACATGTCTTCCATCGTGCCGGCCGTCACATTCAAATAATGACCTTTGACTTCACCCGTAGCGGCAGAAGCTTTATTGACTGCTTCCATGCAATATAGGAAACGATCACGCCAATGCATAAAAGGTTGTGAGTTAATATTCTCATCATCTTTCATGAAATCCAGGCCGCCTTTCAGGCCTTCGTATACAACGCGTCCGTAGTTACGTCCGGAAAGACCCAGTTTTGGCTTGGTCGTTGCACCCAATAACGGACGACCAAATTTATCTAAACGTTCACGTTCTACCACGATACCTGTTGCAGGACCTTGGAAAGTTTTCAGGTAAGCAACGGGAATACGCATGTCTTCCAGACGCAGTGCCTTGACTGCTTTGAAGCCAAAGACGTTACCGATAATGGAAGCGGTTAAGTTGGCGATTGAGCCTTCTTCGAATAAATCGATATCATAGGCGATATAGGCAAAGTATTGCGCTTCGTTTTTAGTACCTGGGCCTGTGTTTGGAACCAGCTCAGACTTATATGCTTTAGCACGATAAAGTTCACATGCAGTCAGCCGGTCAGTCCATACTACGGTCCATGTTGCCGTAGAAGATTCGCCTGCGACCGCTGCTGCCGCTTCTTCATGATCCACTCCTGGCTGAGGCGTGATGCGAAACAACGCAACGACGTCTGTATCTTTTGGTACATAGCCAGGTTCCCAGTAGCCCATTTTTTTGTACGGAATGACACCGGATTTGTAACGTTCTTTACCTTCTTTCATGGTTTCTGAAGCCATAATTTTTCTCCGAGTTATTGAAAAACCCACGCTATAAACTTTAGTTAGGAAGTAGACATCAGCGGGTGAAAATATAGTAGTTTTTTTAAACTATAAATAACAATCAAATGTTTCTATTGTTGCGATAGACCTTTATCTATGATAGATTTTTTATTGGCGGGTAAAAAAGGGGAGATTCATGCGTCACAGCACGTTGCGGCAACTTGAAGTTTTTGAAGCGATTGCTCGACTGAAAAGCTTTACTCGCGCAGCTGAAGAGTTATTCTTGACACAGCCGACGGTATCGATGCAAATCAAAAAACTGACGGATGAGATTGGATTACCTTTGTTTGAACAAATCGGTAAAAAAATCTATCTGACCGATGCAGGAAAAGAGTTGTATCAAACCTGCCTGGGTATCTTTGAACATTTTTCCCGTTTTGAAATGATCGCATCGGATATGAAAGGCTTGAAATCAGGAAAACTGCGGCTTGCGGTGGTCACTACCGCGAAATATTTTACGCCACGTTTATTGGGCATGTTTTGCCAGAAATACCCAGGCATAGAAGTTGCACTAATAGTGACGAATCGCGAGCGAGTTCTGGAAAGATTAAGCGGTAATCAAGACGATCTATATATCTTGGGGCAGGTTCCGGATGCTGTTGATGCCGTAGCGGAAGTATTTCTGGACAACCCGCTGGTTGTGCTGGCATCCGCCGATCATCCATTATCTTGCGAAAAAAAGATCAGCATCAAGCGCATCTGCGATGAGCCTTTTATCATGCGTGAGCCGGGCTCTGGAACAAGAATAGCGACAGAACGTTTTTTTTTAGCGCATGATCATAAATTGAAAGTCCGCATGGAACTGGGCAGCAACGAAGCGATTAAGCAGGCTATTGTCGGTAGATTGGGTATCGCCGTCTTGTCTCGGCATACCCTGGCACTTGATGCGCCAATGGGGCAGCTTGCGATACTTGATGTTGAAGGATTTCCAATTGAACGGCATTGGTACTTTGCGTATCCATCCGGCAAGCAATTGTCGATTGTAGCGCAGACGTTCTTGGAGTATTTGCGGCAGGCATCTGATTACCTAAGTGATTTATCATGCCGCCATGCAATTTCCGGGCATTGCCCGTTATTAAAAGACGGCCAGCTTTAAGTTTGCTGCGCAACCGTCCACAAAAAGTTACTTGTTAATTATTCGCCGATAGGAGTTACCTAATGACGCAATATATCGCCTGGTTTGATCAATTGACGATGCTCGATGTAGGCTTGGTTGGTGGTAAGAATGCCTCGCTGGGAGAAATGATCAGTCACCTTTCGCAGGCTGGTGTGAACGTGCCGGCAGGTTTTGCCACTACGACAGAGGCTTATAGGGAGTTTCTGGTTGCCAATGGACTGGTTGATCGTATCAATC
>LNFM01004411.1_pt1 | contig 25944 bp, 17 predicted proteins | sample 596031 | NCBI WGS metagenome assembly LNFM01 (sample SAMN04254537, study PRJNA301005) | activated carbon metagenome | isolation source: dual media filters at the Ann Arbor, Michigan drinking water treatment plant | place: USA: Ann Arbor | reverse complement strand
CGCGTGGGCGATGCGCATCACCGATATCGACCCCATCGAGTTCAAGTTGCTGTTCGAGCGCTTCTTGAACCCCGAGCGCGTGTCGATGCCCGACTTCGACGTCGACTTCTGCATGAATCGCCGTGGCGAGGTCATCAAGTACGTCCAGGAGAAGTACGGCAAGAACCAGGTCGGTCAGATCGCCACGTTCCATCAGCTCAAGGCCCGCGGCGTCATCCGCGACATCGCGCGCGCGATGGAGATTCCGTTCGGCGAGGCCGACAAGCTCGCGAAGCTCGTGCCCGAGCCCGTGCAGGGCAAGTCTCCGCCGGTGCGCGAGGCCATCGAGCAGACCCCCGAGCTGAAGGCGCTCTACAACGAGAGCCCGATGCACCGCGAGCTCCTCGATCTCGCCGCGTCGCTCGAGGGGCTCAACCGCAACGCCGGCATGCACGCCGCGGGTGTCGTCATCGCCGAGAAGCCGCTGTGGGAGTACGTCCCGTGCTTCCGCGGGCAGAACGACGAGATCGTCACCCAGTTCGCGATGAAGGAGGTCGAGAAGGCGGGCCTCGTCAAGTTCGACTTCCTCGGCCTGAAGACGCTCACCGTGATCCGGACGGCGGTGAACCTCATCAACCAGCAGCGCCCCGCCGACGACCCGCTCGATATCGACGGCATCAACACCGAGGATCCCGGCGTCTACAAGATGGTCGCGCGCGGCGACACGACGGGCGTGTTCCAGTTCGAATCCAGCGGCTTCCGCGAAATGCTGAAGAAGCTGAAGCCCGACTGCCTCGAGGACCTCGTGGCCGCCGGCGCGCTCTACCGGCCCGGTCCGCTCGAGGGCGGCATGGTCGACACGTACATCGAGGTGAAGCACGGGCGGCAGCCGCCCGACTACATGCACCCCAAGCTCGAGGGCGTCCTCAAGGACACCCACGGTGTCATCGTCTACCAGGAGCAGGTGATGCAGATCGCCCAGGTCCTGGGCGGCTACACGCTCGGCGGCGCCGATCTGCTCCGTCGCGCCATGGGCAAGAAGAAGCCCGAGGAGATGGCGAAGGAGAAGTCGAAGTTCCTCGACGGCGCCAAGTCGTTGAACGTCGACGTGAAGCGCGCGGCCGAGATCTTCGAGCTCGTCGAGAAGTTCGCCGGCTACGGCTTCAACCGTTCGCACTCGGCCGCGTACGGCTGGGTCAGCTACCAGACCGCCTATCTCAAGCACCACTACCCGCACGAGTTCATGGCGGGTCTGATGTCGTGCGACGCCGACAACATCGACAACATCGTCAAGTTCATCGCCGAGGCGCGGTCGATGGGCCTCACCGTCGAGCGTCCGGATGTGAACGAGTCGAACCTCGACTTCACCGTCACGCCGAGCGCGACCGCCCAGGGCGGCAAGGTGATTCGCTTCGGCATGGGCGCGGTGAAGGGCGTCGGCACGAACGCCGTCGAGGCGATCATCGATGCGCGCAAGGCCGATGGGCCCTTCACCTCGATCTACGAGCTCTGCCGGCGCGTCGATACGCAGAAGTGCAACCGGCGCGTGCTCGAGCAGCTCGTGAAGAGCGGCGCCTTCGATGGCCTGCCGGGGGGGCGCCATCGTGCCCAGCTCCTCGGGGTGCTCGACGGCGCGATCGAGCGCGGCGCGGCCGAGCAGCGTGATCGCAAGAGCGGGCAGACGTCGCTGTTCGGTCTCTTCGCGGCGCAGGAACCCGCCAAGCCGGCCCCGGGCGCGGCCCAGCAGGGCGAGACCTATCCCGAGATCGATGCGTGGACCCCCAAGCAGCTCCTCGCCTTCGAGAAGGAAGCGCTCGGCTTCTACATCTCGGGGCATCCGCTCGATCGCTATCGCAGCGACCTCCTGCGCTACGCGACGGCGGGCACCGCTGACTTCCTCGCCGGCAAGAAGGCCGTCGGGGACCACTCGATCGGCGGCATCGTCAGCCAGTACCGCGAGATGATCACGAAGAAGGGCGACAAGATGGCGCGCTTCATGTTGGAGGACTCGGAAGGGGCCTTCGAGGTGATCGCGTTCCCGAAGACCTTCGAGAAGGTCCGCCACGTCCTCGTCTCCGACGAGCCGATCCTGTGCACGGGGCAGGTCAAGAACGAGGGCGGCGCCGAGGCCCCCGAGTGGAAGATGCTGCTCGAGGGGGCGTCGCCGCTGGGCGAGCTGCGCCAGGCGAAGTCGACGCGCGTCGATATCCACCTGAACGCCGACACCACGACGACCGATCAGCTCGACGAGCTGAAGACGATCCTTGCCAATGCCACGCGCGGTAACTGTCAGGCGTTCGTGCGGCTCAAGATCGCGCAGCGGAGCGAGACCGTGCTCGCGCTGCCCGAGGCCTGGGACGTCGCCCCGACGGACGAGCTGCTCGCTCGCCTCGAGCGGCTGTTCGGCGATCGCGTCGCGACGCTCGCCTGACCGGTGGCGCGAGCCGGTTCCACCTCGGTCGTCACCACGCGAGTGCCATCGCTTGTTCCAGCACGAGGTCGCCGTCGCGTGGTCGCGGCGCTCCGACGTCCACGAACCCCATGCGTCGGTAAAGAGCTCGTGCGGGGCCATTGTCCGCAACCACGTCGAGCGTCAGCCGGCCGACGCCCCGGGCGCGGGCCCAGGATCGGACCTCGGTGACGAGCGCTTCACCCACCCCTCGGCCGCGCGCCACGGGACGTACCCACATCGAGATGAGCTCGATCGTGTCGTCGTTCAGGGACGAACCAGAGGCCAAGCCGACTTCGAGACCATCGAGCGAGGCGACGAGGTTCAGAGCGACGGACTCCAGTCGGCCGCGCCAGCGAGCTTCCTCGGCGTGTTCCCACTCGGCCAGGCGGGATCCGAACGCCACGGGTGCCTCTGCCAGCGCGGCGAGTCGTAGAGCCTTGAACACGCGCCAGTCGTCCGCACCGATCTGACGAACGCCGACCATGTTCAGTCGAGGCCGAGCGCTTCGAGGTCGTCCTCGTCGAGCCCGAAGTAGTGCGCCGTCTCGTGGAGGACGGTGACGCGAATCTCCTCGGCGAGGTGGTCCTCGTCGACGCACGCGCGCTCGAGGTTCTTCTGGAACAAGAGGATGTTCGTGACCGAGGGGGCGAGGGCGCCGTCCTCCGGCATCGGGGTGCCCTGGAAGAGGCCCAGCAGGCGCGGGTCGATGCCGTCGGCGATGAGCTCGGCGGACGGCAGATCGTCGATCATGATCGGCACGCGCTCGAGGTGCTCGCGGACCTTCGGCGGCAGCGCGGCGATGGTCTCGGCGGCGATCTTCTCGAGCTCGTCCTCGGTGATGTGGACCTCGCCGGGCGCGGCGTTGCTGTCGAGCGTGCGGACCTGCTGCCAGGCGGCGATCATCGCCGCACGATCGCCGGCGGCCTCGTGGACGCGGCCGAGGACATAGAGCGAATCGGCCTCGAGCTCGGGCTCGCGCTTGGCGGCCTCGATCCAGCGCTTCGCCCCCGCCGGATCCTCGGCTTCGATCGCGAGCTCGGCGAGGTCGAGGGCGAGGCGCCCATCGTCGATGACCGACGAGGACAGCTCGGCGAGGGCGTCGCGTGCGGCCTTGGGCTCGCCCCGTGCGAGCAGCGCCTCGGTCTTCACGTAGACGGCCTCGATCAGGTCGTCCTCTTCATCGATGAACTCGAAGGCCGCGCCGACGACATCGAGGGCGGTATCGGGGTCGGCGTTGGCGTGGAGCTGGAGCCGGGCGATGCAGATGCGGGGCATCGGATCGTCGGGACGGGCGTGGGACAGGGCCTGGTACTGCGCGATGGCGTCCTCGGTGTCGCCCTGCGCATCGGCCACGGCGGCCGAGAGCATGAGCACGTCCGGGTGCTTGCGATCGATCCGGCGGCACCGCTCGACGACCGCCGCGGCCGCTTCCAGGTCGCCCTCCTCGAGGGCCTCGAAGCCGCGCTCCACGTCGGCAAGCAGACGATCGACTCGTGACATCGGCACTGTATGTACTCCGATTTGCAGGCACTCGCCCGCGTCGCTATGGTCACAACGTGTCACCGAGGTACTTCATTGCCGCGATCGCCCTGCTCGTGTCGCTTGCCGGGTGTCCGCGGCCTACGCGGCGAACCCTCGTGCCGGAGGTCCCTCAGAACGGCGACGTCTCGGCGCGGACTCGCTTCAACGAGGCGCGCACGCGCTTCCTCCAGGACGGTGGCGGGCCGGAGGCGTTCCAGAAGATCGTCCGCGACTTCCCCGAGGATCCCATTGTCCCGTGGGCGAACCTCTACGCCGGCATCGCCGCGATCCGCGACCGCAAGTTCACCGCCGCGAAGGCCTCCCTCGAAGGGGCCATCGCGGCCAACGTCGATGCGGGCCTGACGACACGAGCCGAGCTCTTCCTCGGTATCACGAAGAACTACCTCGGCGATGCGGCGGGCGCGCTGCCGCTCCTCGCGCGTGGCCAGTCCGCGATCGAGAACGAGGCCGAGAAGACCGAGTACCTCGCGGCGGCGGCCTTCGCGACGGCCACCGCGGGTGACCAGCCGCTCCAGTCGCTCGGGCTCTTCGACCAGCTCTACGCGCGGGTGTCCGCGACCGAGCAGGCCGTCATCGTCGCACGGTGTGAAGAGGTCGTCGCTCGCGCGGATCGCGAGGCGCTGCGCCGCGTGTTCGATCAGCTCCCGAACCGGCAGGGCCCGGCCATGGCCGCCGTCGCCACGCGCCTCGCCTTGCTCGCCGATGTCGCGGGCGCGACCGACGAGGCCAAGCAGATGCGCGACGTCGCCGGGCCGGCGCGCGTGGCCGTCGGCCTCCCCCGGTCGGTGTCGACGTCGGGCTCCGTGAGCGCGGTTGGCGAGGGAGAAGCGGGCCTCGTCGGCGCGGTGATGCCGCTCGGCGGCAAGCAGAACCGCGTGGCCGAAGCCGCCGTCGCCGGCCTCGGTGCTGCGGCCGGGGTGGGCGATGGCAAGGGCGTGGTGGCCGTGGAGGTGCGGGCCGCCGGTGATGCGGACGCGGCGACCCTCGCCGTCGAGGAACTGACGAAGGCGAGCGTGATCGCGATCGTCGGTCCGATCGATGGCGCCGCGGTCGACGCGGCCAGCGCGCGCGCAGAGAGCCTCGGCGTGCCGCTCCTGTCGATGTCGACGCGCGCCGAGGACCGCACCGGCGGCACGTACACGTTTCACGTCGTCCACTCGTCCGAAGCCCGCGCACGGGCCCTCGCGCGGACCGCCATCGACAAGGGCGTCACGACGTTCGCGATGCTGTCGCCGGAGAGCGGCTACGGCAAGGCGGTCTCCGCGGCGTTCGCCGATGAGGTCAGCAAGGCCGGTGGCTCCATCGTCACCAAGGTCACCTATCCCGCGGACTCGAAGTCGTTCGCGAGCTTCGCCGGGAAGCTCGACGGCAGCTGGCAGGGCGTGTTCGTCCCCGAACAAGCGGATCGCCTCGAGCTCATCGCCCCCGCGCTCATGGCGGCCGGCAAGGTGCCCGCACCCGTGGGCACGAAGAAGGTCTCGGCCGGCCGCCCGATCGTGCTCCTCTCGACGGCGGAGGGCATCACGGGCTCGTACATCGCGGCCGCCGGGCGGCACTCGCACGGTGCGCTGTTCGCGCCCGGCTACTACCCCGACGACAAGAGCGCCACCCAGAAGGTGTTCCTCGAGCGGTTCATTGCCACGTTCGGTCGTGCGCCGGGCGCGATCGAGGCCTACGCCTTCGACGCCGCGCAGCTCATCGCCGCCGGCACGGGCGGGCGCGCGGCCCTCGCGAAGAAGCTCGCCAGCGGGGAGCTGACGGGCGTCACCGGGCTCATCAGATTCGACAGCGAGCGGCACGTCCGCACCGATCGCGGCGTGATCTACACCGTCACCGAGGACAACGGCGCCTACGCCATTCGCACGCTCCCCTGATAGGCTCGCCCCCGTGACATTCGACGCGGGGAATCGGCTCATCGCCGCCATCGACACACCGGCGCGCGCAGAAGCGGACGCCCTGATCGCCAGGCTCGGTGGGGTCCCGAGCTGGCTGAAGCTCGGCCTCGAGCTGTTCTGCGCCGAGGGCCCTGGAATCGTCAGCGACATCGTCGGGCGGGGGCACCGGGTCATGCTGGATCTCAAGCTCCATGACATCCCCGAGACGGTCGGCCGGGCCGCCGCGCGCGTGGCGACGCTCGGCGCTGGCCTCCTCACGATCCACGCCTCCGGGGGGCGCGCGATGATGGAAGCGGCCGTGAAGGGGGCAGGGGCGACCCGGGTCCTCGCGGTGACGATCCTGACGTCGATGGATGCCCAGGACCTGGTCGACGTCGGCTTCGGCGGGTCTGTCGAGGACGCGGTCGTGAAGCTGGCGCAGCTGGCGCAGCGTGCGGGCTGCGCGGGCGTGGTCGCCTCGCCGAAGGAGATCCGGCTCATCCGCGAGGCCGTCGGTCCGAACTTCTTGATCGTCACGCCGGGGATTCGCCCCGCCGATTCGCAGGCCGGCGATCAGAAGCGCGTGATGACGCCGCGCGAGGCCCGTGCGGCGGGGGCGGACCTCGTCGTGGTCGGCCGTCCACTCCGTGATGCCGCGGATCCCAGCGCGGCCGCCCGCGCCGTCGTGGCGGAGCTGTCATGAGCGCGCCCGGCGAGCGCGTCATCTTCGGTGCGGGGCCCGTCCGCGAGCTCATCGCGCGTAAGCCGAAGGCGGTGAAGGCGGTGTGGTGCGATCCCCGGCGAGCGGACCGGTCGACGTCCGATGCCGTCGCGGGCATCGTCGGCGCGGCGCGCGCCGCCGGCATTCGCGTCGAGGACCGCGATCGCCCGCAGCTCGACAAGGCGTCGGATGGAGCCCTGCACCAGGGGGTCGTCGCCTGGCTCGGCGCGTTCGAGTATTCGGACCTCGATACGATGCTCGGCGCGGCCACGGGCAAGCCGCTGCTCGTCGCGCTCGACGGAGTCGAGGATCCACGCAACCTCGGCGCCATCATTCGCTCGGCGTACTTGCTCGGGGCCCATGGCGTGCTCATCCCGGAGCATCGCGCCGCGGGTGTGTCGCCACTGGTCGCCAAGACCTCGGCCGGGGCGAGCGAGCTCCTGCCCATCGCCCAGGTCGGCAACCTGACCCGGGCCCTCGAGGAGCTGCGAGAGCAGAACCTCTGGCGCGTCGCGATCCATGCGAGCTCGCAGGCGCAGCCGATCGGCTCGATCGACGGGACCCTCCCGCTGTGCCTCGTGCTCGGAGCCGAGGGCTCGGGCATCCGGCCCCTCGTCGCGAAACACTGTGATTTCCACGCCGTCATCCCCATGGCCCGGGCGGAGGTCGGCTCGTTCAACGTGTCGGTGGCGGCCTCACTCGCGCTCTACGAGATCAGCCGCCAGCGGGAACAAGTCGGCTAGGGCAGGCGTAGTTCTCCGCGGAGGCTATTTCATGGGTCTTGCTGAGCGCCGCGCCGTCAAGGAGTTTCAAGACAAGAGCTTCGCCAAGCTCCAGGACGACATTCACAAGGCCGCCGGCTTTGCGGTCCCGATCGACGTGAGCTGGGACCAGATCGCCGTCGAAGGCCAGAGCCACAACTACGCCGAGGCGTGGCCGGAGCTGTACTTCAAGCCGGTCATCGAGGCCTTCCGATCGATCGGCCGCGACGACATGGGCAAGGACGCCTTGAAGGCGGGCGTGAAGAAGATCGAGGTGCGCAACGCCAAGGGTGCGTACTCGCCGCACAGCGCGATCAGCTTCGCCGACGGGACGCTCACCATCGACCACGAGCTGTCGAACGTCGGTGACACGAACGACCGCACGAAGCACATCATCGAGATCGTCGAGCGGGCCCTGTAGTTGGCCCGTCCCGACGACACGCTCGAGAAGCTGACGGCGGCCTCGCCGCGCGGGCTGCTCGAGGAGCTGGCCCGGATCGGCGCAGCGCTGGCCAAGCTGGAGCGCGCACGTCCCGAGGTCGAGGTGTTCCTCGCCAGCGGGCAGGCGCTCCGAGGTCGGATCGTGCGGGTCGAGGAGGAGCGCGGCGGCCACATCGCGCTGCTTCACACGGCGGGCCCGCCGCGGAACCCATCCGTGGCGTACGTGCGCGTGGATCAGATCGCGGCGGTCACGGTCAGTGACGCGAGCGTGCTCGTGCATGCGCCGACGGCCGATGCCCCCGTGCCGAGCCGGCTCGAGCTCTCGCGCCAGCTCGTGGCACGCAACGACGCGCTGGCGGGTGCGCTGGGGCGGCCCCTGCTCATCACGCTCGCGACCGATGCGAACGACGACGCGCGCCGCGCGCTCGGTCTCGCGTTGCCGCTCGTGACCGACGTGCTGACCGCGGTGGCGGGCGATGTGATGGGCAAGGAGGCGCTCGCGCCCGTCATGGCCATCGAGCTCGGCGGCGCGACCGGCCTCGAGGTCTACTTCGAGGACGGCAAGCAGAAGCTCGTCCTGCGGGTCCCGACCGTGCTCACGCAGCCGCTATCGCACGCGCGCCTGCGGGCGACGATCGAAGCTCTGCTCTAGGCCGACGGCCTACCACGCGTTTCCGCACGTGTGCGTCTGCGCGCTGTCGAAAGGACTCTGGAGATCCGTGGGCAGTACGGCGGATGTTTGGCACATTCGCAGAGGCACATGAGCACGCCAGGCCATCCGCGGGTCACGCTCGATAACTGCGCGACCGAACCGATCCACATTCCTGGCTCGATCCAGCCCCACGGTGCGCTCGTCGCGTGTCGCGGCGACGAACTTCTCATCACGCAGATCAGCGTCAACGCCGCCGAGTACGTCGGAGCGGTCGATGCGTTGCTCGGGACGCCTGTCCTCGCGTTGTTCGATCCCCCGTCTGCCGTCGCCGTCGGGGCGGCGATGCGCGGTCCCGAGACCGCGCGCGAGGTGAATCCGATCGCGGTCATGACCCGGCAGGGGCGCTCCTACGATGCTGTCGTGCACCGCTCCGTCACGGGGCCCGTCATCCTCGAGCTCGAGGCCCGTGCGGGGGACGCGACCGCCCAGCCCGCGTTCGACCATCGGTTACGCGCGGCGGTGGTGCGCCTGCAATCCGCTCGCGATGTCGACTCGCTCTCGCGCCTGGCCGCGGAGCAGGTGCGCGAGCTGTCCGGGTTCGACCGCGTGATGGTCTACCGCTTCGACGCGGACTGGAACGGTGAGGTCGTCGCCGAGAACAAGCGCGAGGACCTCGAGCCGTTCCTCGGGCTGCACTATCCAGCGTCGGACATCCCCGCGCAGGCGCGGCGTCTCTACACGATCAACCTGCTCCGCTTCATCAGCGATGTGGCGTACCGGCCATCGCCGCTCGTGCCCGCGTTCGACCCCGAGACGAAGCAGTCGCTGGATCTCTCGTTCGCACAGCTCCGCAGCGTCTCGCCGATTCACATCGAGTACCTGACCAACATGGGCGTGACGGCCTCCATGTCGGTCTCGCTGGTGATCGACGGTGTACTCGCCGGTCTCGTTGCCTGTCACCACTACAGCGGACCCTGGATCGTCGGACGCCGCGTTCGCGACACGATCGAGTTCCTCGCGCAGGCCGTTGCCTGGCAGTTGCGCGTGCTCGAGACGGCAGCGGCCGGCGAGCGCGAGGCGAAGATCAAGGTGCACGAGACGGCGTTGATCTCGAATGTCGCGACGACGCCGAAGCTCCAGGTGGGCCTCCTGGTCGACGACCTCTTGAAGCTCGTCGATGCGGAGGGCGCGGCCGTGGTGCTCGCGGAGGGCACGTACCCGATCGGCGTCACGCCCCCGGCCGAGACGCTGAAGGCGATCGCACGCGACCTGAAGGCGCTGTCGCGCGATGTGGTCGCGGTCGATGGGCCGTCGGATGACCTTCCGTCGCTCACTGCCGAGCATCCGGGGCTACTCGCCGTCACCATCTCCCAGACGCTCGGCGAGTACATCCTGTGGTTCCGTCCGTCGACGGAGATGACGGTCGACTGGGCGGGGGATCCGCGGAAGGTCATCGTCTCGCAGGCTGGCGATGCGCCGCCGCGCCTCTCGCCGCGTGGGTCATTCCAGCTCTGGCGCGAGACGGTGCGAGGCAAGGCGCTGCCGTGGCAGCCGTGGCACGTGGCGGCCGCGTCGAACCTCCGCCGCGTGCTCCTCGGAGGCATCCGCCTGCGCGCCGCCGAGCTCCACGCGATCAACGAGCGCTTGCTCGATGCCGACCGGGCGAAGGATGACTTCCTCGCGGTCGTGAGTCACGAGCTCCGCAGCCCCCTGAACGCCATCATGGGCTACCACCAGCTCCTGAACGGCGGCAAGGTGCCGTTGCCGCAGCTCGAGAAGGGCCTCGAGGTCATCGGTCGCAACGCGAAGACGCTCACCGACCTCGTCGACGACCTGCTCGATGTATCGCGCATGGTGAGTGGCAAGCTGGCCCTGTCCCTCGATGGTGTCGACCTGCCGGCGCTGGTGGAGAGCGTGCTCGATGGCTTCGTGGTCGCGGCCGGGGCCAAACAACTCCGCATCAAGCGCGTGCTCGACTCGTCGGCGACGCCGGTGCTGGGGGATGCGACCCGCCTGCGCCAGGTCGTCGCCAACCTCCTGTCGAACGCGATCAAGTTCACGCCGAAGGGCAACTCGATCACCGTCACGCTCGTGCGGGTCGAGTCCGACGTCGAGCTCGCCGTCACCGACACGGGGCAGGGCATCCGGGCCGAGCTCTTGCCCCTTGTCTTCGACATGTTCCGGCAGGGGGACACGGGCATGAATCGCCGCAGCCGTGGCCTCGGCATCGGGCTCGCCCTCGCGCGCCGCATCACCGAGCTGCACGGCGGCTCGATTCGCGTCCACAGTGCGGGGGAAGGCAAGGGGGCGACGTTCAGCGTGCGGCTCCCGCTGTCGTCGGTGAAGCCCGAGCAAGCGGTGGTCGGCAGCCAGGCGGCGGGCTCGATGCTCGCGACCGTGCGGTGCCTGGTCGTCGACGACGAGCCTGACGCTCGCGAGCTGGTGGGCACCGTCCTGCATCGCGATGGCGCGTTCGTGACGTCGTGCACGTCCGCCGAGGAGGCGCTCGTCCTGCTGCGCGACGCGAAGTTCGACGTCATCATCTCCGATATCGGGATGCCAGAGATGGACGGGCTCCAGCTGCTCCGGGAGCTACGGCGCCGGCCGCCCGAGGAGGGGGGCCGCACACCCGCGGTCGCTCTCACGGCCTACAGTCGGTCTCTCGATCGCACATCGGCCCTGCAGGCTGGCTTCAACGCGCACGTGCCGAAGCCGGTCGACGCCGAGGAGCTCGTCGCCGTCGTCGCGAGCCTCTCGGGGCGCCTGGGCTACAAGCGGCCGTGAGAGACGGCGACCTCCAGCGTGGCGCCGGGGACGCCGCTGCGCTTCCAGGTCGGCCGCTGTTCTGAGCTAGTTCCGACTGGAGCTAGTTCTCGATCTTCTCGAGGAACGACGTCTTCAGCAGCTTCTCGCCGTGGACGGGGAAGAACGTGTAGACGCTGTCGCCAACGACGCGCACGACTTCTCCCTCGCCCCACGTCGCGTGACGGACGATATCGCCCTTCTCGAGAGGGCCGAAGACCGGGCGCTTCACGCGCTCGATCTTGAGCGCCCGCCCTCGTCCCGCGCCGCGATTGCGGCGCAACGCTTCTTCGAGAAGGGCGCGCCGCGTGGTGGAGTCGGTGTTCTTGCGTGCGGCGAGGGTCTGCGCGGCCGCCTCGTCGCGAACGGGCGTGGTCGTGCGCGAGACGCCGGCCTTCACGCAGTTGTCGCAGTTCCCGCACGGCGGGGCGTCGAGGTAGCCGAAGTACGTGACGAGCAAGCGCGTCCGGCAGAGATGGCTCTGCGAGTACCGCAGCATCGAGGCGAGGCGCGCGCGATCCTGCGCCCGTTTCTGTTCGTAGCGACTGGCGGCGCGGGCGAGGTCCTCGATGCTCGGCGGATCGCTGGCGAGCGGCGCGAACCGTGCGCCCGGCGCTTCGGCCGCGAAGCCGACCTCCTTCAGGAACGAGAGGACGACGCGCGCCTTCTTGGCGGGCGTGTCGGCACGCTCGGCGATCTCCTTCACGCCGACGAACGGCTCGTCGTCGGGATGCTCACCGGCATCGGGGCTCGAGGCGACCCGGCCCTCCGTCACGTGCACGAGGGCCTCGGCGACGGCGCGCGTCTGCTCGGGCGTCGGGTAGCGACCGCCGAGGAAGAAGCTCTGGATGCGCTTGTCCTCGGGCTGGTAGAGCAGCACGCATTCGGCCGGGGCGCCGTCACGTCCGGCCCGCCCGGCTTCCTGGTAGTAGCTCTCGAGCGAGCCGGGGAAGTTGTAGTGCACGACGAAGCGGAGGTCCTGCTTGTCGACGCCGAGGCCAAACGCATTGGTGGCGACCATGAGGCGCGGTTCGCTGCGCTCCATGAAGGCGGTCTGGACGCGCTCGCGATCCTTGGCGCGCATGCGACCGTGGTAGCGCCCACAGTCGACGCCCTGGGAGTGCAGGAAGTCGGCGAGGGCATCCACCGTCTTCACCGTCGCGGCGTAGATGATGCCGCAGCCCGCCTGCTTCTCGATGAGGCGGAGCAAGAGCGCCTGCTTCTTGCGCTCCGACGACGCCTTGATGACGTGGTAGCGGAGGTTCGGACGATCGAGACCGATGTCGATCACCGACGGGTTCGAGTCCGTCAGGCCGAGCTGCGCGAGGATGTCGTCCTTGACCTTGGGCGGCGCGGTCGCCGTCAGGGCAAGCACGGGCGGCTTTCCGAGGGCGCGCACCGCTTCCCCGAGGCCGAGGTACGCGGGGCGGAAGTCGTGCCCCCACTGCGAGATGCAGTGCGCCTCGTCGACGACGAAGAGCGCGACGCGTACCGCCGCCAGGCGCTCGCGGAACCGCGGCTCGCCGAGGCGCTCGGGGGTCACGTAAGCGATGCACGGGCGGTTCTCCGAGAGGCGGGCGAGGGCGGCCTGCTCGTCGCGCGGCGACAGGGTGGAGTCGAGGCGGAGCACGTCCATCTCGAGTTGCTCGAGCTTGTCGTGCTGGTCCTTCATGAGCGCGATGAGCGGCGAGACCACGAGGGTGACCCCGTCGAGCTCCAGCGCGGGGAGCTGGTAGCACAGCGACTTGCCCGCGCCGGTGGGCATGATGGCGAGCGTGTCGATGCCAGCCAGCACGTTGCGAATGGCGAGTGCCTGGCCGGGGCGGAAGTTGTCGATCCCGAACCGGCGGCGGGCCAGCGAGAGCATGCGGGCATCCACCGCCGAGTCGGACTGCTCGTCGTGGTCCTCGCTGATCTCGTAGCGGTCGGGTTCGTCATCCCGGAGGGCGAGGGGCGAGGCCTCGTCCGCCAGGTCGACCACGAGCTTGTCGTCGTCGTCCTCGACCGCGAGGGGGCGGCTCTTTGGAACGGGCCTCAGGTCACGGGTGCCCCGGGCGACCTTGGCCGGCGGCTCGGGTAGCGTCGCGGTAGCCGTCCGCGGGATAGGCAGCGACCCACGGGTCGGCGTCCCCATCCGCCCACGCCGCCGTTCAGGGTCACTGGTTTTAGCCATGAGACGGTACGGTCTCCCAGGAAGCGCCAGAACCGCAAGCCAAGAAATGTGAAGAACCACGTTAGATCAGGTATGTGCGCCCAGGCTCGGTAGCGCAGCCTACATTCTGGCAGGCTTCCCGACACCCCCAGAATTACCCCGCGAATCGGGCTATTTCCGGCTCAGGTAGCCCTCGGCCTTGAGCAGCTCGGCCGTCAGAACCGCCCCGCCGGCCGCACCTCGGACGGTGTTGTGCGACAGCGCCACGAACCGCCAGTCGAAGATCGCATCGGTCCGGAGCCGCCCGATCGAGACCGCCTGGCCGCTCCCCGCGTCCCGGTCGAGCTTGGTCTGAGGCCGGTTCTCCTCTTCGAAGTAGTGGAGGAACGGGGTGGGCGCGCTGGGCAGACCCAGGGTCTGGGGCTTGCCGCGGAACTCCGCCCAGGCCGACAGGATCTGCTCCTTCGACGGAGCCCGGTCGAACTTCACGAACACCGCGGCCATGTGGCCATCGGAGACAGGGACGCGAAGACACTGCGCCGTGATGACGGGCGCGGCCGCCTTCACGATCTGGCCGCCCTCGAGCGAACCCCAGATCTTGAGCGGCTCCTGCTCGCTCTTCTCTTCTTCACCCTTGATGAAGGGGATGACGTTGTCGACCATCTCGGGCCACGACTGGAACGTCTTCCCGGCGCCGGAGATTGCCTGGTAGGTGGTGACGGCGATCTGCTTCGGTCCGAACGCCTTCAGCGGGTGGATGGCGGGCACGTAGCTCTGGATCGAGCAGTTCGGCTTCACCGCGATGGAGCCGCGGGTGGTGCTCAGCCGCTTCCGCTGCGCCTCGATGACGCCGTTGTGGTCGCTGTTGATCTCGGGGATGACCATCGGGACGTCGGGCGTCCAGCGGTGCGCGCTGTTGTTCGAGATGACCGGCGTCTCGGCCCGCGCGTAGTCCTCCTCGAGCTTGGCCGTGGCCGCCTTGTCGAGGTCGACCGCGCAGAAGATGGCGTCGACCCCCGCCGAGACCTTGGCCACGTCGGCGGCGTCGGCGACGATCAGGTTGCCGACGGAGGCGGGAACAGGCTGGGCCAGCGTCCAGCGGCCGGCCACGGCATCTGAATACGCCTTACCCGCGGAGCTGGGACTTGCCGCCACACTCACCACCTCGAACCAGGGGTGATCGGCGAGGAGTTGAACGAAGCGCTGGCCGACCATGCCGGTCGCGCCGACGACACCGACCTTGAGTCGCTGCGTGGTCATGGCTCGGGAACGTAGCAGATCGACTTGCGGACGCGATGCCGATGGAGATGATGTGCGCCTTCCATGCCGTTGCTCGATGGGATCCGGATCGTCGCCTCCAACATTCATGGGTACGGTGGCGTGACGACGAAGCCCTTCGTGAAGGGCGACATCCTGTGTTACGGCGACGGCGTCCTCTACAGGGAGGACGACGACTTCGACGACACGTACGCGCTCATCCTCGATCCCGAGGAGCCGACGCTGGGCGACACCGTCTTCTGGGACCTCGTCTGCCAGACGCGCTGGTTCAATCACTCCTGCGATCCGAACACCGACGTGCTGGCAAAGTGGAACAAGGAGAAGCAGCGCGTGGACGCGTGGTGGGTGGCCCTCCGGGACATCCCCGTTGGTGAGGAGATCACCTACGACTACGCGTTCGCGGCCGAGGTCGCCGAGCCGTGCGCGTGTGGCGCGGCGAGCTGTAGGGGCCTGATCGTCGACGACGCTCCGGAAAACCTCGCGCTGCTGACGCCCGAGCTGCGCGCGAAGCTGCGATAGTCGGAGGCGTGAGCACACGCATCGGGATCCTGACCGGCGGCGGTGATTGCCCCGGCCTGAACGGCGTCATTCGCGCGGCCACGCTGCACGCCCGCCACTCGCACGGCTGGGAGGTGGTGGGTATCCGCAACGGCTTCGAGGGCCTGTACGAGCAGGACTACGTCGACCTGCACTCGCACACGGTCCAGCACGTGCTGTCGCGCGGCGGCACGATGCTCGGGTCGAGCAACCGCGCCAACCCCTTCGCGTACCCCGTGAAGCTCCCCGACAACCGCGTCGAGATTCACGACGTGTCGGCGCGCTGCCTCGAGCACCTCGCGAAGCTCGACCTCCATGGCCTCATCGTCGTCGGCGGTGACGGCACGATGTCGTTCGCGCAGAAGTTCATCGGCCGCGGTGCCACCCGCATCGTGGGGGTGCCGAAGACCATCGACAATGATCTCGAGGCGACGGAGTACACCGTCGGGTTCCAGACGTCGGTCGAGATCGTGACCGAAGCCCTCGATCGACTTCACACGACGGCCGAGAGCCACGAGCGCATCATGGTCGTCGAGGTGATGGGGCGGTACGCGGGCTGGCTCGCGCTCACGTCCGCTCTCGCGGGGGGCGCTCACGTCGCGCTGATTCCCGAGATCGACTACGACCCCGAGCGCGTCATCGCCGCGTTCCACAAGCGTCATGGACGCGGCGTCAGCTACTCCATCGTCGTCGTCTCGGAGGGCGCGAAGCCCAAGGGCGGCAAGCTCTCGGTCGTGACCGCGGCCGATCCGACGAAGCAGGAGAAGCTCGGCGGAGCGGGGCAGTGGCTGGCCGACTACATCTCGCAGAAGACCGACTACGAGGTGCGCACCACCGTGCTGGGACACATCCAGCGGGGGGGCTCGCCCTGCGCCTTCGATCGCGAGCTCGCGACCCGCTTCGGCGTGAAGGCGGTCGAGCTGATCGCCGAGGGCAAGTTCGGACACGTCGCCGCGATCGAGAGCGGCAAGGTGGTCGCGAAGCCGATCGAGAAGGCCGTGAAAAAGCTGAAGCTCGTCGATCCCGGAGGCGAGCTCGTACGCACCGCGCGCGGCATCGGTATCGAGCTGGGCGCCTGATGGGCGAGCTCGTCGGCGCCGATGGCAAGCCGCGGATCGGGGCCTGGGACCGGCCGCTGCTCGACCCGAACCTGGAGGACGCCAGGATCGCGCACGCCCTCGAACGCGCCGGGGACTATCCCGGGCTCTCGTTCGTGGAGCGGATGTACCGGCAGCGCTTCCGGCTGAAGAGCTGGCAGTACATGACGGCGGTCACCGACGACCTCTTCGTGGCGTTCGTCGTCGGCACCGCGGGCTTCGCGGGCAACGGCTTCGTGTACGCCGCCGAGCTGCCCAGCGGCAAGGTGCACGAGAAGTTCGTCATCACGCCGCTGTCCGTCGGGGTGACGGTCGCGCCGTCGAGCGCGCGCGGCACGCACCGCATCGCCGCCCAGGGACTCTCGATCCAGATCGACAGCCTCGAGGCTGGCACGGGCTTCACGGCCAGCATCCAGGCCCGTACGAAGGCGGGTGGTCGGCTCGACGCCGAGCTCGCGTTCACCAGCGACGCCGCCGACCAGCACCTCGCCCTGTGCATCCCGATTCCCGACGGTCGCTACAACTACACGCACAAGTACGCCGGGTTTCAGGTCACGGGCCGCGTCCTCCTCGATGATCGTCGCGTCGACTTCGTGCCGGGACGGTCGTTCGGCGCGATGGACTTCACGAAGATGTACGCGCAGCGGCACGCGGTCTGGAGGTGGATCGCGCTCGCCGGCACCACGCGTCGGGGCGCCCGGATCGGCCTGAACCTCGTCGATCCGACGCCGGATGCGCTCGTCTCCGAGAATGCCCTGTGGATCGACGGCAAGCGCGATGCGATCGAGAACGTCATCATCGAACCTCGTGACGCGTCCTGGGCCGTCTCGGCCGATCCGATCGAGCTCGCGATGCAGCCGGTCGCGCAGGTCGCGCAGTCCCTCGACGTCCCCCTGCTGCGGCATGAGCTACGTCACGTCGTGGGACGCTTCTCGGGCCAGGTCCGTACGGCGTCGGGGCAGATTCACGACATCGACAACCTCGTAGGAATCGCCGAGGACTGGGATACGTGGTGGTGACCTGAACGATCGGCGGACTAGCTTAGCTAGGCGGTGAGCCCGGCCGTGATCGCGAAGATCGTCTGGCCGTCGCGTACGTAGGTCGAACCGGGGATGGCCTTGGCGGCGCGCTTGCCGAGGGCGGCGAGCTCCGCGAGGCCCGCGTAGGACTTCGTGCGACCGAGATCGATGGCCGCGATCGAGACCGACATGATGGGGAAGCGTCGCTGGACGCCGAAGCGATCCTTGGTCTCGATGTAGCCGACGGCTCGATCCTGCGGGTCGTAGTAGAGGCGGATCAGCTGGTCGAAGTGCTCGCAGATGCCGCGGCAGACCGCGTCGACCTTGTCGGCGGAGGTCACGAAGACGAAGTCGTCGCCGGCGATGTGGCCGATGAAGTCGGTGGAGTTGCCGGCGCGCTGGACGACCTGCCGGATCACGTCGCCGGTCTGGCGGATGACGGCGTTGGCCTTCGCGTAGCCGTAGAAGTCGTTGAAGGCCTTCAGGTTGTCGAGATCGAGGTAGCAGGCGACGGCGGCGTCGGGATGAGCCAGGCGACGTTCGATCTCGCCCTGGATCGCGTCGGCGCCCGGGAGCTGCGTCGTCGGGGATGCGCCGAGCTCGCGGGCCTGGCGATCGAGGGCCTTGGCCACGCGTGCGAGCAGCTCGGCCGCGTCGAACGGCTTCACCATGTAGTCCTCGGCGCCCGACCGGAAGGCGCGGACCTTGTCGGCGGTGTCCCCGCGCGCGGAGAGGAACATGATCGGCGCCATGCCGATGGCCCCGTCGGCGCGGATCATCTCGGCGAGGCGGTAGCCGTCGGTGCCGGGCATGAGGACGTCCAGCACGAACATGTCGGGGCGGAAGCGGCGCGCCTCGGTGAGCGCGGCCTGCGCGGAGCCCGCATCGCGCACCTGGTAGCCGCCGAGCTCGAGGACCTCGCGACAGATCATGCGGATGGACGGGTCGTCGTCGACGATCAGCACGCGCGGCGCCTCGCGGCGGCCAGACTCGACGAGGCGCAGGCAGGCATCGCGAAACACGGCCGGCTGGATCGGAAACTCGAGCAGGTCGTCCGCGCCGGCGGAGAGCAGATCGGCGCGGCGCTCCGCATCACCGACCACCATCACGGCCGTCTTCGCGGTGTCGGGGTCGTGCTCGAGGATCGCGACGAGGGCGATCGCGTCCTTCATGGCGCCCGCGATCACGGCGAGGGCCGGGTGCTCCTTGCGGCTGATCTCGATCGCGCTGTCGACGTCCGACGCGACCAGTACGCGATCCGTGAGCGACATCATCAGGCCCTTGATGAGCAGCGCGCGCCGCGGGTCGTCATCGGCGACGAGGGCGCAGGCCCCTTCGCCCAGGCCACGCCGGCGCACGGCCGGATCGAGCGTGGCGAGGGGCTGCGTGTGCATCTCGGGCTTGGCCGAGACGGGCAGGGTGAAGACGAACTTCGTGCCCGTGGTGCCGGACTCGACCCAGATGCGGCCGCCGTGCGCCTCGATGATGCCCCGGGAGATCGAGAGGCCGAGGGCCGTCCCGCCGACGCGCCGGCTCGATGCCGAGAACGGTTCGAAGACGCGCTCGCGATCCTCGGGGGGAATCGGCTCGCCGGAGTTGTGGACACTGACGCCGACCGTGTCCTCGGTGAGCGGCGGGCCGAAGACCTGGACATCGATCACGCCGCCCGTCGGGGCGAACCGGATCGCGTTCGTGATCAAGTTCCCCAGCACCTGCGCGAGCCGCTCCGGGTCTCCGAGGATGCCGATGTCCTCCGCCGTCGCCCCCAGCACGATCGACAGCCGCTTCGTGGCCGCGGCGTCGCGGTAACGATCGATGACCTCGCGTGCGAGGCGATCCAGCTGCACTGGGGCCGTGGCCACGGTGATGGAGCCGGCCTGCGCACGCGCCAGATCGAGGAGCTGGTCGACGAGCTGGTTCATGCGCGTCGCTGCCTGGCGCGCCATGTCGATGTAGCGAAGCTGGCGATCCGCGAGGGGCCCGGCATAGCCCGACAGCACGATGTCGAGCGCGCCCGCGATCGACGTCAACGGCGTGCGCAGCTCGTGCGACATCACCTGCGCGAACTCGGCGCGGCGACGGGCCACGTCGGCCGTGTCGCCCAGGTCTCGGAGCACGACGATGGCACCGGTCGGCTGACCGTCCTCCCGCAAGGGCGTGACCACCGAGTGCAGCACGCGCTCGCCGATGCGGACCTCCTCGCGGATCGGCTGCCCATCCGCCGCCCCGGCGGCGAGCTCGAACGGATAGAAGCCGACCGTCTCCTTCAGGTACTTCGTATCCACGGGCACGCCAGCGGGAATGCCGAGCATCTCGCGCGCGGCAAGGTTCACCAGCACCTCGCCGGTCCGCGTGTCCGCAACGATCGCCCCGTCCGCCATCATCTCGATGGCCAGTCGCAGGCGATTGCCGCTGTCGGCTCCCTCGCTCAACAAGATCATCCTACCGGAGTGGTGGCGCGATCCGGGCGGAACCTGTCGGCCTGTGTTCGCGCGTTCTCGTTGTGACCGATGGTTGACGGCCGCTCGGAGCCGTGCGCGATCGCTCGGTCACGGCCGATCGGTGCCCCGAATTCCCCAGGGCTGCACCAGCGCAACTGTGTGATGAAGCAGTGGTTTGATTACCTCTGACAACTCCTCATTCTGGTTAGTGAATCCGGGAACGAAGCGGATTCAGCGAGGCGGATTCTGAGTGGTCTTCGCGTTGCAGCCGCGCCTCGCTCATGGGGAAGACGATTTCAGCAGTCCTGGTGCTCGGCGTGCCGCTCGCTCTCGTGCCGGCGTGTGCCGACACACCGCGCACCTCCACCACGGAGGCGCCGTCGTTCGAGGAGTTCGAGGCCGCCACCTACAGGGAGCCATGGAGCGGGGGCAAGTACATCATCAACGGCGACACGGGCATCGTCGACCAGCGAGCGCTCTACGAGGTGTGGGAGGGTCTGTACGCGGACGGCGCGCTCATCGTGCACAGCCCGGGCGGCGTCGATGCAAAGTGGGATCGGGTCACCAAGCGCGCGCTCACGTACTGCGTGAGCGATGCGTTCGGCTCCGACAAGGCCGCCGTCGTCGACGCGATGACGAAGGCCACGGATCAGGGTTGGGAGACGTTCGCGAACCTCGACTTCATCCACCTGACGGCCGAGGACGCCAACTGCAACGAGACCAACGAGGCGGTGCTCTTCGACATTCGTCCGGTCGTCGGACAGCCGTACCTCGCCCGCGCGTTCTTCCCGGGCGAGCCGCGCGATGCGCGCAACGTCCTCGTCGATACGAGCTCGTTTGCTCAGTCCGACTGGGCGCTCTCGAACATCATGGCGCACGAGCTCGGTCACACCCTGGGCTTCCGCCACGAGCATACGCGTCCGGAAGCGGGCGCGTGCTTCGAGGACACCGACTGGCGTCCGCTCACCGCGTACGACTCCGCCTCGGTGATGCACTACCCGCACTGCAACGGCACGAACCCGGCACTCTCGTTCACCGAGTCCGATGCCGCGGGCGCGGCCGTCCTCTACGGGCTGCCGGGCCAGGACCCGGTCGATCCGCCTGCGCCCGATGGCGAGTATCGCGAGTTGTTCTCGGTCGCCAAGGACGAGATCCGCGCCGTCGCCCCGCTCTCGGTGAAGCCGGGCACGCTGTTCCGCGCCCAGCTCACGGGCACGGGCGACGCCGACCTCTATGTCCGGTTCGGTGACGCGCCCACCCTCGAGCTCTTCGACTGTCGGCCGTACCTCGATCAGACGAGCACGGAGACCTGCACGCTCGACGTTCCCGCCACCGCCAGCACGGCCCACGTCATGGTCCATGGCTACGCGGCCGCGACCGTCGACCTCGTCGTCACCTACACCAGCGGCGGCGGCATGGCCGCGGGCGAGATGGTCCTGGAGGAGATCCTCGCCGATCCAGGCACCTTCGACGCCAACGGCGACGGCACGGTCAGCTCCACTGCCGACGAGTTCGTCGAGCTCGTGAACATCGGCAGCGGTGCGGTCGATCTCTCCGGCGGCACGGTCGCCGATGACACCGGCGTGCGCGTCACGCTCCCCGCGGGCACGGTCATCGGTCCCGGCGAAGTCCTCGTCGTGTTCAGCGGTGGCACGGCGCCCGACCTCGGCGCCGGCGTCCATGTCCGCGTCGGGGCCCTGCGCCTCAACAACACCGGTGACTCCGTCACGCTCCGCGACGCCAGCGGCACGGTCCTCGCGAGCGCCGCGTACGGCAGCGCCGGCAATCGCGACCAGAGCCTGACCCGCGCGACGAGCCTCGACGCCGCGTCGGAGCTCGTCCTGCACAAGACGCTCTCGTCGGCGCCCGCCTCGCCGGGCCGCCGCACCGACGGCAGCGCGTACTAGCTGCGCGTTCGTGCCGCACGTTCGCGCCGCACGTTCGCGCCGCATGTTCGCGCCGCATGTTCGCGCCCCGCGTTCGTGCCCCAGATCTTTCACCGCCAAGCCGCCAAGCCGCCAAGGTCAGAAGAGGTGTTGGGCGCTTCGCGCGTCACGTACGTGCCCCGGATCTTCACCGCGCTCCGCGGGTCACGTTCGTGCCCCGGGCTTTCACCGCCAACCCGCCCCAGACGCCAAGGTCAGAAGAGGTTCGGGGCGCTGCGCGCCGCGGGGCGCCGCCCGGGCAGCGAGGCGTCAGGTCTGGGTGACGCGACCGGATTCTTCGAGGCGCGAGAACGTTCGCTCGAGGGCGGCGTAGAAGCCACCGGCCGCGACGAGCTCGGCGTGGGTGCCTTGCTCGACGACGACGCCCTTGTCCATGACGACGATGAGGTCGGCGTTGCGGATGGTCGAGAGGCGGTGCGCGATGACGAGGGTCGTGCGGTCCTTCATCAGCTCCTCGACGCCGCGCTCGATGAGGAGCTCGGCCTCGGGGTCGACGTGGGCGGTGGCTTCGTCGAGGATGAGGACCTTGGGGTCGCGGAGCATGGCGCGCGCGAAGGCGACGAGCTGGCGCTCGCCCGCGGAGAAGTTGGAGCCGCGCTCGGAGACTTCGGATTCGAGGCCACCGCCGCGGCGGGCGAGGGCGCGGTCGAGGCCGACGCGGGCCACGGCGGCGTCGAGGTCCGCCTTGGAGTAAGACTTCCCCATCGCGATGTTGTCCTCGAGCGTGCCGGCGAAGAGGATGACGTCCTGGGAGACGACGGTGATGCGCTCGCGGAGGTCGGATAGCGACAGGTCGCGGATGTCGGTGCCATCGAGACGGATGGAGCCGCGGTCGCGCTCGTAGAGCCGCGTCAGCAACTTGATGACGGTGGACTTTCCGGATCCGGTGGCGCCGACGATCGCGACGGTGGCGCCCTTGGGCACGCGCAGGTCGACGCCGCGGAGGATGGGCTCGGCGCCGTAGCTGAAGTGGACGCCCGCGAGCTCCACGGCGGCGCCGGTGGTAGCGACGGGCTCGTCGCTGGACTTCGTGGCGAGCGGGTCGGTGCCGCCGTCGAGTTCCTTCGTGTCGAGGAGCGTGAAGATGCGCTCCGCGGCAGCCATGGCGCCCTGCATGACGGCGTACTTCGCGGAGAGGTCGCGGACGGGGACGAAGAAGCGGTTGATGTACTCGATGAACACCACCACGACGCCGATCATGTGGATGTCCTCGCCGCGGTTGCCGGCCGCGTACCAGATGACGACGGCGATGGCGACGGTGCCGATGGCCTCGACGAGCGCGTACATCGACGCATCGGCCTTGATCTGGCCGAGGTACGCATCGCGGTGGCCGGCGTTGATGTTGTTGTACTCGGCCTGCGCGATGGGGCCGCGCCCGAGGAGCTGGACCACCTTGATGCCGGAGAGGTGCTCCTGCGCGAAGGCGTTCATCGCCGCGAGGCGCACGCGGATCTGGCGGAAGGAGGCCCGCATCAGGCGGCGGGCGTACTCGACGAGGAAGACGAGGAACGGCAGGGTGAGGAACGTGAGCAGCGTCAGCTCGACGTCGATGACGAGCATCACGACGATGATCGCGAGCATCTTGAGGAAGTCGGCGATGAGCGTGATGGCCCCCTGCGCGAACATCTCGTTCAGTGACTCGATGTCGTTCGTCATGCGGGTCATGAGGCGCCCGACGGGGATGCGATCGAAGAAGGCGGCGCGCTGCGCGAGCACGTGATCGAAGATCGCCGTGCGCATCGCATGCATCGTGCGCTGGCCGGCGAGCTGGAGAAACCAGGTCTCGCAGAACCCGGAGCCGCCCTGGGTGATGACGAGCGCCATGTATGCCACGGCATCCCAGGGGAGCGCGGCCGCGTCGCGGACGAGGATGTGCTCGGTGAGGGCGTAACGGAAGAGCGCGGGCTGCTCGAGCTCGAGGCCGATCGTGAGCGGCATGAAGAGCGCCCAGGCGACGAGGAGCTTCCAGTGCGGGCGCACGAACGGCCAGATGCGCCGGATGAGCGCGATGTCGTACGCCTTGCCGAGGACGGCCTCCTCGCCGGGCACGGCCTGCTGCGTGCGGGGGGCGTTCGGGGCTGTGGGTTGACGGGGGCCGGTGGTGGTCGCCATCACGACGCGGCCTCGGGCTGGATCTCCACCTTCGGTCGCTGCGACGTGATGTCCGTGTCGAGCTGCGTGCGGTAGAGATCCGTGTAGACGCCGCCCTGGGCGAGCAGGGCCGAGTGCCGGCCGCGGGCGACGATCTTGCCCTGGTCGAGGACGATGATCTGATCGGCATCCTTGATGGCGGCGACGCGGTGCGAGATCAGGACGGCCGTGCGACCGTGCATGACGGACCGCAGGTTCTTCAAGATCACGCGCTCGGTCTCGGCGTCGACGGACGACAGCGAGTCATCGAGGACGAGGAGCCGCGGCGCTGCGGCGAGGGCCCGGGCCAGGGCCACGCGCTGTCGCTGCCCGCCGGAGAGCGTGATGCCGCGCTCGCCAACGATCGTCCCGAGGCCATCGGGCATGCGATCGAGGTCGCGGGTGAGGCCGGCGGCCGTCGACGCGTCGGTGACCTTCGGCGCCTCGCGCAGATCTTCGGCGTGGCCGGCGGCGTCGATCGTCTCGAGCTCGCGCCGACGGGCGGCGGGGATGGCGGTGCCGCCGCCGTAGCCCATCGCGACGTTGTCCGCGATCGTCGTCGAGAACAGGAACGCTTCCTGCGGTGCGTAGCCGATCTGCGCGCGGAGCGACGTGAGCGGGATGGAGGTGATGTCGCGCCCGTCGATCATGATCGTGCCCGCAGGAACATCGATCAGCCGGCACAGGGCGTCGACGAGCGTGCTCTTGCCTGCGCCTGTTCGACCGACGATGGCGGTGATCGAGCCGGGCTCGAGCGTGAAGTCGATGTCCTCGAGGAGGGCGCGGTCGCCGATCTTGTAGGTGAAGTGCTTCACCTCGACACGCGCCGGCTTCTCGGAGGCGGGGAGCGGCGCCTCCGTTCCGTCGGCGATGTCGGGCTTCGTATCGAGGAGCTGCTCGAGGCGGGTCCACGAGGCCCGGCCGCGCTGGACGAGCGCGAGCAGGAAGCCGAGGGTGAGCGTCGGCCACACGAGCCGTCCCACGAGCGCGGCGAAGGCCACGATCTCGCCCTCGGTCATGTCGCCATTGATGTAGGCGCGACCGCCGAACAGGATGAGCAGCGCGGTCGAGAGCGCCGCGAGCGCGGACAGCGTCGGGCCGAGCTGGATGCGGACCTTGGCGGCGTCCATGTTGGCCGCCAGCAGCTTGTCGCTGCCGGCGGTGAAGCCGCGGCGGCGCACGTCCTCGAGCCCGTACGTCTTGATGACCTGGATGGCGCCGAGGTCTTCCTGGATCCGCGACGACAGCTTGCCGAGCTCGGCCTGCACCTGGCGCTGCGTACCGTAGATGCGGCGGCTCATCGCCTGGCCGACGACATAGATGAGCGGGAAGGGCAGGATGGCGAACGCGGTCACCATCGGATCGGTCCACAGCATCACGCCGAGCACGGTGAGGAACGCGAGGACGGCATTGGCGAGGGACACGAGGCCAAAGCCCCACACCGCGCGCACCGTCTGCACGTCGTTCGTGAGGCGCGACATCACGTCGCCGACCGGATGCTTCCGGTAGTAGGCGGGCGACATCCGCATCATGTGCCCGAACAGCTCGCTCCGGAGGTCGTACTCGGCCGCGCGGGCGGCGTTGAAGATCCAGATGCGCGAGAAGATGCGCGTGATGGCCGTCAGGATCGCGAACCCGATCATGACGGCAAGGAGCTTCCACACCCCCGCGCGATGCCCGTTCGACAGGGCATCGACCGCACGGCCCAGCATCTCCGGCACGCCCAGGAAGAAGGCGTTCGTGAGGAGCAGCATCACCACGCCCCAGATGAGCGGTGTCCGGTACGGCTTCAGGTAGCGGACCGAAGACCGGGTGCTGCCTGACACGCGGGCCACCTTAGCAAAGAATGTCGCCGCGTTAAGGGGGGATGGCCGTTGTGTCGGGGCATGTCGGTCGGTAGCATCGCGACGCGCGGCGGGCGTGTGCCGTGCGTCATCCCATGGCTGATCTGTCCTCGCTCCTCGCCGTTCTCGAGCACGATCCCGACGACGCTCGCGCACTGGAGGCGCTCGCGTCGTCGGCTCGTGAATCCGCCCCCGACGTGCGTGCGTCGCGCTTTGCGGCCGCGCGCAAGACGATCTCGGGGCGCGGTCGCCCGGACGTCGTGCTCCAGCTCCTCG
>LNFM01010979.1_pt1 | contig 25957 bp, 21 predicted proteins | sample 596031 | NCBI WGS metagenome assembly LNFM01 (sample SAMN04254537, study PRJNA301005) | activated carbon metagenome | isolation source: dual media filters at the Ann Arbor, Michigan drinking water treatment plant | place: USA: Ann Arbor | reverse complement strand
GCATGCGGTGCAGGATGCCGTTGTCGGTGGCCACGATGTAGGCCGGCGCCGTGCCGTCCACCACCGCCTTCAGCAGCTGGCTGGTGCTGCCCACGACGTCGGCCTGTTCCACCACGTTCTTGGGCGATTCCGGGTGCACCAGCACCAGCGCGCCGGGGTGCTGCCGGCGCAGCAGGTCGAGTTCCAGGCCGCGGAACTCGTCGTGCACGATGCAGGCGCCGTTCCACATCAGCATGTCGGCGCCGGTCTGCTCCTGGATGTAGCGGCCGAGGTGGCGGTCGGGCGCCCAGAGCACCTTCCGGCCCTGGTCTTTCAGGTGCTTGACGATGGCCAGCGCGCAGGAGCTGGTCACCATCCAGTCGGCGCGCGCCTTCACCGCCGCGCTGGTGTTGGCATACACCACCACGGCGCGGTCGGGGTGGGCGTCGCAGAAGGCGGCAAATTCATCGGGCGGGCAGCCCAGGTCCAGGCTGCAGGTGGCGCCCAGGTCGGGCATCAGCACGCGTTTTTCCGGCGACAGGATCTTGGCGCTTTCGCCCATGAAACGCACGCCCGCCACCACCAGCGTCTGCGCCGGGTGGTCGCGGCCGAAGCGTGCCATCTCCAGCGAATCGGCCACCAGGCCGCCGGTTTCCAGCGCCAGGTCCTGCAGGTCGCCGTCGACGTAGTAGTGCGCCACCAGCACCGCGTTGTGCGCCTTCAGCAGCGCCGCGGCGCGGGCCTTGGTGGCCGCGCGCTCGCTGGCGTTCAGCGCCGGCGGCACCTGGGCCCAGGCCTGGGCGGTGCAGCTGCTGCCGCTGGCGTCCTGGCGGGTGAAGTCGTAGAGGATCTGCGTGGCCACTGTGCTCATGCCGGCAATGGTAGACCGGGGCTGCGCGGGCGGGTGGCGCCCGCGAAAAAGCGCCCGGGCGGCGCCCCGACCGAGCGCCGCACCATGGCCGTGAAGGCGCTGGCGCTGGCGTAGCCCAGCTCGGCCGCAATCAGGCCCATCGGCCGGCCCTGCGCTGCCAGCGTCAAGGCGCGCGCCAGCAGCACCTGCTGGCGCCAGGGCCCGAAGGAAGTGCCCAGCTCGGTGCGGAACAGCCGCGCCACGGTGCGCGGGCTGGCACCGGCGGCAGCGGCCCAGGCCTCCAGCGTGGCGTGCTGGGTGGGCGCGGCCAGCACCGCTTCGCACAGGCGGCGCAGGCGCTTGTCTTGGGGCAGCTCGATGCCCAGGCGCACCGGCGCGGCGCGGCGCAGTTCGTCCAGCGCCAGCTCGCCCAGGCGGCGTTCGCGCGCCAGGAAGGCGGCGTCGGGCGGGCTGTGGCGGCGGGCCGCTGCAGCGCTGCCTACGTCGCCACCGCCGTCCATGCGCGTGTCCATCTGCAGCACCAGCTCGCGCAGCAGGGCCGAGACCTCCATCACCCGGCACTGCCGCCAGGCCGCCTGCTGTGCCCGGGGCACGCCAGGCCCGACACGCTGCGGCGTCTGGTGGATGTAGAGCGTGCGCAGTTCGGCGGCTTCCACCACGGTGACCACGTGTTCCACCTGCGGCGGTATCCACACCGCGCGCCAGGCCGGCACCAGGTAGGTGGCATGGCCCGCGGTGATGCGCGCCACGCCCGAGACCGAGATCGCCACCTGCGCCCAGGCGTGGCTGTGCGGCTGGATCTCGGTGTCGGGCGCCATCACGCGCGCCTTGGCCCGCACCGGGCGTTCGGCCGTGGGCTCGAAGCGCCGCGGGTCCACCGGCGGCGTGAGGATGCGTGTGCGCGTGCGCGCGTGCTGGCGACCGCTTGGCATGTTCGCGATAGAAGTTGTCGAACTATCGTAACCCTGACGGTTGACCGCCACCTAGCATGGCGCGATGTCCACACTCACCCTGCCTCAAGCCGAACCCGGGCGCCGCCAGGACGCCAAGGTCATGGGCCTGATCGGCCTGGCGCACAGCATCAGCCACTTCAGCCAGCTGTTGCTGGCGCCGCTGTTCCCCTGGCTGAAGCTCGAATTCGGTGTCAGCTACGCCGAGCTCGGCTTCCTGCTCACCATCTTCTTCGTCGTCTCGTGCGCGGTGCAGGCGATGTCGGGTTTCTGGGTTGACCGCTACGGCCCGCGGCCGGTGCTCTTCGGCGGCCTGCTGCTGGTGGCTACGGCGGCGCTGGGCTACGCCGGCAGCAGCAGCTACGGCATGCTGGCGCTGTTCTCGGTGGTGGCCGGCATCGGCAACGGCGTCTTCCACCCCGTGGACTACACGGTGCTGAACCGCAAGATCCACAAGACCCGGCTGGGTCATGCCTACAGCGTGCACGGCATCACCGGCAGCCTGGGCTGGGCGCTGGCACCGGCGTTGCTGGTGCCGCTGACGCTGGCGTACTCCTGGCGCGTGGCGCTGCTGTGTGCGGCCGGGCTGGTGTTCCTGGTGCTGCTGGTGCTGTGGCTGCAGAGGGACGAGATCGCCGTGCAGCCCGCCGCCGCGCCGGCCACGGCCGCCCCGGGCCGGGAAGGCGGCATGGCCCCAGAGGAAAGCGCCTTCGCCTTCCTGAAGATCCCGGCCGTCTGGATGTGCTTCGCCTTCTTCTTTTTCTTTGCCGGGGCGCTGTCCATCGTGCAGAGCTTCGGCCCGCAGGCGGCCAAGGAACTGCACGGCGTGCCGGCGCACCTGGCGGCCATCTGTCTGACGGTCTACATGTTGTGCAGCGCCGGCGGCATGCTGCTGGGCGGCTTCCTGGCCGCCGACCCCGAGCGCTGCGACCGCGTGGTAGGGGTGGCGCTGGGCATCGCCGCCAGCATCGCGCTGGTGCTGGGTTTTGCCCGCCTGCCGGGCGTGCTGGTGCCGGTGCTGTTCGGCGCCATGGGCCTGGCGGCCGGGGTGGCTTCGCCGTCGCGTGACATGCTGGTCAAGCGCGCCACGCCGGCCAATGCCACCGGCCGCGTGTATGGCGTGGTCTACGGCGGGCTGGACGTCGGCCAGGCGGTGGTGCCCTTGTTCATCGGCGCGCTGATGGACCAGGGCGCCTACCGCGGCGTGCTGCTGGCGCTGGCCGCGCTGCAGACCATCCTCATCGTCAGCGCCATCCGTGTGAACGCGGCGCGGCGCGAGGCACCCGCGGCGGCCGCGGCCTGAGGCAGCCCCCGCCGCCGGCCTGCCGGCCTGCCGGCCTGCCGGCACCACACGGCGCCGGGGCCGTGCCGGGCCAGCCCCGGGCATCGCGGCCGGCACGGCTTCGGCAGCGGCTACAGTGCCGCCATGAGCTCCGCACCCGCTTCATCCGCCGCCGCTTCATCCGTCAGTCCTGCCGCCACGCAGGGCCCCCCGCGACTGGCCGGCCATGCCCTCGTGGAGGCGCTGATCGCCCAGGGCATCGACACCTGCTTCGGCGTGCCCGGGGAGAGTTACCTGGCCGCGCTGGACGGCTTCCATCAGCACCGTGAGCAGATCCGCTTCGTCGCCTGCCGCCAGGAAGGCGGCGCGGCCTTCATGGCCGAGGCGCAGGGCAAGCTGAGCGGCCGGCCCGGGGTGTGTTTCGTGACGCGCGGGCCTGGCGCCACCAACGCCAGCATCGGCGTGCACACGGCGTTTCAAGACAGCACTCGGCCAGGTGGCCAGCGACCAGCGCGACCGCGAGGCCTTCCAGGAGATCGACTACCGCCACATGTTCGGCCCCGGCACGCTGGGCCTGGCCAAATGGGTGGCCGAGGTGGACAGCGCCGAGCGCCTGCCCGAGTACGTGGCGCGCGCCTTCCGCACCGCGATGCAGGGCCGCCCCGGCCCCGTGGTGCTGGCCCTGCCCGAAGACATGCTGTCCACGCCCATCAGCGCCCCGGTGCTGCCGCGCGTCGAGCCCGTGCACGCCTGGCCGGCACCCGGCGGCCTGCGCGAGCTGCGCGCGATGTTGATGGCCGCGCAGCGGCCGGTGCTGATTGCCGGCGGTTCGGGCTGGGACGCCGACGCTGCCGCCGCGCTGCAGCGCTTCAGCGAAAACTGGCAGCTGCCCACGGCCTGCGGCTGGCGCTTTCAAGACACCTTCGACAACCGCCACCCGCTCTACATCGGCGATGTCGGCATCGGCATCAACCCGAAGCTGGCCGCGCGCATCCGCGCAGCCGACCTGGTGATCGCGCTGGGCATCCGCCTGGGCGAGATGACGACCAACGGCTACACGCTGCTGCAGGCGCCCAAGGCGGCGGCGAACGCGGGCCAGAAGCTCGTGCACATCCACGCCGGGGCCGAGGAGCTGGGGCGCGTTTACCAGGCCGACCTGCTGATGCAGAGCAGCATGGCCTGCGCCGCGAAGGCGCTGGAAAGCCTGGCCGCACCGACCAGCGTGCCCTGGGCCGCGACCGCCCTGGCCGCGCGCGCCGATTACGAAGCCAACCTGGTGGCGCCCGCGGTCGAGCCCATGGACATGGCGGTGGTGGTGAAGACCGTGCAGCGCCTGCTGCCCGAAGACACCATCTTCACCAACGGCGCCGGCAACTTCGCCGGCTGGCTGCACCGCTACGGCGTCTTGCCGGGCCTGCAGCACTTCGGCCGCACGCAACTGGCCCCCACCAGCGGCGCGATGGGCTATGGCCTGCCGGCGGCGGTGGCGGCGGCCTTGCTGCAGCCCCACCGCTTCGTGCTGAACCTGGCCGGCGACGGCGACTTTCTGATGACGGGCCAGGAACTCGCCACCGCCACCGGCTATGGCGCGAAGCGGCTGATCAGCATCGTCGTCGACAACGGCACCTACGGCACCATCCGCATGCACCAGGAGCGCGACTATCCCGGGCGCGTCAGCGGCAGCGACCTCTACAACCCCGACTTCGCCGCGCTGGCGCGCGCCTACGGCTGGCAGGCCGAGTTCGTCGACCACACCGCGGCCTTCGAACCGGCCCTGCGCCGCGCGCTGGAGGCTGGCAGGCCCACGCTGCTGCACGTGAAGCTGCCCACCGACGTCAGCACCAGCCGCACCACGCTCTCGGCGATACGCCAGGCGGCGCTGCAGCGCGCCGGCTGAGGGTTCAGTCGCTGCGCCCGCGCAGCATCAGCACCACGCTGCCGGTGACGAGGCCGGCCGCCAGCCATTCCCCCCAGTGCAGGCTTTCGCCGCCCAGCGTGACGCCCAGCACCAGCCCGATGAGCGGGTTGACATAGGCGTAGCTCGAAGAGACCGCCGTGCGTGTGTTCTGCAGCAGCAGCATGAAGGCCGAAAACCCGATCAGCGAGCCCGCGATCACCAGGTAGGCCCAGCTGGCCAGCGCCAGCGGGTCGGGCGGCCAGCCGGGTGTTTCGCCCAGGGCCAGCGAGACCAGCATCAGCACCGCGCCGCCGGCCAGCATCTGGCTGGCAAAGCCCATCGCGCCGGGTGCGAGTTCCAGGCTGCGGCCGCCCCAGCGCGCGCCCAGGCACCGGGGCAGGCCGCGCACGCTCCACACGCTGCCGAGCTTCCACGACACCGAGGCCATCAGCACTGCCAGCAGCCCGGCGGGCGAAGCGCCGAAGCCCTGGCCCGAGGCCAGGCCCACCACGCCCACGAGGCCCAGCGCAATGCCCGCCGCTTCCATGCGCGTGGGCTTCACGCCGTAAGGCCACTCGAACGCCGCCTGCAGCGCCGGGCCGATGGCGATCAGCGCCACCACCAGGCCCGAGCTGACGGTCTGCTCGGCCACCGCGGTGAGGCCGTAGCCCGCGCCCAGCATCAGCGCGCCCAGCAGCGTGGCGTTGAGCCACTGCGCGCGGTTTGGCCAGCGCCCGCCGCGCCACAGCACCCAGGCTGCCAGCAAGGCCCCGGCGATCAGGAAGCGTGTGCCCATCTGGTGGAAGGGCGGAAAACTCACCAGCGCCCACTTGATGGCCAGGTAGGTGCTGCCCCAGATGAACCAGGTGGCGGCCAGGCAGGCCAGGATGAGCGGCGGCAGCCGGTGCACGGGCAGGTTGCGCACCGCGGTGGCGCCATGCGCCGCGCCGGGGTGGGTGCTGCCGGTGCTGCCGGGCGGGGCCGTCACGACGCCGTCTTCGGCCTGGAGGGTGGGCTTGCGCATGGGCCTGGCATGTTATGGAGGGCGGTGTGGCGGCCGGGCCTCACGCTGGCCCTTACAATGGGGCTTCAGTCGGGGCGTAGCGCAGCCTGGTAGCGCATCTGGTTTGGGACCAGAGGGTCGCGAGTTCGAATCCCGCCGCCCCGACCATCGTTGAAAACAGCAAGGCCCCGCAGCAAGCGCTCCGGGGCCTTTTTGTTGCCCTCGGTCCTTGCCCCCGCCGGTTGCCCGCAGGCCTGGAGCGCTGCGCCGTGCGGGCAGAGATCAGGCCGCGCCGCGCGCCTGCGGCACCGCGGTGGCCTGGGCCACGCGCCGCGCCAGCACGGGGTCGTGCGGCTCTATGGTGGCCTTGTCCACCGCCGGCCGGCGCAGCGGCGTGGTGCCGTCGTCCACCTCGGCGGCCAGCTGCCTGGCCAGGCTGTAGGCCGTGCTGACGAGCCAGCCGCCGGTGTCCTGGTCTTCGGCGCTCTCGCCGTCCAGAAAGTGGTCGGCGGCGCGCGTGGCGGCATGCACCTGGTGGGCGCGCACGCGCAGCAGCGAGACGGTCTGCTTGAACATCACGTCGGCGGGCTGTTCCTTCAACATGCGCGACAGCGCGTCCACCTCGCCGGCGAGGTCGGCGGCCATGGCCACCGCACACGACATCAACCAGGAACCGGTGTTGCGGTCGGCCTCGTTGCCCTGCGCGCTGAAGTGTTCGGCCGCGCGAGCGGTGGCACGCAATTGGTGGGCGCGCTGGCCCAGCTGGCGCATCACCTGCGAGGTGCTGTCGTCCGGGGCGGTGCTGCGGGCCGTGGGGCGGGCTTCGGGCATGGTGGGCTCGGCGGAAGTTCAGGTCTCATTCTGCCCAGCTTCGCCCGGGGCGGGGGCGGTGCCGCGCTGCGCCCGCCATTTGTCGCGCAGCAGGCTGCCCAGATCGAGCAGCGGAACGTCCGGGCCGGGCGATGCAGCCAGGCCCGCTGCCGGCATCGCGGCGTCTGCCCCGGCCAGCGCGGCCTGGTCGAAGTGGGCCAGGTCAGCGTCGCCGATGAAACGTGTGCGTGGCGCATAGAGGTGGCGTTCGCCCCAGCTGCGCTGCTGCGTGATGTGAAAACGCTGCGGCAGCCACAGCGTCAGGCTGTCCTTCGCGCGCGTCATGCCCACGTAGAGCAGCCGGCGCTCTTCTTCGATCTCCTCAGCGCGGCCGGTGGCGATGTCGGCCGGCATGCAGCCGTCCACCATGCGCAGCAGGTGCACGGCGCTCCACTCCTGGCCCTTGGCGGAGTGCAGGGTGGAAAGCACCACGTAGTCGTCGTCGCGGTGCGGCGGGCCGCTTTCGTCGCCCGTGGCGGCGGGTGGGTCCAGTGTCAGCTCGGTGATGAAGCGGGTGCGGCTGCCGTGGCTGGCGGCCAGGCGCAGCAGGGTGTCGAGGTCGCCGCGCCGCACGCGGTGGTCGTCGTGCAGGCGCTCCAGGTGCGGCTGGTACCAGTCGATGGCGCGCTGCAGGTCGGCGGGCCAGGCCGGGGCCTGCCGCAGCGTCTGCATCAGCGCGCACAGCGACGCCCAGCCCGCCGCGCCGCGTGGCGGCGGGAATTGATGCAGTTCGCCGCAATGGGCCAGCAGGCGCGCCACCGCAGCCGGCCCGACACCCGGCACCAGGCGTGCGCACCGCGCTGCGGCGAAGCCTGCGGCCGGGTTGTCGGCCCAGCGCAGCACTGCCAGCACGTCCTTGATGTGCGCGGCTTCGAGGAAGCGCAGGCCGCCGTACTTCACGAAGGGCACTTGGCGGCGCACCAGCTCCATTTCCAGCGCCGCGCTGTGCGTGGCGGTGCGGAACAGCACCGCCTGGCGGCGTAACAGGATGCCGGTTTCCCTTTCGGCCAGCACCGCATCGGCGACGCCGCGCGCTTCGGCGGCTTCATCGGCCACCGTCACCAGGCGCGGGCGCGGACCGTCGGCACGCGCGCTCCACAGCCGCAGCGCGTGGCCCGCGCCGGCCTGCGCGATGACGGTGTTGGCCGCGGCCAGGATGGCGGGTGTGCAGCGGTAGTTCTGCGTCAGCGTCAACACCCGGGCCGGCGGCGTGCAGCGGCCGGGCAGGGCGCGCAGGTGCTCGGGGCTGGCACCGCGAAAGGCATAGATGGCCTGGGCGTCGTCGCCCACCGCGGTCAGGCCCAGGCCACCCGGGCGCAGCGCGTGCACGATGCCTGCCTGCAGCGCGTTGACGTCCTGCACTTCGTCCACCAGCACGTGGTCGAAGCGCGCGCGCAGCCGGGCGGCCGTGGCCGGGTGCTGCAGCAGGTGCCAGCAGGCCAGCAGCAGGTCGTCGAAGTCCAGCATGTGCTGCGCCGCCTTGGCCTGGGCGTAGGCGGCAAACAGCGTGGCCAGCGCCGCTTCGTGCACCGCGCACCAGGGGAAATGCCGGGCCAGCACCTCGGCCAGACTCTCCTGCGTGTTGACGCAACGCGAATGGATGGCCAGGCAGGTGCCGGCCAAGGGAAAACGCAGGCGCCCCGTGGTTTCGGCCTGGCCCTGCGCCTGGCGCACCTGGGCCAGCAGGTCTTCGGCATCGGCGCGGTCCAGCACCGTGAAGCCTTCGGCCAGGCCGACATGGCGCGCTTCCTCGCGCAGCAGCCGTGCGGCAATGCCATGGAAGGTGCCGCACCAGGGCAATTGCGGCGGCGCCACCGAGGCCGGCAGCCCGGCCGCGCGGTGCAGCAGGCGCCCGGCGCGCTGCGCCATCTCGAAGGCGGCGCGGCGTGAGAAGGTGACCAGCAGCAGGCGCTGCAGGTCGGCCCCCTGCTGCACCAGCCAGGCCACGCGTGCGGCCAGGGTCAGGGTCTTGCCGGTGCCCGCGCCGGCCAGGACCAGCAAGGCCGGGTGCTGCGGCTGCGGCGCGTACAGGGCTGCGGCCCGCTGCTCGGCGTTCAGGCCGGCGAGCGCGGCGATCGTTTCGTCGCCAGGGGGCCGGCAGGCATGCAGTGCAGGGGAGGCTTCGGCCATGCCGAACTGTATGCCTGTCCAGCTCAGGTTGCGGCAAGGGCGGTGCAGATTCAGGCCATAGTTGCGGGGTCCGCGCCCCGGCGAGGCGCACGGCCCAGGGAGTTTCGAATTGAGCATACGCACCCGGCTGATGCTGCTGGCACTGCTGCTGACCGTGCTGCCGGCGCTGTGGCAGGTGGCGCGCTTCCTCCAGGAACGCACAGACACGATCGCGGCCAACTCGACGCGCCTGGAGCTGATTGCACAGCGCCAGGCTGAAGCGATCGACGAGCGTATCCAGGGCACGGCGCAGCTGCTCTTTGGTCTGGCGCGTGCGCGTGACCTCGACACCGCCGACCGCTTGGAGTGTTCGCACTTCCTGTCGCAAGTGCGTGACGCTCATCCGCAGTACACCGGCATCCTGACCATCCTGCCGAGCGGGCGCCTCTTCTGCGATTCGATCGGGAGCGGACGGGAACTCGACCTGCGTGACCGGGCTTACTTCCAGGCTGCGGTGGCGCAGCGCCACGGCGTGGCGCTGGAGCCGGTCTTCGGGCGTCTCACCGGCACCGCCGTGCTGCAGGTCGCGCACCCGGTGCGCACCGATCAAGGCGAACTCAGGTTTGTGCTGCTGGCCTCGTTGAACCTGCAGAAGCTGGCGCAGCCGGCAGCCTTCTCGGTGCCTGGTGCCGGCCTGCTGCTGCTGAACAACAAGGGCCAGGTGATGGCGACTTCGCGGCCTGACAGCACACCGCTGCAACCCGGGGTGCAGGCCGAGCCCGCGGCGCTGGTGGCGCTGGCTGCGGGCCAGGGCCCGCGCGCACAAGACATCACCGGCCGCGAGGGCCCGACGAGCTTGTGGGTGCGCGCCGAGGTGCCGGCCCTGGCGAAGGCGGGGCTGCAGGTCCTGGCCGGTGTGCCGCGGCAGTCCTTGGTGGCCGATGCCGACCGCCGCCTGACGCAGGACCTGGGCTTGCTGGCCGTGCTGGCGGTGTTGGTCTTCCTGGCACTGTGGATGCTCAGCGAAAGGGCGATCCGGCGCCCGGTCGAAAGGCTTTCGCGCATGGCCGAGCAACTGGCGGCGGGCAACCTCGCCGCGCGTGTGGAGCCGCCCGTGCCCGGCGGTGAACTGGGCGCGCTGGTGACGGTGTTGAACCACACGGCCGAGTCGCTGCAGCAGCAGCGCCGTGACATCGAGGAATTGAACGAACGCCTGCGCCGTGCCCAGCGGCTGGAGGCGGTGGGCCAGCTCACCGGGGGCGTGGCGCATGATTTCAACAACCTGCTCACGGTGGTGCTGGGCAATGCCGAACTGCTGGCCGAGCTGAACCATGGCAACCCCCAGCAACGCAAGCTGGCCGAGATGATCGGTGCCGCGGCACAGCGGGGCGCCGAGCTCACGCAGCGCCTGCTGGCGTTTGCGCGCAAACAGGCGCTGGCGCCCAAGGTGGTGGCGCTGAATCCGCTGGTGGCGGGGCTGGACCCGCTGTTGCGGCGCACGCTGGGGGAGCACATCGAGATCGAGCTCATACGCGCGGCGGGTTTGTGGCCGGCGCTGGTCGACCCCGGGCAGCTGGAGAACGCCTTGCTCAACCTGTGCCTGAATGCGCGCGACGCCATGCCCGGCGGCGGCCGCCTGACGCTGGAGACGGCCAACGCCCGGCTGGATGCCGACTACGTGGTAGCCCACCCTGACGTGCAGGCCGGGCAGTATGTGATGGTGGCGGTGTCCGACACCGGCAGCGGGATCTCGGCTGACCACCTGAAGCGGGTCTTCGAGCCGTTTTTCACCACCAAGGCCACGGGCAAGGGCACAGGCCTGGGGCTTTCGATGGTCTACGGCTTTGTCAAGCAATCGGCCGGGCATGTCGCCGTCTACTCCGAGCTCGGGCAGGGCACCACGGTGCGGCTTTATCTGCCGCGCGCCAGCGCCGAAGACACCGTGGCTGCCGGCGACGACGCGGCGGCGGCAGACGACGCATTGCAGGGCGGCAGCGGTCGCATCCTGCTGGTGGAGGACGACGCTGACGTGCGCGCCTATGCGCTGTCGCAGCTGCAGGGTTTTGGCTACACCGTCATCGAGGCCGCCGACGGCCCCGCGGCCCTGGCCATCCTGGAGCGGCGTGCCGACATCGACCTGCTGTTCACGGATGTCGTGATGCCCGGCGGCATGAACGGCCGTGCCTTGGCCGATGCCGCGCGCCGCCTGTACCCGGGCTTGCGCGTGCTCTACACCTCGGGCTACACCGAAAACGCCATCGTGCACCACGGCCGGCTGGACGAGGGCGCCAGGCTGCTGGGCAAGCCCTACCGCCGCAGCGAACTCGACCGCGCGGTGCGCGCAGCACTGGCCGAAGGCAGAACGGGCCAATAGCAGCCGCCACGCCCATCTGGCCTGCCCGGCAGGACTCGAACCTGCGACCCCCAGCTTAGAAGGCTGGTGCTCTATCCAGTTGAGCTACGGGCAGTCAACATCGTTGGCACGTGATTCTAGGAGCGCGCCCCGTACTGCCTCTGGCCGAAGAGCGCTTCACGCGCCTCGTCGTCGGTGAGCGGCTTGCGCAGGTCGGCCAGCACCTCCACGCCGCGTTTCACCGCCGGGCGCGCCGCGACTTCGTCGAACCAGCCCTTGAGGTGCGGGAAATCGTCCCAGCTGATGCCCTGGTTCTTCCAACTGCGCAGCCAGGGAAAGATGGCGATGTCGGCAATGCCGTACTCGGCGCCGCCGATGTACCGGCTCTTGGCCAGGCGCTTGTTCATCACGCCATACAGCCGCCGCGCTTCGTTCGTGTAGCGCTCGATGGCATACGGCACCTTTTCCGGCGCGTAGATGCGAAAGTGGTGGGCTTGGCCCAGCATCGGCCCGACACCGCCCATCTGGAACATCAGCCACTGCAGCGCTTCGTACCGGGCCGCGAGCGCTTCAGGCAGGAAGCGCCCGGTTTTCGCCGCCAGGTAGACCAGGATGGCGCCGCTCTCGAACAGGCTGATGGGCTGGCCATCGGGGCCCTCGGGGTCGGTGATGGCGGGAATCTTGTTGTTCGGGCTGATGGCCAGGAACTCGGGCTTGAACTGGTCGCCGGTGCCGATGTTCACGGGCAGCGCCCGGTAGGGCAGCCCGCACTCTTCCAGCATGATGTGAACCTTGTGGCCGTTCGGCGTGGGCCACGAATACACTTCGATCATCGGAGTTCCTCGCTACAGCCCAGGGCAGCGTGCCCTCGCAACCGACTCTAAACCATGCTCGACGGCATCAAGCGCTTGTTCTCCGGGGCCACCGACGCCGCCACCGACGGCTGGGACGGTGTCGCGCCTTGGGCCAAGTCCAAGCAGTACGCCTTCCGCGCCGTACAGGACGAGGGTTTTGTCATCGACGGCCGGCTGGGTGCCACACCCTGGCGCCTGGAGTGGGGCCCCTCCCACCGGCCTTACATCCAGGGCCGAGAGCTGCGTCTGCGCGCCGAACTCGGCTTGGCGTCCGAATTGCAGGTGGTGGTGATGAACCGCGCGCTGCAAGAGGCCATGGAGAAGGCCGTCTTCGACCAGTACGTCGAAGGCGTGCAGACCCGCATCGACAACCAGACACCGCCCGAGATGCGCTGGCTGGTGATGTTCCCCAAGCTGCCCGGCAACGACATGCCGCTGCTGCGCGAGCGCTTCTGCGCGCTGGCCAGTGTGCAGAGCTGGCTGCGCCACTGGCTGGACGGTGCGCTGAGCCAGGGCCTGGCGGCGCTGCGCATCGCGCCTGAAGTGCCGCTGGTGCTGATGATCGGCCGCGGCCGGCTGATGCTGCGCACGTCCGTGCTGGACGCCGACGTGGCCACGCTGCAGGCCTGGGTGCGGCTCTTTGAAACCGCGATGCGCGAGGCCCGGCGTGTGGCCACCGAGCACAGCGACTCCATCGCGCCGAGCACGCAGCCCAGCGCCTGGCAGACCAGCGCCCTGCCGGGCGACGAGCGGGACACCTAGGCCCGCGCGCGCCTCGCGTGGCGGGCCTTACTTCGCCGCCACCTTGCCGAGTTCGATCTTGGCGATGGCGTTGCGGTGCACCTCGTCGGGGCCGTCGGCAAAACGCAGGGTGCGTGCGCCGGTGTAGAAGCCCGCCAGTGGTGTGTCCTGGCACATGCCGGCGCCGCCGAAGACCTGCATCGCCCAGTCGATCACCTGGCAGGCCATGGTGGGGGCCACCACCTTGATCATCGCGATCTCGGCCTTGGCGCTCTTGTTGCCCGCCAGGTCCATCATCCACGCCGCCTTCAGCGTGAGCAGCCGGGCCTGGTCGATCTTGCAGCGCGCCTCGGCAATGCGCTCCAGCGTCACGCCCTGCTGCGAGATCGGCTTGCCGAAGGCCACCCGCTCGGTGGCGCGTTCGCACATCAGCTTCAGCGCACGTTCTGCCAGCCCGATCAGGCGCATGCAGTGGTGGATGCGGCCCGGCCCGAGACGGCCCTGCGCGATTTCGAAGCCGCGCCCTTCGCCGAGCAGGATGTTGCTGACGGGCACGCGCACGTTGGTGAAATCCACCTCCATGTGGCCGTGCGGGGCGTCGTCGTAGCCGAAGACGGTGAGCGGGCGCAGGATGGTGATGCCCGGCGTTTCGCGCGGCACCAGCACCATGCTCTGCTGCGAGTGGCGCGGCGCGCTCTTGTCGGTCTTGCCCATGAAGATGAAGACGGCGCAGCGCGGGTCGCCGGCGCCGCTGGTCCACCACTTGCGGCCGTTGATCACGTAGTCGTCGCCCTCGCGGCGGATGTCGGCTTCGATGTTGGTGGCGTCGGAAGAAGCCACCGCCGGCTCGGTCATCGCGAACGCGCTGCGTATCTCGCCGGCCAGCAGGGGTTGGAGCCAGCGCTTCTTGTGCTCGGCCGTGCCGTAGCGCGCAATGGTTTCCATGTTGCCGGTGTCGGGCGCCGAGCAGTTGAAGACCTCGGGGCTCCACGGCACCGCGCCCATGATCTCGGCCAGCGGCGCGTAGTCCTGGTTGCTCAGGCCGAAGGTGAATTCAGCGGCGCCGGGTGCCGAAGCGCCTTCTGCCGTGGGTGGCAGGAACAGGTTCCACAGCCCCGCGGCACGCGCCTTGGGCTTGAGTCTTTCGATCACCTTCAGCGGCGTCCAGCGCTTGCCTGCCCGGGTGTTGGCCTCGATCTCGGCTTCGTATTCGGCTTCGGCCGGGTAGACGTGCTCGGCCATGAAGGCGTTCAGGCGCGCTTGCAGGTCTTGGGTGCGGGGTGAGTAGCTGAAGTCCATGGATGTCTCCGTCGTCTTTCGTCGTGTTCGGTGCGGGGTGGGGCGGCGCGCGGTCAGCGCACGCCGTGTTCGTGAGCCTGGGCAAACTTCCAGGCCATCTGCGCCAGCGACCGCGTGGCGGCGCCGCTGGCGCGTGCCTGCGCGCTGCTGGCCGTGCCGTCCACCACGCGCTTGGCAATGCCTTGCATGATGCTGGCCAGACGGAACAGGTTGTAGGCGAGGTAGAAGTTCCACTCCGCCTTCAAGGTGGCCACGTCGGTGCGGCCGGTGCGCTGGCAGTAGCGATCGATGTAGCCGTCTTCAGCCGGAATGCCCAGGGCCGCGTGGTCCAGCCCGCCGATGCCCCGAAACACGCCCGGCGGTATGTGCCAGGCCATGCAGTGGTAGCTGAAGTCGGCCAGCGGGTGGCCCAGGGTCGAGAGCTCCCAGTCGAGCACAGCGATGACACGCGGCTCGTGGCTGTCGAAGACCAGGTTGTCGAGCCGGAAGTCGCCGTGCACGACGGCCGGCGCCGCGCCGTCCAGTGCGCCTGGCGGCAGGCGCCGCGGCAGCCACGCGATGAGGCTGTCCATTTCGCTGATGTCCTCGGTCACGCTGGCCAGGTACTGCTTGCTCCAGCGGCCGATCTGGCGCTCGAAGTAGTTGCCCGGCTTGCCATAGCCGGCCAGTCCTGCGGCGGCCACGTCCACGCTGTGCAGGGCGGCGATGACACGGTTCATCTCGTCATAGATCGCGCTGCGTTCGGGCGGCGTCATGCCGGGCAGTGACTGGTCCCACAGCACGCGGCCCTGCATGAAGCCCATGACGTAGAAGGCCCGGCCGATGACGGCCTCGTCTTCGCACAGCAGCAGCATCTGCGGCACCGGCACGGCGCTGCCGGCGAGACCCTGCATGACGCGGTATTCACGTTCGATGGCGTGCGCCGAGGGCAGCAGCTTGGCCGCCGGGCCGGGCTTGGTGCGCATCACGTAGGCGCGGCCGGGCGTCAGCAGCTTGTAGGTGGGGTTGCTCTGGCCACCCTTGAACTGTTCGACGCTGAGCGGCCCCTCGAAGCCGGGCAGGTGCTCCTGAAGATGAGCCTGCAGCGCAGCCACATCGAAAGCGTGGCTCTCGGCCACGGGCTTGGTGCCGGTGAAATGTTCCATGGTCTTGTTCAGCTCGGCTGCGTCACTTGTCGGCCAATGCCATCAGCTTGTCGCGTGACAGCACGACCAGCCGTGTCGGTTCCACGCGCACGGCGCCGTCGCGCTCGAAGCCCTTGAGTTCCTGGTTCACGCGCTGGCGCGAAGCGCCCAGCAGCTGGGCCAGGTCTTCCTGCGCCAGCGCCAGGCCGATGCGGATTTCCTCGCCCTGCTCGATGCCGTAGCTCTTGGCCAGCAGCAGCACCTGGCGCGCCAGCCGCGCCTGCAGCGGGCGCGTGTTGATGTCCTCGAACTGGTCGAACATCAGGCGCAGGCGGCGGCAGTTCAGGCGCAGCAGGGCTTCGTAGAGTTCGACATGCTGGGCCAGCAAATCCTTGAAGTCGGACTTGCGCACCACCAGCAGCGTGGTGGCGCCGTGGGCATCGGCATCGTGCGTGCGCGGCAGGCCGTCGAAGAGCGCGATGTCGCCGAACCAGGTTCCCGGCTCGACATAGGTCAGCGTGATCTGCTTGCCCGACAACGCCACCGAGCTGACACGCACCGCGCCGCGTGCCACGCCGCACCATTCCTGCGCCGGTGTGCCACGCGAGGCGAGCGGGTCGCCGTCGGCCAGGCGCCGCACGTGCGCGCGGGCGAGGATGGCGCGCCACGCGCCCGATTCGATGTTGTGCTGTTCGTCGAGTGTAAGAACGGGGGTATTCATGGCTTGTCTCGGTTGCGACAGGCGCGCGACGATGGCGACTGCATTGTTCTGGGTTGCCGCTGGATGCGGCAACCAGCAACGGAAGAGTACGCCATGCCCACGACCGCCCTGCACATTCCCTGCATCAAGCACACCTGCAATTTTGCCGAATGGCAGTTGCGCGTCGACCTGGCCGCTGCCTACCGCATGGTGGCGATGTTTGGGTGGGATGACCTCGTGTTCACCCACATCAGCGCGCGCGTGCCCGGTCTCGCGGGTGAACACACCGGGGAGTTCCTCATCAACCCCTACGGCCTGATGTTCGAGGAAATCACCGCCAGCAGCCTGGTGAAGGTGGACGCGCAGGGGCGCAAGCTGCAAGACAGCGCATTCGAGGTGAACCCGGCAGGCTTCGTTATCCACAGCGCCGTGCACGCGGCGCGCCACGACGCCGGCTGCGTGCTGCACGTCCACACGCCCAACGGCATCGCCGTGTCGGCGCAGCAGGGCGGCGTGTTGCCGATCTCGCAGCAGTCGATGTTCGTGCTGGCCTCGTTGGGTTATCACGACTACGAAGGCGTGGCGCTGCGTGACGAAGAAAAGCCGCGCCTGGTGGCCGACCTGGGCGAGAAGACCTACCTGATGCTGCGCAACCACGGCCTGCTGACCGTGGGCAGCAGCGTGGCCGAGGCCTTCCAGGCCATGTATTTGTTCGAGACCGTCTGCATGATCCAGGTGCGCGCCCAGGCCGGCGGCGGGCCATTGCGCCACATCGACGCCGGCATCATTGCCACCGCCCGGCAGCAAGCGCGCGAGGCCACACGCGGCCTCGGCGCCAACCTGGTGTGGCCGGGTCTGCTGCGCCGGCTGGACCGCAGACTGCCGGGCTACGACGCCTGATCCGGCCAGTCCCCGCGCGGGCTGCAGGCCGGTGTGGGCGTGCTGCGGGCCAGGCCGCCGCGCCAGCCGTGGCAAGCGCCACGCTTTGCACCGGCTGCTCGCCTGGCCGGCGCAGGGTGCGTGCTAGAGTCGTTTTCAACCCGTACTCACGTCCGCCCCTGCCCGCTGCATGCCCTTCACGCGACGCTGCTTGCCGTTAGTCATCGCAGGCATCGCCGCAGCGGTGGCCCTGGAGGCGTCGGCCGCCGGTTTCTCGGCGTCTGGCTCCAGCACCGTGCTGGGCCAGCCGCTGGACTTCGCCGTGCAGGTTCGTCTGCAGCCAGGCGAGACCCTGGCGCCAGAGTGTGTGAGTGCCGAAGTCACGGTCGGTGACAGGCGCGTGCCGCCGGGCCAGGTGCGCGCACGCCTGACGGCCACGGGCAGCGACAGCGCCCGTGTACGCATCACCACCGACCAGGGCATCGATGAACCGGTGGTCGGGGTCTTGTTGAACGCAGGCTGTGCGTCGGCGCGTTTCACGCGGCGTTTCGTGGTGCTGGCCGACCCGCCCAGCGACACGGCGTCGCCCATCGCGATGGCGGCTGCGCCGTTGCTGCCCACCGACAGCGCCGCCGCTGCAACGGCGCCTGCGAGCACCGCGATACCGGCGGGCGCAGCGCTGGCCGACGGCGGCGCCCGCGCCGCGACCGCCGGCATGCCAGCCACCACCACACGCGCCAGCGCGCGCCCGCCAGCGCCCCGCACGGCGCGCAGCAAGGAATCAGCTGAAGCGCGCCAGGCGCGTGAGGCCCGCCGCGAGGCGCAGCGCACGGCGCGGTCCGAACGCCGTGCTGCCGTGGCGCGCGCCGCGGCCTCCAGGCTGCGACTGGAAGCCGTGGAGCCACCACCCAGCGCGGCGGCCATGGGTGTGGAAGAGGCACTGCAGGCGGTGGCCGAAGCTTCGTCGGCGGCACGCGCAGCGGCCGTGTCGGCTTCTGCCGCCGCTGCGCGCATAGCCACGCTGGAACGCACTGTGGCCGAATTGCGCGGCGAGACCAACGCCGGACGCGACGCCGCCGCCGAGCTGCGCTTGCGTCTGGCACGCGCCGAGCAGGCCAGCCGCTGGACCACCCCGCTGCTGGCCCTGGTGCTGCTGATGACGGCGCTGGCGGCCTGGCTGGCCTGGCGCCTGAACGGCGCAGAACGTGCACGCCAGCGTGGTTGGCACAACCCGGCGGCACCAGCACCGGCCGACCTGGCAGCGCCGAGCTCTGAACTGACGCCGAGCAAACTGCCGACCGCACCGATACCTTTCGTCAATTCGGTCGTGAAGTTGCCGCAGCCACCGGCCGCACGTTCACGGCCCGCCTGGCCAGCGCCGGTGAGCGTGGCGCCCGACAGCGAGCCGCCGACCATGGCTTCGGCCACGCAGCCGATGGAAAGGCCGGAGCCCGAGAACCCGATGCTGCGCACCGAGCCCATGCCCTCGCTCGGGTTGATCGACGAGACAGCGCCGCGTGACGTCTCGATCGAAGAGCTGATCGATCTTGAGCAGCAGGCCGAGTTTTTTGTCGTTCTCGGTCAGGACGATGCCGCGGTGGAACTGCTGGTGGAGCACCTGCGCCATACCGGTGGCGGCAGCCCGCTGCCTTACCTGAAGCTGCTTGAGATTTACCGCCGCCGTGGCCGCCGGGCCGAATACGAACGTCTGCGCGAACGATTCAACCTGCGCTTCAACGCCTATGCCCCCGGGTGGGAAGCCGATCTGCAGACCGGGCGCACGCTGGACACCTACGCTGGCGTGATACCGCGGCTGCAGCAGGTGTGGCCGCGTCCGCTGGACGCCATGGCCGAACTGGAAGCGCTGCTGTTCCGCAAGTCGCGTGGCGACCTCTTTGAACTGCCGGCTTACCGCGAGGTGCTGTTCCTGTACTCGCTGGCGCGCGACCTGCTGGACCGCGAGGCCGCCGACACCGGCCAGATCGACCTGCTCTTGCCGCTGGCCGATGGCGGCGAATTCAGCAGCACCTCGCCCGCCCCCTACCTGGCCTTGGAGCCTGCCTCCAGCAGCGGTGGCCTGGACGGCAAGGCGACGGCGCCTGTGGACTTCGACCTCACTGCCGGCCCCGACCGCCCGACCAGCATCTTCGGCCCCTTGGAAAACCGAACCGATCGCCCAAGCCGGCGCTGAAGCACTGTTGTCTTGCCGGACGGAGCCGTCGCGGCGGCGGCGTCAGAGGCGTTGCAGGCGCTGCAAGGCCGTGTTCAGGGTGTCGTCGCGCTTGGCAAAACACAAGCGCGCCAGGCCCTGCTCGAAGCCGCCCTCGTAGAAGGCCGCCACGGGGATCGCGGCCACGCCGACTTCGCGCGTCAGCCACAGGCAGAAATCGCCCTCGGGCAGCGTGCTCACCGCGCTGTAGTCCACCAGCTGGAAGTAGCTGCCCTGGGTGTGCAGCGGCTTCAGCCGGGTGCGTTTCAGGCCCTCGAGGAACAGGTCGCGCTTGCGCTGGTAGAAGGCCGGCAGATCGCGGTAGGGCGCGGCATCGGCCATGTAGCGCGCCAACGCATGCTGCACCGGTGTGTTGACGGTGAAGACATTGAACTGGTGTACCTTGCGGAACTCCGCCGTCAGCGCCGCCGGGGCGGCCACGTAGCCCACCTTCCAGCCGGTGACATGGAAGGTCTTTCCGAAGCTGCTGACGACAAAAGACCGCGCCGCCAGCGCCGGAATGCTGGCCGCGCTGACATGCGGCACGCCGTCGAAGACCATGTGCTCGTAGACCTCGTCAGACAGCAGCAGGGTCTGCGTCGGGGCCAGCAGGTCGGCCAGCTGCTGCATCTCCGCAGGCGTCCACACTGTCGCACTGGGGTTGTGCGGGCTGTTGATGATGAGCAGGCGCGTGTTCGTGTTCAGCGCGGCGGCGATCTTGCTGAAGTCGGGGCGAAAACTGCCGGGGGTCAGCGGCACGCGCACCACGCGCCCGCCGGCCAGTTCGATGTTGGGCGCGTAACTGTCGTAGCAGGGTTCGAGCACGATGACCTCGTCACCCGGGTGCACGCAGCACAGCACCGCGGTGAGGATGGCCTGCGTCGCGCCCGCGGTGATGGTGACCTCGCCGGCCGCGTCATAGCGGTGGCCGTACAGGGCTTCGACCTTGGCCGCCACACGTTCACGCAAGGCCGGCGCCCCTGCCATCGGCGGGTACTGGTTCAGACCCTCGCGCATGGCATCGCTGACATGGCCCACCAGCGCGGGGTCGCAGTCGAAATCAGGAAAGCCCTGGCCCAGGTTCACCGCGCCGGTTTGCTGCGCCAGCGACGACATCACGGTAAAGATGGTGGTGCCCACCTCGGGCAAGCGACTGTGGATGACAGGTGTCTCGAACATGGTCTACAACTCGTAGTCGCTGCCGCTGGCCTCGCCGGCCATGGCACGCTGCACCAGCGACGCGGTCAGCCGAGGCGACAGCAGTTCTGCAAAGGAAGTGACGAACTGGCGCAGGTAGGCGCCGCGCTTGAAGGCCACGCGCGTGGTGTTCGGACCGAACAGGTGGCCCAGCGGACGTGCCTGGAGGTCGCTGTCCGCGGGCTCGCCACGCATCGCCAGTTCGGAGACGATGCCCACGCCCAGGCCCAGGCGGACGTAGGTCTTGATGACGTCGCTGTCGATGGCCTCCAGCGCCACCAGCGGCTTGATCTGCGCACGCGCGAAGGCCAGGTCGATGCGCGTGCGCCCGGTCACCGTGGGCTGGTAGAGCACCAGGGCGTGCGCGGCCAGCTGCTCCAGTGTGGGCCGTTCCACGGCCGCCAGCGCGTGGCCGGCAGGCACCACCATCACATGCTGCCATTCGTGGCAAGGCAGGGTGATGAGCTCGGGATGCGCGGCCAGGGCTTCGGTGGCCAGGCCGATTTCGGCCACGTCGTCCAGCAGCATGCGCGCCACCTGCTCGGGCATGCCCTGGTGCAGCACCACCTGCACCTTGGGGTAGCGGCGGCGCAGCAGCGCCACCGGCTCGGGCAGGAAGTAGCGCGCCTGGGTGTGGGTGGTGGCGATGCGCAGCGTGCCGGTGTCCTGCTTGCTGAACTCCTGCCCGATGCGCTTGAGGTTGGCCACCTCGCGCATGATGATCTCCACCGACTTCAGCACCTGCTGGCCGGGTTCGGTGACGCGCTTCAGTCGTTTGCCGTGGCGCGCAAAGATGTCCACGCCCAGCTCTTCCTCCAGTTCGAGGATGGCCTTGCTGATGCCGGGCTGCGAGGTGAAGAGCGCCTTGGCGGTTTCGGTGAGGTTCAGATCACGCCGCACGGCCTCCTGCACGAAGCGGAACTGGTGCAGGTTCATGCATCGGCCCCGCGCAGGGTCTGCAGCGCCGTGGCCGCCATCGCTGCCACCACGCTGTCGATTTCGCCCACGGCCGCATGCAGCGTGAAGGTGGTGTTGGGGTGGGTCTCGCGCAGCCGGTCCATCAGCACGGGCAGGTCCTTGCGCACATGGCCGCCGGCGCCCAGGAACATCGGCAGCACGGCAATCTCGTCGCAGCCGGCCGCGGCCAGCTCGGCGCCCGCCTCTGGCAAGGTGGGGGCCATGAACTCGAGGTAGGCCAGGCGCACGGCAGCGCCGGGTTGTTGGGCCCGCACCCGCGAGGCAACCGCCTCGAAGGGCGCCGCCCAGCGTGGGTCGCGCGCGCCATGGGCGAACAGGATCAAGCCGGTCTTCACGGTGCGCGTCATCGCTCACATCACTTTCAACGGTAGCGGACCAGCCAGGCGAAAGCCGCCATCGACAGGCCCAGGTAGACCATGCTGGGCGTGGCCGCAGCCACCCAGGGCGTCCAGCCGCGCAGCATGCCGATGTGGCCCGAGAGGTTGTTCAGCAGCACGAAGCTGATGCCCAGCATGATGCCGCCGAAGACCTTGTAGCTGACGCTGCCGGCGCGTGCGTGCATGTAGGCGAAAGGCAGCGCCAGCGCCACCATCACCAGGCAGGCCAGCGGATAGAGCGCCTTGCGCCAGAAGCGGATCTGGTGTTGCTGCGAGGCCTGCTCCTGGTCGCTGAGGTGGGCGCTGTAGCGCCACAGCTCGGTGGTGGTCATCGTGCTCACCGGCAGCACCGCGGCGGCCACCACGGCGGCCGTCAGCGTGCTGGGCCAGGCCAAGGTGGCGTGGGTCTCGGTGCGCACGGCGGCGCCCTCACTGCGCGCCACCGGCCAGCGCGCGACGCGGGCGTCGCTGAGTTGCCACACGCCCTCGTTGCCGACACGGCCTTCTCGCGCTTCGGTGCGCGCCACCAGGCGGCCATCGGCGTCGAACTCGAAGATGCGGATGCCGGCGAGAGCGCCCGCCGCCGTGGCGCCCGCCACGTTCACCGAATAGCTGTGTTCACCGTCGGCGGCCTGGCGCTTCTCTTTCAGCCAGGCACCGGCTCCGCCGTATTCGATGCCACCCGAGAACCTTGCCTTCAGCAGCACGCCCTCACGCTCGCTGGCAGGGGCGAGGTAGTCGCCGGTGAGGAAGGTCAGCACGCCGAAGATCACCCCCAGCACGGCCAGCAGCCCAAGGGCGCGGCCCGGGCCCAGGCCGCCCGTGCGCAGGATGGTGAACTCCGAAGACTGAGCCAGCCGTGCCAGCGAGTAGATGGTCCCGATCAGCACCGCAATCGGCAGCAGCTCGTACAGGTGCCCGGGCAGTTCCAGCGCGGCGGCCAGCACGGCATGTCCGGTGGTGCGCCCACGGCTGCCGACGCCATCAAGTTCATCGACGAAGTCGATGAAGAAGAACAGCGACAGGAAGGCCAACGCGACGAACAGCACCGAAGCGACGATGTCCCGGTAAAGCAGGCGGCGCACCGTTCTCATGCCGTGGCCTCGCTCACTGCGCTCGGCCTGCGCTTGAAACTGAAGACCGCCGCATGGTCGCGCCACCACAGAAGGGCCAGCGCTGCGAGGAAGGCGCCGCCATGCAACAGCGCCAGCGCGCTGCCCATCGGCAGGCGCCCGCTCGACACCCAGGCCTGCGAGAGGTTGATGAGGTTGTAATAGACGACGAAGGCCAGCAGTGCAAACAACAGGTTCCAATTGCTGGCGCGACGCGGGTTGGTCGCCGCCAGGCCGATGCCCAGCAGCAAGAGGTTGGCGGCGCCCAGCAGCAGGCCGAAGCGCCAGGTCAGCTCGCCCTGATGGCGCGGCGTGGGCTGACGCATCAGCTCGATGGTGCGTACCGCGCGCGGCGGGCGTGATTCCGCAGAGCGCACCGCGCGTTCTCCGGCCAGCACGCGGTAACGCTCGAAGCTGGACAGCGTGCGTTCGCCGCTGTCGGTATGGGTGTCGTTGCGCTGGCCCCGTTCCAGCACCAGATAGCGTCTGTCGTCGCTGCTCTCCAGGCGCCCGGCGCGTGCCGAGGTGACGGATTCACCGTTGTCCTGGCGCGCCAGGATGAAGACATTGCGCGCATTCGCGCCGTCGGCGCTTTCACGTTCGATGAAAAACACGCGGCGGCCGTCGCTGCTGGTCTGGAAGACGCCGGGGGCCACGCGCGAGAGGTCGCCGCGCTGTTGGTAACGATCACGCAATTCGAGGCTGTTGCGGTTGCCCCAGGGCCAGACGACGAGGATCAGCACCGCGATCACCAGCAGCACCGGCGTGCCTGTGCGCAGCACCGGCCGCACGAAGCGCGACAGGCCCACACCGCTGGCAAACCAGATCGACATCTCGCTGTCGCGGTACATGCGACCCAGCGTCACCACCACGGCGATGAACAGCGACAAGGCCATCATCGTGGGCAGGTGGCCCAGCGCGACATAACCGAGCAAAAGCACGACGTCCTGTGGCGAAACACTGCCACTCGCGGCCTGGCCCACGGTGCGGATCAGGAACATCGTCAGGACGATGGTGAGGATGACGACCAGCGTCGCTCCGAAGCCTCTTGCCAGCTCACGACGCACGGTTGAATCGAATAACATCTTGCGTTTTCAGGGTTGGAAGTAATTATGGACTTCAAGACGCAAGTGGCCGCGACGGCCGGACTTCCTGGCATCGCCGCCGATGCGCTGCTGGTGCTGGTGGCCGGGGATGTCCAACCCGAAGGACTGGAAGCGCCACTGGCGGCCACGCTGGCCGCCGCCATCAAGGCCGGCGACTTCGCCTGCAAGCCGGGCCAGACGCTGTACGCGCACCAGGTGCCGGCGGTGAAGGCGGCACGCGTGCTGTTCGCTGCCGTGGGTGACGCTTCCCCCAAGGCCTTGCGCAAGGCGCTGGCCCTGTCGCTGGCCTATCTGAAAACCGGTGGCGCCAAGTCACTGGCGGTGGCACTGGCCGGTGGCAATTGGACGGCCGCACAGGCCGAGGCCTTGGTGGCCGCCGTCACCGAGGGCGTCTATGTGTACCGCGAGACCAAGCCCAGCGCGCCCGCGGCGGCCAAGCTGACGTCGGTGGCCTTGGTCTGCGCCAAGGCCGATGCCGGCATCCTGGGTGCGGCCCTGAAGCGTGCCGCCGCGATTGCCGAAGGCACAGCCCTGGCGCGTGAATGTGCCAATCGCCCCGGCAACCATTGCACACCCACCTTCCTGGCCGAGCAGGCCAAGAAGCTCGGCAAGGAGCACGGCCTGAAGGTCGAGGTGCTGGACCGCAAGGCCTGCGAAAAGCTCGGCATGGGTTCCTTCCTCGCGGTGGCGCAAGGTTCCGACGAGCCCTTGAAGTTCATCGTCGCGCGTTATGAAGGCGGTGCCAAGACGGCCGCACCGGTGGTGCTGGTCGGCAAGGGCATCACCTTCGACACTGGCGGCATCAGCCTCAAGCCTGCGGGCGAGATGGACGAGATGAAGTTCGACATGGGCGGCGCTGCCAGCGTGCTGGGCACGCTGAAGGCCGTTGCGGCGATGAAGGCCAAGGTCAATTTGATCGGCATCATCCCGGCCTGCGAAAACATGCCCAGTGGCCGCGCCGTGAAACCCGGTGATGTGGTCAAGAGCATGTCCGGCCAGACCATCGAGGTGCTGAACACCGACGCCGAAGGCCGCCTGATCCTGTGTGATGCACTGACGTATTCCGAGCGCTTCAAGCCGGCGGTGGTGGTGGACATTGCCACGCTCACCGGGGCTTGCGTGATTGCGCTGGGGCATCACCGTTCGGGCCTGTTCAGCCCCGACGACGCGCTGGCTGCTGAATTGCTGGCGGCTGGCGAGGCCGCGCAGGACCCGGCCTGGCGCATGCCGCTGGACGAGGAATACGACGAAGGCCTGAAGAGCAACTTCGCCGACATGGGCAACATCGGCAGCCGCGCCGGGGGCGCCATCACCGCCGCCAAATTCCTGCAGCGCTTCACCGCCAAGCTGCGCTGGGCGCACCTGGATATCGCGGGCACGGCCTGGAAGTCGGGGGCGGCCAAGGGCGCCACGGGCCGACCCGTGCCGCTGCTGACGCATTTCGTGTTGTCGCGCGCCAGCTGAGCGAGCGCGCCGAGAGCCGAGGCACCCTGACGGCAACGATGGCAGCTGCCCTGGCCGAAGTCGAATTCCATACCGGCGTGGCCGACCGCGTCAGCTTCGCCTGCCGCCTGCTGCGCAAGGCCAGCCGCCAGGGCGCGCGCGTGCTGGTGACGGCACCGGTAGAGGTGCTGATCGAATTGGACCGTGCGCTCTGGGCTTTCGACGAGCGCGACTTCCTGCCTCATGTGCGCATGCCAGGGGCCAAGGCGGCTGTGGCTGCACGCACGCCGGTGTGGCTGGCCAGCAGCGACAGCGTGCCGGGCGCGCCGCGCGTGGTGCTGAACCTGGGTGCCGCGGCGCCGGCTGACGTGGCGGCGCTGGACCGGCTCATCGAGGTGGTCTCGTCGGAGCCCGACAACGCAGAACTGGGCCGCCAACGCTGGCGTGCCTACAAGGCTGCGGGTTTGGACATCAAGCACCATGCCACGGGAGGTGCCGGCCGTGAATGAAGATGCGCTGCCGCCCGGCGCCGACCGCATGCCCACCTTGACCGAGGTGCTGGAGCTGGACGCGCCGCACCGGGTGGACGAGAGCGAAGAGCCATCCGGCGCCCCCGAGGCGGCC
>LNFM01004579.1_pt1 | contig 25959 bp, 26 predicted proteins | sample 596031 | NCBI WGS metagenome assembly LNFM01 (sample SAMN04254537, study PRJNA301005) | activated carbon metagenome | isolation source: dual media filters at the Ann Arbor, Michigan drinking water treatment plant | place: USA: Ann Arbor | reverse complement strand
GTGGACAGGGCGGCGGCGGGCCGCTAGCTTTTCCCAAAATCCGGGGGACGAGCCTGATGGCCGAAGTGACGATCCGCGACCTGAAGAAGTTTTATGGCGGCATGCAGGTGATCCACGGCCTTGATCTGGACATTCCGGACGGGGAGTTCGTCGTGCTGGTCGGGCCGTCGGGCTGCGGCAAGTCAACGCTTTTGCGGATGATCGCCGGGCTGGAGGAGGTCTCAAGCGGTGACATCCGCATCGGGACGCGGCGGGTGAACAATCTGCCGCCATCGGAACGCGACATCGCGATGGTGTTTCAGAACTACGCGCTTTACCCGCACAAGACGGTGGCGGCCAACATGGGTTTTGCGCTGAAGATGCGCGGCATGGACAAGGCCGAGATCGACAGCCGTGTGCAGCGCGCCGCCGAGATCCTTGGCCTCACGCCCTACCTTGAGCGCTACCCGCGGGCCTTGTCGGGCGGGCAGCGCCAGCGGGTGGCGATGGGGCGGGCGATCGTGCGCGACCCGCAGGTGTTTCTGTTCGACGAACCCTTGTCGAACCTTGATGCCAAGCTGCGGGTCCAGATGCGGACCGAAATCCGCGAGCTGCATCTGCGGCTGAAAACCACGACGGTCTATGTCACCCATGACCAGATCGAGGCGATGACGATGGCCGACAAGATCGTGGTGATGCAGGGCGGCCGGATCGAACAGGTCGGCGCGCCGCTGGACCTTTACGACCGGCCGGTGAACACCTTTGTCGCCAGCTTCATCGGCAGCCCGTCGATGAACATGGTGGCGGGCAAGGTGGTCGACGAGGGCGGCCAGCGGATGGTCGCGGCGGGCGGCGCGCTGTTGCCGGTGCCGGCAGGTTCGACGGTGGAAGTGGGCCGCGAGGTCACCTACGGCATCCGGCCTGAGGCGCTTACGGCGGGCGGGCAGGGGCTTGCGGGGACGGTGGCGGTGGTGGAGCCGACCGGATCGGAAACCCATGTCGTGCTGCGGGTGGGTGGGCAGGACATCGTCGGCATGTTCCGCGACCGCGTCAGCTTCCGCCCTGGCGACGCGCTGACCTTTGCGCCGGACGCGGAAAAGGTGCATCTCTTTGACAAGGCGACCGGCGTTCGGCTGGCGTGACGGAAAGGGCGGGGGGTTTCACACCCCCCGCACCCCCCGTGGGATATTTGGAAAAAGGGAAAGCCGGGGAGGGCTTGCGGATGCTGAAGGGGATCGACAACCGGCTGAACGCCGAAGTGCTGGGTGTGTTGCGCGCGATGGGGCATGGCGATGTGCTGATCGTGTCTGACACCAACTTCCCCGCTGACAGCGTGGCGCGGGCGACCGTGACGGGAAAGCTGTTGCGGATGGAAAACCTGACCTGCGGCGAGGCGGTGGGTGCGATCCTGTCGGTCTTGCCGCTGGACACCTTTGTCGATGACTTCGCCGGACGGATGGAAGTTGTCGGTGCGCCGGATGAGATACCGGCGGTGCAGGCCGAGGTGCAGGCCGAAATCGACCGCGCCGAGGGCCGGTCGCGCCCGATGGTGTCGATCGAGCGCTTTGCGTTTTATGACATGGCGCGCGAGGCCTATGCCGTGATCCAGACCGGCGAACGGCGGTTCTACGGTTGCTTCATGTTCCGCAAGGGCGTGATCCCGCCAGAGGCTTGACCAGAGGCATGAGCATGAAACCGATTGTGATCCTTGGGATTTTCGTGGCCGACACGGCCTACCGCGCCGAACGCCAGCCGAAGCTGGGCGAGACGATCCTTGGCACGTCCTTCGTGCTTGGGCCGGGTGGCAAGGGATCGAACCAGGCCGTTGCGGCGGCGATGGCCCAGGCAGGTACCGGCGGGCGGACGCATTTCATCACCCGGCTTGGAAAGGATGCCTTTGCCGATATCGCGCAGGCCACCTGGGCGAAGGCTGGGGTGGTGCCCGAGGTGACCGAGGACGCCGAAAGCTATACCGGGGCGGCCTATATCTTCATCGAGAACGCCACCGGCAACAACGCGATCATCGTGGCGCCGGGCGCGGCGGGGCGGGTGTCGGTCGAGGATGTCGAGGCGCGGCGCGGCCTGATCGAAGGTGCTGCGACCTTTGTCACACAGTTGGAGCAACCGATCCCGGCGGCGCGCCGGGGTTTGGAGATTGCGCGCGCGGCGGGGGTGCGGACCATCCTGAACCCCGCGCCGGCAGCGCCCCTCGACGATGCGATACTGGCCTTGTGCGATTTCGTCACGCCGAACGAATCCGAAGCCGAGGCGCTGACCGGGCTGCCGGTAACCTCGGTCGAGGAGGCCGAGCGAGCAGCCGATGCGCTGCTGGCGCGGGGTGTGGGTGCTGCGGTGATCACTCTGGGCGGCAACGGTGCGCTTTACCGCGACAGGACGCGGTCGGTGCATGTGCCGGTGATCTCATCCGGGCCGGTGGTCGAGACGACGGGTGCGGGCGATGCCTTCAACGGCGGGTTTGCGGTGGCGCTGTCCGAAGGAATGGATGTGGTGGAGGCGGTGCGGTTTGGCTGCGCCACGGCGGGCATTTCCGTCACGCGGCCCGGCACGGCGCCGGCAATGCCGTCGCGCGCCGAAATCGACGCGCGGCTGGCGCGGGACTGATCGGGCCTGACGTCATATACCTGTTACAAAACCTACGCATAAGCGTCACCAACCGCCCATAGACGGGTGGCGAGGGGCCGACTCGGGCCCTTGCGCAACCAAGGAGTGACCCATGCGTCTTGCAAAACTCACCGTATCGGCCATCGCGATGGCCGCAGCCGCAACGGCTGCCGAAGCCCGTGATCAGGTTCAGGTGACCGGTTCGTCGACCGTGCTGCCCTATGCCACCATCGTGGCCGAAGCGTTCGGCGAGAACTTCGATTTTCCGTCGCCGGTCATCGAAGGCGGTGGCTCGGGTGCCGGCCGCAAGAAGTTCTGCGAAGGGGTGGGCGAGAACACGGTGGATATCGCCAACTCGTCCAGCCGCATTTCGCAGTCGGACATCGACCTTTGCGCCGCCAATGGTGTGACCGAGATCATGGAAGTGCGCTTCGGCTATGACGGTATCGTGTTCGCCTCGGCGGTCGATGGGCCTGAGTTCGCACTGACCCAGGCGGACATCTACAACGCGGTGGCGGGGCAGGTGCTGAAGGACGGCGCGCTGGTGGAAAACACCTACGCGCAGTGGGCGGATTTCAATGCGGCGCTGCCGGCGCAGGATATTCTGGTGCTGTCGCCGGGTACCAAGCACGGCACGCGCGAAGTGTTCGACCAGAAGGTCATTCTGGTCGGTTGCGAAGCGTCGGGTGCAATGGAGGCTTTCCTTGCCAGCGGGCTGGATGAAGATGGTGCCGAAGCGGCCTGCATGAAGCTGCGCACCGATGGGCGCAACATCGACATCGACGGCGACTATACCGAGACGCTGGCCCGTCTGGACGCAGACAAGAATGCAGTCGGTGTGTTCGGCCTGTCGTTCTACCAGAACAACACCGACAAGCTGCGCGTCGGAACCATGGCCGGTGTGGTGCCGTCGTCCGACACCATCTCGACCGGCGAGTATCCGGTGTCTCGCCCGCTCTACTTCTACGTCAAGAAGGCGCATATCGGGGTGATCCCCGGCCTGAAAGAGTATGTCGAGTTCTTCCTGTCCGACGATATCGCCGGACCGGATGGCCCGCTGGCGGAATACGGTCTGGTGTCTGACCCGGAGCTTGCGGCGACGCAGGCGGCGGTTGCTGCCGAAACCCCGATGGGTCCGCTGGAATAAGCCTTCTCACGGGCGGCACCGTCAAGGTGTCGCCCGGTTCTTCTCAATCGGATCATCCAGATGACCGTTCTTCTGCTGCTTGCCGTGACCTTGGTGCTGGCGCTGGCCGCCTACTTTGCCTGCCGCGCCCGCGCGCTTGCCCTTGGTGGCGGGCGGATCGGCGTGCTGCATTCGCTGCCCGGCTACTACGGCTGGCACGGGGCGATCATGGTGCTTTTGCCGGCATTGACGGCCCTGGTCCTGTGGCTGGTGGTGCAGCCGATGCTGGTGGAAAACCGCATTTCCGCAGACCTGCCGGCCGAACTTACCGTTGATGATACCGCCCGCACGCTTGCGATGGCCGATGTGCGCCGTCTGGCGGCAGGGCTTGACGTGGCGATTGCCGCCGGTGCGGTCAGCCTTGACGCCACGGGAGCGGCGCTGGTGACGGGTGGCGGCGCGATGCGCGAGGCGCTGGCATCGTCGGGTGTGGCACTAGCGGGCGATGTGTCGCCGGAGATCCTGTCTGCGGCACTGTCTTACCGCAGCATGGCCGCGACCGGGGCGGTCTGGCGTGCCGTGCTGGTATTGGCCGCGGCACTTGCCGGGTTTGCCTATGCCATCCGCGTGACGCATCCCGACCTGCGCGCCCGCAACCGGGTGGAGGCGACGGTGCTGGGCCTGCTGATCGCGGCCTCGACCATCGCCATTCTGACCACTGTCGGCATTGTCTGGTCGATGCTGTCGGAGACGTTCAACTTTTTCGAGATGTATCCGGCAGGCGATTTCTTCTTTGGCCTGACCTGGTCGCCGAACTTTCGTGGCGGGTCTGAGCTTGGCTTTCTGCCGCTACTGTGGGGCACGCTTTACATCAGCTTCATCGCCATGGTGGTCGCCGTCCCGGTCGGCCTGTTCGCCGCGATCTATCTGGCGGAATATGCCACGCCACGGGTTCGCGCCTGGGTGAAGCCCTTGATCGAAGTGATCGCCGGAATTCCGACCGTAGTTTTCGGCCTCTTCGCGCTGGTCACGGTGGGGCCGTTGCTGCGCGACTACTTTGCCGAGCCTTTGGGTCTGGGCAACAGCGGGTCGTCGGTGATGACGGCAGGCATCGTCATCGGCATCCTGAACATTCCGTTCATCTCGTCGCTGGCTGATGACATCATCAACGCCGTGCCGCAGGCGATGCGCGACGGGTCCTATGGCCTTGGTGCGACCAAATCGGAAACCGTGCGGCAGGTGATCCTGCCGGCAGCCTTGCCGGGCATTGTGGGCGCGGTGCTGCTGGCCGCCAGTCGGGCGATCGGCGAGACGATGATCGTGTCGATGGGGGCGGGGGCGGCGGCGAAGCTGGACCTCAACCCGTTCGAGGCGATGACCACCATGACTGTGAAGATCGTCGGCCAGTTGACCGGCGACACCGACTTTGCCTCGCCCGAGACGCTGGTGGCCTTTGCGCTGGGGATGACCCTCTTCGTCATCACACTTGGGCTGAACATCCTGGCACTTTACGTGGTGCGCAGATACCGGGAGCAGTACGAATGACCGACGCCGCCTTCACGGGCAGCGCTGCCCACCCGCGCCGCGCCTCGCTTTTGGCCGAGGATGCGCAGATGAAGCGCCGCAATGCCGCCGAAACCCGGTTTCGCCTTTATGGTCTTTCGGCCATCGCGCTGAGCCTTGCGACGCTGGCTTTCATGCTGTGGACGATCTTTTCCGACGGCGTGTCGGCGTTCTTTCAGGCCAAGCTGACCATTCCCATCACGCTGTCGTCCGAGATACTGGACCCGAAGGGCAACGCCAACCGCGACGAGATGGCCAAGGTCACCACGGTTGGCTACAACAAGTTGCTGGCGCAGGCCTTCGAGGCCGAGTTGGCCGCGAAGGGCGTCGATCTGGGCGAACTTTCGGCCAAGGATGTGTCCGGGCTGGTCTCGAAGGACGCGGCGGGCGATTTGCGCGCCACGGTGCTGGCCAACCCGCAGCTTCTGGACACCACGATCAACGCGACGCTGCTGGCGGCAGGGCGGATCGACGGCTACCTGAAGGGTCGCGTCACGATGGAGACGGCGGAACGCGACGGCCAGATCTCGCCCGAACAGTTGCAACTGGCTGACCGGCTGATGGCGGCGGGTATCCTGTCGTCGGAGTGGAACTGGGATTTCTTCACCAACCCCGATGCCTCGGACCAGCGGCCCGAGGCGGCGGGCTTGGGCGTGGCGATCCTAGGGTCGCTGTATCTGATGATCCTTGTTGCCTTGATGTGCGTTCCGGTCGGCGTTGCGGCGTCGATCTACCTTGAGGAGTTCGCGCCGAAGAACCGCTGGACCGACCTCATCGAGGTCAACATCTCGAACCTCGCGGCGGTGCCATCGATTGTCTACGGCATCCTTGGTCTGGCGATCTTCATCAACTTCATGGGGTTCCCGCAGTCGTCCACTCTGGTCGGCGCGCTGGTGATCAGCCTGATGGTGCTGCCGACGATCATCATCGCCACCCGCGCCTCGATCCGGGCGGTGCCGCCGTCGATCCGCGATGCGGCGCTTGGGGTGGGGGCGTCGAAGATGCAGACGGTGTTTCACCACGTTCTGCCGCTTGCGGCTCCGGGCATCCTGACCGGCACGATCCTTGGCCTTGCGACGGCGCTTGGCGAGACCGCGCCCCTTCTTCTGATCGGGATGGTGGCCTTCGTCGACAACTACCCCTCGGCCCCGGTCGAAGGTTTCCTTGACCCCGCCACCGCGCTGCCGGTGCAGGTTTACGGCTGGGCGCAGCGCGCCGACCCGGCCTTCATCGAACGGTCATCCGGCGCGATCATCGTGCTGTTGGCGTTCCTCGTCGTGATGAATGTCGCGGCAATCATCCTGCGTCGCAAATTCGAACGCCGCTGGTAAGGTAGGACAGACATGGACGACATGCGCATCGTGGAGCGGACAGTGAACACAGCGGGCTCGAAGATCAGCGCCAAGGGGGTGCAGGTTCACTATGGCACGACCCACGCCCTGAAAGACGTGGATGTCGAGATCCTGGAAAACACCGTGACCGCGTTCATCGGGCCGTCGGGCTGCGGCAAATCCACCTTCCTGCGCTGTCTGAACCGGATGAACGACACTATCGCGGGCTGCCGGGTGGACGGGTCGATCACGCTGGATGGCGAGAACATCTATGACACCCGCGTCGATCCGGTGCGGCTGAGGGCGCGGGTGGGGATGGTGTTTCAAAAACCGAACCCCTTCCCGAAATCGATCTATGACAACGTGGCTTACGGGCCGAAGATCCACGGGCTCGCGCGCAGCAAGGCGGAACTGGACGAGATCGTCGAGACCTCGCTGAGGAAGGCCGCTTTGTGGAACGAGGCGAAGGACCGCCTCGCCTCGCCCGGCACCGGGCTTTCGGGGGGGCAGCAGCAGCGCCTCTGCATCGCGCGGGCGATTGCGACCTCGCCCGAGGTCTTGCTGATGGACGAGCCCTGTTCGGCACTGGACCCGATTGCGACGGCGCAGGTCGAGGAGTTGATCGACGAATTGCGCGCCAGTTTCTCGGTGGTGATCGTCACCCATTCGATGCAGCAGGCGGCGCGGGTCAGCCAGAAAACGGCCTTCTTCCACCTCGGCAACCTCGTGGAATACGGCGAGACGGGGCAGGTTTTCACCACCCCGCAGGACCCGCGCACCGAAGCCTACATCACCGGCCGGATCGGATAGGACAGCCCATGAATTCCACCCACATCGTTTCTGCCTTCGACCGCGACCTCGAGGCCGTGCAGGCCCTTGTCATGCGGATGGGCGGCCTTGTTGAAACCGCCCTGCTGGAAGCCGCCGAGGCGCTGGATGCCCGCGACGAGGAAATGGCCGCCCGCGTGCGTGCAGGCGACAAGGCGATTGACGCGCTGGAAGACCAGATCAACGTCGAATGTGCGCGCCTGATCGCGCTTCGGGCGCCAGCAGCGGGCGACCTGCGGACCGTGCTGACGGTGATGAAGATCGCGGCGGCGCTGGAGCGGGCCGGGGACTATGCCAAGAACCTGGCCAAGCGCACGGCGGTGCTGGCCCAGATGCCGCAGATCACCGGGGCATCCGGTTCGATCCGGCGGCTGGCGAAAGCCGTGGTGCTGATGCTGAACGACGCGCTGGACGCCTACATCCGCCGCGACGTGAAGCTGGCCGAGGACGTGCGCCAGCGTGACCGCGAGATCGACCAGATGTACAACTCGATCTTCCGGGAATTTCTGACCCACATGATGGAAGACCCGCGCAATATCGGGCCCTGCATGCACCTGCATTTCATCGCCAAGAACATCGAGCGGGTCGGCGACCACGCGACGGCGGTGGCCGAGCAGGTGATCTACCTCGTCACCGGCAGCTTGCCGGGCGAGGAACGGCCGAAGTTCGACAGCACGACCGCGAGGGGATGACGATGGCGCAGCCGACGGTGCTTCTGGTCGAGGATGAGCCTGCGCAGCGGGCGGTTCTGGCCTACAATCTGGAGGCCGAGGGCTTCGACGTGACGCAGGCCGACAACGGCGAGGATGCGATGATGCTGGTCGACGAGGCGGCGCCGGACATCATCATCCTCGACTGGATGATGCCGAAGCTGTCCGGGATCGAGGTCTGCCGCCGCTTGAAAACGCGGCCCGAGACGCGTGGCATTCCGATCATCATGCTGTCGGCGCGGGCCGAGGAGGTGGACCGCATACGGGGGCTGGAGACCGGGGCGGACGACTATGTCATCAAGCCCTATTCGGTGCTGGAACTGATGGCGCGGGCGCGGGCGCAGCTGCGCCGGGTGCGGCCTTCGACGGCGGGGGTGGTGCTGACCCATGGCGATATCCGGCTGGATACGGAAAGCCACCGGGTCTACCGGGCCGACAAGGTGCTGAAGCTGGGACCGACGGAGTTCAAGCTTCTGGTCACGCTGATGGAGCGGCCGGGGCGGGTGTTTGCGCGCGACCAGCTTCTGGACCTCGTCTGGGGGCGGGATATCTATGTCGACACCCGGACGGTGGACGTGCATGTGGGGCGCTTGCGGAAATCGTTGATGCAGTTTGGCGGCGATGATCCGGTGCGGACGGTGCGCGGTGCGGGGTATGCGCTGGGGTAGTGTCCCACGGTGGGACGCTGCTATATTATCTTTGAATTCAAGACCTTCGGGTGAGGTTTAAGCCCCTGTTAACGAGTTTCCGCGCAAGTGCTACACTTTCCCAGGGATCAATTGGGGAGGTGGCGATGCGCGGAGGCGAGGAGCACGACGCCGTGCGGCGGGTCGTCGTCGATTATCTGGAAGGCATGTGCTGGGGCGACGAGGCAAAGCTGCGCCGGGCGTTTCACCCTGACGCGCTGCAGGTCGGGCATTTTGGCGATGTTTATGAGTTCTTCCCGCTGGAGGAATTCATTGACTGGATAAGGGACGAAGCGACCGAGCCAGAGGGGACGCCTTATGTTGCGGAGCTTTTGTCGATCGAGGTGACGGGGACGGTTGCGGTCGCCAAGCTGACGGACACCTGTTTCGGGACGGATTTCACGGATTATCTGGTGATGGTGAAAGACCGACCGGATGCCTCGGGGCGCTGGCAGATCGTGACCAAGGCCTATCATGTGCATTCGGGGCGGGGGTTGCCGAAGGCGGCGGAGTAGGCGCGCACTTATTGCCCACCAAGGGCGCAAGCCCGCTCGGCCGTTGGCGCGCTCGCCCGAGGGAGGGCGCGGCCCTGTGTCAGAGGCTTTTGAGGACCGTTTCCAGCCGGTCGAGGAAAATCGCGACATGCTCCGTCGTGAAGACCATCGGCGGGCGGATTTTCAGGATGTGACCGCGCGGGCCGGTGGCGCTGATCAAGACGCGGGCTTCGCGCAGGGCGTTGACGATGCGGGCGGCGCTGGCGGGATCGGGGGCGCCGGTGGCGTCGATGATGTCCTGCCCGAGGAAGAGGCCCGCGCTGCGTGTGTCGCCAAGGCAGGGGTGGCGGGTGGCGAGGGATGCGAGGCCATCGTGGAAGGCGCGTCCGGTATGGAGGGCGTTGGCTTGCAAGCCTTCGTCGCGGATCACGTTCAGGACCGCCATGCCGACCGAAGCTGCCACGGCGTTGCCACCGAAGGTGTTGAAATAACGCGACTTCGCGCCGAAGTCTGCCACGATGTCGGGCCGCACGACGAGGCCGGCCATCGGGTAGCCGTTGCCCATCGGCTTGCCCAGTGACACCATGTCGGGGATGAGGCCGTGGCGCTGGAAGCCCCACATCTGGCTGCCGGTGCGGCCAAAGCCGGGTTGCACCTCATCTGCGATGAAAAGGCCGCCAGCGGCACGGATCGCGGCAACGGCTGGGGCGAGGAAACCGGCCGGGTCGGGCAACACGGCGTCGGAGGAAAAGATCGTGTCGACGATGAGCGCGCAGGGCTTGATGCCTTGGGCGGCCATCCGGTCGCAAGCGGCGGTGACGGCTGCGGCGAAGCCTGCGCCAAGATCGCCGGGGTAGTTGGCGGCGGTGGGGGCGGGGACCGGGAACACGGTCGGGCCGGGGGCGACGGCGGGGCCGATCGACATCGACATCTCGGCGGTCGCAAGGGTGACGCCGTGATAGGCGTTGTCGGTGACGATGATGCCGGTGCCGCCGGTTTTCGCCCGCGCGATGCGGAGCGCGAGGTCGTTCGCCTCGGACCCGGTGCAGGTGAACATGACGTGAGTCAGGGGGGCGGGGAAATGGGCCAGAAGACGCTCGGCGTAGTCGAGGACGGCGTCGTGCAGATAGCGGGTGTGGGTGGCGAGGGTAGCGGCCTGATCGGCCATCGCGGCGACGACGCGGGGGTGACAATGCCCGACGGACGCCACGTTGTTGTAGGTGTCGAGGTAGGCGTTGCCGTCGCGGTCGTAAAGCCAGACGCCCTCGCCCCGGACGAGGTGGACGGGGGTCTCATAGAACAGGCGATAGGCCGGGCCGAGGAGGGCCGTGCGGCGGGCGACGCGGGCCTCATCCTCGGGCGCAAGGGAGCCTTTGCCGGGGGTGTAGGCGTTGATCATGGTGGTCTGGCGGGTCATGCGGGGTATCTTTCGGAAGCGGCGAGGAAGCGGGCGGTGGCGCTGTCGCGGCCTATGCTGCGGAAGGAATGGAGGCCGGCAATGGCGGAGGGCTGGTTGCGCAGGATGTAGGGCGCGTTTTCCGGGTAGCGGGCGGCGCGCCATGAGGTGATCGCGAGGGTGGTGACCATGCGGGCGGTGATCAGGTCGAAAAGGAGGGTGAGCTCGGCTTCGGTGAGGGGAAGGGTGGCGGTGTAGCCGGTGAGGAGGTCGGCGAGGCTGCCCAGCGGGGCGTCCGGGTCGATCTGGTAGGAGGCGGCGATGGCGAGGTCGCAGATGCGCGGGGTGCGGACCATGTCGCCGAAATCGAGAATGCCGGTGATGCGGGTCGGGTCTGCCGGATCGGTCAGGAGGTTGTGGGGGTTGAAGTCGGCGTGGACGACCTGGGTCGGCAGGGTGGCGAGTTGCGGGGTGATCTCGGCGGTGAAGCGGGCGACGAAGGCGGTGGCCTCAGCGCGCAAGGCGGGGTCGGCAATGGCGGGCAGAAGGGGCGCGAGGCGGGGGGTCTGCTTGATATCCCACAGAAGGATGTGGTCGGCGGCGGGATGGGTGAAACCGGTGAGGGCGGCGGTGAGTTGGGCAAGTGCCTGGCCCACGGCGCGGCGCTGGGCGGCGGATTTAGGGGCAGCGTGGAGGGGCGTGCCGTCAAGCCAGGTGAGGACACGGAGCGCGCCGTGCGGGGTTGGGGTGATGCCCTCGCCGTTTCGCGCGGGGAGGATGCGGGGGACGGGGAGGGTGGGGGCGGTGGCCGCGATATGCTGGAGTGCTGCGGTCTGGAAGGCGGTCATCTCGGCCGGTTCAGCGGGGTTGGCCAGTTTGACGGTGTAGGTTCGGGTGCCGGTCGCGAGGCGGTGGTTGAGGTCGCGCTCCGATGTCAGGCGCGTGAGCGTGCCGGTCAGGCCGTAGTGGTCGCTGAGGAGGGCCAGAAGCGCGGCCTCAGGCAGTGCGGGCGGGGGCAGGGTGAGAAGGCTGTCAGGCGATGCGGGGCCGGTCATGGGCCAAGGATAGCGGCTTTGGGGCGGGGGGCTAGGGGGGAAATGGCGGGCGTGGACTTCGCGCGCGCGGGGTGGTTCGATGGCCGCGGATGGGTGGAGGCGTGATGCGGGTTCTGGTGGCGGTTCTGGCGGTGGCGGCGATCCTGCTGGCGGTCTGGCGGCTGGAAGGGGCGGCGTCGGGCGTGCAGGTCGAGGCGGTGAGTTTCGGGGCTGTGCCGGGGCGGGTGTATCGGGGGCAGGAGACGATGGGGCCGGTCGTCGTGATCTCGCACGGGTTCGCGGGCAGTCAGCAGATCATGCAGTCCTTCGCGCTGTCGGCGGCGCGGGCGGGCTATGTCGCGGTGACCTATGACAGCGCGGGGCATGGGCGGAACCCCAAGCCGCTGAGCGGGTCGGTGGTTGAGGTCGAGGGCGCGACGGCGACGCTGGTGCGGGAACTTACGGCCGTGGCGGAGGCGGCGCGGGGCTTGGGTGACGGGCGGGTGGCGGTCGTCGGGCATTCGATGGCGACGGATATTGTCGTGCGCTTCGCCAAGGCGACGGATTGGGTCGACGCGGTGGTGGCGGTGTCGATGTTTTCGCCCGAGGTGACGGCGGATGCGCCGAAGAACCTTCTGGTCGTGACGGGCGAATGGGAGGGGATGCTGACGGTGGAGGCCTTGCGCGTTGTGCGGCTGATGGCGCCAGAGGCGGTGGCGGGGGAGACCTATGGCGAGCCGGGGAACTGGCGGCGGGCGGCGGTGGCGCCGCATGTGGAACATGCGAGCGTATTGTTCTCGACGGTGACGATGGCGGAGATGGTGGGCTGGCTGGACCGGGTTTACGGGGTGGAGCGGGCAAGCGTGCCGGTGGCGGATCGGGGCGGGTGGATTGTCTTGCTGCTGGCGGGGGCGGTGGCCTTGGGCTGGCCGTTGGCGCGGGGTCTGCCAAGGCTGGCGGCGGTGCCGGTGGGTGCGGCCTTGCGCGGGCGGCGGCTGTGGCTGGTGGCGCTGGGGCCGATGGTGGTGGTGCCGGTTGTGCTGCGCTTTGTGCCGACGGGGTTCTTGCCGGTGCTGGTGGCGGATTATCTGGCGGTGCATTTCCTTGCCTACGGGGTGGCGACGGGGCTGGCGCTGTGGGCCGTGGGGGCGAGGTTGCCCGAGGTGACGGGGCGCGGGCTGCTGGTTGGCGCGGCGGCGGCGGGGTTCGTGGCGGTGGCGCTGTTCCTGCCGGTGGACCGGTATCTGACCAACTTCTGGCCGGGGCCGGGGCGCGGCATCATCATCGCGGCGCTGGCGGTGGGGACCTTCGCCTATTTCTGGACGCTGGACTGGGCGGGGCGCGGGGAAGGTGGGGCGCGGGGTGCGTATCTCTTGCTGAATCTCTGCTTTCTGGTGTCGCTGGCGATTGCGGTGGCGCTTGATCTGGAGCGGCTGTTCTTTCTGCTGATCATCCTGCCGATCGTGGTGGTGTTCTTCGTGATCTTCGGTCTGATGGGCAAATGGATCACCAACCGGACCCGGCATCCGCTGCCGGGCGCGGTGATGGCGGGGTTTGCCTTTGCCTGGGCGCTGGGGGTGACGTTTCCGATGTTGAGCGCGGGGTAAAGCGATGGAACGGGTGTTCGACGGGCATAACGACCTGCTGATGCGGCTTTGGCAGGCGCCCGATCAGCGCGCGGCGATCTGGTCGGGCGAGGCGGGCGGTGGGCATCTGGACCTGCCGAGGATGCGGGCGGGCGGCTTTGCCGGCGGGCTTTTCGCGATCTACGTGCCGTCGCCGGTGTCTGGCGACGTTGATGTGCTGCGGGCCGCGATGCGGCCGCCCTATGACATGCCGCTGCCGCCCCTGATGGAGGCGGGCGAGGCGCTGCCGGTGGCGCTGGCGCAGGCGGGGCATTTCCACTGGATGGCGCGGGCATCGGAGGGCGCGTTCCGGGTGTGCGTCTCGGTGGCGGAGATCCGGGCCGCAATGGCCGACGGCGTGGTGGCGGGCGTTCTGCACATGGAGGGCGCGGAGGCGATCGGGGCGGACCTTGATGCGCTGCATCTCTTTCATGCGATGGGACTGCGGTCGCTGGGGCCGGTCTGGTCGCGCCCGACGATCTTTGGCCACGGCGTGCCGTTCCGCTTTCCGTCCGGCCCCGATACCGGGCCGGGGCTGACCGCGGCGGGCGAGGGTCTGGTGCGCGAGTGCAACCGGCTGCGGATCATGCTGGACCTCAGCCACCTGAACGAGGCCGGGTTCCGCGATGTGCTGCGGGTCAGCGACGCGCCACTGGTCGCGACCCATTCCAACGCGCATGCGGTCTGCCCCTCATCACGCAACCTGACCGACTGGCAACTGGCCGCGATCCGCGAGACGGGCGGGATGGTCGGGCTGAACTTTGCCACCGGGTTCCTGCGACCGGATGGCAGTGACGATCCGGACATCGGCTGGGAGCCGGTGCTGCGCCATCTGGACCACCTGATCGGCGCGCTGGGCGAGGACCATGTCGGCCTCGGCTCGGACTTTGACGGGGAGACGATGCCAGCGGGAATTGGCGATGTGGCGGGATTGCCGGCCTTGATCGAGGTGCTGCGGAGCCATGGCTACGGGCCGGAACTGGTGACGAAACTGGCGCGGGAAAACTGGCTGGCGGCACTGACGCGACAATGGGCTTGACAAGCCTGAGTGATTTAGTCAGGTATATCCCATAGCCCAGCCAGCCGCCCGCGGCACGCCCGGTGTCATTCTGACCCTTGGAGATCACCATGACCCGATCCAACCCGGCCCGACCGGTCGAAGACCTGCCGCTGCTTGATCTGTTGCGATCCGCCTCGATTGGCGTGTTTCCCGGCGCGGTCTTGGAAACCCTGATTGACCGACTGGAGACACGGCGATGAACGTGCAGGTCGACACCTGGCTGACAACCGACGCGACGCCGATGCACGAAGCGCGAGTTTTGACAGAAGGCGGGTCGCTGGCGCGGATCGTGCTGGACGGGCAGGTCTACAGCCTGCGCATCACGCGGGCGGGAAAGCTGATCCTGACGAAATGAGCCTTCAGCCGCCGGTATGGCTCATGTGGCGGGTGATCTGGCCCGCTACCTTCTGGCGGCTGTAGTCGAAATCATGGCCCTTCGGCTTGCGCGCGATGGCGGCGCGGATCGCCTGTTCGAGGGTATCGTCCTTGGCGCTGGCGCGCAGGGGCGCGCGGAGGTCGGCCATGTCTTCCTGACCGAGGCACATGTAAAGCTGGCCGGTGCAGGTGAGGCGCACGCGGTTGCAGCTTTCGCAGAAATTATGGGTCAGGGGCGTGATGAAGCCGATCTTCTGGCCGGTTTCCTCGACCCGGACATAGCGCGCGGGGCCGCCGGTACGCTCGGTCAGGTCGGTGAGGGTCAGGCGTTCGGCGAGGCGGGCGCGCAGGTCCTTCAGTGGCCAATACTGGTCGAGGCGGCCTGCGGTCATATCCTCGCCCATCGGCATCACCTCGATGAAGGTGAGGTCGTGGCCTTCGTCGGCGCACCACTGGGCGAGGGAAAAGAGCTCGTCCTCGTTGAACCCCTTGAGCGCGACGGCGTTGATCTTGACGCGGAGGCCTGCGGATTTGGCGGCCTCGATTCCTTCCAGCACCTGCGGCAGGCGGCCCCAGCGGGTGATCTCGGCGAATTTCGCGGGGTCGAGCGTGTCGAGGCTGACGTTGATGCGTTTCACGCCAAGGTCGGCCAAGGGCTGGGCGAATTTCACAAGCTGGCTGCCGTTGGTGGTGAGCGTGAGTTCCTTCAGCGCGCCGGTGGCGAGATGGCGGCTCATCGCTTCGAAGAAGGTGAGGATGCCTTTGCGGACAAGCGGTTCGCCGCCGGTGATGCGCAGCTTTTGCACCCCCATGTGGACGAAGGCAGTGCAGAGGCGGTCAAGTTCCTCGAGGCTGAGAAGCTCGGCCTTGGGCAGGAAGGTCATGTGTTCGGACATGCAGTAGGTGCAACGGAAATCGCAGCGGTCGGTGACCGAGACGCGCAGGTAGGAAATCGCGCGGGCGAAGGGATCGATAAGCGGCTGCATGGGTTGAAAGGTAGGATGCGGCGGGGACCGGCACAAGGCGGATTGCGCCGGTTGCCGGGTCGGGAGCGGCGGGTTAGGGTAGGGACATGATGAAATACGTATTTCTGGGCGGGGTTCTGGTGCTGTCGGGCTGTGCCATGTTGCAGGGCGAGCGTCCGGCATCGGCCACCGCACCGCAGACGGCGACGGAGTTCGCGCCAGCGGTGAACACCACGCCGCTGGGCGCCCAAGGCACCAGCGCTGCGGCGCTGGACAGCACGACCGCAGCAGAAAAGGCGGCGGCGCTGGCCGCACCGGCGGCGGCGGGCGAGCGCGCGTTGGGACAGGTGACGGTGGCACTGGGGCCACCGGCGGAACAGGGCATCTGGCTCCGTAGCGCGCTGGTCAGCGAAACGGTGATGGGGCGCGTGGAAACGGCGGGAGGACAGAGCCTTGCGGTGGAGTTGCGGCCCGGCACGGGTGCGGCGCTGTTGTCGCTGGCGGCGTTTCAGGCGCTGGGCCTGAGCCTGACGGACCTGCCGGTGGTGACGGTTTTCGCGCCGTAGCCTTCGCACCCCGGAGGATATTTTCGCAAACAGAACGTCAGGGCGCGAGGTGGCGGGCGGCTTCCTTTTGCGCGAAGGGTTTCAGGCGGGGGCCGTGGGTTTCGAGGAACGCGCGGGCGCGCGGGGCGTCGTGTTTGGACAGATCGCGGACCCACCAAGCGACGGCTTTCTGGATGAACCAGTCGCGGTCGTCGGCCAGCGTGGCACACCAGCCGAGAATGCGGTCGCGGGCGGCTTCCTCGGCGAGTTTCGGGTGGTTCTGCTTGGTCCATGGCAGGGTCATCACGAGGGCTGCGCGGCGGGTCCACATGTGCGGCGAGGCGACCCAGCTTTCCACCGTGTCGAGGCGCGCGGGATCGGCGGTCAGGCGTTTCTGGCCCGCGATGCTGGCATGATCGGCAATCGCCCAGGCGTCAAAATCCGGCACCCATGACTGGATGAGCTGCCATGCCGCCTCGTCCGGGCGGATGCGGGCTTGTGTCAGGAGTTTCGCTGCGGCGACGCGCGCCTCGTGGATGTCGGTGGCCCAAAGGCTCGCCGCAAGCGCGATGCGGTCATCGAGGCTGAGGGCGGCGCGCCAGGCATCGGTGAGATCGTCGATCTGCGGCACGGTGACGCCAAGGTAGCGGCGGGGGGCCTTGTGGTAGGCCAGCATCTCGGCGGCCTTCTCGTCCTTGGCGAGGGCTTCGAGTTGATCAAGCGGCGTCATAGGTTGGCCTCGATTCCGGTGGGCAGCCCGTCGATGGAGTGCCGGTTGCGGGTATCCCAATAGGTGGCGAGGCCGTCTTCGCCCTTGTCGGTCGCCCATTTGGCAAGGACCGGGCGCTCTTCGCGAAACTCCATGAACGGCACGGCAAAGCCGCAGGAGGATTGCACGAGGTCGATGGCAACGTCGATGATTTGGCGCGCGCCGGGCTGATCGGGGAGGTGGGCTGCGAGGACGGGCCAATCGGCATCTCCGCGATGAACCACGCGGGCGGTGCCGAAGGCGCGCAGGATGAGCGGGCGGGTGGTGAAGCTGCACCACATCAGGGTGATGCGCGGATCAAGGGGCAGATGGGCGGCGGTCTCGTTGCCCGAACCAGTGAGGTTGAGCCAGAGGATGCGGCTGGGCGAGAGGACGCGGAGGCTGTCCATTCCCTTGGGCGAGAGGTTCACCCGCGCGCCGGGGGCTGCGGTGGCGGTGAAGAAGAGGTGCTGTTCGCCAATGAAGGCGATCTGGTCGGGCTGCAGGTCGGGGAATTGCTTGCCCATGTGGCACCTTGCGATTGCGGGGGACCTGGAGGGTTTTACACCCTCCAGACCTTCCGTGGGATGTTCGGCAGAGAGGAAGTCTTATTCGACGGTGACGGATTTGGCGAGGTTGCGGGGTTGGTCGACGTCGGTGCCTTTGGCGATGGCGGTGTGGTAGGCGAGAAGCTGGGCCGGCACCGCGTAGAGGATCGGGGCGAAGGCGGGATGCACCTCGGGCAGAGTGACCGTGTTCCAGGTGCCGGGGCCAGCCTCTGCAATCCCGCGCGCGTCGGAGATCAGGAGGACGCGGCCGTGGCGGGCCATCACCTCTTGCATGTTCGACACGGTCTTGTCGAAAAGCGCGTCGCGGGGGGCGAGGACGATGACCGGAACGGCGGCGTCGATAAGGGCGATGGGGCCGTGCTTCAGCTCGCCCGAGGCATAGCCTTCGGCGTGGATGTAGCTGATTTCCTTTAGTTTCAGCGCGCCTTCCATGGCGAGGGGGAACATCGCACCCCGGCCGAGGAAAAGGATGTCCTGCGCGCGGGCGAGGTCTTCGGCGATGGCGGCGATCTGGGGGGAGAGGGTGAGGGTGTGGCTCATCAGGCCGGGAAGGGCGCAGAGGGCGGCGAGGTGATCGGCAAGGGCTGCCGGCGTGAGGCGGCCACGGTCGAGGGCGGCTTTCAGCGCCAGAAGGGCGAGGACGGTAAGTTGGCAGGTGAAGGCCTTGGTCGACGCGACGCCCACCTCGACGCCGGCGAGGATCGGCAGGGCAAGGTCGCTTTCGCGGGCGATCGAGGAGGTCGGGACGTTCACCACCGAGACGATCTTGGCAACCTTGTCCTTGGCGTAACGGAGGGCGGCGAGCGTGTCGGCGGTCTCGCCGGACTGGCTGACGAAGAGCGCCCAGGAGGTGGGGGAGAGGGGCGGCTCGCGGTAGCGGAATTCGGACGCGATGTCGATTTCGGCGGGCAGGCCCGCGATCTGTTCGAACCAGTATTTCGCGACATGGGCGGCATAGGAAGCGGTGCCGCAAGCGACGAGGGTGATCCGGTCGACCCCGGTGAAATCGACGCCCTCGGGCAGGCGAAGCGTGCCGTCGGCGGTGGTGTAATGCTTCAGCGCGTCGGCGATCACGACGGGCTGTTCGGCGATCTCCTTGGCCATGAAGTGCTTGTAGCCGGCCTTTTCGATGCGCGCGGCGTCGATCTGGATGCGGGTTTCGGCGCGGTTGGCGAGGCGGTCTTCGGCGTCGAATATCTGCGCGCCCTTGCGGGTGACGACGGCCCAGTCGCCCTCTTCGAGATAGGTGATCCGGTCGGTCATCGGGGCAAGTGCTATGGCATCGGAGCCGACAAACATCTCACCTTTGCCATGCCCGATGGCGAGGGGCGAGCCTTTGCGGGCGGCGATCATCAGGTCATCTTCACCGTCAAAAAGGAAGCAGAGCGCGAAGGCACCGTGCAGGCGGTGGAGGGTGGAGCGGGCGGCCTCGACCGGGGTCATGCCCTTGTCCATGTGCAGCTTGGTCAGGAGGGCGACGGTTTCGGTGTCGGTCTCGGATTCCCACGCAAGACCTGCGGCGGCCAGTTCGGCGCGCAGGTCGCGGAAGTTCTCGATAATGCCGTTGTGCACGACGGCGACGGAGCCTGCCTTGTGCGGATGGGCGTTCAGGACGGTCGCGGCACCGTGGGTGGCCCAGCGGGTGTGGCCGATGCCTGCCTTGCCTGCGAGCGGTTCATGGACGAGGAGGTCGGAGAGGTTGACGAGCTTGCCGACCGCGCGGCGACGGTCGAGACGGCCGTGGTTCACGGTGGCGATCCCGGCAGAGTCGTAGCCCCGGTATTCCAGACGCTTGAGCGCTTCGACGAGCAGCGGCGCGGCTTCGTGATTGCCGAGGACACCTACAATACCACACATTTTACAAACCTTTTGCCTTTGCGGCTTTGATAGCTTTTAACTTTTCGAACAATTTGGTTGCGAGGCCCAATTTGGTGACCTGCTTGGCGCGACCGATCGCGATGGCTTCGGCGGGGACATTTTCGGTGATGACGGAGCCCGAAGCGGTAAGTGCGCCGTCGCCGACCGTGACGGGAGCGACCAGCATGGTGTCGGAGCCGATGAAGGCGCGTTTGCCGATGGTGGTGCGGTGCTTCATCACGCCGTCGTAGTTGCAGGTGACGGTGCCCGCGCCGATGTTGGTGAACTCGCCGACGTCGGCGTCGCCGAGGTAGGTGAGGTGGCCGACCTTCACGCCTTCGTCGAGGATGGCGTTCTTGATCTCAACAAAGTTGCCGACATGCACGTCTTCGGCGAGTTCTGCGCCGGGGCGGAGGCGCGCGAAGGGGCCGACGGTCGCGCCTCGGCTGACGTGACAGCCTTCGAGGTGGCAGAAAGCCTTGATTTCGGCACCGGATTCGATGGTGACGCCGGGGCCGAAGATCACGTTCGGGCCGATGATCGCGTCGCGGCCGATATGGGTGTCGAGCGCGAAGAACACGGTTTCCGGGGCGGTCAGCGTGACGCCGTTGTCAAGCGCATCGGCGCGGGCGCGGGTCTGGAAGGCGGCTTCTGCCTCGGCCAGTTGCGCCCTTGTGTTGATGCCTTGGGTTTCCGCCTCGTCGCAGAGGACGACGCCGGCGCTGAGGCCACGGGCGCGGGCGAGTTCGACGATGTCGGTGAGGTAGTATTCACCGGCGGCGTTGTCGTTCTTCACCTCGGCCACGAGGGACATCAGGGTTTGCGCGTCGGCGCAGACCACGCCGGAGTTGCAGAGGGTGATCGCGCGCTCGGCCTCGGTGGCGTCCTTCCATTCGGTGATTTTCAAAAGCGTGTCGCCTTCGGTGACGAGACGACCGTAGCGGCCGGGTTGCGCGGCATGAAAGCCGAGGATGACGACGCCGTGCCGCTGCCGTGCGTCGAGCATCGCGCGCAAGGTTTCCTCACGGATGAGGGGGGTGTCGGCGTAAAGGACGATGGCATCGCCGGTCGCGTCGGTCAGAAGCGGTGCGGCCTGGGCCACGGCATGGGCGGTGCCGAGCTGGGGGTTTTGCAGGACGGCATCGACCGCCTCGTCAAAGGCAAGGGCGGCGGCGGTGACGGCCTCGGAGCCGTGGCCGGTGACAACGACAATGCGGGCGGGATCGAGGGTGCGGGCGGTGGTCAGCGCGTGGTGGAGAAGCGGTGCGCCCGCCATCTGGTGCAAGACCTTGGGCAGGTCGGAGTTCATCCGAGTGCCTTGCCCGGCGGCAAGCACGATGACGGAAACGGGAACCGCCACTGACGCTGAAACCTGCATTCTGCCCCTTCCCTTATTGTTGGCGTCGTTTTACCCCCCTTGCGCGGGGTGGCAAGGGGCCAAACCTCACGCCTTGTTACAGGAAGCATGATGCGCTGTATCGTCTTTGATCTTGACGGCACTTTGGCAGACACATCGGCCGACCTGCTGGCGGCGGCGAATGCCTGTTTTCCGGGCGGTGCGGTTTTGGGGCCAGCCGACGCGCTGACGGCGTTTCACGGTGGGCGGGCGATGCTGCGGCTGGGCTATGAGCGGACGGGGCGGGTCTGGACGGAAAGCGACGTGGATGCCGATTACCCCGTGTTGCTGGATGCCTACCGGCAGGCGATTGCGGTGCATACCACGCTTTATCCCGGCGCGATGGAGGCGGTGGAGGCGTTGAAGCGCGAGGGCTATGCGGTGTCGATCTGCACCAACAAGCCCGCTGCGCTGGCCGAGGAGCTGCTTATCCGGCTGGGCGTGCGGGATGCCTTTGGCGCGATGATCGGGGCCGATACGCTGGCGACGCGCAAACCTGATGCCGCGCCGTATGTGGCGGCGGTGGAGCGGGCAGGGGGCGTGGTGGGGCGGTCGATGCTGGTTGGCGACACCGAGACCGACCGCAAGACCGGCCTCGCCGTGGGCGTGCCGGTGGCGCTGGTGACCTTCGGGCCGGAGGGCGCAGGCGTGGCGCGGCTGGCACCGGAGGCGCTGCTTGACCATTTCGACCAGTTGCCGGCGCTTGCAGGGCGTCTGGTGCGCTGACCGGCTGGCGGCGACCGGAGGGTTTCTGATCGCCCATCACCCACCCGTGGGATATTTGAAAAAGGGGCGGGCTGGCGCCGTTTGACTTGGATCGACGGCCTGCCTAGGGTCCGGCCGATGAGCGAAACCGCAGCCCCCGTTCAGGTGTCGCGCCATGCGATAACCTTCGTGCTGATCACCGTGTTTCTGGACATGGTCGGCTTTGGCCTGATCATGCCGGTCCTGCCAGCATTGATCGAGGAAGTGGGCCAGATGGAGCTGGCGGATGCGGCCTATGTCGGCGGCTGGATGTTCGCGGCGTTTTCCATCGCGCAGTTCGCCTTTAGCCCACTGGTCGGCAATCTGTCGGACCGGTACGGGCGGCGGCCGCTCTTGCTGCTGGCGATATTCGGGTTGGGGGCGGATTATCTGTTCTCGGCGCTGGCACCGACAATTTTCTGGCTGTTCGTCGGGCGGGTGATCGCGGGGATCTGCGGATCTTCCTATGTGATCGCCAATGCCTATATCGCCGACGTGACCGCACCGGAGGACCGGGCGCGCGCCTTTGGTCTGGTGGGCGCGGCTTTTGGCGTCGGGTTCATCCTTGGGCCGGCGATTGGCGGGCTTTTGGGTGAGCTTGGGCCGCGCGTGCCGTTCTATGTGGCGGCGGGAATTTCGGTGGTGAATCTGGTCTATGGCTGGTTCGTGCTGCCCGAGACGCTGCCGCCGGAAAAGCGCCGGGCGTTCGAGTGGCGGCGGTCAAATCCGTTCGGCGCGTTCCGGGTGTTTCGCCGCTATGGTCAGGTCTTGCCGCTGTGCGCGGTGCTGTTCGTCTATTTCTTCGCCACCTCGGTTTATCCGGCGATCTGGCCGTTCTGGGGAATGGCGAAGTTTGGCTGGTCGGAGGCGATGGTCGGGTTGACGCTGGCCGCCTTCGGGTTGGTAATGGCGCTGTTTCAGGGTTTTGGCACCGGGCCGGCGGTGGCGCGCTGGGGTGAATGGCGGGTCTGTCTGGCCGGATTGGTGATCGCGGCGGTGGTGGCGCTGGGCTATGGTCTGGCCGGGTCGCTGGCGGTGGTGCTGGTTTTGATGGTGGTGCATGGACCGGAGGGCTTTGTGCATCCGATGCTGGTGGCGATGATGTCGAAAGAGGTGCCGGAAGATGCGCAGGGCGAGTTGCAGGGCGGCATTGCGGCGCTGATGAATATCGCGATGCTGTTCGGCACGGTGATCTTTTCGCAGATCTTCGGGCGGTTCATGCAGGCCGAGGCGGCGCTGCGGTCGCCCGATGTGGCCTTTTGGGTCGCGGCGGTGGTTCTGGCCGCTGCGGTGGCGATGTTTCTGGCGCTGACGCGCCGACCCGGGGAGGGATGATGGAGCGCTTTGAAGGAAGTTTCACCCAGCAGGAGCCGATCTCGGAGGCGGGGATAGCGGCGGCGCTGGAGGTGCTGCGGCACGGGCGGCTGCACCGTTACAACACCGCGCCGGGCGAGATTGCCGAGACGGCGCTTCTGGAGGAGGAGTTCGCGGACTTTACCGGGGCGCGCTATTGCCTTGCCATCGCCTCGGGTGGGGCGGCGATGGCGACGGCGCTGCGTGCCTTGCAGGTGAAGCCGGGCGAGCCGGTGCTGTCGAACGCCTTTACGCTGGCACCTGTGCCGGGGGCGATTGCCTCGATCGGGGCGCGGCCGGTGTTCGTGGAGGTGACGGAGGATCTGACGATCGACCTTGGTCATCTGGAGGCGCAGGCAAAGGCGACCGGCGCGCGGGTGCTGCTGCTTTCGCACATGCGGGGGCATGTCTGCGACATGGATGCGCTGATGGCGATCTGTGATCGGCTTGGCGTGCGGGTCGTGGAGGATTGCGCGCATACGATGGGGGCCACATGGCGCGGGGTGGCGTCGGGGCGGCATGGCGTCTTTGGCTGCTATTCGACGCAGACCTACAAGCACATGAACTCTGGCGAGGGCGGGTTTCTGGTCACCGATGACGCCGAGCTTGCGGCGCGGGCGGTGCTGTTGTCGGGGTCCTACATGCTTTACGGGCGGCATCGGGCGGCGCCGGGGCCTAAGGTGTTCGAGCGGGTGCGGCTGGATGTGCCGAACATCTCGAGCCGGATGGACAACCTGCGCGCGGCGATCCTGCGGCCGCAGGTGGCGATGCTGGCGGACCGCCGGGCGCGCTGGCGCGCGCTTTACGAGGGGATGGAACGGGGGCTCGCCGACACGCCGGGCCTGCGGCTGATCCCGCGGCCGGAATGGGAGGACTATGTCGGCTCGTCGTTCCAGTTCCTGTTGCCGGACTGGGAGCCGGCGCGGGTTGCGGCGTTTGTCGGGCGGGCTGCGGCACGGGGGGTGGAGTTGAAGTGGTTCGGCGCGGCGGACCCGGTGGCCTTCACCAGCCGCTATGCGCATTGGCGCTATGCCTCTCCCGAGCCTTTGCCGCAGACCGACCGGGTGCTGGCCGGGCTGATCGACATGCGGCTGCCGTTGACCTTTACGCCTGAGGATGTGGCGCTGATCGCACGGATCATCCGGGCCGAGGTATTGTCGGTGGCGCAGGCCGAGGTGGCGATGGATTCGGGTGCGGTGGTGGCGGTGCCGCTGGTGGAGTGAGACGGCGGGGGTCGGTCACGCCGTTCAGCCGCGATTACCGCCGCCCGCGGCGCTGGGGCATGGGGCTGCCGCCGCATCGGCCTTCGCGTTGGGGGCGGTTCGTGCGGCGGGTGCTGAACCCGGTCTTTTATCTGAAGCTGGTGATGCTGGTGGCGGGGCTTGGGCTGGTGGTCCTGCCTTATGGCACCGATGTGGTGAATGCCGCGCTGAAGCCGGTCGCGTCGGAAGGTGGCACCTGCCGGGTGCTGGTGGTGCTGGACGGCGACACGGTGAAGCTCGCCTGTCCCGGCACCGGCGTTGAAACCGCGCGGCTGATGGGGTTCGATGCGCCTGAGAAGTATTCGCCGCGCTGTGCGTCGGAACTGATCGCGGCGGAGCGGGCGACCTGGGGGCTTCGGGCGCTGATCTTCAAGGCGCGCGATCTGACGGTGGTGCGGGAGGGGACGGACCGCTACGATCGTGCGCTGGTGCGGCTGCGGCTGGACGGTGTTGATGTGGCACGGTCGATGATCCGGGCGGGACACGGGCGGGCCTATTCGGGCGGCCCGAGGGGAGGGTGGTGCTGATGCGTCTGGTCCGGATGGGGCGGCTGTCGGTCGAGGTGGAAATGGGGGATCTGACGGTGATCGCCCTGTCGGATGGCGAGACGGCGATGCCGGTCACGCATCTGCGGGGGCGGGATGGCGAGGCCTTGGCCGATCTGGCGCAGGCGGATCTGGTGGAGGGCAAGCTGCGCCTGCCGGTCTGGGCGTTTCTGGTGAAGGGGTCGCAGGGCTGCCTGTTGATCGACACCGGCGCGGCCGATGCGTGGCACCCGAGCCTCGGCCGGTTGGGCGAGGCGCTGCGCGAAGCGGGGGTCTCGGCGGGCGAGGTGACGGCGGTGGCCCTGACCCATACCCATGTCGACCACCTGTCGGGGCTGGTGGACCGCGACCGGGGGCTGGCCTTCCCGAATGCCGAACGGGCCGTGCCGCGCATGGCCCCGGCCTTCATGCGCCTGATGCCGCTGGAACAGGGCGATGCGCCGATGCGGGGCGTGGTGGCGATCAACGCGCCGGGACATTCGCCGGGGCACATGGCCTATCTGGTGGACGGGCGCTTGCTGATCTGGGGCGATGTCGTGCATCACGCCGCCGTCCAGTTCGGGCGGCCCGAAGTGAGCTGGGGCTTTGACAGCGACCCCGAGCAGGCGCGGGCAAGCCGCTTAGCGCTCATGGAGCGCGCGGTGGAGGAAGGCTTCCTTGTCGCCGGAGCGCACCTGCCGTTCCCTGCAATCGGGCGGATCGAGCGGGCGGGGCAGGGTTACAGCTTTTCCGCGATCGGTGCGCAGGGCTGAGCGGAGAGGTTCTGCGACGGAGGTTCTGCGACGGAGGATCGGCGTCCTGCAGGCTGCGGTGACGAGGGGATGGTGGGCACAGGCGACGACGACTCGGGCGGGCTGGGCGCGTTGGGGATACTGCGGTGCGGCATGACGGGAGCGCGCAGTGCGCCGGTTTTGCGCAAACCTCCGTCGATGTGGAAAAAACCTGCGGCTTGTCGATCATTCGCCGCAGGGTCGGGTTGGTTTTTCGACCCGCCTTCGGTTGACCGCGACCGGGGGGAGGAGTAAACGGGCGCAAGAGATCAAGCAGGCCGACACGTGCCTGCAAGCTCGCGCGTCGCCAGCATCAAGGAGCCCCTCGTGGACCTGCTTCTCCGAGAGTATCTTCCCATACTTGTTCTCATGGGCG
>LNFM01004405.1_pt1 | contig 25970 bp, 21 predicted proteins | sample 596031 | NCBI WGS metagenome assembly LNFM01 (sample SAMN04254537, study PRJNA301005) | activated carbon metagenome | isolation source: dual media filters at the Ann Arbor, Michigan drinking water treatment plant | place: USA: Ann Arbor | reverse complement strand
GGCCATAGGCGCGGCGGCCTTCCTCGGCGAACCAGTCGATGATGTCGGCGGCGGCCATCACCTCCATCTTCGCCTCGGGCAGCGGCTTGCCCTGCTCCAGCGTCATCAGCTTGGCGGTGGCATCGGCGCGGGTGCGGAAGATGTCGGCGGCCTTTCGCATCAGCTTGTAGCGGTCGAATGCCGAGACCTTCCGCCAGATGGCGAAGCCCTTCTCCGCCGCGGCCAGCGCCTCATCCAGGTCGGCCTTCTCGGCATGCGCGACGGTGCCGATCACCTCCTCGTTGGCGGGGTTCAGCACGTCGATCGTCTTGCCGGAGCGCGCGGCGCGCCACTCCCCGTTCACATGCAGCAGGACATTCGGGTACGACATCGGCGCATTCCTCCACGGGTGGGATTTGCCGCGCACCCTAGCCTCGCGACCGCCGCGGGACCAGCCGCCATGGCTTGCCGTGGGCGCATGGCTGTCCGATCCTGCCGCACCAGCCCGCCCGCAGAGGCGCCGCACCGGAGGAAGCCCCATGACCCGCATCACCCGCCGCGCCGCGCTCGGCGCCGGCGCCGCCCTGGCCGCGCCCGCCCCGCTGCGCGCGCAGCCTGCCTTCCCCTCGCGCCCGATCACCGTGGTGGTGCCGAACCCGCCCGGCGGCGGCACCGATTTCGCGGCGCGGCTGTACCAGGAGGGCCTGACCGCAGCGCTCGGCCAACCCGTGGTGATCGAGAACCGCCCGGGTGCCAACGGCAACATCGCGATTTCGGCGGTGGCCCGCGCGCAACCGGACGGCCACACGCTGCTGCTGCAATACAACGGCTACCACGCCGGCAATCCCGCGATGATGCAGAACCTCACCTGGGACCCGATCCGCGACCTCTCGCTGGTCGGCATGGCGACCACCGCGCCGCATGTCATCCTGGTCGCGCCGAACGTCGCGGCGAATACGCTGGCGGAGTTCATCGCCCATGCCCGCGCCAATCCGGGAAAGCTGAACTACGCATCCTCCGGCAACGGGTCGATCCAGCATATCGGCGGGGTGCTGCTCGCCCGCGCGATCGGCGCCGAGATGGTGCATGTCCCGTATCGCGGCGCCGCACCCGCCCTGCAGGACGTGGCGGGCGGGCGCGTCGAGATGTTCATCACCACGCCATCCTCGGCCGTCTCGCTGATCCAGGCCGGCCGCGTCAAGGCGCTGGCCATGGCGAGCGCGCGCCGCGCCCCCGGCCTGCCGGACGTACCCACCACCGCCGAGGCCGGGCTGCCCGGCTTCACGCTCGATGCCTGGTTCGCCTTCGCCGCGCCGGCCGCGACCCCCGCGCCGGTCCAGCAGCGCCTCAACGCCGCCCTGCGCGCCCTGGCCGAGACGCCCGCGATCCGCCAGCGCGCCGAACAGGCGGGCGCGGCGACGGCGGCCATGACCCTGGCCGAACTCGACGCCCTTGCGCGGCGGGAAGTGGTGGAGCTCGGCGGCGTGATCCGTTCCGCCGGCATCACGCTCGAGTGACCGCGGCGGCGCCGGGTCCTGCCTCGGCGCAACCGTTCCGCAAGGCCGCCGTGCCATGTTTGGCCGCCGACAGGCCCGATCCGTCGTGGTGCGGCGCAGCGCGGCTCGCTAGGATACCGTGATGATCCTGACCCTGCCCTCGCCGCGGACCCTCTTCCTCGCTGCCGCCCTGCTGTCGGCATCCGGTGCCGCCGAGGGCAGCACAGCCAACGAGGCCACCTTCACGCCATCGCCAAGCAACGCCTTCGGGGCGTATCTGGCGGGGCGTTTCGCGACCTCCGCAACGGATACGCGGGTCGCGGCCGATGCCCTGCTCGCCGCCCTGCGCGCCGACCCTGACCAACCCGAGGTCATCCAGCGGGCCTTCATCGCGACGCTGCTGGATGGCCGGCCGGAGGCGGTGCGCCTCGCACGCCGCCTGCCGGACAACCCGCTCGCCGCCATGATGATCGCCGGCGCCGAGGCGCAGGCCGGCCGCTGGGACCGCGCCGAGGCCCGCATCCGCTCCCTGCCGCGCCAGGGGGCGGCGCAGCTGCTCCAGCCGCTGCTGCTGGCCTGGACGCTGCACGGCAAGGGCCAGACCGACGCCGCGGTCGCGCTGCTGCGCCCGCTGTCGGAAACCGGCCGGCTGCGGACGCTCTATGCGTTGCATGCCGCGCTGATCTGCGACCTGGCCGGCCGCGCGCGGGAGGCCGAGCGCTTCGTCCGCATCGCCATCGGGGACAACAGCCCGCCGACGCTGCGCCTGGTGCAGATATCGGCCGGCATCCTGGCCCGCGGCGGCCGCGAATCCGAGGCCGAGCGCCTGGTCGAGACCCTGTCGCGGGGGCAGGACGACCTCGCCCTCGCCACCGGCGAACAGGCGATGCGCCAGCTGGTCAGCACGCGCGCCGTGGCCTCGGCGGTCGAGGGCATGGCCGAGGCCTACCTCGCTTTGGCCGGGGCGCTGCGCGGGCAGGGTGCGGCGGAATTTTCGCTGGCGCTGACGCGCCTGGCGCAGCGGCTGCGGCCGGGCTTCCCGCCCGCCATGCTGCTGGCGGCCGATGCGCTGGCCGATGAAAGCCAATACGCGGCGGCTCTGGCGCAGCTCGACCTGGTGCCGGCGGATGATCCGCTGGCCGGGCTGGCCGGGCTGCGCCGCGCCGGGCTGCTCGACCGGCTCGACCGGCCGGAGGAGTCGATCGCCGAATTCCGCCGCGTTGGCGCCGCCTATCCGGGGGCGTCGCAACCGCCGGCGCGGCTGGGCGACATGCTGCGCGGCCGGCAGCGCTGGGCCGAGGCGGCCGCCGCCTATGACGACGCCATCCAGCGCGTGCCCGCCCCCCTCGGCGGGCATTGGCCGCTGTTCTACGCGCGCGGCATCGCGCATGAGCGCAACGGCAACTGGCCCCTGGCCGAGGCCGATTTCCGCCGTGCGCTCGAGCTCAGCCCCGAGCAGCCCTATGTGCTGAACTACCTGGGCTACACCTGGGTCGAGCGCGGCGAGAACTTGGCCGAGGCGCGCCGCATGCTGGAACGCGCCGTCGCACTGCGCCCGCAGGACGGCAACATCGCCGACAGCCTGGGCTGGGCGCTGTTCAAGCTGGGCGACATGCCCGGCGCGGTGCGCTGGCTGGAACGCGCGGTCGAACTCGAACCCCGCAACAGCGTCATCAACGACCACCTGGGCGATGCGTATTGGACCGCGGGGCGCCAGCGCGAGGCGCAGTTCCAGTGGATTCGCGCCCTCGCCCTCGGCCCCGAGGGCGACGAAGGGCCGAAGATCGAGGCCAAGATCCGCAGCGGCCTGCCCGCCAACCCGGTGGCCGAGAACCAGCGCTGAACCCGCCGATGCGTCGCGAACCGGCGCCCGCCAAGGTCAACCTGTTCCTGCATGTGACGGGGCGGCGCGCGGACGGGTATCACCTGCTCGACAGCCTGGCGGTCTTCGCCGGCGCGGCGGATGCGCTGGAGGTTCGCGCCGCTGCCGGCCTGTCATTGGCGCTGCGCGGACCGGAAGCGGGCGCGCTGGCGGCCGAGCCGGACAACCTGGTGCTGCGGGCCGCCCGCGCGCTGGCGCAGGCCGCTGGCATCGCGCCGCAGGCCGCGCTGGTGCTGGAGAAGGCGTTGCCGGTCGCCTCGGGCATCGGCGGCGGCAGCGCGGATGCCGCGGCCGCCCTGCGCGCGCTGGATGCGCTGTGGGGGCTGGGTTGGGGCGAGGCGCGGCTGGCGGGCGTCGCTGCCCCGTTGGGCGCGGATATCCCGGCCTGCGTGGCGTCCCGCGCCTGCCGGATGGGTGGCGTGGGTGACGTGCTGGGGCCGGCGCCGCGCCTGCCCGCCTTCGGGCTGCTGCTGGCCAATCCCCGCATGGCGCTGCCGACGCCGGCGGTCTTCAAGGCGCGCAGGGGTGGATTTTCGCCCGCCGCGACACTCCCCGCGGCGTGGAACGATGCCCGCGCCATGGCGCGCGACCTGGCGCTACTGGGCAACGACCTGGAGCCGGCGGCGACAGCCCTGTGCCCGCCGATTCAGGACGTGCTGGCCGCGTTGCGCGAACTGCCGGGATGCCTGCTGGCGCGGATGAGCGGGTCCGGCGCGACCTGCTTCGCGGTCTTCGCGGAGCCCGGCGCGGCGCACCGGCACGCCGCCGCGCTTCCGGCCACATGGTGGCGCTGGGGTGGGGGGCTTCACGAGCCGGCTGCTGCGGGGGTATGAGGCGGAGCGGATGGGGCGTCGCCAAGTGGTAAGGCAGCGGTTTTTGGTACCGCCATTCCCAGGTTCGAATCCTGGCGCCCCAGCCACGTTAAGTAATTGATATTGAAGGATTTTACCTTCGGTATGGACCCTCGCAGCAAGGCCCAGAATACCGCGGCTTCGCGCCGATGTCGTTCTCGCAGCCTGCCCGAGAGACGCATGTGGTCCCAGATTCGCGGCGCCGTGCCGGCCCGTGTCTCTCCTGCCCATTTTGGCAGTACGAGTTTTGCCGGAAGGCTATCGATGCGGCACCGGACGGGAAAGCAAGAGCGCGTCGGATCGGCGCCGACGCGTGCCCGTCTATCCGTGGCGACGTTGGGGTTTTCTGAGGATCAGTGGAAGCCGAGCGCATCGCGCTGCTGCTGCCAATCGAGCGGCAGGCCGCGACGGCACTCGTGTAGCAGGCCGGCGGCTGAGAGCCCTGCCGGCTGCCGCCCGTCCATGATCGCCGCGAGAATATCCGGTGCGAGGAACGCCAGCCTGACTAGGCGGGACGCGTAGGAGCCGCTGACGCCTTCCTGCGATGCGAGTTCTCCAAGACCTGCTACCTCGCCGCGTTGGACCTTCCCCCGCATCGATCGGGCGCGCAGGATCAACCGCATCATTGCGGGATCGGCGGATCGCGCGACAGCCGGGTCCGCCCCGAGCACCATCGCGATCTCCTTCCCGGCACGCCGCAGCGATGCCTGCACGGACAGGACCAGCGATGTGGCTTCCACCTTGCCGGTCGTCGCGTTGAGCGGTGGACGTTGCCCTTGTGGCGAACCTCACCGCGATAGACCGGATTCTGCAGCATATGAAACAGCGCGCCGTGCGCGAGGCGCTGGCCCGACTTGCTGGTGACACCCTCCGCCGCGAGCCGCGTATGCAGCAAGCGGACCGAGCCGAGTTCGTGATAGGTGCGGAATACGTACCTCACCCTCTCGGCCTCCGCCTCATCGACGACCAGCTTGCGATCTTTCGCCTCGTAGCCGAGGGGGACGGAACCCCCCATCCACATACCCTTGCGCTTGGAGGCGGCGATCTTGTCGCGGATGCGCTCGCCCGCCACCTCGCGTTCGAACTGGGCGAAGCCCATCGCGCGGCGCAGCCGTGCCAAGCAGATCCAATGCGTCGTGCCCCGCTTGCCTTCCAGCAATCCGGCGGTGTGCGCGACGAAGCTCCCGGTGCAGACGAACAGAACGGCGTGCGCTGATGCGGCCTGCCGCGTGACGAAGCCGCTCAGCGCCGGACCCTTCGTGGCATCGAATGCTACGAGGCCGCCCGGCACCGGAAGATGGTCGAGCGGTGGGCAATCCGCGCAGTCGTAGCTTGGCAGCATGGTCAGGGTCACCGGCTCCCCGGCCGGGGCTGCCCAGACCGTGACCATCGCCCATGAACCGATCAGCGCGAGTTGCTCGAAGCCCGAATAGCAAAGTAGGCCCGAGCGTCTGGCCTTGAGTTCGGGATAGCGGCAGGTCCTGGATCGTGCTCCCCCGCGGCGTTCGCGTCATGGGATGAATCGGTCGATCGACGCCGATCGTGCGACATCACCAATCCTGGTCATGCGCGTCGTGCCCCTGCAGCGCAAAAGCCCCTCCACGACACGGCCGGGCGCCGATCGTCGATGACGGAGAGTACGATGACCGAATCAGATCACGACCGACGCGGCATGCTGCGTGCCCTGCCCTTGCTGACCGCCGGCGTCGGCATGCTGGCCGCCGGCTGCACCGTGGCGCAGCTGCCCTTTCCCAACCTGACCGAGGCGGAAGAACACCTCGCCGCGGCGCTCGAGGCCCTGCACCGCGCCCCCGATCGCTTCGGCGGCCACAAGGCCGAGGCGGCGCGGCTGATCCGCGGCGCGCTGCAGGAAATCGAACTCGCGCGCCTCGCCTTCCGCTGACCCCGAACCGCAGGACCAAGACCATGAGAACACTGACCATCATTGCGGCCTTCGCCGGCCTGATCGCCGCCGCCGCTCCCGCTTCCACCGCGCCGCTCGCGCCGACCCTCGGCATGACGGCGACCCCCGTCACCCCCGTCGCCGAGGGCTGCGGACCTGGGCGTTGGCGCGGCCCCTGGGGCGGCTGCCGCGGTCCGGGCTGGGGCCCTGGCCCCGGCTACGCCTATGCCGGCCCGCCTGTCGAAGGCTGGAACGGCTGCCCGCCCGGCTACTGGCGCGGCCCCTGGGGCCATTGCCGCGACACTCCCTATCACGGCCGCCTGCCTGGCGGCGGCTGGCGCTGACACCCGCACCGACACACCGACATCCAAGGACGCTCGCGATGAAAACCCTGCTCACCCTCGCCACCGCCACCATGCTGGCCGTCGCCGCCCCCCCGGCGATCACGCTCGCCCAGGCGCAGCCGGCCCCGACCATCGCCTCCGTGCCCGACTACACCGAGGACGATGCGCGCGCCGTGCTCAACGCCCGCCTCGCTGCGCTGAAGGCGGTGATCGCGCTGACGCCACAGCAGGAACCGCTCTGGGCGCCGGTCGAAGCGGCCATCCGCGACATCGTGCGCGATGCCGCCAACCGCCGCGCGCAGCGCTTCGCCGCCGCGCCGCCGTCGCATTTCCTCGACGTGCTCGGCACCATCGCCGATGGCGAGGCGGCGCGCGGGCGCGACCTGCGACGCTTCGTCGACGCCGCGAAGCCGCTGGTGAACGCGCTGACCGACGCGCAGCGCCGGCGCTTGCCCGCCTTCCTGGGCATGACCGACCACGCCGGACCGGCGCAGGCCAGCGGTCAGCTCTGGCTGTTTGAAGAAGAGGAAGGCTGATCCGATGAGCGCCGCTGCCGCCCTCGCCACGACAACGTACATCGAGGCGCTCGTCCAGCGCCTCGCCGGCCGGGGCGCAGCGCCCGTGCTGCGTGCGGGCGGGCGGGACATCCCGGCGGCGGCGCTGCTCTCGGCCATCCACCGCCATGCCCGTGCTCTCGATGCGCTGGGCATCGGGCGCGGCAGCCTGGTGGCGCTGCTGGCGCCCAACCGGCCGGATGCGCTGGCCATCCGCTATGCGGCCAGCCTGGTCGGCGCGGGTAGCGTGTTCCTTTCGGCGCCACCGGCGCAGGAGAGCCGCGCCGGCCTGATCGCGCAGATGGCGCCGTCGCTGCTGGTCGTGTTCCGGGACACCGCGCCGCTGATCCCGCCCGGCACCGCCGTGCCGCTGGCTTCCGTCGGCATCGCCATCGACGGCGCGGTGCGCCTCGACCATCTCGCGGCCGCGCAATCCGATGCGCCGCTCGCTTGCGCGGCTCGCCCGGAGGATCTCGGCATCATCGTCTCCTCGGGCGGCACCACGGGCGTGCCGCATGGGTCGTGGCGCAGTTTCGCCGGCTATGGCGCGCTGATCGCGGCGCCGAGCCAGCCGGACCGGCGGCAATTGGTGAACGGGCCGCTCGCCTACCTGTCGCAGACGCTGGTGGATGCGACGCTGCTCGGCGGTGGGTCGGTCGTGCTCCGCGACGGGTTCGACGCCGCCGATACGCTCGCCACCATCGAGCGCGAGCGCATCACGCACCTGTTCCTGGTGGAGCCGCAGTTGTTCGAGCTGATGGACCATCCGGACCTGTCGCGGCGCGACCTGTCGTCGCTCCGCCAACTCGTGCATGTCGGTGCCTCGGCGCCGCCGGTGCTGCGACGCCGCGCGTGGGAGCGCCTGGGGCCGGTCATCGCGCATACCTACGGCGCGAGCGACATGGGGTTGGTCAGCCTGCTGCCGCCGACAGGGCTCGATCCCGCGCGGCCAGAGAGCTTCTCCTCTGCCGGTCATGTGCTGCCCGGGGTGACGCTGCGGCTGCGCCGCGCCGATGGCGGCCTGGCGGGTGTGGATGAACCTGGGATCGTGGAGATCCAGTCACCCACCATGGCCGACGGCTACCGCAACCGTGCCGAGGAGGAGGCGGAGGCCTTCGGCGATGGCTGGTTCCGCAGCACCGACCTGGCGCGCCGCGATGCTGCGGGCGCGCTGTACGTGCTGGGCCGCGCCGGCGATGCCATCGCGGTCGATGGGGTCACGGTGCTGCCGACGATGATCGAGGAGACGCTGTGCCGGCTGCCGGGCATCCGCTACGCCTCGGTGGTGGCGAACCCCGGCACGCAATGCTGGGTCGCCGCGGTCGTCGCCTGGCCCGCCTGCGACCTCGATCCGGCGGCGTGGCGGCGGGCCGTAGCCGACTCGCACGGCGATGCGGTGGCGCGGGCGGTGACCTGGTTGCCGGTGAGCCGCGTGCCGCTGACCGAACAGGGCAAGCCCGACCGCGCCGCGATCCTGCGCCTGGCCGCCGCCGCGTGAGGCGCCAGGTGCGGCCGCGTCAGGACCGCGTGGTGCTCGGACGCGCCAGTCCGCCGGACGCCCCGACGACGTCGAGCCGCATCGCGACGGCGAAGGCCTTCTCGAACCGCGCGATATCGCCGGGCCGGCGCAGGAACCAGAAGATCGGATCGCCGCTCGGCAGCCATTGCGGGCGCAGCCGCCGCACCAGTTGGATGGCGCTGCGCGCCTCCTCGACTATGCCGGTCTCCGTTGCGGCGACGACCATGGTGCGGGCGCAGGGCGCGTAGTCCGGCAGATGCGCGGCGCAGCGCCGCAGCTCGCGCAGCGCCTCCTCCGGCTGGTCGGCCAGTAGCAGGGCACGGCCGAGCACGGCCCGCGTGCGCGGCGGGCAATGGGGGTCGAGGGCGAGGGTCTCGCGCAGCGCGGCGATCGTCTCCTCCGGATGACCCGCCGCCGACAGCACCTCGCCGCAGGCCGAACGCGTGCCGTAGTCCGCGACGCGGCTGAGCTGCAGCGCGAGGCGCGCGAAATCCACCGCCTCGTCCCAGTGCCCGGTCAAGGACAGCGCGAAGGCGAGGGCGGACTGGCACAGCGGCGATTCCGGGTCGAGCCGCGCGGCCTGGCGCGCGAGTTCCACCGCGGCCTCGGCGCCGCCGCCGTGCAGCGCCGCGTTCCAGTCGAAGGTGGCGACGCGCATCAGCGTGAAGGCGGCCCAGGCATAGGGCGCGGCAAAGGTCGGGTCGATCCGCGTGGCGCGCAGGAACATCGCGCGCGCGGCGATGGTGTCCTGCTCGGTGCCGCGCTGGTGGAGTTCCCGGCCGAGCAGCATGTGTTCCCGCGCGGTCAGGTGCTCCGGCGGCTTCTGCTGGGCGCGACGCAGGCTCTTGCGGCCGATCTGCAGGTCGATCGCGCCGGCCAGTGCCGCGATGGTGGCCAGCGGCGGGGCGGGTTCCTGCGCCGGCCAGGCGATGCGGTCGGCCCAGAAGCTCGTGCCGGTGGCCATGTCCTCCAGCCGCACGACGGCGCGTGCCGTCTCCTCCGCCGCGTGCACGTCCAGGAACACCGCAAAGCCCCGGGACGGTGTCGTATCGGAGCCGGCGATCACGCGCAGGTCCTCGAACCGCACGAGCTCGGCGACCAGGTCGGCGGCGAGAACAGGGAGGAGCCGCGCCGCCGCGGCATCGCCCGGCAGCGTGGCTGCCGGCACCACGACCAGCGTGTCGCGCCGCTGCAGGCCAAGCGGGGGCGATGGAGGGTCCGGGTGGGGAACCGGTGCGTCCGGCGCGTCCGGCGTGGCCTCCCGCGTGACTGTGGCGGCAAGGATGTAGCCGCGCCGGGGCACCGTCCGCAGGATCTCCGCGGCGCGCTCGCCGAAGGCACGGCGCAGGTCGCTGATGCATTGCGTCAGGGAATCATCGCCCACCACGACGCCCGGCCACAGCGCGGCGAGCAGTTCGTCGCGGCCGAACAGTCGGCCGGGATGGTCGACCAGGTAGCGCAGCAGGGCGAAGGGCTTGGGGCGCAGGCGCACTTCCGCGCCCGTCGCGTCGAACAACATGCCGCGCAGCGCGTCCAGCCGATAGCTGGCGAACAAATACGTCGCGTCGCTCGCCTCGGTCTGCATGGCGCGCATCATTGCCCTCATGTGGGCACGCAGTATGCCGCATCGCCAGGAGGCGGAAAGCGGCGCGCCGACGCGCGGGGCGGAGGATGCGCGCGAGCCGATGCAGGCCGCTTGCGTGATGCCGCTGGCGGCCTCGCCGGAACGGGCGTTGGTGAAGATCGAGGACCGGGTGCGCCGCGCCGTCCGTGGCGACGCTGGGCACCCTGTTCGGCTTCAGCTGGGCCGCGGCCGAGGTGGCGCGCTGTCTCGGTGGCTGTGCGGGCGCGGAGGAGGTGGCGACCAGCCGCGGCGTATCGCTCGACACCGAACGGGGACAGGTCCGGGCGATCCTACGGAAATCCGACGCGGCGAACCTGCACGGGCTCGAGCGCCTGATGGCGATGGTGGCGGCCAGCATCGCCGCGGCGGAATGACGTTCGGGCGGCGGCGCGCCGTCATGCCAGTCCGGGCAGCAGGTCGCGCAGGCCATCGACGACCATCTGCACCGCGATCGCGGCCAGGATCAGCCCCATCACGCGGGTCATGATCACCCGCGCGGTATCCGACAGCAATGCGCAGAACCTGGCACCCAACAGCAGGACCACCGTGACGCACAGCAGCGCCGCGCCGAAGGCGGCGATGCAGGCTGCCCAATCCGCCCCGCGATGTTCGCGGGCCTACCGTGCCCGGTCGCGCCGCAGGCCCCTTGGGGCGTGTCGTCAGCCGGCGGGCACGAAGGCGTCGAACCAGGCTGCGACCGCGGTCCAATCTCCCGCCGGCACCGCGAGGACAAGGTAGCCGTCGGGGCGGACCACCTCGATGAAGCCGCTGCCCGCGGCATTGCGCGGCGCGGGATCGATCAGCGCACCGAAGCGGTCGAGCAATCCGGGCGGCGGCGCCTCGTCGGCCCGCAGCACGAAGCGCGGCGTATCGCCCGTGCCATAGGGCGTCTCCCCGTCAAGCGGTGGCATCCGCGATCCCCCGGCGCGTGGCGCGTGGCGCGCTGGGCCGTTGATCGGGCTGTGAGGGTAGCCGATGCCGATCTCGGTCATGGTATCCACCATCGCCCGCTGCACCGGACCGAGCCCGAGCAGCAGGTGCGCCAGGCTGTCGCGCACTGCACGACCCGCGGAGCTCTCGATCAGCGCTGCCTTCGTCAGCCGCCCCGATTCTGCGATCACCGCCGCGCCGACCGGACGGCGTTCCGCGTCGTAGCTGTCGAGGAGCGCCGGCCGGGCCAGGCCGCGGCTGACAAGAGCAAGCTTCCAGGCGAGGTTCACCGCGTCCCGCATGCCGATGTTCATGCCCTGGGCGCCGGCCGGGCTATGCACATGTGCCGCATCGCCGGCGAGGAAGACGCGGCCCTCGCGATACCGTGGCACCTGGCGTTCATTGATGCGGAAAGCGCTGGTCCAGATCAGCTCGGTCAGCGCCATTCCGCCTGGCCCGCGCCGATCAATCACAGCCTGAATCGCCTGCGCATCCGGCAGCGCACGCGGCGCGTCGGCACCGTGAGCGGATCGCGCCCAGTCGAATCAGAGACGCATGCGCAGATGCACGCTCACCCGAGCGATCTCGATGGTGCATATTGTCAAACGCAAAAATCTCTAGACGCCTAGCCGCCTGATCTCGCCGACCACGCGGACACGGATACGGCGCGCATTGCCGGGCAGATACGCGATGGGGATGTCTTCCACGTCCAGCGTCTGCACGCTGCTCGCCTCGGCGCCGGCCTCTATCGCCCGTCGCGTCGCTTCGCGGCTTGCCAGGTCCAGCGCGGCGTCTCGCTCGACGCCCGAGAAGATCCGGTCGACCTCGCCACTGACCTGCGCGATGGCCGCGCCGACAGCATTGGCTACAGCATGGTGTTCGATCCGTACCACCTCCGAGATCCCCGCCATCCGGTCGGGAACGAGGAAGCTGCCCCCGCCCACCGCGATCAGGGGCATTGGCGCGGCATCGGTCTTCATGCGGTCCACGACCTCCGCGGCCATGCGTTCCATGCGGGCCAGGCTGTCGCGGACAATCGCAGTGGGCAGCGCCCGGACGCGTGCCGGATCCCCGAGCGCGATGCGTCCCGCCGCGACAGCGATATCGGTGGCGGTCAGCGTATCGCCGCCGAAGCACAGCGCCTTCTCCGGCAGCCGGAAGCCCACGCTGCCCGGGCCGATCCGGCGGCCGGCCTCGGTGACTTCGGTACCGCCACCCAATCCGATCGAGATCAGGTCCGGCATGCGGAACAGGGTCCGCACACCGCCGATCTCGACCGTGGCATTCGCCTGGCGCGGAAACCCGCCCTTGAGGCAACCGACATCGCTGGTCGTGCCGCCGACATCGATCACCAAGGCATCCGTCAGGCCCGAGAGGAAGGCCGCACCGCGCATGCTGTTGGTCGGGCCGGATGCGAAGCAATAGACCGGATGGCGCTCGGCCACCGCGCCCTGCACGATGGTGCCGTCATTCTGCGTCAGGTACAGTGGCGCCGTGATGCCGCTGTCATGCAGCGCACGCACGAAGGCCGCCGTGGTGCGCTGCGCGAGACCCTGCAACCCCGCGTTCAGCAACGCCGCGTTCTCACGCTCAAGCAAGCCGATGCGGCCGATCTCGTGCGAGAGCGTGATGCGCGCCGCGGGCATGACCTCCCGCACGATCTCGGCGGCCTCGCGCTCGCACGCATCGGTCAGCGGGGAAAAGACGCTGGTGATGGCGATGGCGGCTATGCCGCTCTCCACAATGCGGTTCGCCTCGCTGCGGACGGCCGCGCGGTCGAGCGGCACCAGGATCCGCCCGTCATATTCGTGCCCGCCGCGCACCATGTGGGTGCTGCCGCGCATCACGCGGGCGAGGTCCTTCGGCCAACCGATGAAGGGCGGGAGGCCGGCATTCGCGGGCAGGCCGATGCGCAGCGCCGCGACACGGTCGAGGTGACGGCGTTCGACCACGGCATTGGTGAAGTGGGTGGTGCCGATCATCACCGCCTCGATCCGACCGACCGCCGGCGATCCGGCGGCCGCGGCAAGCAGGTCGGCCAGGGCCTGGCGCACGCCGTCGGCGACATCGGCGGTGGTCGGGCTCTTCACCGCCGCGAGGACCTTCCCGTTCTCCAGCAGCACGGCATCCGTGTTGGTGCCGCCGACGTCGATCCCGATGCGGCTCATGCGCCGGCCTCCTCGAAGACACTGCGGAAGTCGACGTCGTGGCCGAAGGCGCGCGGGCCGACATGGCGCAGTCCTTCCTCGGTCCGATGAATCGGCTGTGATGGCAGGGCGATCACGGTGACGCGCTGCCCGTAGCGCAGGCTTTCCGTGCCGATCGCCTCGCCCGAGATGCTGTCGAGCACGCAGATCAGGTCGGGCGTGGTGACGATCACGGCGCCGTCGCGCCGGCCGATGGTGAACTCGTTCTGGAAATCGATGACGAAGATCGCACCGGCATCCGCATCTTGGCCGGCGAGGGTGAGTGATCCGCGCAGGAAGCCTTCGGTGGTGCGGCGCTGCACATCCACTACCTTGCCGGCGAACAAGCGCTTGCCGTCGCCGGCTGCCACGGTGGCCATGACAGGGTCCTCATGCGCCGTCCTTGCGCGACGAACCTCGCGGCCCAGCGCGATGGCCCGCGACAGACTGCGCAGCACGGCGTGGCGCTTCACCTCCGCCCCGCTGCGCGGTGCCTGGCAGGTGGTCGCGACTGATCCGTATTCTGTGCAGACCTTCCGCCGCACGCGCTCCATCTCCCGCCAGCCGGAGGCGCTCGGGATGATCACGTCATTGTCGCGGATGTCGGCGACGACATGCGGGACCATCTGGAGCCCGGCGATGGAGAAGGTCTGCATCTGCGCCTCGGGATAGGCGCGACCCATCGCATCCGCATCGACGACCGGCAGGCCCGATGCTGCAGCGACCAGCAGCGGCTGGAAGGCATTGCAGCCGCCGACCTCCACCGACATCACCGCACGGAAGCGACGGCCGAGATAGGCTTCCATCATCCGCACCGGCTTGAGGGCGAAGGCGGCGTCGGTCATCCGTTCCTGGAAGACCAGCGGCGCGCCCATGGTCGAGACCACGGCCACCAGGTCGTCGTCGGCGAGTTCGTCCGGGTCGAGGAGCTCGATGCGGCCGCCATCCTCGTAGAACTGCCGGGCGACGAGGTGGGAGGCATAGGGCGAACCGCCACCGCCTGTTCCCAGGATCCAGGCACCGATGGACAGCAGGTCCAGGTCTTCAGCGTCCATCAGCCGCGACATGCTCGGCTCTCCTTTGGGAAACAGTCATCGTCACGTCCTGGTCGACCCGCTGCGCGCGTGTCCGTCGGTATGCCAGACGTCCGCCCCATCCTGAACGGTGGGCGCAACAGCGACTTAGCACTCTGCAGCATGTCCCGATCTACGTGGCTCCGAGCGCCTGCAATGCGGCGGCGAGGCCACGCGTCGGCATCTGGAACACCACCGGCGCGCCATCGGCATTGCGGTATTCCAGGCGCATCGTCTCCGCGCGCCCGGCGGCGGAAATCAGTCCCGCATCCTGCTGGCCTTCTGCGAAGCAGCCCTGCGGCACGCAGCGCTGGAAGGGCAGCGTGGCAAAGGCCGCGTCCTCGATCATCAGCCGCGCCGGCTCGGCGACAGTGACGCTCACACCGACCTGCACGGAGACGCCAAGGCCGGTTGCATTCGCGCCCCGCCGCATCAGGACCTGGACCAGAGGCTGTGCCCGCTGGTCGATGATGGTCAGCGACACGTCGCAGGTCCTCCCGTCGGCGCCCGTCATCTGGCAGCGCAGCGCCCACTCCCCGTACTGGGCCGTCGTGCGATCCGGCTGGGGAGCGGGCGCTAATTGGGGCGCGGCAGGCTGCCCCGGCCTTTGCGGTGACGCCTGGGCCATTGCCGCTGCCGGCAGCGTACAGAAGGCCGCCGCCATCGCCACGCCGCGCATCCATGCCACGCGTGCCATCCATCCTTGCCTGGTCATCGTGCTCTCCTCGAGGCCGTGTGGATCAGAAGCGGTAGGCGACGCGCGCCATGCCGGTATGGGCGGCGAAGCCCTCGCCGATGTCCGCGTTGTATTGCACGCGAACCTCCATGTTGCCGGCGGTGTAGAGGTTCGCGCCGACGGCGAACCGCCCGAGCAGGTCGGGGATCGGCGTTGTCGCCTGGAAGCTGCCGGCTGTGGCGGGCGCGGCGGCGAGACGGGCATTCGCGGACCACCCGTCATTGCCGTACACGCTGAGGCCGGCGCTGGCGAAAAGATGCAGCGTGCCCGTCTCGCCGAGGCCGATCCGCGTGCCGATCTCGAGCGCGCCCGTCCCGGCCACCGTGGTGCTGGAGGCCGAGGACACCGCCAGGTTGAACGGCGCCGCGCCGGTCTCGGTGTATCCGCTGTTGCTCACGTTGATCAGCCGGAGCTCTGCCATCGGGCGCAGGTACAGGCTGCCGAGCACCGCCTGGTAGCTGGCCCGCAGCGTGCCGCCGACATGCCAGGCGTCAGGCGAGGCCGTCGCGGTCTGCAGGAAGTCGCCGACCTCGACTTGGCGGGAACTGCGATAGCTGCCGAAGCCCGCATCGAGCGTGCCGGTGAACAGCCAGTTGCCCGGATTGTACTTGATCGATACCCCCGCCACGCCGCCATTGCCGGTGACGCGGGAGGTGCCCTGTTCGCCCGAGAAGCGGGTGCTCTCGTAGGCCGCCGAGGCGCCGATGAACCAGTCCGGCGCGAATTCCCACTGTCCGCCGGCCTGCACCGTCTCGGTGTTCACGCGATAGCCCAGCGCACCATTCAGCGAAGTCTGCGTCGCGGTGCCGCCGGTGGCGCGAACCCAGCTGCAGGTCTCCTCGCGCAGGGTCAGGCTCTCGTCCACGAAGGCCGGGCAGCTCTGCATGTTGCTGACGAAGGTCTGGCTGCTGGCGAAGCGCCAGGCGGCGATGGCCCCGAGCGTCTGGCCCGACAGCGTGTCCATCGCCCGACCATAGCTGGCGCGATCATTGATGCCGGCAAGCAGCGTGAAGCCGTTGCCGCCAAGCGTGCCGCCACTGTCCCAGACCTGCTGCAGATGCGCGGCAACCGCGGCCTGCGCGGCCCCAAGGCCGCCGACGACGTTCACGAAGTCGGCGCGCGGGTGGATGCGCAGGCTGGTGCCGTCGCTCAGCGGCTGGAAGTTGAAGGCCACGGTCTGCGTCCCGCTGGTCGCGGGGTCGAGCGTGACGCCACCGGTAGCGGTCAGCACCGTGACGGGCGCGTTGACCACGCTGACCGGATGGGTCTCGACCCGGCCGGCGATGGCGGCCGCCCCCTGCACGGTCAGCATGTCGCCGCGCCGGGCCGCGTGGTCGGTGTCCACCACCAGCCGCCCGCCTGCGCTCTGCGTCAAGGTGCCGGTCAGCGTGGTCGAGGCGATGGACCGGCCGTAGCCGACCTCGAGCGTGCCGGCATTGTTCACCCGCCCGGCGGCGCCGAGGTTGACCGTATCGCCCATCTGCCACTGGCCGCCGCCGGCATTCGTGAAGACGCTGCCGCCGCCGAGCACGGCGGACCCCATGATGCCGCCGTAGTTCACAACATGGGCGACCGCCGGCGTGTTGGCGGAATCGGCCCAGGTGGCGAAGGCCAGCCCGGCCGCCTGGGCGTTGATGATGCCGTAGTTGGTGACGGCATTGGCGTCGGTGCCGCCGATGAACACCGCGCCCGCCGCATTGACGTCGGTCGCGATCCAGCCGCCCGGGCCCACATTCAGCGTCGTGTTGTTGGTGCCGCTCGGGTTGCCCTGGCTAACCATCACGATGCCATAGGCATTCGCGCCATGCACGTAGATCGTCCCGCCATTGTGGTTCACGGTCACTTGGCCGACATTGGCGCAATCGCTGCCGCAGCTTCCCGCCGAGGCCGCCGCGACCAGCGTGCCCGGCGTCCCGACCGCGGGTCCGAACACGCCGCCGAGCGCGGTGCTCTGGGCGAAGATGCCATGCGCATAGGCGCCGCTGACATGGATGTCGGCGCTATTGTTGACCGTGACGGTGCCGCCATAGCTCTGCGCCTGGGCGTTCACCGTCCGATAGGTCATCGCGACGCCGTCCATGCCGCCGACGATGCCGCCGCCGGCCACGCTCTGCGCGAGGATACCGACCGCGCCATCGCCCGTCGTCGTGATGACCGAGGGACCGACCGTTGTGACCGTGACGGCGCCGGCATTGCTGCCGGCCACCGCGAGCTCCGGTGCAACGAAATTCGCCATCGCGAAGGGCGTGTAGTCGGTGACGGCGATGCCGCCGCCATTGCCGACCGACTGGGCCAGGATGCCGTAGGAGTTCTGCCCGCCCGTGGTGATGGTGCCGAAGGCCGAGCCGTTCGGCTGCAGCGTGACATTGACCGCCCCGCCCGTGGAACCCGCCGGGGCATTCGCCATGAAGCGGAAATCGACCCATAGCGGGCTGTCCGCCGGCAGGTTGTTCAGCGCGCTGGTCCAGCCGCCGGTCTGCGGGTTGAAGATCCCCGACATCGCCGCGGCGATGCCGCCGCCGCCGCCGATGCTCTGCGCCAGCACGCCCGGCGATTCGTTGCCCGTGGTCGTGATGGTGCTGGTGGTGACGGTGACCTCGCCGCCGGAGGGGGCGTTCCAGGCCGCCTGGCCATTGCCGGTGCGATTCATGCCCAACGTCACCGTGCCGAGCAGCCCGGTTCCGGTGATGGTGTTCCGCGCGCCCATCATGGTGACGCCGCCATGGCCGCCGCCGCCGCCGATGCTCTGCGCCAGGATGCCCGGCGAGGCATCGCCGCCGGTCACGATGACGCCGCTGTCGGTGACGCCGACGCGGCCACCGGCGCCGCTCAGGCCGTTGGCTCCGCCCAGGCTCATCGTCAGGGTCACCGTGCTGCTGTTGACCTGTGCCTGGTCCATCGCCGGGTTGGAGGCGCCGCCCAGGCCGCCGCCGCCGCCGATGCTCTGCCCGAAGATCGCCGGCGAGAGCGGGCCGGCCGTCGTGATGCTGCCCGCGTTCAGGACGGTCACCTGGCCGCCATTGCCCGCCCCGCCGCCGCTGCCGGACAGCCCGGCGCCGAGGTTCACCGTCAGGGTGCTGTCGGAGGCTCCGGGGGTTGCCGGCTGGGCGGCCGCCATGTTGCTGGTGATGTAGGCATCGACGACTTCGCTCAGCGTGCCGGGCTGGCCGAAATAGCCGGCGACCTGGCCGGTCCATTGATAGACGTCGTCGACCACGTTCGTGACCTGGCCGTTCAGGCCGAGGCCCTGCTGCATCAGCGTATTGACCGTGTAGTTCGGGTCGGCGCCGCCGCTCTGGCCGCCATTGCCGCCGCGGCCGCCGCCGCCGCCGACGCTCTGCGCGAAGATGCCGGCGGCATGGCCGCCGAGCGTCTGGATCGTGCCGGTGCCGTTGTCCACGGTGACGGTGTGCCCGCTGCCGCCGGAACCGCCAGTGGCGCCCAGCGAGATGTTCATCGCGACCGTGCCGCTGCCGCCATTGGCGCTGGCATTGCCGCCATTGCCGCCGCCGCCGCCGATGCTGTGGGCGTAGATGCCGTCGGACCCGTCGCCCATGGTGGCGATCGCGCCGGCGCCGTAGCCGCCCGCGCCGGTCGGGTCCGGCGTATTGGCCGCGGTGACGTAGTTGGTGACGGTGACGTCGCCGCCTTCGCCGCCCACGCCGCCGGTGCCGCCGAGGCTGACATTGACGCTCAGCCCGTTGCCCTCGCTGGTGGAATAGCTGCCCGTGCTGGCGTTGCCGTAGCCGCCGCTGCCGCCGCCGCCGCCGATGCTCTGCGCCGAGATGCCCGGCGCCAGGCGGTTCAGCGTCCAGACCAGGCCGCTGTTGTAGACGTTCACGTGGCCGCCATTGCCGCCGCCGGCCCCGCTGCCGCCGATCGCGGTGGTGATGCTCAGGCTGGAGGGCGTGATCGCGTTGGTGGTGGCGGTCGAATCCCCGCCGGTGCCGCCGCCGCCGCCGATGCTTTGCGCGATGATGCCATGCGCGCCGACACCCTGGGCGATGACGATGCCGGCATTGAGCGCCGTGACCGTGCCGCCATCGCCGCCAGTCCCGCCATTGCCGCCGATCGAGGCGGTGAGCTGGATCGAGGGCGTGTCCTCCGGCGAGAGATTGACCATCAGGTTCTCGGCGACGCTGGCACCGCCATGGCCGCCGCCGCCGCCGATGCTCTGCAGCCGGATGCCATGCGCGTCGCCGCCCATGGTCAGGACCTGGCCGTAGTTCAGCACCGTCGCAGGGCCGCCGGTGGGGCATGCGCCGTTCACGATGCAGGTGCCGCCGGTGCCGCCGACCGAGGCCGCCGCGCCGAGGTTGATCACGCCGGTGGCGCTGACGTTGTAGGCATGTGCCGCGCCGCCATTGCCGCCGCCGCCGCCGATGCTCTGCGCGTCGATGCCCACGGCATGCAGGCCGGTGGTCTGCACCACGCCGAAATTGGTCACCTGCGCCAAGCTGCCGGCGCCGCCGATGCCGCCATTGCCGCCGATCGGGAAGGCTCCCACCCCGAGATCGGCGGTGTTGGCGTCGCCGCCGCGACCGCCGCCGCCGCCCACGCTCAGGGCGGAGAGGCCGCGCGCGCCGCTGCCGGTCGTCGAGACGACGCCGCCCGGAACAACCCCGCTGTTGAAGAGACCGTTGAGGACCAAGGCAGGGCCGCCATCGCCGCCCTGGCCGCCCTGGCCGCCGAAGGCCAGGGACATGCCGAGGCCGCCGCCCTCGACGTCGCCACCGACGCCGCCGCCGCCGCCGACGCTCAGCGCGAGCACGCCATCGCCATGCCGGCCGGTGGTGGTCAGGATGGTGCCGTTGGTCAGGGTGATGGTCGAATAGACAGCGGCCCCGCCCGGGCCGCCCGCGCCGCCGTGCCGGCTCCAGACCGCACCGGACTGCCCGCCTGCGCCACCGGCCGCGCCGGCGCTGATACCCACGAGGCCCATGGCGCCGTAGCCGGTGGTCTGGATGCGGCCGCCATCGACCGTGATCTGCACGGACCCGCCATCGCCGCCGGCGCCGCCATTGCCGCCATGCGACACGACATTGCCGTCCGCGACGTCACTGTATCCGCCGAGTCCACCGATGCTGGCCGCGGACACCGCCGCCGACATGACCGAGGCGTTGGCCGTGGTGGTCCCGTCGGTGCCGGCATCGACGGTGATCTGCCCGCCGGTGCCCGGGCCGCTGGCGCCCTGGGCAGTGATGCTCGCCCCGGCCAGGTTCAGGGCGATGGGCCCGCCATCGCCGCCGGCACCGCCGGTGCCGGCGGTCACCGGACCCAGGTCCGAACCGGCCTCGGCACCGTAGCCGCCGTTGCCGCCCTGGCTGATGGCGATAATGCCGGACCCGGCCGAGGTGATCGTGCCGCCGATCGGCACGGGCGTCGTGTTGCCCGGCGTCTGGATGACGCCGCCGGACTGGCCCGGCGCACCGTTCGGGCCATAGGCATGATCGATGTGGGTGACGGTGCCGCCCCCGCCACTGCCGCCGTTGCCTCCGTTGGACTGCAGGATGATGGCTGGCGTGCCGGCGGCGGTGGTGGTGACGCTCGTCCCGGCGACCATGCCGAAGGTGACCACGCCGGCGTCGCCGGCTGTGCCGGCCTGGCCGCCGGTTCCGCGATTGGCCGCGTTCCCGCCGGTGCCACCCGATCCGCCATTGGCGATGATCGCGATGGCCGGGCCGGCGCCCTGGCTGGTGATCGATGTCGGCTGCGTCGGCGAACCGCTGATCTGCAGCGTCGCGCTGCCGGCGCCCAAGCCGAGGCCGCCATTGCCGCCGTTCTGGTAGCCGAGGGTGTTGCTGTCGCTGGTCCCCCCCTGGCCGCCATTGCCGCCGGAGGTGTTGAGCCCGATCAGCGGCTGGGCGCTATTGGACTGCCAGGTGACGCCGGCGGGCACCACGATATCGACGGACGTGCCGGCGCCGCCTTGGCCGCCCGATGTCGGCGGATCGCCGTCATTCCCCTGCGTGCCGGGCGTGCCGGACAGATTCGGCAGATAGGGCAGGGGCTGGTTGGGCGGCAGCACGGTCTGGGCGGCGGCCGCCCCCAGCAGGGCGAAGGCCACGAGACCACTTGCCGTGGTCAGGGCGGTGGTGGCGCGCAGGTGGCGCATCCAGCTGTCCCGCCGCGGCGCGGGCCCTGCCGTCACCGCAAGATGGTCAGGGCGGCCGGCATCGATCACCGGCGAGCCGCCGGCGTGCCGTGCGGCGCGGTGCCGCGGTGCCTGATCGATCGTGCGCCGCTGCGGCGCGGCCGACGGCCCTGGGATGACATGCAGCATGGAAAAGTCCTCGCCTTGCATTCGGTGTGCGAAGCTTCCCGCAACATTCGGGTGCGGCTCATGCCCAGAACTCGTCATCGCGAACGAATTCGCCGAGGGGCTGGCCGCGCCTGCTGCGCGAAGCGGAAGTGCTGGCATCGGGGCTTTGCGAGGCAGGGTCGCTGGCGGCTCCGATGGGCCGTTGACGCCCGCGGTACCTGGCGGACGGAGGAATGGTCACGCGGGCGGCGCCGCTCTCGGCGCGACAGCCACGTCCATCCGAAGGCGATCTAGATGCGGCGCGTCGGCGATGCCGTGGCGGCGCCGATCTTCGCGAGCGTCGCCATCAGGCGTTCGAAGTCGCGCAGGTTGGTTGCCTCGGATTTCCTCAGGATGGCGCGGATCTGGCCCCGCACCGTGTCGAGCGCGACCCCGCGGCTGAGTGCCACCTCCTCCGCGCCGGCCCCGCCGACCAGGCGCAGCGCCACCTCGGCCTCCGCGGCACTGAACCCGAACAGCTCGCACAGCATGGCGGTGGGCGGGGCCGCGCGGCGCACCAGGTCCTCGATCTTCACCAGGGCGAGGCCCGCCCCGCCGCCGGCGCCGGCCGGGAGCGGCGACACCACGACCACCTGCATCCCCTCCTGCGCGCCATCCGCATCCCGCGCGTGGATCCGCAGCGACCCGCCGGTCCCGCCCTGCGCCGCGGCGGCGACCAGCCGTCGCAGGATGGCGGCGTCCTCCCGATGCAGCGCCGTCAGCGCCATGGCCCCGCCGCCGCCAGGCATGGCCGGGCGGATGGCGACGCCCGAGCCAGGGCGGCGGATCGCCTCGATGCCCGCCACGCTGGCGAGGCGCACCATCGAGGCGCCGTCGACGACGACCGCGCAGACCGGCAGCGCGTCGAGCAGGCAGGAAGCCAGCGGATCCTGCGCCAAGGAACGGTCGCCGCCCGGGATCGGCGCGCGAACCGGCAGCGATCCCGGGACAGGACGGCGCACCTGATCGAGGTGCAGCTGGGCGCTTGAAGCCGACATCGTGATGGATCTCCGAACCGACCGACCCCGCTGGCCGGCATGACGGCGAGGTAGCGGGGCGGGCGGCTGAAAGTCCTGAGAGGGGGCTCATCAGTTTCCGAACGACTTCCGATGGCGTGCCGATCGGGCACGGCGAACGCCCTTTGCGGCGGGCCGCCAGAAGGCATACTCACCGCCTTCCGAGGGACGACCGGACCGAGCAATGCCGCCGCAGGAGGACGAGACCAGCTACATCTTCGCCGGCTACCGGCTGGAGCCGCTGCGCGGCATGCTGTTCGACCCCGCCGGGCAGGAGGTTCGGCTAAGGCCGAAGCCGTTCGCGCTGCTGCGCTACCTTGTCGACCATCCCGGGCAGCTGCTCGGCCGCGACGAGTTGTTCGAGGCGCTGTGGCCGGGCGTCGTGGTGAGCGACGACTCGCTGACGCAATGCGTCAGCGAGTTGCGGCGCGCCTTCGGCGACGGTGCCGCGGCCATACTGCGCACGGTGTCCCGCCGCGGCTACATGCTGGTCGCGGAGGTGCGACGTGGGCCACCGACACCGGCCGGCGCGCCACCCGCCCCGCCGGCCGAGGCGGCGCGCAGCACCGAGGCGGCGCCGGCTGCACCGGTGCAGAAACTGGCGCTCGCGCGGCGGGACACGCTCACCATCCTGCCGGTTGCCGTCCCGCACGGCGACGAACCGGCAGCCCGCCTTGCGCCGGCCCTGGCATCCGACCTGCTCACCGAACTCGTCCGCTTCGAGGACCTGCGGGTCGTCGCCGGGCCTAGGGGCGGCGTCGCGCGCGGCTTCCTGCTGCATACCGACCTGCACGCGGCCGGCGACGCGTTCCGGCTGTCCTTGCGCCTGGAGAACATCGACACCGGCACCACCTTCTGGGCGGACCGCATTGAATGGCCGGGCGTGACGGGCGTGCCGTCGCTGGCGACCATCACGTCGCTCGCCGCCTCGATCGACTTGCAGATCGCGCGCAAGAGCCTGCGCCGCGCGCAGGACAAGCCCCAGGACGCGTTGACGGCCCGCGAGCTAATCCTGATCGGCCGGAACCTCTACGAAGCCGAGGACGACGCCGCGGCTGCGCTGGCGCTGTTCGTCCGCGCCGCGTCGGTCGACCCGGGCTACGGCGCCGCCCATGCGTGGCAGGCCGTCGCCCTGATGCGCCTCATCACCTATGCGGAAGACGAAGCGGGGCGCCAGGCGCAGACGTCGGAAGCGGTGCGCGTTGCGCGCATGGCAGTGCGGAGCGATCCGGCGTCAGCGCTGAGCCGCTCGGCGCTGGCGCTTGCGCTCGCGGTCGATGGGCGCACGAAGGAGGCGGCCGACGAAGCGCGGCTGGGGCTTCGGTTCAGCGCGGTGACGCAACACGGCACGCGGACGGCGTGTGCCGAAGCCCTGGCCGTCGCCGGCCACCCCGCGGAGGCCGTGGAGGCGCTGCGCGAGACGCTCGCCTTCGATCCGCACTGCCCCCCGCGCACGCGCGCCGTGCTAGGCCGTTCGCTGTTGCTGGCGGATCAGCTCGAGGATGCGCTCAGCGAGTTGCGTCTCTGCGCGGCGCAGATGCCCGATTTCGGGCCCTGCCAGGGCAGCATCGTGGTCGCGGCGATCGAGACGGGGCGGTTCGAGGAAGCGCGAACGGCGCTTGCGCAGATGCGGCGCCTGCACCCGGAATGGGTCGCCAGCGGCAAGCCCTTCCCCTGGTTCGTTCGCCGGCCGGAGGACCTGTTGCGGTTCGAGAAGGCGTTCAGCGTTGCCGAGCGCCTCGAGTCGGTCGCGGCCGCCGGCGGGCTGATGACGCCCAGCGCCACGGCATCCTGAGTCGCTGCCTGCGCGGCGCCGGTAGCGCAGGGTGCGTTTGGCAATGCGCCGAGTGGCGCATTGCCAAACGCCGCACCGGTGGCCGCAAGCGGTCGCTCAGCGCTGGGCATGCTGCTCGCGCAGGGCATCCAGCACCGGACAGGCCGTCGCCTCTCCCGAGGCGCCGAGCGCCTGCGTGACCGGCACGGGCGACCGGGCGGTTTCGACGATCGGCAGCGTGCCGGCGAAGACCGGACCGGCGACGAAGAGAGCGGCGAGGGCGAGAAGGGACTTCATGGTCGGGGTGCTCCGGAAGATTTGCTGACAAGCCGCCACGCGGCGCAGGCATCCTCATCCATCCGGCCGGCGCGACGCATGCCCAGAAGTGGTCACGCCCACGGGGCGCAGCAGGCGGCATCCTTCATGCCGGCACGGCCAGGCGTCCCGCCCTGCAGCCCGCCGCACGAAGAGCGTGATGGCCGACCCCTTCGCATCGACAAGGCCTGCCGAGATCGCACCCTTCGTCGGCAAGCACTACATCTACACCTACGAGAATGGCTGGCAGTACGAGTTCTACATCAAGAACGAGCGGCGCATCGAATACCGCGTCCATAGCGGCATCGTCGGTGGGCGATGGGTCAAGGACCAGGAAGCGCACATCGTCCGCCTGGCTGATGGCGTCTTCAAGGTCTCCTGGGTCGAACCGACCGGAACCTGCGTCAGCGTCGCCATCAACCTGGCGGAGCGCCGCGTGCACGGCGCCAGATTCTTTCCGCGCTGGGTGGTGGAAAAGCCAAAGAAAATCATCTGCTTCCAGAACCCCCACATCGCGCTGATGCAGCGGTACCGCGACGCGGGGCCGACCTATCCGACCGAGCTCGTCGATGAATTCGCCGACATTGCCTTCATCGAGGATCGTGCACCCGACGACGAGACGGTGATCGCCTGCGGCCCCGAGGCGCTTCCCCCCGGTTATACGGCACGGCGCAACTGAGAGGTCGGCGCTGAGATCGCGCCGCGCCCGGAATGCCCTGGATTTCGAGCGCTCACTCCGGTCGCGGCAAATCGTCGCGCGCCATGTCGGCGGTGCCCGTGGCCGTGATCCTGAATTCGCACATCGACGCCTGATGGCATTGCATCGCGGCTTGCGCTGCCCTGCGCGACAACGGCCCGCCCGGTCCCGGCATGACGCGTTCTGGTCATGCGCAGGCCAAGGATCGCGCGACAGGATGCGCGACCCACACCCTGTCCCTGAGGAGCCCCATGCAACAGCCCCTTTTCCCGCAGCCCCGCCGCCGCCTCATCGTCGGCATCAGTGGCGCGACCGGCGTCGTCTACGGCCTTCGCTTGCTCGACCTGTTGCACCGGCTGGATATCGAGACGCACCTCGTGATGACCAAGGCGGGCGAGCGCACCCTGGCCTATGAGAGCGGACACACGGTGCGCGACGTCCGTGCCATGGCCGATCACTGGTATCCGGATGCGGATATCGGCGCGGCCATCGCCTCCGGGTCCTTCCGAACGATGGGGATGGTGGTCGCGCCATGTTCGGTGCGCAGCCTGTCGGCCATCGCCACCGGCAACACCGATGGGCTGCTGACGCGCGCCGCCGATGTCTGCCTCAAGGAGCGCCGCCGCGTCGTGCTGATGTTGCGCGAGACGCCGCTGCATGCGGGGCATATCCGCTCCATGGCCGCGGTCACCGAGAATGGCGCGATTGTCTTCCCGCCCGTGCCCGCCTTCTGCGACCGCCCTGCGACGATCGAGGACATGGTCGATCACACGGTCGGCCGCGTGCTGGA
>LNFM01004404.1_pt1 | contig 25973 bp, 22 predicted proteins | sample 596031 | NCBI WGS metagenome assembly LNFM01 (sample SAMN04254537, study PRJNA301005) | activated carbon metagenome | isolation source: dual media filters at the Ann Arbor, Michigan drinking water treatment plant | place: USA: Ann Arbor | reverse complement strand
AACTTGGTAAGGCCATCGTTCAAGTGTGTCCAACACAGTACAAATTATGTGTCATCGAAGGTACTTGTGCCTTATCGAAAGATGCGAGCCCTGAAGAAGAATTTGTAACTGTTAATCCAATAGAAGAATCTGAGCATGCTAGTGTGCCTTTGATCAATTATTATAAAACTCAGAATGGCCGGCATCTTTTTGTAAAGGTGAATCAAAATCGATGTCCATTTGGCTATGGCGCCAGAGGCCTTTGTTTGGATCCATTTTATACCATCGCGGCGGATCTTACGATTCATAAACTAGGTGATGTCATTTTTGTTCCCTCGGTCAAGGGCCTGAAGCTTCCGAACGGGGAGGTTCACGACGGTCATTTTATTGTTCGAGATAAAGGTGGTGCGATCAAGGGAAGGAACAGGTTTGATTTTTTTACGTCTTATTTTACTTCAAGAAATCTTTCGAATCCGTTACTGGCATTGAATCTAGGAAATCCCAATGCGCGAGTCAAATTTCAGTGGGTTCGAGGAGCTCTCGCTGAATCGGTTAGGGAATCTCGTAGATATCCACTCACTCCGTATTCGAAATAGAGTTTTTGTTCGCTATTTGAAATTCGTATGCGCGACGGTTGCAAACTCGAATTAGGCAGCTGAAGATTCTGATTTTTCTTCAACTTTTTCTGGCTGAACAAGCGGATTTTTTTGAATATCAGGATTTTCAGCATAGATTCTTTTGATGTCCATCAGCGACGGGAATTGAATTGGATCGATAACGACTAACGGTGATTTTGGATATTCTCGGTTGAAAATTGTAATCTTGTCTCGAATTTTAAAAGTGCAATTGACGATTTCATCCATTGCCAAAATGATACCAAAGTCCATTTTCTTATCAGGTGTAAAAAAGGAATAAGGTCCTTCTGTTTGAATATCTGCGGCAGTAATTTCCATTGATTTTCTTTTGAATTGAAGTGACGGTGCCGAATTCGAATTTGGATCTCCGGGGTTAGTATTTCCATCTGCGGATTCGGTTGTCGGGATGCCGGGGACTTGCATATTAAGAGGTGGCAATCCTTCTGCAATCAGCCGCTTGCTTTCCATGACTAGGATTTCACGTTCGTATTTTTCCAGAGCCATTTTCAAAAATCGATTTACTGATTTGCAAATGTCGATGTAATTTTGAAATTCGATTCCTGATTCGAAACGAAGCTCACCCATTTGGTTCAATGTCGCATCCATGACGTCACCCGGGATTAAAGGCATTGGAAAGACATTCCTGTAATACACGATTTTGCGTTTTACTTTGGAAACTAATATCAGGCGCAGCTTCGATAATTTTGCGACAAGCTTCTGAATGTCCTCTTGTTGGTCGGATCTTTGTTTTAGCTTCATCATTTGCATTATGGCGCTTGCAATGATCGAAGCAAAAAACAGTTGGCCTACAATAGTAAACAGATATGAGTTATCCACCATTGTAAGTATCGGAATTTTGAGGTCAAAATGAAGTTAAAGAGGGGCTAGTTTTGAAACAATTTTTGGTCATCGTCCAAAAGTTATACGGTTTCAATCGTCTCATATCGAACTGAAACGCTCCTTTATCCATTTTGGTGTTGGTCTGTAATGTGCTCGTATCCGATTGGATCACTTTGTTAAAGACTGGTTCTAATGAACCGGAAAATGTTGGGAGTTTTAGTATGAAGACATGGACTCGAAATAAAATGGTAGCAAACGTCGCGTTAGTTATGACTTCTGCTTTACTCGTTGGGTGCAACAACGGCAGCAAGGGAAATGACAACAACCAGGGCGGATTGCTCGCGGATGTCAATTACACGTTCCCTGTAAGTCAGTTCAATGCAACTGGCGAACAATGTAACTTCATCGGTGGATTGTCTTACCAATGTAGCGAAGTCATCGTGAACGGTTCACGACAAAGCACAGCCATCATTTCATTCACGAGTAAACAAGATCTGTGCGTGAAGTTGAGCGATAATAACTTTAACGGTTCGTTCAATTCAGTCGTTGTTAACGGTGTTCCCTACCAAATCGCGCGAAACGTGCGAGCAAGTTACGTGAGCACAAACTGCAACGGAATTCAGAATAATTTTCCCGGAACTGGCACAGGCCTATCAAGTAACGGCATATTAAAGACTGCATCTTGTCGACTTGCCGTAGAGACCGCCGATGGCGCAATGGGCGATTCAGGGGACATCTTGTTTCCTGTTGCGTCTGGTAGCGCTAGCGGGCTTGTAGCAGTCATGGATAAAGTGCGTGAAGGTCGAATTTTTTCTTGGAGAACTTCTCCTCCTTCAACCCGATATGTCACTGCGAAATGGAAATATATTGGTGCCCGCGGAAGTGAAGCTGATCAAATGGAATTGACGCTGAAGTCTAAATCTAGCAACCAGTCGGCAACAATCACTGGTTTTGCAGGACAAAATGTATCTTTAGTAATGGAAAATGCCGGAGACGTTTTACGTGCAGAGATCAATTGTATTGTGTCGGATGCAACAAACCGCGGATCCGTTCGCGCGGCTGACGGAAATATTTCTTGTAAGGCGAATAGTTCAGACAAAAGCGTTGAGCGTGAAAACCTAATCGTTTCGAGTTCGGAACTCAGCTCGGGCGCAGGCGTTTCCTTCCTGGGCGATCGCTCTGATAATGTCGTCACATTGACGGCTGAAGGGTCAGAAGCCGTGTACACAAGCGTGAATAATGGTCGGTTATCGACGCAATTTATTGGTCGCGCTCACCTTAGCTCACGAACTATTTTTAAATCAAATATCATTAGTGCGACGAATAGCGTAGACTGTCGCTAATTCACGAGACCCAGTCTAAAGGCTGGGTCTTCATTTTTCCCGGTTGTCGTACTGCATTAAATATCTGTATTGACGGTGTATTTTTAAATTCCTAAACTTTCTTTAGGAATTAATAATGGGATTATTTGATAGCTTTTCAGATTACTTTTCCAATGACATCGCAATTGACCTTGGTACTGCGAATACACTCGTATACGTAAAGGGTCGCGGTATTATTTTAGATGAACCTTCAGTTGTCGCAGTTCAAAAGAACTATCGTGGCCTTCAAAATCGCGTTCTTGCCGTAGGCCGTGAAGCGAAAGAAATGCTTGGTCGAACTCCAGGAAGTATCGTTGCCATTCGTCCAATTAAGGATGGGGTCATTGCTGATTTCGAAGTGACTTCAGCCATGCTGAGTTACTTTATTAAAAAAGCACTTGGTCAAAAGAAGTCGCTAGTCAGACCACGAATAATTATTTGCGTTCCTTATGGAATCACTCAAGTTGAAAAGCGTGCGGTAAAAGAAGCGGCGCAAACTGCAGGGGCCCGAGAAGTCCATTTGATCGAAGAACCAATGGCAGCAGCTATCGGAGCGGGACTTCCAATCACGGAACCTTCTGGAAATATGGTTGTCGACATGGGTGGTGGAACCACAGGTGTCGCGGTTATTTCTTTGGGTGGTATTGTTTATTGTAAATCAATCAAAGTCGCAGGTGATAAATTTGACGAAGCGATTGTGAACTACGTTCGTCGACAGTTCAATTTGTTGATAGGTGAAAGAACCGCTGAACAAATTAAGTTAAAGATTGGAAATGCATATCCATTCGAAGTCGAACGCACAATGGAAGTCAAAGGTCGAGATCTAGTTGCTGGGGCACCCAAGACCATCGAAGTGACTTCATCGCAAATTAATGACGCCCTTATGGATCCTTTATCAGAGGTTATTGATGCGGTTCGAACTGCACTTGAGAAGACTCCGCCGGAACTGGCGTCTGATATTGTAGACAATGGTATAGTTCTTACGGGCGGTGGAGCCCTATTAGCCAATATGGACATTCTGATTCGCGAACGAACTGGATTACCAGTCTCAATCGCGGAAGACCCTTTAAACTGTGTTGTTATGGGGTCTGGTAAAGTTTTGGACCAACTGGATCTACTCAGCCAACTCACGATCGATTAAGATCGTTAAATGATCGATGAAAATTTTAGACGCCTCTTCATCGCAACGCATTTGCTTTATCCGAATTCGGCACAAGCACGCGATATCGTATTTCAAATATCAACACAGCTGCGTGCTAAAATTGAAAAATCAGAATCCAATGAACAGCTCAGTATTTATTTTTCTGCTTTAGTTCAAATTTTTCGACGAGTTTCGACAATCAAATCTGGATTTAAGTTTTTTGAATTTAAGGATCAAAAGCTTAATGATTGGAAAAACATTCTCAAAAAATGTAACACGAATGAAATACTTATTTTTCTTGGCATTGCCGTCTTAAAAATTGAGGTCGCAGATATTGCCCGTGTCTTAAAATTTAGTCCCAACCAAGTTCGGTATCTTTTCGGGCTTGCCATCCGAAAAGTGGTGGGTGGTAGCGAAAATACAGATGGCGGACTTACGCAACCAAGACCCGTCGTATTTAAGTTTCGACACTTTACAGATTCTGATGTGACGTATTCGAATCTTTTAGAAAAAGTTATCGATTATGTTTTTCTAGGGGTCGACAAATCACAAAAAGTTTCATTCGATGGCTTTTCCAAATTCAATCAAATTCATATATCGGAAAGAAATCAGGGGAACATTGGATTTTTATTTAGTAAAATTTCAGCACTTGCTTCAGAACTTGCAGACATAGAAATTGACGAGCCTTTTCTTGTCGAATTTCAAAAAGAGGCCAAAACATTTTCCCAAAAATCGAGATTGCAAATCAAATTGGAATGGCGATGGGTGGGTGTTATTTCGGTTATTACGATTTCTTTAATGATGTTCTTTTTAAGACCAGATTTCCGGCAAATTTTTGTCCAAGACACGACTGTTGCCGCTATTGAAGTTAAAGAGATCGCATTCAAAGTCGCAGAAAATAGACCGACTGAGGACGTGGTCCCATTGGCAGCTTCGCAACCGATTGATCCTGATTTAATTTCGATAGACGTCAATCCAGTTACGCCAATTGTTGCGGTTAAGATTCCTGGGCCCTCTATGATTGGGGACAATCGATCGGATGCAAAGCCAACTGAACCGACTTCAATCAGCAAAAATGACGACGTTAAAAAACCAGTGGTTGAAGCTGTTGCCGCAAAAGTGGATCCAGTCGTTGCGGCTAAAAATGATTCGCTGGCAAAAGCTGAAACAGTGAATCCAGTCCAAGCTGCTGCAGATCCTTCAGTCATGCCATTACCAGCGAATGGCATAGCGCCCACTGAATCCACTACAGCAACGTCAGCAGATTCAAATCCAAGCGTACAGCAAGCACCAGGAAAGCCCAGCACTGGGGTCTATCGGGCTGAGTTGTTCGTTCGTGATTTAGAACAAATGTCCACGTTCACCAAAGAACGTATCGTTGGCTTTGGAGGTAAAAAAGCAGGGGAAGTGGAATTAGGATGGGTTAAGAATCCGAAGACGACGTATTTCCATTTTGAATTACCCGAAGAAAATGTCGAGAAATTGAAGACCGATCTTGCTAAGCTCGGACAGCTCAAGATTTCATTCCATAGTCACCCGCGATTGATGCCTGCGGGCTCGAAACGAATTATCCTTGAGGTGAAGCAAGGTGATTAATATTCTGAAGTATCTCAGTCTTCGTCGACAAAGATCACTTCGAACCATCGTCACCCTGTGGTTTTTAGTCTTTTCACTTGGACCGTTACTTTTTCTTGGCGTCTATTCAATCTATCAATTCGAACAAGCTCTAAATGCAGAAACGATCGTAAGACTTGAAGGAAATGGTCGAGAAGTCGAAACGATCCTTGCCGACTACGCGACCCAGCTCACACTGTCAAAGACCGCCTTTTTGAGTGATCCAACGGTGCTTTTCTACATTGCGACGTCCGACGAAATTAAGTTGGTAGAAGAAACCGTCAATTATCTGAATGGGAAAAACAACATTAGTAGTTCCTCATTTTATGACGTGACTGGACGGCTGCTGTCCACGGTGTTTCGAGACGAAAGGGGCCTCATTCGAAGCCTAGGGCAAACATCTGAAAAAATCTTTTTGAATGAAAAATATCTATCAAGTCTGAAACTTAGGAATGAAATCGGTCTTGTCGATTATGTAAATGATAAAGTTTCTTTGGTGCTTTTTTCAAAAGTCATTTCACAGAAAAATAAGCATATCGGTTTTTTTGAACAGATTATCACACTGAATGACAGCTTTCTAAATCGGCTGAAAGCCAAGTTTAAAGTTGAGATGTTTCTTATTTCTGATACCAAAAAAGTTCTTCTTGCAACAAGGCCAGAGCTAAAAAAGCTAAGTCTCGTTGAACATTTGTCAGCTGGTACGGCGCCGAAGAAATTTTTTGAACATGAACTCAGGAATCAAAACTATGGATTTATTTTGTTTCCACTGACATGGGATCGATCCGTTTTTCAAATAGGGCTCGGAACCGTTAAGCAGGATTCTCAAGCCATTTTGCAAAATGTGAGGATCACTTTCTTTACAACGCTTGGAGTTGTTGCAGTCTTCCTGATCATCACGATTTATATTTCTTTAAACGTTTTGTTTAGACCTGTCGATCAACTGATCGCGGGACTAAAAGCATTCGACAGCAGTGATCAACTCGTTCAAGTATCGTCTCATTCAAACACTGAAATTGGACTTCTTGCGTCCGCATTCAACGATATGAGTTACCGAATTTATCGAACCCGGGATGATCTTCGTCGAAAAATTAAAGAATTGGAAAGTTCTAATCGCGAACTGCGCGACGCCCAGTCGAAACTTGTTCATTCTGCAAAGATGACAAGCCTTGGGCAACTGGTTGCAGGGGTTGCGCATGAATTGAATAATCCGATTGGATTCATTTTTAGCAACATCAAACATTTGAAAGACTATTGCGATAAACTTATTAATTTGGTCGAAATTTCAAATAATCCACAGGCATTGGATTTGAAAAAGGCAGAATTTGATTATGATTATATAAAAAAGGACCTTCCGAAACTAATTAAGTCTTGCGAAGACGGAGCTCAGCGCACGCGGGACATTGTTTTGGGGCTTCGAAATTTTTCTAGGTTAGAAGAGGCTCAGCTTAAAGAGATCGATGTTCGCGACGCGCTAGATACGACACTTGAGCTGCTGAAGGGTGAAGTCAAAAATCGAATTCAAGTCCACCGCCAGTATGAGCCCGTACCCAGGATTCATTGCTATGCTTCGCAAATAAACCAGGTCTTCATGAATATTCTGACCAATGCCGTTCATGCGATTAAGGGACCCGGCCATATATGGATCACGACACTGCCATTGAAGCCCGGACCCGACCAGATTGGGCGCGTCCAAGTTTCAATTCAAGATAGTGGTGAAGGCATCAACGCAGACTACATGGAAAAAATATTTGAGCCCTTTTTTACCACGAAAGATGTCGGACAGGGGACAGGTCTTGGTCTTAGTATTTCTTATGGAATCATTCAGAACCATGGCGGAGAAATCCAAGTCCGTTCACAAAAAGGCGTGGGAACCGAATTTGTCATTGTAATCCCGGTCACGATTCAAAGTCGTCTATGAAATCTGCAGATCTTACGTCAGATCGAAATCTAATTTGACACGCTAAAGATTTTTTTTCCATCTGTCTCGATCTGAGACGCGGCTAACTTCAGTTTCGATAGACCTTTGTCGATACTACTCACAATGAAGTCGGTTTCTGATATCAAGCAAATCCTAAATCTATCGATACTTTTTGTTGTTGCAACATTAGGGTATATGTTTTTGCGTTCAGGATCGGATTCAGGAGTAGTTGAATCCGATCAAACCACTGTCGAGGAAATCGGCGAAGCCCACCATAGTTCTTTTGCTTACAAAAAAGATAGCAACGGCCAAATGAAATCAAGCTCGACGATCGACGACAGGGTCAATGAGTACATGCACGAAGTTCAAAGAAGACTAACTGTTTCTGAGTTGAGATCTTTAAATCAGCTTCAAGGATTGGGGCCGCAACCTAAAGTACCAATTAAAAAAGAAGATATCGAGACCGATCCTGCTTTAGTGTCCAGACAGCAGCAGATTTGGAAAGACGCGGATGCACAGGCTGAAATCGCAACAAACCAGCGGGACATCATTCAAAAGAAAATTCTAGAAGAGCAAAAGTTGAAGCAAGAAAGTGAACAAGCCAAGCGTCAGTACGCTAGTGAGTTTATCGAAAATGCGCGACGAAGTGGATATCACATTACGTTGTCTCCGAACATGGAGGTCTTGACCGTCGAACCTATTCGTAAGCCAAATGACGACTATGATTCTTTGGATCAGCGGGACTGAAAAAAATTTGAATCTTTAAAACTGTAATACATTGAACTCGTGAAGATGATGTGATCGATCACTGGCAATTCTAAAAATTTACCAACTTTGACAATTTTTTTAGTAAGTTTGATGTCCTCAAGTGAGGGCTCGATACTTTTACTTGGATGATTGTGCGCCACGATAATGAAGACACTATTTGTTCGAATCGCTTGTCTGAAAAGATCGCGACAGTGAAGCTGGCAGTAATTAGCCGTGCCGCGGTGAATAAGGTCATTGCCAAGCAAATTCAATTGAGAATCTAGGAATAGAGCCCAAACTTCTTCAGCATCCGGATTAAATTTCGATTTAAGAATTTGAAAAGCTTCAGCTGAAGTTTGAATAATCATAATCAGAAGCTTTGCAAAGAATCTGACAGGATCTTGAGTCCAAGACAAAAAAAAAGACCAGCTTTTTAGGCTGGTCTTTTAAGATCTTAAAGTATTAAGAACTACGGATTAAAAGACTGATTGCTGCTTGGAAGTGGAAGATTTGGAGTTTCTTCTTCCTGAGATCCAGGCAAAATCGTTGCTTTTTCCGCGACAACTTTCGAAGTTGTATCTGCGTTCTGTCGAGCTGCAGTTGCAACGCGATTTTCCAAGTTTTGTCGAAGGTCATCTGTTGAAGCGCGCTCAACGTTAACATTCACAACAACTTGCTTCGTCATGTAATCAATAGGGAATGCACCAAGTTTTGCTAAGTAGCTGGAGATGCTGCCATTGCCGTGCTGGATGATTTCACGAAGCGTGAAAAGAGGTGCGTACTGAGACGCTTTCTTTTCAGATTCGAAAATGATCTGAGTCAAAGTAGCAGCAGTAATGTCATTCTTTGATTTGTTATCGATAACCATGACTTCTTCGTTTGCACGAATCATTTTTGCGATGTCATCCAAAGTGACGTAGCAACTTTGTTGAGTGTCATACAGCTTTCTGTTTTGGTAACGCTTAATGATTTTAACTTTTCCAGGAGCTTTTGCGACTACTACTGTTGTTGCTGCCGTTGCAACTGTGTCCATTTGATTCATATAAATGGCCTCCATTTTTTTGCCTTAGGGCTATTATTAGGGGTCTTATAACTGGCTAGAGCTTTGACTCGAGAAGTTGAAAAAGTAAAAACAAATCGCCCGATTTCTTAGCGTTTTCGCCTAGTTATTCTTGCGCAAGTTAGCCCTGCCGCCACCCCTTGTCAAGTAAGACGACAGGCAATAAATACAATTTGGTTAATAAAAAAATCTTATACCAGGAAGAAAAAAGTGACCTTCCGCCCAGGTAATATTGGTAATGAAATACCATAGCAATTACATGAAGTTAATCATGGTCTAGGCCGAATATTGTTTTGAATTTGCGGGTTGGACTCGGGTTAAAAAATGAACGCAAAAAACACGTGAAATGTCTAAATTCCTGAATACTGTTAACAATCTTTGATTCTGCTTAATAACTGGACTCAGCGTTATTTCTGGCTTCGCCGATAGGTCTCGAAAGAGGTCTTGATGAAAATCCTGATGGCGGAGCAAAAAGCAAGAATTGGAATGGTCGCATTGATTACCGTTTTGGTTTCTGCTTGTGCCACCAATAATCCTTTTCCATATCATGACTCAGCCTACAACGACCGAAATCGAGCGCCGGCCTCAATCATTGAAGCTATTAAGACACAGGTGGCTCAAATGCCCGAAGGCGATTTAGGACATCAAGCCAAAGCGGACTACAGTTTTTTAACGGGAGATTTATTTTCGCAAACTGGTGAATCAGACCAGGCTGTGGAAAAATTTAAAGAAGCTCACTACTTTGATCCACAATCAGCAATCATCACCTATCGCATCGCAATCGAATATTTTCGTAAGCAAAATATTGCAGATGCCATTTACTGGGGAATGAAAGCAGTCGAGCGCGATCCAAAAAACAAAGATTACAAATTATTTGTTGCGGGCCTTTTATCTGCAAAGCGAGAATTAGCAAAAGCTGAAGATATTTATTTAGAAGTGATTAAGGATAATCCAAAGCTTCCAGAGCCATACTTGTACCTAGCAGCTTTGTATTCTGAAATGAAGAAGCCGGAACTGGCGAAAAAGAATTTTACAAAACTGACGACATTTGTCGACTATGAACAGCGCTACTTGGGTTTCTACTACCTTGGAAAAATGGCCTTTGAATCAGGGTTGTCGAACTCGCAGACGAGATCAAAAGATTGGCCGATTGCGAAAACTAACATTCAAAAGTCGCTATCATTGAAACCTGACTTCATGGAAGCTTTGCAAGTTTTAGGACGCATGGTGGAAAAGGAAAAGGGACGCGACGCAACTTTTAAGATGTATATCGCGCATCAACAAAAGCATGGACCCATTGGAAAGCTTGCAGATAATTTAGCGCAATATCATATCGAGCGCGGTGAATTTGAAAAAGCTCTGGAGCAACTTGAAATCGTCGAGAGTCAATCGGAAGACGATATCGGGACTAAGTTGAAGTTGGCCTTGATTCTTATTGATCGAAAAAGATTTGCTGAGGCACTTGTCCGATTGGAAAAGTTAAACGAACTTGTTCCCGAGTCAGACAAAGTCAAATTCTACACAGCCGCAGTGCACGAAGAGCTGGGGCAGCTCGACAAAGCGGTCGTGGCTTATCAGGAAATTCCTGTTACAAGCAGTCATTTTGAGGACGCTCGAGTGAACGCGGCCAATATTCTTCGAAAACAAAATAATTTTGAAAAAGCTGAAAAGCTTTTAGTCGATGCGATACAATCAAAGGGCGAGAAATCTTCCTTGTATGTTGGTTTGGCACAAGTCTACGAATTGCAAGCAGAATGGAACAAAGCGATCGCCATTTTAAAAACGGCGCTCGAAAAATTTCCCGAGAGCAATCAATTTAATTACTTTTTAGGTTTATTGTATGATCGAAAAGGCGACTTTGCATCCATGGATCAATACCTACGCAAAACAATTGAAAATGATAAAAATCACTACCAAGCTCTAAATCACATTGCGTATTCCATGGCTGAACGAGATCAAAATTTAGAAGAAGCGCGGGACCTGGCCTACCGTGCGCACAAGCTTGCACTCGAAGACGGTTACATTATCGATACACTTGGCTGGATTTATTATAAACTGAATAATTTTGAAAAAGCTCAAACTCTTTTAGAGCAAGCGCACGAAATGCTTCCCGAAGTTTCGGTGATCGCAGAGCATCTCGGTGACGTCTATTTGAAAAGGAAACAAAACCGCAAAGCAGCCAAACTTTTCAGGCAAGCTTTCAGTTTTGAAACGGATACGAATCGAAAAAAGATCATCCAAGAAAAAATTGTGACGGCTGATCGTGGGAATCCAGACTCTGGAAAGGATCTGCAATCGAACAGCACATCAGATTCAACTAGTTCCCAGAGGAATCCAGCGGCTGAAAACGATTCCAATGAAGTCGATAGGCCATAAACAGGCTTGAGATCGAGTAGCCCAGCACCACGGCGGTTTCCGCTGATATCCAGATAGAAGTTAAAATAAAAAGAGCCATTATCGCTGCTGTTGAAATGATGAGGGCTATATTTTTGCGGACGTTCTGCATGGAATTCATAATATGGTTCGAGACCGCTATGTTGACGCCAGTCGTCTCTATTACTTTTTGCAGGTCGAGCGAATTTGGCCAGATTAAAAATAAAACAAAAACAATACTGGCAAGAAAAAGACCTGTCATCAACATGATGAACTGAAGAATGCGACCCTCACCTAAAAATAAGGGAGCAAAACTGGTCAGTCCCCCGATAAGAAAAATGATTGGGATTGAGAACAAAGTCAGCTTCAATAAAAAAACCTGTCGAGATTTGGAATTTTCACCTGGATTTTTCCAAAGTTGATCAAAGACTAGGGTCCAAATAAATATGAGACCCAAATTCAAGGTTGTGGAATCTGCAAAGTACGACAAAACCAATGCGAAAAAAAAGAAAATTGTAAGGAATGCTTTCCTGGTTGCCATATGTCTTGATCTTAGACTTATAATGGATCGCATGACAGTAAATTATTCCAACATTTCCAGAATCCATATTCTTTTTATTCTCGCGATTTCTTTTTTAAGCTTCAGTTGCGCGACGAACCAAAAAATAGCTCCGACTGAATCTGCCATTTGGAAGTATGAGACCAAGGCTCAAGTGACTGATAAGGTAAAAAAAGAGAGTCAGACTGTTTCCATTGATCTTTACACGCATATGCAAAATAACTACCGATTAGAAGTGACGGCCTCGATGGGTTATCAGGTCGCTAGTGTCACGATGAAGAAAAATGCTGGCAGCGACGCGCTGGTTTATATTTTATTTCCACAAAAGGCTTACGGGGTAGGACCTCTTAGCGCAAAGTCGATGCGCCCCTTGTTCAATCAAAATTTGGATCCAAATCTGCTGATTGACTTGATTGAAGATCGGCAATTGCGGAAGTACGACTTATTGTGCGGCCGCCAAACTGATACTTCAGTTAAGTGCACAAACGATGAATTGCAAATTGTCGTTGAAAAGCCCGCAACAAAGGACGACGGTTTCATCAGGCGTATCACCATCGATGCGCCGAGCTACCGATTGGTTTGGATTTTTAAGTCTCAAGACTATATGAATGATTTTGATAATGAGACACTGGCCAAGACGTTTGTCCTGGATCCGCCTGATGCTTTTCGCCGCTTGGAAATCAAATAGCTAATCTAATTTAGTTTAGAACGCATTAGTTTGAAACGACCCTCAATTGGCTCTGAATTGCCTGCGACAAAACCTAAATATAAAATTAATTTATTACTAACCGAATTGATTCCGGGCATAATCTAGATAGGAGAGTCCTGACTCGACTTTCATGGAGGTTATCGATGTCAACCACTTCAGCGTCCCAAGTGTTTAGAACGATCATGGAAAAGACTCAAACTCAAACGGGTCAACTGTCGAATCATTGGACAGGCACTTTTTTTGAATATCTTGATCTGGTTAAAAAGAATCCGAAGATCACCAGAAACTCTTACCAGCGTATGTACGACATGATTGTCGAAGCTGGAATTGAAAACTATGTCGATTTTAAGAAGCCGATCATGCGGTACCGCTTTTTTGATGATGAACACAATAACGGAAAAGATGCGGTTTTCGGTCTTGATGTTCCATTGATGAAGCTCGTGAACGTCTTACGTGCCGCTGCTTTGGGGTATGGAACTGAAAAACGGGTCATCCTTCTTCACGGACCAGTGGGTTCTGCAAAATCGACGATTTGTCGGATGTTGAAAAAGGGACTTGAGGCCTATTCAAAAACGGACACGGGCGCGCTTTATACATTTGAGTGGTTTGACGAACATGGAAAACTTGAAGGTCTTTTCGGTAAGGATCAGAAAATTTTTCAAAGTCCAATGAATGAAGAGCCTCTTTTGTTGGTCCCAGATTTAATGAGAACCGCACTTTGTGATGAATTGAACCGGGGGCTTAGCGGCGAATACCGAGTTAAAATAAACGGCGAGCTTTGTCCGCCATCACGGTTCATTTTCAAAAGCTTAATGGATCGCTACGAAGGAGATTTAAATAAAGTTCTGTCGCACGTGCGTGTGAAGCGAATGTTCATTTCGGAAGCCGACCGGGTTGGAATTGGAACTTTTCAGCCGAAAGATGAAAAGAATCAAGATTCCACTGAGCTGACTGGTGACATCAACTACCGAAAAATTGCGGAATATGGTTCGGACTCAGATCCACGTGCATTTAACTTCGATGGAGAATTTAACGTTGCCAATCGCGGGATGATTGAATTCGTCGAAGTTTTGAAGCTTGATGTGGCGTTTCTTTACGATCTATTAGGCGCTTCGCAGGAACACCGAATTAAACCGAAAAAATTTGCTCAAACATTTATTGATGAAGTGATTATCGGCCATACAAATGAACCAGAGTATCGCCGACTTCAAGACAATGAATTTATGGAAGCCTTGCGCGACCGTACTGTGAAGATTGATATTCCGTACATTACAAGATTGTCTGAGGAAACGAAGATTTATAAAAAAGACTTTAATTCCCAGCGGCTGCGAGGCATTTCAATTGCTCCGCACACGATTGAAATGGCTGCGATGTGGGCTATTTTAAGCCGACTTGAAAAACCGAAAAAGGCCAATTTGACTCGCTTGCAAAAGTTGAAGCTCTATAACGGAAAGACTCTGCCAAATTTTACAGAAGATAACGTGAAAGAGCTTCGTAAAGAAGCCATGCGCGAAGGCTTAGACGGAATTTCTGCACGATACATCCAAGATAAAATTTCTAATGCCATCGTGCTTTCGCAGCAAATGAACAAAGGCAGCGTGAACCCCTTCATGGTGATCAATGAATTGGAAAGTGGACTGAAGCATCATTCTTTGATTTCCAATGAAGAATTGAAGCAAGAATATCGCGAGTTACTAGGTGTGGTGAAACAAGAGTACGAAGAAATCATCAAAGCCGAAGTTCAACGGGCCATCAGCGCCGATGAGGGCGCTTTACAACGACTTTGTTCGAACTATATCGACAATGTGAAAGCCTACACTCAAAAAGAGCGCCTTCGAAATACGTTCACCGGCGGCGATGATGATCCAGATGAAAGATTAATGCGCGCGATCGAAGAAAAAATTGAGATCCCAGAATCTAGAAAAGATGATTTCCGAATCGAGATCATGAGCTATATCGGCCGACTTTCACTTGATGGGAAAAAGTTCGATTACAAGATGAATGAACGCTTACACAAAGCGCTGGAATTGAAATTGTTCGAAGATCAAAAGGACAGTATTAAATTGAAGTCATTAGTGAGCAGCGTTGCTGATAAAGATACGCAGGAAAAAATTGATATCGTGAAGTCAAGACTGATCAAAGATTTCGGATACGATGAGATTTCAGCTTCTGATGTTTTACAGTATGTCGCGAGCATATTTGCTCGCGGTGACGTGAAAAGTAGATAGGAATTGTATGTCGATCAAGGAAGACCAAAATAGATTTAAGGGAATCGTCAAAGGACGCGTACGTGACGACTTTAAGCGTTTTGTGACTTCCGGTGAGATGATTGGTAAAAAAGAAGACGAATACATTAAGATTCCACTATCTAAAATCGATATCCCAACTTTCCGTTTCGGCCCAAAGCAAAATCAAAAAGGTGTTGGCCAAGGTGAAGGCGAAAGTGGTGACGGAGACGGTCAGCAACCCGGTTCTGGTCAAGGAGCTGCGGGAAAAGATCCTGGTCAGCACATGATTGAAGTCGAAATTTCAATGGAAGAGCTGGCGGACATTCTAGGTGAAAAGTTAGAGCTTCCACGGATATTGCCAAAAGGTGCGCAGCAAATCACGACTGAAAAGAATCGATATTCAGGAATTGCTCCAGTTGGTCCAGAGGGCCTACGAAAATTTAAACAGACTTACAAGAAAGCGCTGGCTCGTTACATTTCTGCAGGAGTCTACAACCCGAATGATCCTGTGATCGTACCGATTCGCCAAGACTACCAATATCGTGCTTTAAAGAAAACTCAGCAGCCGCAAACGCGAGCAGTTGTGATTTACATGATGGATGTCTCGGGTTCCATGGGTGATGAGCAAAAAGAAATCGTACGCCTGGAATCTTTTTGGATCAACACGTGGCTTCGTAAGCATTATAAGGGCCTGGAAACACGCTTTGTGATCCATGATGCTGCGGCAAAAGAAGTTGATGAGCAGACATTTTTTAAGACGAGCGAATCAGGCGGAACATTAATTAGTTCTGCTTACAAGTTGGCTCAAGAAATGATCGAGGCTGACTATCCAAGTTCTGATTGGAATATTTATCCGTTTCATTTTAGTGATGGGGATAACTGGAGCGGTGAAGACACACGACTGTGCATTCAGTTGATGCGCGATTTCTTTTTGCCGCGAGTGAATGTTTTTTCGTATGGCCAAGTCGAAAGCAAATATGGAAGCGGACAATTTCTGAAGGACTTGCAAAAGGAATTTTCTGGTGATGAGCGGGTCACCTTGAGTCAAATTGAAACCAGAGAAAAGATTCTGGATTCTATCAAAGATTTTTTGGGAAAGGGAAAGTAATGGCGAACCTCACACCCGAACTTGAATTTGAACGCAAGCGAATCGAAAAAATCGCCAAAGACTGTGGGCTGGATTGCTTTGACACTGTTTTTGAATTGATTACGTACGATCAAATCAGTCAGTTTGCGGCGTATGGTGGTTTTCCAGTGCGTTATCCACACTGGCGCTTTGGGATGGAATACGAACAGCTTTCGAAATCCTACGAATATGGACTTTCTAAGATTTACGAAATGGTGATCAATACGGATCCTTGTTATGCCTATCTGATGGAAGGCAATTCCATGATGGATCAAAAACTTGTGATGTCGCATGTTTTTGGTCACTGTGATTTTTTTAAAAATAATGCCTGGTTTTCTAAAACGAATCGAAAAATGGTCGATCAAATGGCCAATCATGCCACCAGGATTCGAAATTATATCGATCGCCATGGGTATGAAACCGTCGAACGATTCATTGACACCTGTTTAAGTTTGGAAAACCTGATTGATCGGTATTCTATTCTAAAAGCTCCCGAAAAAATCGAAAAAAAAGTCATTGAAAATCGGAAATCAGATCTCATATTTTCGGTAGATAAACAGTACATGAATAGCTTCATCAATCCGCCGGACCTGATCGAAAAACAGTGGCAGCAGACTGACAAATCCGTTCAAGTTAAATTTCCTTCAGAGCCTGTAAAAGATATTTTAAATTTCTTAATGCATTACGCTCCGCTAGAAACGTGGCAGCAAGACATTCTGGGTATTGTGCGGGATGAAGCGTATTACTTTGCTCCGCAAGGAATGACCAAGACCATGAATGAAGGTTGGGCTTCCTATTGGCATTCACATATCATGACAAAACATGTTTTGAATGATTCAGAAATTATTGATTTTGCGGATCATCATGCAGGTACGATGTACATGCAAGTTGGCGGATATAATCCCTATAAAGTAGGCCTCGAGCTTTTTCGAGATGTTGAAGCTCGATGGAATCGCGGTCAATTCGGGCGCGAGTGGGAAAATTGCGACGACGTTCGTCTTAAAAAATCTTGGGATCGAAAATTGAACATTGGTCGAGAGAAAATCTTCGAAGTTCGCAAAAGTTATAACGACGTGACTTTTATTGATGAATTTTTAACCGAAGACTTTTGCGTTCGTCAAAAGATGTTCGTTTATAAATTTAACCAAGAAAAAAATAAGTTTGAAATTGATACCACAGATTTCAAGGCGATTAAGTCTCAGCTTTTGTTTCAGCTGGCTAATTTCGGGCAACCGATGATCCGTATTGAAGACGCCAATTTTGAAAATCGTGGGGAATTACTTTTGATCCATGTCCATGAAGGCCTTGATTTACAGCCGAACTACATGGATGAAACGATGCGGAATCTGCAGAAATTATGGCAGCGTCCCATTAATCTGAAGACTGTCATGGAAAATGAACCGCGCACGTTTCGGTACGACGGGCAGGAATTCAGCCAGCAATCTACTTCTCAGTAGGTAAAAACTGGTCTATGTTAAGGACATGTCAAAATCTAAGGCAAGTCAGGTAAAAAACAAACTTCTTCGAGCGGCACAAGCGGAAAGTGATTTCGAAAGCTCTAGCAGACTTGTTTATTCAGATGATCCCAGGGACAAAAAGATTCTAGATGGAAGTGCAGTCACTCAGAAACTCCTTGAGACGCAATCTGCTTTGGTACAAGCTAAATTATACACCGTCGTTTTTCGAATAGAAAAAAGTGGCCGAAATGGCAAGCCAGTGACAGTCTTAGACAGACTTCCGAAACATGAAACGTTTTTGAAAGAGCTGTCAAAAGAGCTGAAAATTAAGTGCGGAGTCGGCGGAACACACTATTTAAGCGGGGACTGTGGCGTTATTGAAATTCAAGGGGATCAAAGAGTTTCAATAAAAAAAATTTTCGATGCCAAGGGCATTAAGTACAAGGGAGTTTAGATTGAAACGAATTGCTGTAATTGATGATTTTGAAGATAGTTGCCAGCTGATCTCGGAAATTCTTTCGCCTATGTACGATGTGAAATACATCTGCGAAGCAGATAAGGCCATGTCGTTTGTGACGGAGACAAAGCCAAATTTGATTATTATGGATTACAAAATGCCCTACATCACGGGTGTAGAACTGACTCGTGCATTGAAAGAAAATCCAGTTACAAAAAGCATTCCTGTCATTTTCGTTTCTGGAGCGGCAACATCAGATGAGCGTATTGAAACTTTAGAATCTGGTGGCGATGATTTCTTATCAAAACCATTTCATCCGAAAGAACTTATGCTTCGTGTTCAAAAGAGAATGTCATACGGTGATGTCAGTCCAGAAGTGGCAACGGCCGTCGTGACGTCACAAATTCCAGGAAAATTCTTTCAGGTCGCAAACTTAAAAATCAACGACATGTCTCATAAAGTCTTCTTAGATGAAAATGAAGTGAAGTTGACTCCTAAACAGTATGATATTTTAAGACTACTCGTTGATAATAAAAACAATCTCGTGTCTCGGGAACGCTTCATGAAAGAAGTTTGGGGACACAATGAAGTGACACCAAGAAATGTTGATTCCCAAATCAATTACTTAAAGAAAAAAATTGAAGGCTTTCAGGGTCAAATAACGGCGGTGCCTAGTCATGGGTACCGGCTAGAGGCGATTTAGATTCTGACTTTATACGCATTTCAAATGTCTTCACGCTATTTTTTGCCTAATCGACATATGCACAAGCATTTTAAGAACTTTGGTTTAAACATCTTAGTTGTCTTTTTTTCCGTTGCGGGCTTAGCGCAAAAGAAAATGGATCCGGAATTTCATCCACTGACCGGACGCAAGGCTCAAACATACATGGGGCCTTCGGAAGTTCGTCACCAATATGCTGATAACCGCGAAATGAAATGGGTGTCGCAGGCAAATTTTCGTTGCGAACCCATCTTTGCACTCATTGATCCCCATCCCTTTGATAATTCTAACGATTTGGTTTGCGAAGCCATGCCGTTTGTTTTTGATCCAAATCAGAAAAATGAAACCGCACAGTTGGCTGCACTTAAAAAACAAGAGTGCTTTAAACTGTCGATTTCAAAATGTGTTCTTAATGATAAAAAAATATGGACAATTAAGAATGTGGACATTACTGAGGCTTCTGAATGTCCATCATTGGTGAAAACAAAGTCAAAAAAAGACGAAGCTCAAGCGCAATGCTTACGACAGACATCTGAATCGTTTAAAGCGGAAAAAAAATTGAAGGCCGACGAAGTTGAAAGAGCTCGAATAGCGAAGGCTAATACACCGCCTCTTTTTTCCCAGACTATTTTCGACGCAGGAATTGAAACGCAAGGTCGTAAGACGTTTGGGCTTGGTTATAGCTTTTCTAAGCTGAAATCACATGATGGCCTAGGAGCCATGTATCCCTTTGCACAGGTGGCCATGAGAGAAAAGGATGTGGAATCCTATAGCGCTGGTCTTCGAATTTGGATCATTTATTTTTTCGCGATGAATTATCATGTCGCATATGAACATGTTATAGACGGCGATGACCGCTTAGGCCTGGAGGCAGGTCTTGGTTTTTATTTTTTTACACCTTATTTAGGCTATGCCACCGACTTTAAAGGATCCAATAACGTTCGCGCGGGCTTTCGAATCATTTTTAGCCCCGGGATATTCAATTGATGATTTCTTTATTGTCGGAACCTGATTGCAACAGCTTCGTCTGTCATAAGAAAAAAAATTGCAGTCACTTTATGGGCTGACTGACATGAATGTGACTCAGCTAGAACTGAGTTGAAAAAACGTGGGCTTGATTCAAAAGCACGTGCCACTTGTCCAAGTTCGCACGAAGTTCGATTTCTGCTAGTCGCATTTCAGCTTTCAGTCTTTTGAGGCTTTCTTGCCGGGCCGAACTGTAGTCAGATTTCATCTGTTCAAATCTTGCTTGAAGCTGTTCAAACTGAATTTGGGACTGGATGATTCGATCTCGCATCGGAACGAGCTGTTCGTCGAAAAATTTTGAATTGTAAAACTTTTCGGTTTCAACTTGAAGCCGTGCTTTTAAAATTTCAGAGAATTTAACAGTTCTTAATTTCCACGCTAAACCAAATAGATGAGCGAGCTGAATGCTCCATTTGGTTGGATCCCAGTGGTACCAGCGAATTCCATTGCGGTAATCGTTTTGAAATTGATGATGAAAATTATGATAGCCTTCACCGTGAGTTAAAATGGCGACGATCAAGCTGTCCTTCGCTGTTTTTAAAGAAGAGTACGAAGTTTTTCCCAATGTATGACTTAATGAATTCACCAAAAATGTCGATTGTTGCGTGAGGAAAATCCGAAGGCCCCCGCCGACAACTAAACCTAAGAAAGCATTCCCTAAGAAATATCCAATGACACTTGGTAGAAGATAACCAACAGCGATCGACCAAATGCCGTAATAGTCGTGCTGATTCTTGATCCAAGCATTTTTAGCCAAATCAGGAGCATTGATGGGAAGGCTGACCGTTTCGTGTTTCATCATCCAGCCCATGTGCGCGTGCCAAAATCCCCTTTTTATCGAATATGGATCACGGTCCGTATCTTCGAATCGATGATGAATGCGATGGTCACTGGCCCACTTTAAAGCGGAACCTTGGAACGCCCCAGCACTTATAAAAAGCAATGCTCGTTCTAGCCAAGGATGCGCTTCGTAACTTTTATGAGCCCACAAACGATGATACCCCATGGTAATACTGAGGTTTGTCATGATCGCAAAAAACGCCGCGAAACAGCCAATCGAAATCAATTCCTGGCCGCTGTAGCTTTCGGAAAAAATCAAGTAAAGCACTAAGGCTAAAACTGAAATGATCGGGTTTAAAATCAAAAACAAGGTCACGGTCCACGAAATCTTCTTTATTTTTTGCGACATAGAAATATTTTATCAGTTCATGACAAAAATTAAAGACAATTTATTGTTAGTACATAAATTCGCTGCTGAAGGTTAGACCATAGACCGAGGGATTTTCACTGACTTTTTTGTTTAAGAAAAAGACACCAATTTCAGAACGATACGTTCGATTTTTCCAGCTGTAACCTGCGGAATAGTAGGCGTCTTGGCCGAAGTACTTAACTTTGTCACTGATCAGATGATTCAATCCACATAGAAACTGGTGGTCCTCGCCGGCACCAAGTCGGTAGCCGTAGGATTGTCGCCATTCGTAAGAATGACCTAACGTCCTAGCTTCTTGTAACTGAGTATCCGTAATAAATTGATGACTGCCGTTGGTGAATCCATGCCCGATTTCTAGCGTGTGTCCTCCGGGTGCATTAAAATCAAAATCAAGTTCGCCCGATGTTTCCGTAAACGTGTTCGCATTTGAATCATATTGGAAGGCCTTATACTTTGAACTTTCACGACTTAGTATTTCTGCGTTACGACTTTTTAAATTCAGACCCATCGCATATTCATCAAACTGGATGATTGAAGAAATCCCGGCGCGAAGGTAGATGGCGCTAGAATTAAGCTGCAAATTGTTGATGGTCCGCTTGTTACCCGCGATCACATCAAAATCGCCATTACCATAAACGGAATTGTAAGTTCCTTCGATTTGAAACCCCATTGGAAAGCCTGGAAACGCAAATGAGTATCCAAATTGCGTTTCGCGCGCACGATACTCGTAAAGAAATTCAGCCGTGTTGTCAGTGGCTTCTAAAATGATGCTCCAATCAATAGAATTCTTAATGAAAAATTCATGCGCATAGGATTCAAAAATGTCGATGGAAGACAAGTAGGACGGAGCAAAGGTGGATCCCGTAGACGACGAGCTGCTAGATCGGGATTGTAGTTGAGCGACTGTGTTTCCACCAATGCTGATGGAACTTTTGGTTCTGAGACTGAGTAAACTTGGATTGTAAGCGGATGGTGCAGATGAATCCGACAAAGTCATGCCTGAATTTCCAAGGCTACCTTCAAAAAGGCCAATTGGAAAATCACCGATGGCAAGCGCCGTCGTTGACGATAAAAAAGAAATGAAAAATATAAGTCCTATCACAAGTCGCTATCATTCAACCTAAAGTATTGAATGGCGTCAATTGCGGCCTTCGGTTTATAGGATTTCGTTTCATCGGACCATTGAACTTGTGTCCACCCTAGGGCTTTCAATGCGTCGCTTTCAAACTTTTGAGTTCGAACAAGTTCAAAGAAATTTTTAATTTGCTTCATTTCAAGTTTACGCATCTCGAGTGATGGTAAATGAAACTGCACAAATGACAATTTTGAATTGGATCTTAAAAAATCCATAGGCTTATCGCTTGAAAGGGAAGAGAAATCGACCGGTCGTTGCTGATCGCAACCTTTAATCAAAGTTAATTTTTCGGCCTGGCCAAAGAAATTATCTGGTCGAAATTCCTTTAACGTTGGGCACGCAAAGAAAAAAAGATGTCTGGCGCGAACGGATTTGAAAGACGAAAAGGGTAGCCGATCACCGTATGGTAAAATCCAAATCGATTTGTAATCTGTTAGCGCAATCTGAACCTTTGAATCTTTTTGAGCTGCCTTTTCTAATGATTTAAAAAGTGCATTCGTACGATCGATGGGTTCTGTGATTGTGACTAGGTAGTCAACATAGGCCTCTGCAAAAGAATCCGTCACGCCAGCACGTTCGAGCTGCTCTGAAACAGCCACCGTGAATTTTTTAAAATGAGGCTGATCGAAAAAATTTGGATCAGACAAAACACTACTAAACGTTTGTAATGATACCAGGCCTTCGGTGATAGGGTTTTCCTGTTTTAAGATTGTATCAACAGCTTTGTCGGAGCCCATAGAAAACCGGTTCAAGTTCCGACCAAGATCTTCGATCAATTGCTGACGGTCAAAGAAACTGAGATCGTTGTAAGCCAATAGAAAACTTTGTGTTGTTAATGGTCGAAGACTCATTTCAATAAAGTGGCTGATCGTTTCGGAATGGCGTTCACTTGAAATTCGCGAACAGGATTCGGCGTGTTCCAACATCTTCCAAGGGGATTCGCAATATTCTTCAAAGGATTTTAAAACTTGAGGCCAACGGTGTTGTCCAACGCGGGCTTCACGTTTCGTGACGGATTCGCTCAAATGCAATTTGCCTGCGAAAGTAAAGTAGACCAAGTCGGTCATGGATTCTTCAAATAAACTATAGATTAACAAAGAATCCGTAATACTTTGCCGCAACCAAACTTTGATGATGGCTCGTTCCAGTGCGCCCGGTTCGTTGAGAAGCAAGGACCCAATGTGAACTTTATTTTTTGAAACTTCAAAAACAAGCTGGCGGTCAAAGTTGATTTCGATTTGAATTTTAGAGGCCAAATTGAACCGAGTATTCATGTTCAGAAACTGATAAACCAGGTCGATTCTTTGATCTAGTTGGCTAATAAGATCTTCATTTTCGGGTGAATACTTGGACTTCGCGTTGAGACTACAATTGAAGTATTGAGACTTTGCGCCTTTATCGATGATGTCGATATTCTGGACAATCTTAGAAGAAGTACAAAGTGATTCGTTCGACACCCAAATCAAGGCAATCAAGGCAACGTACGTAACGACTCCTAAAGATAAAATTATATTTGATCGACTCAAAATTCCCGCCTCCCAGTTCTAACTTAGCAAGCTAGGGACCAGCTATTTCGAAGGGGAAAACTTATTTGCTTGGTCTACTTAATCGCTGCATTGGCTCACTTGGCCGCTGCGCGACTGACTTTCGACGCCAAGTCGTGATTGATTTGGGGTTGTAGCCAGTGATTGATGGCGATGAGTTTTTCAATTTGTAAACCGGTTTGGATGCCGAAGCCATTGAACATATACACGACATCTTCGGTGGCCACGTTTCCGGTCGCACCCTTTGCGTAAGGACAGCCACCCAGGCCACCTATACTTGCATCAAACGTTCGACAGCCCAATTGAAAAGCGGCCAGGATATTGGCCAGACTTTGTCCGCGAGTATCGTGGAAATGACCTGCGATTTTTGCCAAGCCAAATTTTCGTTTTAACTTCGTGAAAAGCGAGATGACTTGTCCGGGCTGAGCAATCCCGATTGTGTCCCCAATCGAGACTTCATAGCAGCCCATATCGAGAAGCTTTCCGACCAATTCGACAACTATTTTTTCATCGACTTCGCCTTCGAACGGACAGCCAAAGCACACGGACAAATAGCCCCTCACTTTAATGTTCTGTTTTTTGGCGGACGATAAAACGTCTTGTGTCCGTATGAGACTTTCGCTAATCGAGCAATTTATATTTTTCTGAGAAAAAGTTTCAGTTGCAGAAATGAATACGGCGACTTCTTGAAGTCCTGCTTGAGACGCTAAATTTAAACCATGGATATTCGGAACTAAGACCGAAGGTAGTAAGTCTTTTGATTTCGATAAACGACTTTTATTAAAGTTGGAAACTAGTTCCCCCGTGACCGCCATTTGCGGAACCCACTTCGGCGAAACATAAGCCCCGATTTCAAAATTACGAACTCCGGCATCCACTAATTTTTCAATCAGCTGCATCCGTTGGCTTGCCTTAAAGGTCGAAGACTCATTTTGAAGTCCATCGCGCAGTCCTACCTCAACAATTCGAACTTTGGACTTAGGAATCACAAGTCGAGCGCTAGCCAGGTTTGCTTTCTTCTTCATGCCGAGTTTGTGCTTAGCCCTGAGCCCGATCTTTTTTCGGACGACTTTTGATTTTTTACGAATTAGTTTGGCTTTAATTTGACTAATAAATCCCCCAAACCGACTTGCATTCCCGTCGAGGCATGCACGTCTAAAATTGTTCCTGCGATTTCTGACTTTAATGTATATTCCATTTTCATGGCTTCCATCACAACTAAAACATCGCCGGCTTTCACGGTCGAACCTTTGACCGCAGCAATTTTTGTGACTTTGCCCGGCATCGGCGCCAAGATTTGGTCAGCAGAAGCCGTCTTTCGCTTTGCACTTGATCGATAGGTTTCGTCGACTTCTGACAAGTCCGTTGACCAAGTTTCGGATCCATTTTTAATCCACAAATTTTTTCCAATAACTTCAAATTTCATTCTAAACACCTCTCCAGTGTCCAGCCCACGGCGACGCTGCGATAGACTTTGAAACTTGCGAAGAGCTTAATTCAAGCGAGGATCCAGACCTTGTCGAAGTGTTTTTCCAAGAAGCCCAGGCTTTTTTCGAAATCTCTTTACGTTCCTTGATCTGCGCTTCCGAAAGAGAAAGCCCGTTTGAAAAATAAGTTTCAATAAATCTAGTGGTCATGGTGCCATTAATGAATTCGTCATGAGACAGAATGGCGATCAAATAAGGAATATTTGTATGGACCCCAAAAATGATCGAATCTTGCAAAACTTGAATCATTTTTTGAATGGCGAGGGTGCGTGTTTGATCCCAAACAATCACCTTTGCAATCATTGGATCGTAAAAAGACGTGATCGTATCGCCAGATTCAAATCCAAATTCATATCGTCGACGCGGTCCTTCAGGCCAATGCACTTGCCCTAATTTACCAGTCGACGGAATTCCATTTTGATATGGATTTTCGGCGTAAACTCGGCATTCAATGCTATGACCTTGCGGTCGATTTAAAAAATTTTGAGTGAAGACAAATTTACCCTGCGCAGTTTGAATTTGCATTTTGACGAGGTCGACCCCTAGGACTTCTTCGGTCACAGGATGTTCGACTTGCAAGCGAGTGTTGACTTCAAGCAAATAAAATTTTCCATCCTGAAGCAGGAATTCAACGGTTCCAGCACCG
>LNFM01010934.1_pt1 | contig 25982 bp, 23 predicted proteins | sample 596031 | NCBI WGS metagenome assembly LNFM01 (sample SAMN04254537, study PRJNA301005) | activated carbon metagenome | isolation source: dual media filters at the Ann Arbor, Michigan drinking water treatment plant | place: USA: Ann Arbor | reverse complement strand
CGGATGTGAATACCGGAACGCCGGTGATTGCCGCGCAGGCGCCGCAGGCCGTGATCGAGAAACTGCGGGCGGCGGCCGCGGCGGAAAATCCGGATCCTGACGAGGCCTGACCTCGCATGGCCGGGGCAGTCAAGATTTATCGTTTGCATGCGGCCATGGAGCACATCGAGCCGGCGGTCTGGCGTGAAGTCGAAGTGCCGTCGAACATGACCCTAACAGGCCTGCATGGTGTCATGCAGGCGCTAATGGGCTGGCATGACGCTCATCTGTGGGTGTTCGAGCACCATGAACAACGGTTCGAGCCGGCTGATCCCGAAGCATCAGCGCCATTGCAACCCGCAATCGATCCTGACCGGGTAACGCTCGGCACGCTGTTGGCGAGCCGGGGAGACGGGCTGCGCTACAACTATGATTTCGGCGATGACTGGTGGCTCGGGATCAAGGTGGTGTCGGTCGGCAATCCGCAGCCGAATGTGCGTTACCCGCGCTGCATTGCCGGCGAGCGCGCAGGACCACCGGAAGACTGCGGTGGCTTGCCCGGATTCGAGGAACTGCTGGCGGCACACAAGAATCCCCGCAGCAGGCAGGCCAAAGAACTGCTTGCTTGGGCCGGGCCTGGCTGGGACCCGGAAAAGTTCGACCTGGCCTTGATTAATAAGACACTCGCTGCATTGCTTGCACCGCGCCGGCTGCATTAGGATGCCGCCATGGCCAAATATCTGATCGGACGCGGTACGGACCGCAGTATTTCGGTTTTGATTTGGCCTTGTGAAGAAGGTCGTGCTGGCCTGTGAATGTACTTCTGACATTTACGGGATTTCAAGACCCGTATTCCAAGAGTCTCCAGTCTGAAAATGACCAGACTGGGCCGATCCTGTCCTTGCTAGCGGTTCGGGAGTTTGATCGTGTCGTTCTGTTTTCCACGCCCAACACGATCGAACGATCCAACCAGACCATGGCGGCCATTCACGAGCGCCATCCTTCGGTTGTGGTTGAACTAGGTCATGTTGAACTGACTGATCCCACCGATTATCTGGAAATCCTGCGCGGGCTGCGCCGGGTTATTGGTGCGCTTGATCTTGGCGCAGGCTCGGATGTCTATGTCTCGGTCGCATCCGGCACCCCGCAAATGCATGCCGTGTGGATATTGCTGGTGACCAGCGGGGAAGTGCCGGCACGCATTCTGCACGTGCGACCATTGCGATTCGTGTCCAAGGACAGGCCTGTCGTGTCGGAAGTGGATCTCGGTGGTACAGAGTTCCCCGATGTGCAGCTCAGGATCGTGTCCCAGTCAGAAGTGCCTGAGTACCAGACCGCAGTGGATACCGCTGAAGTGACCCGGGAGATTGGAATCGTCGGCGATCATTCCGCTCTGCTCAAGGCTGTTGATGCGGTTGTTGCCCTGGCCGGCTCGGACGCCCCGGTACTGATTCTTGGGGAGACCGGCACAGGAAAGGAACTGTTTGCAAAAATGGTTCATCGCCTGAGTGGCCGGGCAGCGGATCGCTTTATTGCCCTCAATTGCGCGGCATTACCAAAAGACCTTGCTGAAAGTATTCTGTTTGGTCACAAGCGCGGTGCTTTTTCCGGTGCGGTCAACGATCAACTCGGAAAATTCGAGCTGGCGGATGGCGGCACCTTGTTTCTGGACGAATTGGGCGAGTTGCCGCTGGAGTCGCAAGCAAAACTCCTCCGGGTGATCGAGGATGGCATTGTCGAACCGATTGGTGTCAAGAAGGGGCGTCGGGTCAACGTGCGTATTGTCGCGGCAACCAATGTGGACCTGCGCAAGGCTGTGAAGCAGAAAAAGTTCAGGGATGATCTCTATTTCCGGTTGAATGTCGGTCAGGTTATTTTGCCTCCGCTTAGAGCGCGGGTGAGTGATATACCAAAACTGGCGCTGTCGATTCTCGGTCGGTTGAACGAAACCATCCGGCAGCCCAAGCGTCTTTCGATCGGTGCGCTGAAAGCATTAGAGCGGCACCCATGGCCCGGCAACGTGCGGGAGTTGGGTAATGTCATCGAACGCGCGATTTTGCTGACCAAGCGTGAAACCATAGAAGCAGAAGACCTTGATTTTGCGAGAGAGGGCGACGATACCTCCGGCGAGTACCCGATTCCTGATATTGCGGATGGCTTTTCCATGGAAAGCTATCTCGCCGGAACTCGAAAGCAACTCGTCGCGCGTGCACTTGAGCTGTCTGACGGAAACAAGAGTCAGGCCGCCCGCCTGCTGGGTGTTACGCCACAGGCTATTCACAAGTTCCTGGGCAAGCCGGGGTGATCTTCAACTGATGTTGAGTAGAGACTCAACAAAGGTTTAAATTCGCCGTGTGCGCGCAAAAGAGAATTTATTTAAGTATTTGTTTTTAAAAGATATTTTATTTTTCGCTGGGCTGGCATTCCTGTTGCTATGTAAGAGGCGGGCACTTAACTTACAGGAGCACAGTGATGCATACGTTTCAGGTGGTTCGTGTAGTAGATGGGGATACGTTCGACGTAAGCCCGGGTTGGACATGGGGGGGGAGTTCCGGCAACCGGGTGCGGCCAGCCGGATATGACGCAGCAGAGCTCGGTGGGGCCGGCGGGGCGACAGCCACGGCCAAGCTGTCCAGTCTTATCCTCGGGCGATCGGTGCAACTGGGCAATGCACATACGATTGATCGCGGGCGGCTGGTGTGCGAAGTCTATTTCGACGGCAGGAATCTGGCTGATTATTTCAAAAGGCGAACGCCTCATTACTGAGGCTGAAATGGCGACCGTTGGCGAATAACTCAAAAGAGACAGACGCGCGCATCCTGATCGACGACCAGCTTCGTCAGGTCGGCTGGGATCCTGCGGACAAGTCTCAGGTGGGAACTGAAATCTGGGTATCTCATGATTCGCTCAAGGCGCAAGCGCCGTCCGGCGAGACTACTGTTTTGTCCACGAGTTCTGCTGGTGGAGCAGCCGACTATGTGTTGTATGACCAGCGTGGCCGCCCGCTGGCGGTCATCGAAGCCAAAAAGCAGGCGATTCAGCCTTACGTTGCCAAGCATCAGGCGCTGCCTTATGCGAAAGGGCTCAATGCGCCGTTTATCTTTCTGACCAACGGCGAACTGATCTATTTCTGGGATTACCAGAACGACGATGCGCGTATCGTAAATTCTTTCTATTCGCGCCGCGATCTGGAGCGCCTGGTGGAAATGCGGGCCAATCGCAAGGCAATGGCTACCATTCCGATTCCCGACACTTATCAGCGTCAGGGTGAAACCCGCTCGGTGCGACCGTATCAGCAGGAAGCCATGCGGGCGCTCGACCGTACTGTCGAACTGGGTAAGCGGCGGTTCCTGATTGAGCTGCCAACGGGCTGCGGCAAGACAGATCTGATCTGCCTCTATCTGAAGCGGCTACTGCAGTCGGGGCACGCCGAGCGCATCCTCTTTCTGGTCGACCGTGATCAATTGGCCAAGCAGGCCATTGAAGCCATTCAGGATTTGCTGCCCGGCCATCCGAGCTACTGGCTCAAATCCGGCATGGCACAGCAGCAAAAGCAGATCACGGTCTGTCTGTTGCAGACCATGGTTGGTCGGCATCAGGAATTCAGCAGCGGGTACTTTGATGTCGTGGTGGCGGACGAATGCCACCGTTCCATTTACGGCGCCTGGCAGACCTCGCTCACCCATTTCGATGCACTGCATATCGGCCTGACGGCAACACCCGCGATCTTCATTGAGCGCAACACTTTTCAGTTTTACCACTGCAAGGACAACACGCCTGACTTCGCCTATACCATCCAGGAAGCATTTCGGGGCGAGTACCTCACGCCCTACAAGTTTGCGACCGGGATTACCGAGGTCATCGCCGCCGGTGCCGACAAGGACGAGGAGCACTACGACCCGGCCGAGTTTGAACGCAAGTGGACTAACGAGAAAACCAACCGCCTGATGATGCAGGAGTTCGACCGGCTGGCGTGGCGTGACTACAAAAGCCTAGCGCCAAAGCAGAAAACCGGCCCGGGAAAAGCGGTGGTGTTTGCCATCACCAAACACCACGCAGCACGCCTCGCGCAGTACCTGAACGAACTGCATCCAGAGCACAAAGGGCGTTACGCCGAGGTCATTACCAGTGACGTGCCCAATGCGGATGAACTGATCCGCAAGTTCAAGCAGGATGATTACCCGCAGGTGGCCGTCAGCGTTGGCATGCTCGACACGGGCTTCGACTGCCGCGAGGTGCTGCACCTGGTGATGTGCCGTCGTATCCGCAGCCCGATTTTGTATCAGCAGATGCGTGGCCGGGGCACGCGCACCGCGCCGCACATCGGTAAGGAAAAGTTCGTCATCTATGACTTTTTCCGCAATCACGAGTATTTCAACGATTCCGACACCGATGTGTTCTCGGGCGCCGGCGGCGGCTATCGCACTGGCGGCACCGGCCCGCGTCCGCCCACACCGCGCGAACTGATTGAACTCGGACTGGAAGACGAGTGGCTGGAAGCGGTCAATTACATTGAGGTCGGCCCGTCCGGCGAACGTATTGACAAGCGCGACTACGTGACGGATTGGGAAACCCATGTCCGCACGCAGGCGACCGGCGATGATTTGCTGGGCAAGGTACAGTCGGATACGCCGCTGACTGACTCGGAGGAAACTGAACTCGCGCAGCGCCTCAACCGGCCCGATCACTATTTCAACGAAGAAAACCTGCGCCGCGCCTATCGCAACCCGGGCGGCAACCTGATCGATTTCATCCGTGCCGCACTGGGCAAGCTGCATATCAAGTCCAAGCCCGAGCGCATCGAGGAGAACTTCCGCGCCTGGCTGGTGGCGCGCAACCTGACGCCGGAACAGGCGCAGTATCTGGCACTGCTCAAGAATCGTGGTGTGGTCAAAGGCAAGGTCACCATCGATGACCTGTTTTCACCGCCGCTGTCGATCCTCAATGCCGCGGGTGTGGGCATGGAGTTGTTCGGCGAGCAGGGCCTGAAGGAAATGGTCAACGAACTCAACCAGTCGGTATTAGCCGCCTGACTCTAGTGAAACAGGAATATTGTTTTGAATCAACAACTTAGAAATAAACTTAACAAAATTACCAACGTGCTTTGGGCCGGCGGTGTCACCAATCCCGTCACCTACATCGAGCAGATTTCCTACCTGATCTTCCTCAAGCTGCTGGATGAGGAAGAAAACGATCGCGAACTGCGGTCCCGCCTGGAGTCGGGCAAAAACGACCACGGCAACGCGAAGCTGCTGTTCCCGGCGCAGGCCGAGCGCTACCGCTGGAGCAAGTGGCGTTTCAAAAGCGGCAACGACCTGCGCGATTTCATCCGCGATGAGGTGTTTCCGTACATGGCCTCGCTGGCCAAGGATGAGCCTGAGGTCGCGGAGTATTTCCGCGATGCCGTTCTCGAAATCGTCGATCCCAACGTACTGAAGGAAGTCATCGACGAAATCGACAGTTTCGAGTTCCGCAAGCTGGGGCCTGACGTCAAGGGCGACATTTTCGAATACCTGCTGACGCATCTGGGCTCCAGCGCGCTCAACGGCCAGTTTCGTACCCCGCGCCAGATTCGTGCCTTCATGGTCGAGATGACCGATCCTGACGTCGGCGACTCGATGTTCGACCCGGCCTGCGGCACCGCGGGTTTCCTGATTGACGCGGTGGATTACATGCTGGCCAAGTATTCCGATCACGTCAGTGAATATCCGATCTACGGCGAAGACTGGCTGGAGAAGAAGGGTAAATCACTGGAAGAATTGAAGCAGGATATGCCGCGCCTGCAAACTTACCGCAAGGGTGCGGGAGAGAAAATTCCCGACTGGAGTCTGCTGGAGGCTTCAGTCTTCGGCACCGATGTCTCGCGCCAGATGATACGCATCAGCATGATGAACCTCGTGCTGCACGGAATCCGCCACGCGCGATTAAAACGTGCCAACTCGCTGTCTGATATGGGCGGTTTGACCGAGGACGATCTGCGCCGGCGCTACAAGGTCATCCTTGCCAATCCGCCGTTTGCGGGCCAGTTGCCCAAGGATTCCATTCGCGCAGACCTGCCCACCAACAGCAAAAAAAGTGAGCTGTTGTTTCTGTCGCTGATGATGCAGCACCTGGCGCCCGGTGGGCGTTGTGCTGTGGTAGTACCCGAGGGCGTAATGTTCGGTTCCACCGGCGCGCATGTGGAGTTGCGCAAAAAGTTAGCTACAGAGTTCGATCTTCTTGCTGTGGTCAGCTTACCGGCAGGCGTATTTAAGCCCTACGCTGGCGTGAAGACCGCCGTGCTGGTGTTCCGCAGACCTGCGTCGGCATCGGCGAGGCGTCTCGACAAGGTCTGGTTCTACGAGGTGCGCAACGACGGCTACGACCCGGACAAGGTTTCCGGTGGCGGACGTGTCGAGACTCCGGAGAAAAACGATATTCCTGATCTGCTCACGCAATGGAAGGCGTGGAAGGCCAGCGGTTTTTCCGCGCCGCCAGGGCTGGAGGCGAATGCGCTGTTGCCGCACGGCAGCGAGGAACCCACTTGCTGGTGGACCACACGCGAAAGGCTGGCCGATGCCGATTACAACCTCGGTGCTGGTCAATGGAAGCCGCGTGTGGCCGAGAAAACCAGCGACGAAGATCCGCGTGAATTGGTGGAAGATGTGTTAAACGACTATCGGGCCGTGGTGGCGGGGCTAGAAAAGTTGCACACTGAGATAGCAAAATGATGTGGCCAACGGCCTCGCTGAGGAAAATTGCTCCGCCGGTACCGGCGTCCTCTCAGTTCACACCGGATGAAAAAGTCTGGCATTTGTCGCTCGATCAAATCGAAAGCGAAACGGGGGAGATCGTTGGTAAACGATATGCGCCGGCATCGGAGGCGGGCACTTCGACATTCTGTTTTGATGCGGGCAACGTGCTTTATTCGAAGCTGCGGCCCTACCTCAACAAGGTCGCACTTCCGGATGAGGTAGGGGTTGCTACGACCGAACTGATTCCATTAAGACCCGCGCCATCGATGTTGAATCCCCGCTACCTGGCTTACTACCTCCGTTCGCCGGGATTCGTAAATCAGGCGTCGCATCATGTCTCAGGTGCGAAGATGCCACGCGTTGTGATGGACTGGTTCTGGGAGCACGAATTACCGTTGCCATCGCCCATAGAGCAATCCCGCATTGTCGAACTCCTTGACGAGGCTGATCACCTGCGCAAGCTGCGCCGCGAAGCCGACGCAAAAGCCGCCCGCATCCTACCCTCGCTGTTTCTCAAGATGTTTGGTGACCCGGCGACGAATCCAAAGCAATTACGAAAAGAGCCTTTGGGAAAGCTGGTAAAGGTTAAGAGCGGAAACTCTCTCTTTGCAAAAGATATGGCTTTTGATGGTAAACACCCCGTCTATGGTGGGAACGGCATAAGCGGATTCCACGACGAATTCATGTTTGAGGAACGCAAAGTCGTTCTTGGTCGAGTCGGTGCGTATTGTGGTGTGGTTCATTATTCTCAGCCAAATGCCTGGATAACTGACAACGCGCTGTACGTAGCCGAGAAACTAGAGCCTCTGAACGATTACTACCTAGCAGCTGCTTTGCGGCATGCAAATATAAACCAGTATGCAGGACGTGCCGGACAGCCTCTAATTTCCGGCAGTCGCGTATATCCAATTGAAATACTTGTTCCGTTGCAGAAAGAGCAGTCGTTCTTTGCAAATATTTACTGCGAAATAGACGCCGTCGAGAGTAGCGCGAGGATTGCGTCCGAACGACTTGATCGAATATGGGGTGTGCTAATGACGCAAGCCTTTTCTGGTCAACTTACCGCCAAATGGCGCGAAGCACACATGAAGGAACTGCTGGCCGAAATGAAACACCAGGCGCGAGTCCTCAACCTGCCGTTGCCGAAGGAAATGGAGGCTACGACGTGACCCGACGCCTCACGGCACTGCGAGTGGGCAATTTCAAGGCCTTTGCCGAAACCCAGCGCATTCCCCTCAAGCCCATTACGCTGATCTTCGGCCCGAATAGCGCTGGCAAGTCCAGCTTTATCCACAGCTTGGCACTCGCACATGAGGCACATCGGAAAGGTCTGCTCGACGTTTTCCGTACGGAACTAGGCGGCACTTCCATCGACCTCGGTGGGTTCCGGCAGTACGTGCACAAGACTGATCGCGGTAACCGAGTGGAGTGGGCCGCCGAACTGGATGTGGCTCAGATGCCGCCTACGCTTGCTGGCCGAATGGCTAACGCAAAACGTTTGACCGTTTCCTTGCTGTTTGGTCTAGAGGGTGAATTGGATCTGGACGAGCTGATGGGCGAAACCAGCGTTTATTCCGACAAGCTAGACAAAGAGTCTGATTCGAAAGTCGTAGTAATGTATTACGAACTGCTGGCTGACAGTCAAAGCCTGGCAAAGATGAGCCGGCGGCGTGACGGTACGTTACGACTGGACAGTCTGGATCGGGACCATCCTGTGTTCCGGCAGGTTATTGACGCCATCATCGAAGTGTCCACGGCGCAAAATCCGGATTCCGCCAGAGCCATCTTGGTTGAGGCGGTAGATGCTTTGGTTCCTGAGATTTCGGCGCAAGTCATAAATTTCTTGCCCAAGATAAATCTCCCTGAGCGTGATGGAGGTTTAATAGCCGATGCGATGCTTCAGCCAATAAGCCGCGACAATCGGGCAGACGATCTGGCGAATGCTGCACAGCTTTTTTTTCCAAGGGCGCTCAGTGACATTGTCAATGGTTTAAACGATCTGGTGCGCGAGGAGCTGGATACCTTGGTTTACCTCGGACCGCTACGTTCGTTTCCGCCGCGTCATATGGCGTTCGCTGAACACGATGACAAAAACTGGAAGGCTGGCGGTGGTTATGCTTGGGATGTGGTGCGTGCTGATAAGGCCGTGCGTGATGCAGTGAACACGTGGCTGGGTTCGCCCATCATGAAAACGCCTTATCGGCTGGCGGTCAGAACCTTGTTTGCTCTGGATCAGATGACCTCGCCGCTGGCGACAGAACTGGATGAGCTCGCTGAACGTATGAATGTCATGCCCAATCCTGATGCCGACATCGGCTATTCCGCCGAGATTGATAATTCAGACAAGGAGGCGCAACAGATACTTCAGGCGATGCGCAAGTCGAATGTCGATCGTGTGACTGAGTTGGCATTGGTTGACGAGCGGACCAAAACAGTGGTGTCGCATCGCGATGTGGGTATTGGCATATCGCAGGTGCTGCCTGTACTCGTGACCGCTTTCGCCTCGCGTAACCGTATTGTGGTGATGGAGCAGCCGGAGATTCATCTACATCCCGCGTTGCAGGCCGAGTTAGCAGATGTGTTTCTGGAGTCAGCGCTCGGCGAGCGCCAGAATACTTTTGTGCTGGAAACGCATAGCGAACATTTGGTACTTCGGCTTCTGCGGCGCATCCGGGAAACTGCTGATGGTGAACTGCCTGAAGGTATGCAATCCATCCGGCCAGAAGATATTTGTATTGTCTATGTGCAGCCAGGCCAAAAGGGTTCGTCTGTAGTCGAAATTCCGGTCACTGCAGACGGCGATTTCTCTGGTTCTTGGCCAGAGGGGTTCTTTGCAGAACGAGCAAAAGAGCTTTTCTGATGCTCAAGGAATTCGCTGTAGAGCCTGCGTTGCTGTCGACTTGGGAGCAGTTTCGCTATCTCATTGAAAAATTTGGGGTTTCAGAGGGGCGTTTGATTTCTCGCTATCCCAAGCGATGGAAGCAGATGGTCTATGACGCATTGGGTGGCTGTTCCGAGATGGATCGAAAGCGGATTGAGGTTCGGCTCCAGAATCTTGATCAAAAAATGATGGCCCGTTCGAATGAGTGGGATGCTACGCGGGACTGGTTGACGAATGCCGAAAAGGAGCATGGGACCAGACCATTCGATGGAATTGTAGCTGCGCAAAATCCTCGCGCGCATCCAGCAGTGATGCCGGTTGCTGAGCTTGATGATGGCGTTGGTATATGGCGAGTAAGCCGTGAGATTGTGGTGCCGCGCGAGGCTAAAGCGATTGCCAGTGCCATGAGACCGCTCCTGCAGCTCTCGCGAAGAATCGTTTTTGTAGATCCGCATTTCAGCCCGTATAACCCGCGTGCTAGAGCCGCACTCGCGGCTTGTATGGCGCAAATCTGTTCGCGTGCCAACCAGGTTCCTATTGAATCGATAGAGTTTCATACAAGTTTTCGTCCGGGTATTGCCCGATTTGCAGAAGAATGCCTTGCCCGTTTACCTAATCAAGTTCCGCGAGACCGTGTTCTTCGCATTGTTTGCCTTGCAGCGAGAGCGGGCGGAGATGGACTTCATAATCGCTACGTGTTGACGGAACGCGGTGGGGTGAGTTTGAGGTGGGGGCTCGATGAAGGTGCACAAGGTGAGACTGATGACCTGAGTCTTCTGGACCGCGATGTATATTCGACCCGATGGGGACAGTATTGTGGGCCGAACCCAGCTTTCGATCTCGTTACCGAAACGATAGTGATTGGAACGGCGAGATAACGTTTATTGCTGGAGGATGAGATCGGGATCTGGTGATTTTCGGCGGGATTGTGAGTGATAGTCGATTTTCGTAAAAAATCAATAAAAACAAATACTTATAATCATGCCGGTGCGGCATGATGTAACCGTGCCCAAGCCGATCTACCTCAATCTCTCAGCGTTTTATTTCTTTTACTTTGCGTATCTCGGCGCGTTTGCGCCGTTTTTCGCGCTGTATCTGAATTCCGTCGGCATGGGGGCCGTCGAGATCGGCATGCTGATGGCGCTGCCGCAGCTGACACGCATCCTCGCGCCGCATCTCTGGGGCTGGCTGGCGGATCGAAGCGGACAACGGATGCGGGTCGTGCGCTGGTCGGGCGCGATCGGGACGCTGGCCTTTCTCGGGGTTTTTGCCGGAGAGAGTTTCGCGTTGCTGTGTACGGTGTTGTTCGCGATGACTTTTTTCTGGAGCGCGGCGCTGCCGCTGGTTGAAGCGACCACCTTGTCGCAGCTCGGCGACGAAACCGCGCGTTACGGGCGCATCCGTGTCTGGGGCTCGGTGGGTTTTACCTGCTCGATCTGACCAGTCCGCGGGCGTTGCTGTGGGTGATCGCGGCGCTGATGGCCTGCATGCTGCTGCTGTCCTGCGTGGTGGCGGAAGCGCCCGCGGTACCGCATCCCGGGGACGAGCGGCCGGTGTGGCAGGTGGTGCGGCGGCCGGAGGTGATCGCGATCATCCTGGCCTCGGCGCTGGTGGCGATGGCGCACGGGCCGTACTACACCTTCTACACCATCCATCTCGTCGATTACGGCTACAGCAAGTCCTTCGCCGGCTGGCTGTGGGCGCTGGGTGTGGTTTGCGAAATCGGCATCTTTGTCTGGATGTCGCGGCTTTACAGGGCGTTCACGATGCGCCAGATCCTGATTGCCAGCACCCTGCTGGCGGCGCTGCGTTTCGTGGTCATCGGCTGGGGCGCGGACAGCATCGTCCTGCTGCTGGCGGCCCAGACCCTGCACGCGGCGAGTTTCGGCGCCTTCCATGCCGCGGCGATCGGGGTCGTGCACCGGCTGTTCCGCGGCCGCCACCAGGCGCGCGGGCAGGCTATTTACGGCAGCCTGGCCTATGGTTTCGGCGGCACCATCGGTGGCCTGGCCAGCGGTTATGCCTGGAACGGGCTGGGCGCGGGCCTGACTTTCACCCTGGGTGGCGCCTGTGCGCTGGCCGCTGCGGCCGTATTGTGGCGCTGGCTGCGCCCGGACTGAGCCCGGGTGTGACGCAGTCCACGGGGAGCATCTGCCGCCCTGTGACATAATTCAGGGTTTCCGTAGTCACTGAAACCCAACGGCAAAACCCATGGCAGGCAAAACCCTCTACGACAAACTCTGGGACAGCCATCTTGTCCGCAGCGAGGCGGACGGCACGGCGCTGATCTACATCGACCGCCACCTGGTGCACGAAGTCACCAGTCCGCAGGCCTACGAAGGCCTGAAACTCGCCGGCCGCAAGGTCTGGCGCACGGATTCCGTGGTCGCGACCGCGGACCACAACACGCCGACGCGCAACTGGGACAAGGGCCTCGACGGCATCACCGACAAGGTGTCGCGGCTGCAGGTCGAGACCCTCGACAGGAACATCAGGGAATTCAAGGCCAAGGTCTATTTTCCCTTCCTCGACAAGCGCCAGGGCATCGTGCACGTGATCGGGCCGGAGAACGGCGCAACGCTGCCGGGGATGACCGTGGTCTGCGGTGATTCGCACACCAGCACCCACGGCGCCTTCGGCGCGCTGGCGTTCGGCATCGGCACCAGCGAAGTCGAGCATGTGCTCGCCACGCAGTGCATGGTGATGAAGAAGTACAAAAACATGAAGGTTGCCGTCGAAGGCGTGCTCGGCCTGGGTGTCACGGCAAAGGACATCGCACTGGCGGTCATCGGCAAGATCGGCACCGCCGGCGGCACCGGTTATGCCATCGAATTCACCGGCAGCGCGATCCGCAGCCTGTCGATGGAAGGGCGCATGACCCTGTGCAACATGGCGATCGAGGCCGGCGCGCGCACGGGCATGGTCGCGGTCGACGAGAAGACCATCGAATACTGCAAGGGCCGCATGTTTTCACCGACCGGCGCGCTGTGGGACCGGGCTGCGGCCTACTGGCGCACGCTGGTCAGCGATCCGGACGCGAAGTTCGACGCGGTGGTGACGCTGCGCGCCGACGACATCGTGCCGCAGGTGACCTGGGGCACGTCGCCGGAGATGGTGACGACCGTGGACGGCAAGGTGCCGGACCCGGCGCAGGAAACCAATCCGGTCAGGCGCGAAGGTTATGCCCGCGCGCTGCAGTACATGGATCTGAAGCCGAACACGCCGATCCGCGACATCAGCATCGACAAGGTGTTCATCGGCGCCTGCACCAATTCGCGCATCGAGGACATCCGCGCTGCGGCGCAGGTGGTCAAGGGGCGCAAGGTGGCGGGCAACGTGAAGCTGGCGATGGTGGTGCCGGGTTCGGGGCAGGTGAAGGCGCAGGCCGAGCAGGAAGGGCTGGACAAGATCCTGCTCGAGGCCGGCTTTGAATGGCGCGAGCCCGGCTGCTCGATGTGCCTGGGCATGAACGAGGACCAGCTGAGCCCGGGCGAACGCTGCGCCTCGACCTCGAACCGCAACTTTGAGGGCCGTCAGGGCCCCGGCGGCCGCACCCATCTGGTCAGTCCGGCAATGGCCGCAGCCGCGGCGATTGCCGGGCATTTTGTTGATGTTCGTGAGTTCACTTAAACGAAGGAGACCCGCATGAAACGCGCAATTACCCTGATCGTTGCAATGATGGTGCTGGCGGGCTGCAACACCGTCGCCGGTGTCGGCAAGGATGTCGAAAAGGCCGGCGAGGCAATCCAGAAATCGACCAAGTAGGTGCCTGACAGGCCTGCAAGCGGGCCGGATCGGCAGATAAGCATGGAAAAGTAAGCATGGAAAAATTTGTCCGCAAGGAGGGGCACGCGATCATCCCCAAGCAGTTCCTGAAATCGATCAAGCGCACGGGCTTCGGCCCGAACCTGTTCGACGAATGGCGCTATCTCGACCGCGGCGAGCCGGATGCCGACAACACGGGCCGGCCGCTGAACAAGGATTTCGTGCTCAACCGCAGCCGCTTCATCGGTGCGACGGTGCTGCTTGCACGCGAGAATTTCGGCTGCGGCTCCTCGCGCGAACACGCACCCTGGGCGCTGCTGCAGTTCGGCATCCAGACCATCATCGCGCCGAGCTTCGCCGACATCTTCTACAACAACAGCCTGAAGAACGGCCTGCTGCTGATCAAGCTGGATGCGAAGATCGTCGACCAGCTGTTCCGCGAGACCGAAGCCAGCGAAGGGTACCGGCTGGCGATCGACCTCGAGCAGCAGACGGTCACCACGCCTTCGGGCGAAAGTTTCGGCTTCGACATCGATCCGCACCGCAAGCATTGCATGCTCAACGGGCTGGACGACATCGGGCTCACGCTGGGGCACGCCGACGAAATCCGTGCCTTCGAGGCGAAACACAAGGCGGCACAGCCCTGGCTGTTTTGATCAATCCGTGAGTGGATGAGCGGCGGGCGGAAGCCGCTTGCCGTTCACCCGCCTACCTCCCATCTTTAACGGTTCACAAATGAAAATCGCAGTCCTCGCCGGTGACGGCATCGGCCCCGAAATCGTAGGCCAGGCAGTGAAGGTGCTGAAGCGCCTCGCCGCCGATGGTCTCAAGCTGGAAATGGAAGAGGCGCCCTTCGGCGGTGCCGGTTTCGACGCGCACGGTGATCCCCTGCCGCAGCCGACGCTGAAACTCGCGAAGGAAGCCGACGCCGTGCTCTGCGGCGCCGTGGGCGGCCCGAAATACGACGCGTTGCCGCGGCCGCAGCGTCCGGAGCAGGGCATCCTGCGCATCCGCAAGGAGCTCGGCCTGTTCGCCAACCTGCGTCCGGCGGTGCTCTATCCGGAACTGGTGCATGCCTCGACGCTGAAGCCCGAGGTGGTCTCCGGCCTCGACCTGATGATCATCCGTGAACTCACCGGCGACATTTATTTCGGCGAGCCGCGCGGCCGCCGCGACAATGCGCGGGGTGAGCGCGAAGGTTACGACACGATGCTCTATTCGGAGCCGGAGATCCGCCGCATCGCCGAGGTCGGTTTCCAGACCGCACTGAAGCGCGGCAAGAAGCTCTGTTCGGTGGACAAGGAAAACGTGCTCGAGACCAGCCGTTTCTGGCGCGAGATCGTCATTGATGTCGCGAAAAAGTACCCGGAAGTGGCGTTGTCGCACATGTACGTCGACAACGCGGCGATGCAGCTGGTGAGGAATCCGAAGCAGTTCGACGTCATCGTCACCGGCAACATTTTCGGCGACATCCTCTCCGACGAGGCCTCGATGCTGACCGGCTCGATCGGCATGCTGCCCTCGGCTTCGCTGAACTCCGGCGGTGGCGGCCTGTACGAACCGATCCACGGCTCGGCGCCGGACATTGCCGGCAGGAACATTGCGAACCCGCTGGCGACCATCCTGTCTACTGCGATGATGCTGCGTTACACCTTCAACCGGGATGAATGGGCGTATCGCATCGAGGCGGCGGTCAAAAGTGTGCTGGCGGCGGGGTACCGCACCCCGGACATCGACGAACCGGGCGCGAAAAAGGTCGGTACCGTCGAAATGGGCGATGCAGTGGTCGCGGCGCTCTGATTGGTTTAGAGTAATACTTTGTTTTTAAAGGTGTTTGCATGAAACAGGTCGGAATCATCGGATGGCGCGGCATGGTCGGCTCCGTGCTCGTTGAACGCATGCTCGCGGAACGCGACTTCGATCTCATCACGCCGACCTTCTTCTCGACTTCGCAGGCCGGTGGCAAGGGGCCGGATATCGGCCGTGCAACGGGCCCGGTCGCCGACGCCAACAGCATCGATGTCCTGGCGAAGATGGATGTGCTGATTTCCTGTCAGGGCGGCGACTATACCAACGCGATTTTCCCGAAGCTGCGTGCCGCCGGCTGGGACGGCTACTGGATCGATGCCGCCTCGGCGCTGCGCATGCAGCCGGACGCCGTGATCATTCTCGACCCGGTCAACCGCGAGGTCATTGATGCCGCGCTGGCGAAGGGCGTGAAGAACTACATCGGCGGCAACTGCACGGTAAGCCTGATGCTGATGGCGCTCGGCGGGCTGTTCAAGGCCGGTCTGGTCGAGTGGTTGACGGCGATGACCTACCAGGCAGCTTCCGGAGCAGGGGCGGCGAACATGCGTGAACTGGTGGCTCAGATGGGCGCCGTGCATGCGGTGGCGAAGCCGCTGCTCGACAACCCGGCCTCCGCCATCCTCGAACTCGACCGTGTCGTCGCCGAGACCCTGCGCAAAGGCGGCGTGCCGACCGAAAACTTCGGCCATCCGCTCGCCGGCAGCCTGCTGCCCTGGATCGACAAGGACCTCGGCAACGGCCAGAGCAAGGAAGAGTGGAAGGGCATGGCCGAAACCAACAAGATCCTCGGCCGCGAAGCGAATCCGCTGCCGGTGGATGGTGTCTGCGTGCGTATCGGCGCCATGCGTTGCCACAGCCAGGCACTGACCCTGAAGCTGACCCGTGATGTGCCGCTCTCCGAAATCGAACGTTTGCTCGCCGGCGCCAACGACTGGGTGCGGGTGATTCCCAACGAGCGCGAGGCCTCGCTGCGCGAACTGACGCCGACGGCGGTCACCGGCACGCTGACAGTGCCGGTCGGGCGCCTGCGCAAGCTGCCGATGGGCGGCGAGTATCTTGCCGCGTTCACTGTTGGCGACCAGTTGTTGTGGGGGGCGGCGGAGCCGCTGCGCCGCATGCTGCGCATTCTGCTGGAGTCGGGTGCTGCGGTGCATCAGCGGCCGGCAAGGGGTGTCCCGGTAAGTGCCTGACCCAGCAGGGAAGCGGTGGCAGCGGTGGCAGGGATGCCCTGCGGTATTAAGCCGGAAAATCCTTTAAAAATATGTGGTTGGGCGGCAACATTAGAGGTTTTGTTAGCTTGCATGCCTAACTGATTGATGCTAACTTTGTTGTCCCATAAAAAAACGATACGGGAGCGGTTCGTGCGCACTTTCTCTCTTGGCAAGGCACTGGCTGTGACACTGCTGCTGCTCGCGCCCTGGATGGCGCACGCGGCTGGTCTCGGACGGCTCACCGTGCAATCGAGCCTGGGTCAACCGCTGAACGCGGAGATCGACCTGGTGGCGGTCAGAGGCGATGAAGCCTCGACCCTCGCGGTTCGCCTCGCATCCCCGGATGCCTATCAGCAGGCCAACCTGCAATACAACGCAGGCGTGACCGGCATCAAGCTGAGCATCGAACGGCGGCCGAACGGCCAGTCGTACATCAAGGTCACCGGCTCCCGCCCGATGAACGAGCCCTTCGTCGATCTGCTGATCGAGTTGTCGTGGTCCGGTGGCAAGATCGTGCGCGAGTACACGGCGCTGCTGGATCCGCCGGGTTATGGCCAGCAGGCCCAGGCCCTTGCAGCGCCGGCGGCTGCGCCGGCTGCCCCGGTCTCGAAACCGATCGCCGCCCCGGCGGCCGTCGCGCCAACGCCTGCGGCGGCCCCGGCTGCTGCTGCGCCCGGAGCGCAGGAATACGGTCCGATTGCGAAGGGAGAAACCCTCGGCAAGATTGCGGCCAGTCTGAAGCCGCAGGGGGTTTCGCTGGAGCAGATGCTGGTGGGTCTTTACCGCAGCAATCCGGACGCATTCATCCGCAACAATCTGAACCTCGTCAAATCCGGGCGCATCCTGCGGGTGCCCGATGCGCAGGAGCTCGCTGCGATATCGCAGGGGGATGCAGTCAAGGAGTACCGCGCCCAGGTGGCTGACTGGCGTGCCTACAGCGGCCGAGTTGCGGATGCGGCGGGCCAGGCGCCTGAAGGCGGTGCCACTGCGCGCGGCCGGATCACCGCGAAAGTCGATGATCCGGCGGCAGCGGAAAGCAAGGATGTCGTCAAGCTGTCCAAGGGCGAACCCGGCAAGGGCGGCAAACCGCTGACGGGTGAGGCCAAGGCTCGTGCACTGCAGGAAGAGCTGATCGCACGCAACAAGGAGCTGGCCGAGGCGAACGAACGCATTGCCCAGCTTGAGAAAACCATCAAGGACTCGCAAAAACTTGCCGAACTGAAGAGCCCGGGCCTGGCTGCCGCGCAGCAAAAGGCCGAGGCTGCCAAGGCGGATGCTGCGAAGGCGGCAAAGCCGGAGACGGTCAAGCCCGAACCTGCAAAACCCGCGGAGAAACCGGCAGAGCCGGCGAAGGATGCCGCGGCAAAATCAGATCCGGTGAAATCCGAAACCAAGGCCGATGAGCCGTTAACCGGTGCGAAGCCGGATGCGGCCGCACCGGCGGCTGAAAAGCCGGCGGAAGAAGCCAAACCCGCGCCGAAACCGAAACCCAAGCCGGTTGCGCCGCCGCCACCACCGCCCGAGCCGACCATGATGGACATGGTCATGGACAACCTGCCGCTGATTGGCGGTGGAATCGGCGTGCTGGTGCTGGGCGGCCTCGGCATGGCGGTGATGCGCCGCCGCCGTGCACGTGCCGCGGATGACGATGTCGAGGCTGTCGCGCCGACATTTGCCGCCGCCGCGGGCAGTGCGGCAATGGTTGCCGGTGCCGGTGATTCCGCAGCGGAAGCGCCGGCGGCTTCTGCTGCTCCGGCCGCGGATGAAGTGGACCCGGTGCAGGAGGCCGAGGTCTATATTGCCTATGGCCGCGATGGCCAGGCCGAGGAAATCCTCAAGGAAGCGATGGCCCGCGATCCGGCGCGTGAAGACGTGCAGGTCAAGCTGGCCGAGGTCTATGCTGCGCGTCAGGACAGCGCGTCGTTCGGAACGATTGCGCAGTCGATGAACAGCCTCACCGGCGGCTCCGGCGACAACTGGATCAAGGTCGCGGCAATGGGCTACGCGCTCGAGCCGGGCAATCCCCTGTATGCGGCCGGCAAGGATGTCGCGCCGGCGGTGGAGGTTGCGGAGAGCGCGACCAGCACCGACCTGGACTTTGACCTCGGCGGCGACAGCAGCAGTACGCCGGATATCGCGCTTGATGCGGATCCGGCAGCGGGGCAGTCGACGGAATTCAGCGGTACCACGCAGATGGCTGCCGCCGCGGATGCCGGCGTGCCGCCGGTTGAGCCGGCGATGACCGAATTCAGCCTTGATCTCCCGCCGCCCGGCGCCCAGACCGACATCGCACTGGAAGCGGCGCCTGCCGAAACCGGTGCGATGGATTTCAATATCGAACTGCCCGCGATTGATGCCCCCGCTGCAGCACCCGCGGCGGAAACGCCGACGCCGGCAGCGGATGCCGGGCTCGATTTCAAGATCAATGTCGGCGACCTCAACATCAATCTTGATGATCCGGCGACCACGGCGACTCCTTCCGCGGACAAGGACAGCCACTGGTATGACGTCCAGCAGAAGTTCGACCTGGCCAAGGCCTACCAGGAAATGGGTGACAATGACGGCGCCAGGGAAATCCTCCAGGAGGTCCTGAAGGAGGGTGATTCCGAGCAGCAGGACCAGGCGCAGAAACTGCTCAGTTCGCTCGGCTGACGGCAGCATCAGGCGTTATCATGAACCGCGGCAGCGCTCCTGCCGCGGTTTGTTTTTCCGGGGCAGGTCACGGCAATCCTATCGGAGGCAAGGCGCGTGAGAATGGCGCTGGGCATTGAATACGACGGCGGCGGATTCTGCGGCTGGCAGACCCAGCCCGGCGGCTGTGCCGTACAGGACCGGCTGGAGCAGGCCTGTGCCGGCATTGCCGGTGTCCCGGTCAAAACCGTCTGTGCCGGACGCACTGATGCCGGCGTGCACGCGCTGGGCCAGGTGGTGCATTTTGACTGCGCTGTCGAGCGTCCGGCCAGTGCCTGGGTGCGTGGCGTCAACGCGTTGCTGCCGCCGGGGCTGGCGGTGACCTGGGCACAGCCGGTCGCCGGAGATTTCCATGCGCGTTTCTCGGCGCTGTCGCGGACTTACCGTTATGTGCTGCTGAATTCCCCGGTGCGTCCTGCAGCCGATCACGGCCGTGTCGGCTGGTTTCACATGGCGCTGGATGTCGGGCGGATGCGTGAGGCTGCAGCCTGCCTCGCCGGCGAACACGATTTCAGCGCCTTCCGTGCCGCGGAATGCCAGGCGCAGTCCCCCGTGCGGCATCTGTATGAGGCAAGCATAGAACAGGCCGGGGATTACCTGATTTTCGGATTCCGCGCCAATGCCTTCCTGCATCACATGGTGCGCAATCTCGTCGGCAGCCTGGTCTATGTCGGCAAGGGCAAACACCCGCCACAGTGGATTGCCGCGGTGCTGGAGGGCCGTGACCGTGCGCAGGCCGCGCCGACCTTTGATGCTTCGGGGCTGTACCTGGCGGATGTCGAGTACGCGCCGCACTGGGGCCTGCCGGCGCCGCGGCTGCGTTCGCCGCAGCCGGCGCATTTGGAGCTGCAGTGAAATGAAAACCCGGATCAAGATCTGCGGCATTACCCGGGTCGAGGATGCCCTCGCGGCCGCCCGCCTGGGCGCGGATGCGATCGGCCTGGTGTTTTATCCCGGCAGTCCGCGCGCGGTCACGCCGGAGCGGGCGCGTGAAATCATCGACGCGCTGCCGCCGTTTGTTGTCCCGGTCGGCCTGTTCGTCAATGCCGATGCCGCAACTGTCCGCGACACCCTGGTCGCCGCGCCGGTGCAACTGCTGCAGTTCCATGGCGACGAAACGCCGGATTTCTGTGCCGGTTTCAGGCGGCCTTTCCTGCGTGCGCTGCGGGTCAGGAAGGGGGCCGATTTGCTACAATACGCGCACGATTTTCATGCCGCCAAAGGCCTGCTGCTGGACGCCTGGGTCGAGGGTGTGCACGGCGGTACCGGAGCGACGTTCGACTGGGCGCTGATTCCGCCGGACCTGCCAATGCCCGTGATCCTTTCGGGCGGCCTCAATCCCGACAACGTGGAGCAGGCGGTGCGGCGCGTGCGGCCCTGGGCCGTCGACGTGTCCAGCGGCGTGGAGTCGGCAAAGGGCATCAAGGATGCCGTAAAAATCGAAGCCTTCATCAACGGGGTGCGCAATGCGGGTATATGACTTGCCGGACGCGAAAGGCCACTTTGGCCCGTACGGCGGTGTGTTCGTTTCGGAGACGCTGATCTCCGCGCTGGAAGACCTGAAGGCGGCTTACGCGCGTTTCAAGGATGACCCGGCCTTCATTGCCGAGTTCGAGTATGAGCTGAAACATTATGTCGGCCGGCCGAGCCCGGTCTATCACGCGCGGCGCTGGTCCGAACATTTCGGCGGGGCACAGGTTTACCTCAAGCGCGAGGACCTCAATCACACCGGCGCACACAAGATCAACAACGTGATCGGCCAGGCTTTGCTGGCCCGCCACCTCGGCAAGCCGCGGGTGATTGCGGAAACCGGCGCCGGCCAGCACGGCGTGGCGACGGCGACCATTGCCGCGCGTTACGGCATGGAGTGCGTGGTCTACATGGGTTCGGAGGACGTCAAGCGCCAGGCGCAGAACGTCTACCGCATGAAACTGCTGGGCGCGACGGTGGTTCCGGTGGAGTCGGGTTCGAAGACGCTGAAGGATGCGCTGAACGAGGCCATGCGCGACTGGGTGACCAATGTCGAAAACACCTTTTACATCATCGGCACCGTGGCCGGACCGCATCCCTATCCGATGATGGTGCGCGACTTCCAGTCGGTGATCGGCAAGGAAGCGCGCGAGCAGATGCCGGAGATGACCGGAAGGCAGCCGGATGCGGTGCTGGCCTGCGTCGGCGGCGGATCCAATGCCATCGGCATTTTCCATCCCTACATCACGGACGAGTCGGTGCGGCTGATCGGAGTTGAAGCCGCAGGGCATGGCCTGGAAACCGGGCAGCATTCGGCGACGCTGTGCGCGGGGCGTTCCGGCGTGCTGCACGGCAACCGCACCTACCTGCTGCAGGACGACAACGGGCAGATCATCGAAACACATTCGATTTCTGCGGGCCTCGATTATCCCGGCGTCGGCCCCGAACATGCCTGGCTTAAGGACAGCGGCCGCGCCGAGTATGTCGCGGTGACCGATGACGAGGCGCTGGAGGCTTTCCACAAGCTGTGCCGTCTCGAGGGCATCATCCCGGCGCTGGAGTCCAGCCACGCGCTGGCCTATGCCGCAAAAATCGCGCCGCGCATGCGCAAGGACCAGATCCTGCTGGTCAATCTTTCCGGCCGCGGCGACAAGGACATGCATACCGTCGCCGAGAAGTCCGGGCTCAAGTTCTGAACCGCCACACGAAGAATCCGCAATGTCCCGCATCGCCGCCACGTTTTCCCGATTGAAGCAGCAGGGGCGCAAGGCCCTGATCCCGTTTTTCACCGCGGGTGATCCCGATCCGGCGAGTTGCGTGCCGCTGATGCATGCCCTGGTCGCCGGCGGCGCCGACGTCATCGAGCTCGGCGTGCCGTTTTCCGATCCGATGGCTGACGGTCCGGTGATCCAGCGCTCCAGCGAACGCGCGCTGAAACACGGCGTATCGCTGCGCGACGTCATCGGCTGGGTCGCCGAGTTCCGCAAGACCAACGGCGACACGCCGGTGGTGCTGATGGGATACGCCAATCCGGTCGAGTCCATGGGCGTCGACGTGTTTGCCGGCGCGGCGAAGGCGGCCGGCGCCGACGGCGTGGTGGTGGTTGATTACCCGCCGGAGGAGGCCGAACGCCTGGTGGCCACCCTGGATGCCGCCGGGCTGGATACGGTGTTCCTGTTGTCGCCGACGACCACTGATGCGCGCCTGAAGCAGGTGGCGGCACTGGGCCGCGGATACCTGTATTACGTTTCGCTTAAAGGCGTCACCGGCGCGGCGACCATCGATGTTGCCGATGTCGCCCGGCGCCTTGCGCATATCCGCAGCTTCACCACGCTGCCGGTCGGCGTCGGTTTCGGCATCCGTGATGGCGGGACTGCGCGTTCCGTGGCCCAGGTTGCCGATGCGGTGGTGATCGGCAGCCGGCTGGTGCAGGAGATCGAGGCGGCGCCGGCCGAGGCTGCTCCCCGTGCCCGCGCCTTCATGTCGGACATCCGTGCGGCTATGGACGCCGGAGCGGCGGCATGAGCTGGCTGCAGAAGCTGCTGCCGCCGCGCATCAAGCGCGATGCCGGGGCGCCCAAGAAGGCGGTTCCGGAAGGGCTGTGGAGCAAATGCGATTCCTGCGAGGCAGTGCTCTACCGCACCGATCTCGAGAAGAACCTGTTCGTCTGTCCGAAATGCAATCACCACAACCGCATCTCGGCGCGCGAGCGCCTCGACTGGCTGCTTGACCAGGAGGGCCGCTACGAGATCGGCGTCGAGGTGCTGCCGGTCGACAGCCTGAAGTTCCGTGACAGCAAGCGTTATGTCGACCGCCTCGCCGATGCGCGCAACGAGACCAGCGAGGAGGACGCGCTGGTGGTGATGCAGGGCGCGATCAAGGACATCCAGGTCGTCACCGCGGCCTTCGAATTCGGTTTCCTCGGCGGTTCGATGGGTTCGGTGGTCGGCGAGCGTTTCGTGCGCGGTGTGCAGGTCTGCGTCGAGCAGCGCCTGCCTTTCATCTGTTTCACCGCCACCGGCGGCGCGCGCATGCAGGAAGGGCTGTTTTCACTGATGCAGATGGCCAAGACCTGCGCTGCGCTGACACGGCTGGGCGAGGCGAGGCTGCCCTTTATCTCGGTGCTGACCGACCCGACCATGGGTGGGGTGTCGGCCAGTTTCGCAATGATCGGCGACGTGGTCGTTGCCGAGCCCAACGCGCTGATCGGTTTCGCCGGTCCCCGGGTCATCGAACAGACCGTGCGCGAGACGCTGCCCGAAGGTTTCCAGCGCGCGGAGTTCCTGCTGCAGAAGGGCGCTCTCGACATGATCGTCGACCGCCGCGAGATGCGCGACAAGCTGGCGCGGCTGCTGGCGCTGCTGCTCAAACAGTCCGCTCCCGCCTGAAGTCCGGATGAATCCTGCAATGACTGCGGTCCGGCTGCTGCCGGGCCTGCCTGCGCTCTGCCCACGATGACAGTGCCCGTCACCCTCGCCGCTTGGCTTGATTACATCGAGCGCCAGCATCCGCAATCGATTGCCATGGGCCTCGACCGCGTCAACGCGGTTCGGGATGCGCTGGCGCTGAAGCCCGCATTTCCGCTGGTCACCGTCGCCGGCACCAACGGCAAGGGCTCGGCCTGCATGATGCTGGAGGCCGTGCTGGGCTGCGCGGCTTACCGGGTGGGCACCTATACCTCGCCCCATCTGCTGCGTTACAACGAGCGGGTGCGTATCGGTGGCGCGGAGGCGGGTGATGATGCGCTGGTCGAGGCCTTTGCGGCAGTCGAGCGGGCGCGGGCGGGCACGGGCGTTGCGCTGACCTATTTCGAGTTTGGCACGCTGGCGGCGGTGTGGCTGTTCTGCCGCGAAGGCGTCGACGTGGCGATACTCGAAGTCGGCCTCGGCGGCCGCCTCGACGCCGTCAATGCCTTTGATGCCGATGTGGCAATGCTGATGAGCGTCGGCCTCGATCACATGGATTACCTGGGCGACACCCGGGACGCCATCGGCGCGGAGAAGGCCCATGTATTCCGCGCCGGAAGGGCCGCAATCTGCGCGGACCGCGAGCCGCCGCAGACGGTGATCACGCACGCTGCACGCATCGGCGCTAATTTCCTGCAGCTGGGACGCGATTTCGATTTTGTGCAGCAGCCCCTGCAATGGAGTTATCGCGGTCCCGGCGGCGACCGCCATGGCCTGCCGCTGCCGGCCCTGCGCGGCAACTGCCAGGTTGCGAATGCCAGTGCCTGCATTGCCGCGCTCGATGCCCTGCGTGAACGGCTGCCGGTCACCACCGGCGACATCCGCAACGGCCTCGTGCGGGTCGAGAATCCGGGGCGCTTCCAGGTGTTGCCGGGTCGTCCCGCCCTGATCCTCGACGTCGCCCACAATCCGCAGGCGGCGGCGGCACTGGTGGACAATCTGGCAAGAATGACGGGCTACCGCAACACGCTGGCGGTGTTCTCGATGCTCAACGACAAGGATGTCGACGGCGTCGCCCGCGCCCTGCGCGGCCATGTCGATCACTGGTTTGTCGCGGCAGTGGAGGGCGCGCGTGCGACGCCCGTGGACGAATTGCAGCAACGCTTGCGTGATGCGGGTGTTGTTGCCGGAATCACCGCCTGCGCAAATATTGGCGAAGCCATGGATCGCGCATATCAGGTGGCGGGAGATGATGATAGAATTTTGGCCTTCGGATCGTTTCTCGTCGTCGCCGCCGCAATGACTGCGGCCCGCAAGCGCAAGTTTAATTAATCGTTTAAAATCAAGTACTTACGTAATACCGGTGGACGAAACATGGCGAAAGCCGTTAGCGACGAAGAACTCCAGCTGAAAAAACGCGCACGCCGCCGCCTGGTGGGTGCAATCGTGCTCGTCACGGCAGTGGCGGTGGTGCTGCCGATGGTGCTGGATTCGGAACCCGGGCCTTCCAGCCAGAGCATCAGCATCCAGATTCCCTCGCCGGAAGCCGGCGTGCTGTCGGCAAAACCCGCGCCGCTGAAACCGGCAGACGTGCCGGCACCTGCGGCTGAAACGCCGAAGGCCGAAACCAAAGTCGAAGCCAGGCCCGAACCAAAACCGGAAGCCGTGGCTGAAGCCAAACCGGAACCCAAGCCCGAACCCAAGCCTGCGCCGGCAGCGAAAGCGGAGCCTGTTGCGCCGGCAAAGAAGGCCGAGGCTCCAGCAAAGCCGAAAGACAGCCCGAAAACCAGGGAAACCGCCAAAAGTGCAGGGGGCTTCGTGATCCAGGTCGCGGCCTTGTCTGATGCCGCGCGCGCGAAGGAACTGCAGGCGAAAATTGCCGCCGGCGGAATGAAGGCCTATACCGAGGTCGTGCAGACGGCAAAAGGACCGGTGACCCGGGTGCGCGTCGGTCCCTATGCCAGCCGCGAGGCGGCCGAGAAGGCGCGGCCCCAGCTGCAGAAGCTGCAGCTCGACGGCAAGGTCGTGCCGCGCTGACCGATGACCCTGCTCGATTATGCGGTGTTCTCGATTGTCGGTTTTTCGGTTCTGCTCAGCATCATCCGCGGGCTGGTGCGCGAAGTCCTCGCGCTCGCCGCATGGGCCATCGCCTTCGTCGTGGCCTGGATCTTCGGCGGCGAACTGGCTGCGCTGATGCCGGAGGAGATACCGACCATGGAGTTGCGCCTGCTGGCCGGTTTCGCCACGGTTTTTTTCCTGGTGCTGCTGGCAATGAGCCTGGTGGCGATTGCCGCATCCCAGCTGGTGAAGAGCGCGGGATTGAGTGTCGAGGATCGCATGCTGGGCGCCATGTTCGGGCTCGCGCGCGGTCTGCTGGTGGTGATGGCGCTGGTGCTGGCTGCAGGCGCGACTTCGCTGCCTGCCGAGCCGGTCTGGCGTGAAGCTGCGCTGCGTCCGCTGCTGGAGCGGGCGGCGCTGGGTATCAGGGACTGGTTGCCGCCGGCGATCGGGCAACATATCAAGTACGGCTGAGGAA